>Ga0070731_10001999_pt1 | contig 20116 bp, 33 predicted proteins | sample Coa_R1_2_FD_66448 | JGI IMG/M metagenome (GOLD analysis project Ga0070731, IMG submission 66448) | Surface soil microbial communities from Centralia Pennsylvania, which are recovering from an underground coalmine fire - Coalmine... | ecosystem: Environmental > Terrestrial > Soil > Unclassified ... | reverse complement strand
CGGCACCTTCATCGGCGGCATCCTGCACACGCTGCCGTTCCTGATCCCCCAGTACCATGCCGCGCTCGTCGCAGCCGGGATCGTGGTCGGCTTCGAGCTGATCGCGCTGGCGACGCTCCGCTGGCGCTTCTTCGGCACGAGCTTCGTAAAATCGCTCGGCTACATCACCCTCGGCGGCGCGGTGATCGCCGCTGTCGGCGTTGCCATCGGGTCGGGCGGCTAGGTACGACTCGCCGACGACTCGCCCTCGGGCGAGTCGTCCTGCTCTGCGGTCGGCTCGGGCGCCTCGGCAGCCGCCTCTTCGTCCCCAGGAACGTCCTCGGAGGCCTCTGCCGGGGGCCCGTCAGTCGCCTCAGGCTCGACAGCCTCGTCGACCGCTGCCGGAGTCCCTTCCTGCCGCCTCGGGCGCGACCGAAGCACAACCGGCTCGTCGACGAGCTCGAGGTAGGCCATCTCCGCAGAGTCCCCTGCGCGCGGCCCGAGCTTGACGATCCGCGCGTAGCCCCCCGGCCGCTCGCCTAGCTTCGGCGCGAGCTCGACGAAGAGCTTGTGCACGACGTCCCGTGAGCGCAGAAACGCGGTCGCCTGCCGCCGTGCGTGCAGGTCGCCGCGCCGGCCGAGCGTGATCATCTTCTCCGCGATCGGCTTGACCGCCTTGGCCTTCGTCACCGTGGTCTTGATGCGTCCGTGCTCGATCAGCTGACCGGCGAGGTTCGAGTACAGCGCCCGGCGGTGCGCCGAGTCGCGGCCGAGCTTCTTGCCGGTGCGCTGGTGCCGCATCGTCCTACGCGGAGGCGCCGTTGTCGCCGCGGAGCCGCAGGCCGTGCTGGCCGAGCGTCTCCTTGACCTCTTCGATCGACTTCTTGCCGAAGTTCGGGATCGACGCGAGCTCGTGCTCGGTCTTCGTGACGAGGTCGCCGATCGTTTCGATTCCGACGCGCTTGAGGCAGTTGTACGAGCGAACGCCGAGCTCGAGCTCCTCGATCGGGAAGTTCTCCATCCCGTGCGCGCCCGCGACGTCGACCGCGCCGCCGCCGTCGAACGACGGCGCCTCGGTGCCGAAGCCCTCGATCTTCTCCAGGTCGGTGAAGATCGCGAGCTGGCGGATGAGGATCTCGGCCGCCTGCGCGATCGCGTCCTTCGGGTCGATCGAGCCGTTCGTCGTGATGTCGAGGATCAGCTTGTCGTAGTCCGTGCGCTGGCCGACGCGCGCGGCCTCGACGTCGTACGAGACGCGGCGGATCGGCGAGAACATCGAGTCGACCGGGATGACGCCGATCGTGTGCGCCTGGCCGCGGTTGCCCTCGGCCGGGACATAGCCGCGACCGCGTCCGATCGTGAGCGTGATCTCGAGCCGGCCCTTCGAGGACAGATTCGCGATCTCGAGCTCGGGATTGAGGATCTCGAGGTCGGCGGGCGCCTCGATGTCGGCGGCGGTGATCGTGCCCTCGCCCTTCGCGGTCAGCCGCACCTCGACCTCGGGCGACTCGCCGTGCAGAACGCAGACGAGCTGCTTCAGGTTGAGGATGATGTCGGTGACGTCCTCGCGGACGCCGGGCAGCGTCGTGAACTCGTGCGCGACACCCTCGAGCTTGACAGAGGTGACGGCGGCGCCCTCGAGCGAGGAGAGCAGCACGCGGCGCAGGGAGTTGCCGAACGTGTAGCCGAAGCCGCGGTCGAGCGGCTCGATCGCGAAGACGCCTCGGTTCTCCTTGACCTCTTCGTGCGTGATCTTTGGGACCTGGAAATCGGTCACGGTTGAGCGTGCAGCCATTTCGTCCTTTCTTCTGGTCGAGCTACTTGGAGTAGAGCTCGACGATCAGCTGTTCCTGGACCGGCGTGTCGATCTCCTGGCGCTCGGGCCACTTGAGCACCTTGCCGGTCAATCCTTCGTGGTCTGCCTGTAGCCACGGCGCCACCGCAGCGGTCAGGTCGGTTGCATCCCGAACGAGCTGCTGGGCGGTCGAGCCGCTCTTCAGCGTCACGACGTCGTCGGGCTTCACCTGGTAGCTCGGGATGTTCACCCGCCGGCCGTTGACGAGGAAGTGCCCGTGCCGGACGAGCTGACGCGCCTGCGCACGCGAGGCGGCGAACCCGAGCCGGTAGACGACGTTGTCGAGCCTCGTCTCGAGCATCCGCAGCAGGTTCTCACCGGTGACGCCGCCCTGGCGGGTCGCCTTCGCGTAGTACGTGCGGAACTGCGTCTCGAGCAGGCCGTAGTAGCGGCGCGCCTTCTGCTTCTCGCGCAGCTGGAGCAGGTACTCCGACTGCTTGATCCGACCGCGGCCGTGCTCGCCCGGCGGATAGCTGCGGCGCTCGATCGCGCACTTCTCGGTCAGGCAGCGCTCACCCTTGAGGAAGAGCTTCATGCCCTCGCGGCGGCACTGCTTGCACTTCGGCGAAGTGTCCCTCGCCATCTAGACGCGCCTCCGCTTCTTCTGGCGGACGCCGTTGTGCGCCTGCGGCGAGACGTCCTTGACGCCAAGGATCTCGAGACCCGCGGCCTGGAGCGAGCGGATCGCCGTCTCCCGGCCCGACCCCGGGCCCTTGACGAAGACCTCGACCTTTTGCAGGCCGTGCTCCATGCCCTTGCGCGCCGCCGCGTCCGCAGTGACCTGGGCGGCGAACGGCGTCGACTTACGCGAGCCCTTGAACCCGGCCGAGCCGGCGGACTCCCAGACGATGACGTTCCCCTCGGGATCCGTGAGCGCGACGATCGTGTTGTTGAACGACGTCTTGATGTGCGCCTGGCCAATCGCGATGTTCTTGCGCACGCGCCGACGCGTGCGGCCGCGGGTGGCGGCCGTTCTAGCGCGAGGAGGTGCCATCAGGTTTTGGTCGCCGCCTTCTTGCCGCGGCCGACGGTCTTCTTCGGCCCCTTGCGGGTGCGCGCGTTCGTCTTCGTGCGCTGCCCGTTCACGGGCAGGTTACGACGGTGGCGCAGCCCGCGGTACGACCCGATCTCGGACAGGCGCTTGATCGCCTGCGTGCGCTCGCGCCGCAGGTCACCTTCGACCTGGTAGTTCGTGTCGATGTACTCGCGGAGCTTCGTGACCTCGTCCTCGGTCAGGTCGCGCACCTTCGTGTCCGGCGACAGGCCCAGCGCAACCGCGATCCGGCGCGCACTCGGCTGCCCGATCCCGTAGATGTAGGTCAGCCCGATCTCGAGCCGCTTCTGGTTGGGGAGGTTGACGCCTGCGATGCGAGCCATGGGCTAGCCCTGCCTCTGCTTGTGGCGCGGATTGGTGCAGATGACCAGGGTGCGGCCGTGCCGCTTGATCACGCGGCAGCGCTCGCACATCGGCTTGACTGAGGGACGGACTTTCATGTTCTGTGGCGGTAGGTGATGCGCCCGCGGTTCAGGTCGTACGGGGAGAGCTCCACCTTGACCTTGTCGCCCGGAAGGATCCGGATGTAGTGCTTGCGCATCTTTCCTGAGATCGTCGCCAGGACGTCGTGGCCCCCGTCCAGCTTCACCCGGAACATGGTGCTGGGGAGCGCTTCGGTGACCTCGCCCTCGACCTCGATCTTCTCTTCCTTGCTCGCCATCCTCTCCTTGAGGGTAGTTCGGGACAGAAAAAAGTACGGCTAGACGCCGCGAATCCTCATGGTACCAGCACGTGCGCCGGTCTCGGCGTTTCCAACGACTCAGCGGCTCCAGGTCAGCGACGCAGACGGACGCCCTGGCCCAGCCCCGGCGTCCCGACGTCCGGCGTCGCAAGCGCCGCCTCGGTCAGGATCCTCGGGCCCTCCCGGGTGATCGCCACCGTGTGCTCGAAATGGGCCGCCAGAGAGCCGTCGACGGTCGAGATCGACCAGTTGTCGTCGTGGACGTAGACGTCCGGGGAGCCGGCGGTGATCATCGGCTCGATCGCCAGGGTCATCCCCTCCCGGAGCTCCGGGCCCCGCGCGGGTCCGACGAAGTTCGGCACCTGGGGGTCCTCGTGGTAGGAACGGCCGACCCCGTGCCCGACGAGGCTCCGGACGACCGAGAAGCCGCCCTCCTCCGTAACGGTCTGCACGGCCGCCGAGATGTCGCGGACCGTGGCGCCCAGCTGGGCGGCCTCGACGCCAGCGCGGAGAGCTGCCTGGCAGACGTCGAGCAGGCGCTGCGCCTCCGGGTCGATCTCGCCGACGCCGAAGGTTGCGGCCGAGTCGGCGATCATGCCGGCCTTCGTCACGCCGACGTCGACCGAGATCAGGTCGCCCTCGCGGGCTCGGTACGTGCCCGGGATGCCGTGCACGATCATCTCGTTCGGCGAGATGCAGGTCGCCGCCGGGAAGCCCTTGTAACCCTTCGAGGTCGGCACCCCGCCCTGCGAGCGGATGTACTCCTCTGCAATCCGGTCGAGCTCGGCCATCGACACGCCCGGCTCGAGGCGCTCCTCGATCAGCGCCAGCGTCCCGGCGACGACGGCGCCGGCCGCCGCCATGAGCTCGATCTCGTGCGGGCTCTTGCGGATGATCACGCGGCCGCCTCAACCCGTTCGAGCGCGAGCTGGATCTCGTCCCAGACCTCGTCCACGCTCCGGTCGGCGTGCAGCGGCACGAGCTTGCCGGTCGCGCGGTAGTGCTCCACGATCGGCTTGGTCTCGTCGTGGTAGATCGCAAGCCGCCGCGCGATCACCTCGGGGGTGTCGTCGGGACGGTTCTCCTCGACCGCGCGCCGGAGCAACCGCTCGATCGCCACGTCGTCGGCCAGGTCGAAGAAGAAGATCGCGTCGAGATCCTTGTCGAGAGTCTTGAGGAGCCGGTCGAGCGCCTCGGCCTGGGCCAGGTTCCTCGGGTAGCCGTCGAGCACGAACCCGTCGGCTCCCTCGGCGAGAAGCCACTCGCGCAGCTTCTCGATCGTCAACTCGTCCGGGACGAGCTCGCCCGCCGCGAGGATCGACTGGACGCGCTGCCCGAATTCCGTCCCTGCGGCGATCTCGGCGCGGAAGCGGTCACCGGTGGAGATGTGCGGAACGTCGTACTCCGCTGCGATCCGCTTCGCCTGCGTCCCCTTGCCGGCCCCCTGCGGGCCGAGGACCAGTAAGTTCACCGCAAAAAGCCCTCGTAGGAGCGCATCATCATCTGCGACTCCATCTGACGCATCGTGCTCAGCGCGACGCCGACGACGATCAGCACCGACGTGCCGCCCAGCGCCCGTGACGTGGCCTGCGAGAAGTTGAAGTAGTTGATGAAGATCGACGGCAGCACCGCGACGATCGCGAGGAAGATCGATCCGGGCAGCGTGAGCCGCGTCAGCACGCGGTCGAGGTACTGCGCAGTCGGCGGGCCAGGCCGGATGCCCGGGATGTAGCCGCCGTACTTGCGCAGGTTGTCCGCCTGGTCGACAGGATCGAACTGAACCGCGGTGTAGAAGAACGTGAAGATGATGATCAGCGCGGCCTCGATGCCGAGGTACGTCCACGAGCGTTGCGAGAAGTGCGTGTTGATGAACGCCTGCGTGCTCGGCGCAAAGGAGCCGATTGTCTGCGGCAGCGCGAGCACAGCCGCCGCGAAGATCACCGGGATGACGCCCGCCATGTTCACACCGAGCGGCATGTAGGTTGCGCCGCCCGCGGTCTGGCGGCGGCCGACCATCCGCTTCGCGTACTGGATTGGGATTCGCCGCTGCCCCTCCTGCACGAAGACGACGGCCACGACCACGCCGAGCGCGACGAGCGGGAAGAAGAGCTTCTCGAACGGGCCGCCGTTCACCCACGCGCTGATCCCGGCTGGCGCCGAGGTGAGGATCGAAGCGAAGATCAGCAGCGAGATCCCGTTCCCGATCCCGCGCTTGGTGATCAGCTCCCCCATCCACATGAGGAGCGTCATGCCGGCGGTCAGCGTGATGATGATCAGCACCAGCCGGCCGCCGTTCACGTTCAGGACGTGCTCGCGGCGGAACAGGTACCCGTAGCCCGTGCTCTGCGCGGCGGCGAAGGCAACCGTGAGGTAACGCGTGTACTGCGTGATCTTGGCGTAGCCCGATTCGCCTTCCTTCTTCAGCTGCTCGAGCGACGGCACGACTGCCGTCATCAGCTGGAGGATGATCGACGCCGTGACGTACGGCATGATCCCGAGCGCGAAGATCGAGAAGCGCGCGAGCGCGCCGCCGCTGAAGAGGCTCAGCAGCCCGAAGACGCCCGAGGCGTTGCTGCCGAAGTAGTTCTGGATCGCCTGTGAGTTGACGCCCGGCGCCGGCACCCACGAGCCCAGGCGGTAGCAGGCGAGCACGGCCGCCGTGAAGAGCACGCGGCGGCGGAGCTCCGGAACCCGCCACGCATTCGCAAGCCAGGAGAGCAGCGGTTACGCCTCCCCGGCTTCCGGCTCGGGCTCGGGCGCCTCCGTTGACTCCTCGGGCTCCTCGCCCGCCGGCGACCCGGCCTTCCGGTGGCGCGCCTTGCGCACCTTCGGCTCCTTCAGGAGCGTCAGCGCACCTCCTGCGCTCTCGACCTTCTCGCGTGCGCTCGCCGAGGCGGCGTGCACGCTGATCGTCAGCTTCTTCGAGATCTCGCCTCTGCCGAGGAGCTTGACGTCCTTGCGCAGCGAGCGGATGAGGCCCTTCTCCTTCAGCGACTCCGGCGTCACCTCGGCGCCGGCCTCGAAGCGGTCGAGGTCGCCGACGTTGACCGGCTGGCTGTAGGTTCGGAACGGACCGATCGGCATCGCGTCCTTCGACGTCGCGCCGCGCAGCTTCGGGATGCGCATGAAGAGAGGCATCTGGCCGCCTTCGAACCCGGCGGGTGCGTAGTGGTGTCCCGCGCGCGACTTCTGGCCCTTGATCCCGCGGCCGGAGTAGCGTCCCTTGCCGGAGCCCAGGCCGCGGCCGACGCGCTTGCGGTTCTTGCGCGGCTGGGCGGGCTTGAGATTCGAGAGATTGAGTGGATCGGTCACAGCCCTAGCTTTCGTTACCTCGATGACGCGGCATCACCGCTGACAATTCCAAACCTCCAACCAAACTCGACGCGTAGCGTTCAGGCATCGTCGACGCGGACGAGGTGGCGCACTTTCCTCAGCATGCCAGCGATCACCTGGCTGTCGTCGTGCTCGTGACTTCGGCCGATCTTGCCGAGGCCGAGCGCGCGGAGCGTACCGCGGTGGCGCGGCGTCTCGCCGATCGCGCTACGAACCTGCGTCACCTTGATCCTCGCCACCGGCCCCCACCTCCTCGCTCACGGTAGCCGCCGCGGGCCCCTCCTCGCCGGCGGGCAGCTTGGCCGGCGGCAGCACCTCGCTGATCGACTTGCCCCGGGCCCGAGCGACGTCCTCGGGGCGGCGCAGGTGCCGAAGGGCCGACTCGGCCGCCTTGAGCATGTTGATCGGATTCGTCGTCCCGAGCGACTTCGCGAGCACGTCGCGGATGCCGCCGAGCTCGAGCACTGCGCGGACCCCGCCGCCAGCGATGACGCCGGTTCCCGGAGAGGCAGGACGGAGCAAGACCCGCGCGGCCCCGAACTGGCCGATGACCTCGTGCGTGATCGTCTGGCCGTGCTTCGGGACGGTGAACAGGTTCTTCTTCGCGTCGTCGACGGCCTTCGAGATCGCGAGCGGAACCTCGCGCGCCTTGCCGTAGCCGACGCCGACGCGGTCGCTCTCGTCCCCGATCACGACGAGCGCGGTGAACGAGAACCGCCGCCCGCCCTTGACGACTTTGGCGACGCGGTTGATCTCGACCACGCGCTCCTTCAGCTCTCTCGACTCTGAAACGTCGACTGCCATCACTAAAGCTTCAGCCCCTCTCCGCGCGCGCCGTCGGCGAGCGCCTTGACGCGTCCGTGGTACAGGTAGCCGCCGCGGTCGAAGACCGCCAACTTGATGCCGGCCTTCCTCGCGCGCAGCGCGAGCTCCTTGCCGACCTCGCGCGCCTGCGCCTGCTTGTCGCCCGTGAACGACTTCGGCAGGTCCTTCCAGCTCGCGGCGGCGAGTGTCCTGCCGGTCTGGTCGTCGACGAGCTGCGCGAAGACGCCGCGATTCGAGCGGAAGACGACGCAGCGCGGGCGCGTCGCAGTGCCCGGTGCGAGCTTGCCGCGGACCCGGCGGTGACGCCGCAACCTGCCTTGACGAGTCGCAAGCGCGCTCATGAGACCTCCCGATCGAGCTGACCGAGCGCCGCCGGTCGACGGCGGAGCCGGGCTTTGCCCGGCGTAAGCCGAAGCTCGCCCGCCGATGGCACGGCAACAAGAAGGGTGCAACGTGGGGGAAACATGGTCTCCACCACGGGAGCGAGCCGGAGGCGAGCGACAGTCATGCTCGCTTGCCGACCTTCCGGCGCACGAACTCGCCCTGGTAGCGGATCCCCTTGCCCTTGTACGGCTCGGGTGGGCGCACCTTGCGGATCTCGGCGGCGGTCTGGCCGACGAGTTGCTTGTCGATCCCGCGCACGACGATCTCCGTCGGCGTCGGCACCTCGAACTCGATGCCCTGGCGCGGCACGATTCGCACCGGGTGCGAGTAGCCGACCTGCAGCTCGAGGTTCGTGCCCGCGAGCGCAGCTCGGTAGCCGACGCCCTGCAGCTCGAGCCGCTTCTCGAAGCCGTTCGTGACTCCCTCGACCATGTTCGCCACGAGCGTCCGGGCGAGTCCGTGCAGCGCGCGGTCCTCGCCGCGCTCGGTCGGGCGCGTGACGACGATCTGGCCCTCCTGCTGGGCGATCGAGATCCGCTGCGGCACGACCTGCCGCAGCTCGCCCTTGGGGCCGGACACGATCACGCGGCCGGGGTCGATCGACACGAGCACGCCGGCGGGAACTTCGATGGGCTTTCTTCCGATTCGGCTCATCGCGTTACCAGACGAAGCAGATCACTTCGCCGCCGATGCCCTCGCGCTCGGCGGTGCGGCTCGTGATCACGCCGCGGGACGTGGACAGGATCGCGGTTCCCATGCCGCCGAGTACGCGCGGCAGCCGGTCCTTGCTCGCGTAGATGCGGCGGCCCGGCTTCGAGATGCGCTTGACGCCCGTGAGGACGCGCTCGCGGCTGCGACCGTACTTGAGCTCGACGACCAGAAGCTTGTGCGCGTTCTCGCCCTCGACGTGGAAAGCGCGGATGTAGCCCTCCTCCTGGAGGATGCGCGCGATCTCTTCCTTCAGCTTCGAGCTCGGCATCTCGACACGGTCGTGCAGCGCCTTGTTGGCGTTGCGGATGCGCGTGAGCATGTCGGCGACTGGATCAGTAAGCATCTGGTCTCACCACGAGCTCTTGGTCATGCCCGGGATGACGCCCTGGTGGGCGAGCTCGCGCAGGCAGATGCGGCAAAGCCCGAACTTCTTGTAGACGGCGCGCGGGCGGCCGCACTTGTTGCAGCGTGTGTACGCGCGCACCTTGTACTTCTGCGGCCTCGCGGCCTTGGCGATCAGGGACTTCTTGGCCACGCTACGCGTTCCAGTCAGAGAATTCGGGACTCATCGAGCTGGGCTCCTCCATTGCGGTCTCAGTTCGCCTCGGTCGCAAGCGGAAGGCCGAGGCCGCGCAGAAGCGCCTCGGCCTGCTCGTCCGTCTCGGCAGTGGTCGTGATCGCGACGTCGAGGCCGCGGATCTGGTTGATGCTGTCGTAGTCGATCTCAGGGAAGATGATCTGCTCGCGGATCCCGAGCGAGTAGTTGCCGCGGCCGTCGAACGAGCGCGGGCTGAGGCCGCGGAAGTCGCGGATGCGCGGCAGCGCGATCGAGACCAGGCGGTCGAGGAACTCCCACATCCGGTCGCCGCGCAGCGTCACGCGTGCGCCGATGGGCATCCCCTCGCGGATCTTGAACTGCGCGACCGACTTCCGCGCCCGCCGCACCTGCGCCCGCTGGCCGGCAATCGTCGTCAGCTCCTCGATCGCGGAGTCGAGCGCCTTGGCGTCCGTCTTGGCCTCGCCGACACCCATGTTGAGCGTGATCTTCGAGATCCGCGGCACCTGCATCACGGTCGAAAGGCCGAGCTCCTTCTGAAGCCGCGACCGCACGTCGCCGTTGTAGAGCTCCTTGAGCCGCGGGACATACGTCACCGTCGCCATCAGCGGTCGAGCTCCTGGCCGCAGCCTTCGCGCTTGCAGACGCGCACCTTGCGCAGCTCGCCCTTGATCTCCCTCGTCACGTAGCCGATGCGCGTCGGCAACTTGCACGTCGGGCAGACCACCATCACGTTGCCGACCGGAACCGGCGCGGCCTTCTCGATGCGCCCGCCGGGCGTCATCTGCGCGCCGGCGATGCCGGTCCGGGTCGCGCTGCGGATCGGGCGCGGTTTCTCGTGGCGGGTGACGACGTTCAGGTTCTCGACCACGACCTTGCCGTCGTGGGGTCGCGCGTCGATGACGCGGCCCTGCTTGCCGCGGTCCTTGCCCGAGAGCATCTGCACGAGGTCGCCCTTCCTCACCTTCATCGCTGGCATGTGGCTAGAGCACCTCCGGGGCCAGGCTGACGATCTTCATGAAGTTCTTCTCGCGCAGCTCGCGCGCGACCGGGCCGAAGATCCGCGTACCGCGCGGGTTGCGCTGATTGTCGATCAGGACGGCGGCATTCTCGTCGAAGGCGATCAACGTGCCGTCGTCACGACCGAACGGCTTCTTCGTCCGCACGACGACCGCCTTCACGACCTCGCCCTTCTTGACTGCTCCCTGAGGTGCAGCAGTCTTCACGGTCGCGGTGATGATGTCGCCGACCCGCGCGTAGCGACGCTTCGAGCCGCCGGCCACGCGGATGCAGAGGAGCTCGCGGGCTCCCGTGTTGTCGGCCACCTTGAGTCTCGTCTCCTGCTGGATCATTACTTGGCCTTCTCCACGATCTCGGCTAGGCGCCAGTTCTTCGTCTTCGAAAGCGGGCGCGTCTCGACAATGCGTACGACGTCTCCGATCGCCGCCGAGTTCTGCTCGTCGTGCGCATGGAACTTGCGTGTCCGGCGAACGACCTTCTTGTAGCGCGGATGGAGCTTCGTCACGTCGACCGAGACGATGATCGTCTTGTCGCCCTTGTCGGAGACGACGATGCCGCGCCGTTCCTGGCGGCGCGCGGGTGCCGACTCCTGCTTCGGCGTGCGGGTCAGCGGCCTGCGCGTGGCGGGACGGTCTCGCTTCGGCTTCGAGTGGCTGTGGCGGAGCGTGCGCGGCAGGCGCTTGCGCTTCTTCTTTGGCTCGGACTGCGCAGGCGGCTCGGCCGGAGCCTCGGGCTCTGCGGCAGCGGGGGCGACGGCTGCCGGAGCTTCCGCTACCGGAGCCTCCTCAGCCGCTACTGGCGCCTCGGGCTCGGACGCTGCGGCTTCTTCTGCCGGCGTTTCGGGCTGCGCCGGTTCCGGCGTGGCTGCTTCGTTCACCGCAGCTCCTGCGGATTCCGTGCCGGAATCCTCTTGGGTGTCTGCGTTCGTCTGTTCAGGTTCTTCTGTCATCTCAGGTCCGCTCGTTCTGCACGGTCAGGATGCGAGCAATTTCCCGCTTCGCAAGCTTCAGACGGGTGGTGTTCTCGAGCGCGCCTGTGGCCGACTGGAAGCGCAGGTTGAAGAGCTCCTGCCGCGTCTCGACCAGGCGCTGCGTCAGCTCGTCGTTCGTCAGGTCGCGCAGGTCTCTAGCTCTCAAAGATGTCACTCTCTCTGCGGACGAACTTCGTCTTGATCGGCAGCTTCTGCCCTGCGAGACGCAGCGCGTCCTTCGCGAGCTCCTCGGACACGCCGGCGAGCTCGAACATCACACGGCCCGGCTTGATCACCGCGACCCAGCCTTCGGGCGAGCCCTTGCCCTTGCCCATGCGCGTCTCGGCCGGCTTCTTCGTGTACGGCTTGTCGGGGAAGACGTTGATCCAGACCTTGCCGCCGCGCTTGATCTTGCGCGTCATCGCGATCCGAGCGGCCTCGATCTGCCGGTTCGAGATCCACCCGTTCTCGAGCGCCTTGATGCCGTAGTCGCCGAACTGGACCGTCGTCTGACCTTTCGACTCGCCTCTCCGACGGCCGCGGTGGGTCTTGCGGTACTTGGTCTTCTTCGGCATCAACATCAGTCGGTCGCCTTCTTCCTCGTCGTGCGCCTCGGCCTCGGCTTCGGCTTCTCCTCGCCCGCCGGCGCCGTCGACGCCTCGGGCTCGGTCACCGGAGTCTCCACGGGGGCCGCGGGCTCGGGCGGCGTCACGACCGTCTGCTCTTCGGCTGCGGGCTGCGCCTGAGCCTGCTGCGCCGGCGCGTTTTCCCTGCGCGGGGGACGCCGCGGCCCGCCGGGCCGTGCGCCTGCGCGCTGGCCGGGACGGCCGCGGCGGACCGGGCCGAGGCCCTCGCGGTCCTGCTGGCGACCGCGGCCGCCCTCGCGTGAGGCGCCGAGGCCTTCGGTGACGCCACCGCGGCGGCGCGCTGTGTCCTGATCGCCGAGGCGCGTCTCCTTGCCGCCGCCGGGGATGCCGCCGTAGCCCTCCGGCATGATCTCGCCCTTGTTGATCCAGACCTTGACGCCGATGCGACCCGTCGGGGTGCGTGCCTCGGTGAAGCCGAAATCGATGTCGGCGCGGATCGTGTGCAGCGGCACGCGGCCTTCGGAGTACTGCTCCGAGCGGCTCATCTCCGAGCCGCCGAGCCGGCCCGAGCACTGCACCTTGACGCCGGCCGCCCCCGAGCGGATCGCGGAGGCGAGCGAACGCTTCATCGCCCGCCGGAACGAGACGCGGTTCTGGAGCTGCTCGGCGATCGACTGCGCGACGAGCTTCGCGTCGAGCTCCGGGCGCTTGATCTCGTTGATGTTGATGTGAACGTTCTTCTGCGTCATGGCGTGGATTTCTTTGCGCAGCGCGTCGACCTCGACGCCGGACTTGCCGATCACGATCCCCGGCCGTGCCGTGTAGATGTCGACGGTGACCCGCTGCTTGTCCTTGCGGATCAGGATGTCGGACAGGCCCGCGTGCGAGAGCTTCTTGAGGATGTGCTCGCGGATCTTCAGGTCCTCGCTGAGCGCGGCGGCGAAGTCCTTCTTGCCGACCATCCAGTTCGACTTCCAGTCGTGGATGACGCCGACGCGCAGACCGCCCGGATGCACTTTCTGGCCCATTAGGCCGCGACCTCCTTCTTGCGGCGCGGCGCGCGCGCCTTCGCGGGCTGCTGCCCGGCCGTCGGCGGCTGCGCCACCGGCTTGACGTCTTCGAGGCGCGTGACCTTGACGGTGATGTGACAGGTGCGCTTGTGGATGCGTCCAACGCGGCCGCGTGCGCGTGCGCGCCAGCGCTTGATCGTCGGGCCCTCGTCGACGTACGCCGCGGAGACGACGAGCTCGTCGCCGTCCCAGCGCAGGTCGGGATGCGTCTCGGCGTTCGCGATCGCGCTGCGGAGCACCTTCTCGACTTCGCGCGCCGCGGCACGCTTCGAGAACGCGAGCACCGTCCGCGCCTCGGGCACGCTGCGGCCGCGGATGTGGTCGACGACGAGCCGTGCCTTGCGCGGCGAGATGTGAACGTACTTGGCCACCGACTGAACCTCCGGCAACGAAGTACTCATCGGGCCACCTCGAAAGCGGGTTGCATATGAAGGGCGAGTCGCCGCGAGTGCGGGCTTGGCCCGTACTCGCACACAAGCAGACGCAACGTGTCGGATGGGGGGCTCAGGGGGGAAACCGAAGGTCTCCCCCCGCGAGCGAGCCGAAGGCGAGCGACGCTCATCCGAAGGCGACCGAGGCTCATCTCTTTACCTGTGTCTTCGAGTCGCCCGCATGGCCGCGGAAGTGGCGTGTCGGCGCGAACTCGCCCAGCTTGTGGCCGACCATCTGCTCGGAGATGAAGACCGGCACGTGCTTGCGGCCGTCGTGGACCGCGATCGTGTGACCGACCATCTCGGGAAAGATCGTGGACGTGCGCGACCAGGTGCGCAGCATCTGCTTGGAGCCCGACGTGTTCATCGCCTGGATCTTCGCCAGTAGCCGCTCTTCGACGAACGGCCCCTTCTTGGAGCTTCTGCTCACCGCTTCTCCTTCCCGCGGCGGCGGCCGCGGACGATCAGCTTGTCGGAGTCCTTGTGCTTGGCGCGCGTGCGCTTGCCGAGCGTCGGCACACCCCAGGGCGTCACCGGGTGGCGGCCGCCCTTCGACTTGCCCTCGCCGCCGCCGTGCGGGTGGTCGACCGGGTTCATCGCCGAGCCACGGACGGTCGGGCGCTTGCCGAGCCAGCGGCTGCGACCAGCCTTGCCGCCGGTGATGTTGCCGTGGTCGAGGTTCCCGACCTGGCCGATCGTCGCCCGGCAGGTGAGGAGGACCCGCCGCATCTCGCCTGATGGAAGCCGCAGCGTCGCGTAGCCCGCATCCTTCGCGACGAGCTGGATGCCGGAGCCGGCCGAGCGCGCCATCTGGCCGCCCTTGCCGGGCTTCAGCTCGACGTTGTGGATCAGCGTGCCGGTCGGGATGTTCTCGAGCGGCAGCGCGTTTCCCGGCTTGATGTCGGCGTCGGCGCCGGAAGCGACCGTGGAGCCGACGCGCAGCCCGGCCGGCGCGAGGATGTACGCCTTGAAGCCGTCCGCGTAGTGGAGCAGCGCGATACGCGCCGACCGGTTCGGGTCGTACTCGATCGCGGCCACCTTCGCCGGCACGCCGTCCTTCCGACGCTTGAAGTCGATCGTGCGGTACTGGCGCTTGTGGCCGCCGCCCTGGTGGCGCGTGGTGATCCGGCCGTTGTTGTTGCGGCCGCCCTTCTTCGTCAGCTTCCCGGTCAGGGCCTTCTCAGGCTCCGACTTCGTTACCTCGGCGAAGTCGGAGACCGTCATGAAGCGGCGGCCGGCGCTCGTCGGCTTGAACCTGCGAACCGGCATGGCTAGATCTGCGCTCCTTCGAAGAACTGGATCGTGTAGCCGGGCTTCAGCCGGACGATCGCCTTCTTCCAGCCGGGGCGCACGCCACGACTGAGGCCGCGCCGCTTCGGCTTCGACTTGACGGTGACCATGTTGACACGCGCGACCTTGACCTCGAAGAGCTCCTCGACGGCCTGACGCACCTGGGTCTTGTGCGCGTCGGGGTGCACCTTGAACGTGTACACCGAGTCGGCTGTGCCGGCGTAGCTCTTTTCCGAGACGACGGGTGCAAGCACGATCTGGCCCGCGTGCACTATTCGGCCTTTCCCTGGACCGCCGGGAGCGCGGCCTCCGAGACAACCAGCGAGCGCGCTCCCGCGACGGCGAAGACCTCGAGCTCGGACGGCGTCACGAGCGTGACCTTCGGCAGGTTGCGGAAAGAGAGCCATGCTGTCTCCTCGTCCGCGTTCAGGACGACGAGGACCGGCTCGACGAGGCCCGACTCTGCGAGGATCCCACGCGCCGCCTTCGTCGACGGCGCGTCGAACGAGCCGGTGTCGATCAGCGCGAGCGTGTTCGCCTGCGCATGACTCGCCAGCGCCGAGCGGAGTGCGGCCTTCGCCGCCTTGCGGTTTACCTTCTGGATGAACTCACGCGGCGTCTTGGCGAACGCGTGACCGCCGCCGGTGAACTGGGCGGCGCGGACCGTACCGGCACGCGCACGGCCGGTTCCCTTCTGCCGCCAGGGCTTCGAGCGGCCGCCCGAGACCATGCCGCGACTCTTCGTCGCAGACGTGCCGGCGCGCCTCGCGTTCAGCTCGGCGCGCACCGTCTCGTGGACGAGGTGGGGCTTGACCTCCGCCGCGAAAACGGACTCGTCGAGCGAGACCTCCTTCTTGGTTTCCGCGCCGAGTACGGGAGCCTTGGGGGTTGCCATCAGGCGCGCACCTCGACGATCCCGTTCTTCGGACCGGGCACGGAGCCCTTGACGAGCAGCAAGTTGCGGCCCATGTCGACGTCGTGGATGCGCAGCCCGACCTGCGTTACGCGCTTGCCGCCCATGCGCCCTGCCATTTTCACGCCTTTGAAGACGCGCGACGGCGTCGCCGACGCACCGACGGACCCGGGCGCGCGAACGTTGTGCGAACCGTGCGCCCGCGGGCCGCTCGAGAAGTTGTGGCGCTTGATCGTGCCCTGGAAGCCCTTGCCGATGCCGACGCCGCTCACCTTCACCTCGTCGCCGCGCTGGAAGACCTCGACGGTGACGGCTTCGCCGACAACCCCGCCGTCGATCGGGCCACGGAACTCGACGAGCGTGCGATGCGGACCGATCCCGAACCGCCGGAGATGGCCGAGCTCGGGGCGCGAGAGCTTCCGCTCCGGCACCGAGTCGAACGCGAGCTGGACGGCCTCGTAGCCGTCCACCTCCGCCGTCCGCACCTGCACGACCGGGCAGGGCCCCGCCTGGATGACCGTAACGGGCGTGACGACGCCGGTCTCCTCGTCGAAGACCTGCGTCATGCCAAGCTTTCTGCCCAGAATTCCTTTCGCCATCAGGCGTTGCTCCCGCGGGCAGAAAGGCTTCGTCCGCGACGCGGACGAGTGGAAGGCGTCTCGGGGAACCGGGAGGTTCCCCCAGCAAAGCTCGGTGCGTCCCTGAAAGCCATTAGAGCTTGATCTCGATGTCGATCCCGGCAGGAAGGTCGAGGCGCATCAGCTGGTCGATCGTCTTCGGCGTCGGGCTGAGGATGTCGATCAGCCGCTTGTGCGTGCGAACCTCGAAGTGCTCGCGCGAGTCCTTGTCCTTGAACGGGCTGCGGATCACGCAGTAGACGTTCTTCTCGGTGGGCAGGGGAACCGGCCCAGTGATCGTCGCACCGCTTCGCTGCGCGGTGTCGACGATCTGCTGGGCCGACCGATCCAGCTGCTGGTGGTCGTAGCCCTTCAGGCGGATGCGGATCTTCCCCTGTGCCATTACCGCCTACTTGACCACCTTGGTGACGACACCGGCGCCGACCGTGCGGCCGCCCTCGCGGATGGCGAAGCGCAGGCCCTCGTCCATGGCGATCGGCTGGATCAGCTCGATCTCCATGTTCGTGTTGTCGCCCGGCATGACCATCTCCTGGCCCTCCGGGAGCTTGATCGCGCCGGTCACGTCCGTCGTCCGGAAGTAGAACTGCGGCCGGTAGTTGTTGAAGAACGGCGTATGGCGCCCGCCCTCGTCCTTCGAGAGGACGTACACCTCGGCGTTGAACTGCGTGTGCGGCGTGATCGAGCCGGGCTTCGAGAGCACCTGGCCGCGCTCGACCTCCTCGCGCTTGACACCGCGCAGAAGCGCGCCCGCGTTGTCGCCCGCCTGGGCGTAGTCGAGCGTCTTCTGGAACATCTCGAGCCCCGTGACGACCGTCTTCGCCGTCTGCGGATGGATGCCGACGATCTCGACTTCCTGGCCGACCTCGCACTTGCCCTGCTCGATGCGACCGGTGACGACCGTGCCGCGCCCGGTGATCGTGAACACGTCCTCGATCGGCATCAGGAACGGCTTGTCGACGTCGCGGACCGGCTCCGGGATGTAGGAGTCGACCGCCTCCATCAGCTCGAGGATCTTCGGCGTCCACTCGGCATCGCCCTCGAGGGCCTTCAGCGCCGAGACCTGGATCACCGGGATGTCGTCGCCGGGGAACTCGTACTTCGAGAGCAGCTCGCGGACCTCGAGCTCGACGAGCTCGAGCAGCTCGGGGTCGTCGACCATGTCGGCCTTGTTGAGCGCGACGACGATCGCCGGTACCTCGACCTGGCGCGCCAGCAGGATGTGCTCGCGGGTCTGCGGCATCGGGCCGTCGGCCGCCGACACGACGAGGATCGCGCCGTCCATCTGCGCAGCGCCCGTGATCATGTTCTTGATGTAGTCGGCGTGCCCCGGGCAGTCGACGTGCGCGTAGTGGCGATTCGCCGTCTCGTACTCGACGTGCGAGGTGTTGATCGTGATGCCGCGCTGCCGCTCTTCGGGCGCGTTGTCGATCGACGCGAAGTCGCGCACAGCCGTGTTCGTGCCCTGCTCGGCGAGCACCTTGGTGATCGCCGCCGTGAGGGTCGTCTTGCCGTGGTCGATGTGCCCGATCGTGCCGACGTTGACGTGCGGCTTCGAGCGCTCGAACTTCTGCTTGGCCATTCTTCCTTCCTCCGTTGAACTTGGTTAGGAGCCGCCGCCGCCCTGCTCGACGATCTCGCTTGCGATCGACTGCGGCACTTCTTCGTAGCGGTCGAACTGCATGGTGAAGTCGGCCCGGCCCTGCGTCATCGAGCGCAGGTCGGTCGCGTAGCCGAACATCTCGGAAAGCGGAACAGCCGCCTGCACGACTTGGGCATTGCCGACCGGGTTCATCGACTCGATCCGTCCGCGCCGGGAGTTGAGGTTGCCGATCACGTCGCCGAGGTAGTCCTCCGGTGTCGTCACCTCGACGGCCATCACGGGCTCGAGCAGCTTCGGCTTCGCCCGCTTGATCGCCTCCTTGAACGCCATCGAGCCGGCGATCTTGAATGCGCGCTCACTCGAGTCGACGTCGTGGTACGACCCGTCGATGAGCTCGACCCTGACGTCGACGACCGGGTAGCCGGCGAGGATGCCCGATCCTGTCGCCTCCTGGATTCCCGCGTCGACGGCCGGGATGTACTCCTTCGGGATCTTGCCGCCGACGATCTTGTCGTCGAACGCGTAGCCGGCGCCCGGCTCCTGCGGGTAGAGGTTGATGACCACATCGCCGTACTGGCCCGAGCCGCCGGTCTGGCGGACGAAGCGGCCCTGCACCTTCTCGGCCGGCTTCGAGATCGTCTCGCGGTAGGCGACCTGGGGCCGCCCGACGTTCGCGTCGACGTTGAACTCGCGCTTCAGGCGGTCGACGATGATCTCGAGGTGGAGCTCGCCCATGCCTGAGATCAGCGTCTGGCCGGTCTCATCGTCAGTCGTGACGCGGAAGGTCGGGTCCTCCTCGGCGAGGCGGACGAGGCCGCCGCTCAGCTTGTCTTGGTCGGCCTTCGACTTCGGCTCGACGGCGACCGAGATCACCGGCTCCGGGAAGGTCATCGACTCGAGCACGATCGGCTGCTGCTCGGCGGCGAGCGTGTCGCCCGTGGTCGTCTGCTTGAGGCCGACGCCGGCCGCGATCTCGCCCGCGGCGATCTCCTCGCGTTCCTCGCGGTGGTTCGCGTGCATCTGGAGGATGCGCCCGACGCGCTCGGTCCTGCCGGTCGTCGTGTTGAGGACGCGGTCACCCGCCTTCAGCTTGCCGCTGTAGACGCGGAAGTACGTCAGCTTGCCGACGTACGGGTCGGACATCACCTTGAAGGCGAGCGCCGAGAACGGCGCCTCGGCGGTGGCCGGGCGCTCGGTCTCCTCGTTCGTCTTCGGGTCGATTCCCTGCACGGGCGGCACGTCGAGCGGGCTCGGCAGGTAGTCGACGACCGCGTCGAGCAGCGGCTGCACGCCCTTGTTCTTGAACGCGGAGCCGAGCAGCACCGGCGTGATCTCGTCGGAGATCGTGCCGGCCCGCAGCGCGCGCCGGATCATGTCGGGCGTCACCGAGCTCTCGTCCTCGATGTAGGCCGTGAGCACCTCGTCGTCGAAGTGCGAGATCGCGTCGATCAGCTGATGGTGATACTCGTGCGCCTGCTCGGCGAGCTCGGCCGGGATCTCGGTGACGTCGAACTGCTGGCCGAGGTCGTCCTTGTAGACGATCGCCTGCATCTCGACGAGGTCGACGACGCCCTGGAAGCCGTCCTCCTGGCCGATCGGGATCTGCACGGGGACCGGGTTCGCGCCGAGACGGTCGCGCATCGACTGCAAGGCGGCGAAGAAGTTCGCGCCGATGCGGTCCATCTTGTTGATGAATGCGATCCGCGGCACCTTGTACTTGTCCGCCTGGCGCCAGACCGTCTCCGACTGCGGCTGGACACCTGCGACCGAGTCGAAGACCGCGACGGCCCCGTCGAGCACGCGCAGGCTGCGCTCCACCTCGACGGTAAAGTCCACGTGCCCGGGCGTATCAATAATGTTGATCCTGTGGTCGCGCCAGAACGCGGTCGTCGCGGCAGACGTGATCGTGATGCCGCGCTCCTGCTCCTGCGCCATCCAGTCCATCGTCGCCGCGCCCTCGTGCACCTCGCCCATCTTGTGGGTGCGGCCGGTGTAATAGAGGATGCGCTCGGTCGTCGTCGTCTTGCCCGCGTCGATGTGGGCCATGATCCCGATGTTGCGGACGCGATCCAGTCCGACTCGTGTCTCAGCTACTGCCACTTCTTCTCTCCTCTACCACCGATAGTGGGCGAAGGCCTTGTTGGCCTGCGCCATCCGATACATGTCGTCCTTGCGCTTGAACGCGTTTCCCTGCTGCTCGAGCGCATCAAGGATCTCC
>Ga0070731_10001998_pt1 | contig 20120 bp, 11 predicted proteins | sample Coa_R1_2_FD_66448 | JGI IMG/M metagenome (GOLD analysis project Ga0070731, IMG submission 66448) | Surface soil microbial communities from Centralia Pennsylvania, which are recovering from an underground coalmine fire - Coalmine... | ecosystem: Environmental > Terrestrial > Soil > Unclassified ... | reverse complement strand
CATCCCGGCCCCGGCGTTGCGTCCGATCCGGCCCAGGACGACGATCGTCCCGCCAGTCATGTACTCGGCCCCGTGGGCGCCCATCCCCTCGATCACCGCCGTGGCGCCCGAGTTCCGGACCCCGAACCGCATCCCGGCCGCGCCGACGAGGTGGAGGCGGCCGGCGGTCGCCCCGTACAGGCAGGTGTTGCCGGCGATGGCGTCGCCCTCGCCGAGCTCCTGGTCGGCCGCGGTGCGGACGATCAGGGTCCCGCCCGACAGGCCCTTGCCGGCATAGTCGTTGGCGACCCCGGTCAGCTCGATCCGCACGCCCCGGGTCAGGAAGGCGCCCAGGCTCTGGCCGGCCGCTCCGCTCAAGCGCAGACGGATCGCCGCCGGGTGGCGCTGGCCGTTGTCGCGTGCCCGCTCGAGCACGCCGCTGACGGCGGCGCCGAGGGTCCGCTCGGCGGTCGTGACCTCGGCCGCGAGGTCGACGATCCGGCCCGTGGCGGGTCCCGCCAGCCGGGCGACGAGCCCGGCCTCGAGCTCGGACGCCGGAGCGACCGAGCGCTCGATGGGCCGACGCCGGGCACCCGGCGCGCGACGACCGGCGGGCACCTGCCAGGCCGGGCCGCCGCTGACCCGCTCGAGCTCGAGCGGCGCCTCCGCCCCAAGGCCAAGCCGGTCGATCCGCCCGATCGCCTCGTCCAGGCCGGTGAAGCCGGCGGCTGCCAGCTCGCGCCGGACGTCCTCGGCGATCGCGCTGAAGAAGGCGACGACCTGCTCGGGCGTACCCGTGAACTTCGCCCGCAGCTCCTCGCGCTGGGTCGCGATCCCGGTCGGGCACGTGTCGAGATGGCACTGGCGGGCCATGTCGCAGCCGATCGCGACCAGGGCGGCCGTCCCGAAGCCGTACTCCTCGGCGCCCAGGAGGGCCGCGATCAGGACATCCCGCCCGGTCTGGAGCCCGCCGTCGGTGCGCAGCATGACGCGGTCCCGCAGGCGCTGGCGGATGAGGACCTGGTGGGCCTCGGCCAGGCCCAGCTCCCAGGGCAGACCGACCGACTTGATCGATGACAACGGGCTGGCGCCCGTGCCGCCGGCATGGCCGGCGATCAGGATGTAGTCGGCATGGGCCTTGGCCACACCGGCCGCGATCGTGCCCACGCCACTTCCGGCGACCAGCTTGACCCCGATCCGGGCCCCCGGATTGATCGCCCGCAGGTCGCCAATGAGCTGGGCCAGGTCCTCGATCGAATAGATGTCGTGGTGCGGCGGCGGGCTGATCATCGTCGCCCCCGGCCGGCCGCGGCGCAGGGCGGCGATGAACGCGGTGGCCTTGGCCGCCGGCAGCTGGCCCCCTTCGCCGGGCTTCGAGCCCTGGGCGATCTTGATCTCGAGCTGCTCCGCCCGGGCCAGGTAGCGGGCGGTGACCCCGAAGCGAGCCGAGGCAACCTGCTTGATCGCCGACTCGGCCAGCTCGCCGTTCTCATCGGGCTGGTACCAGGCCTCGTCCTCGCCGCCTTCGCCCGTGTTCGAGGCCGCCCCGAGGCGGCGCATCCCGATCGCGATCGTGCGGTGGGCCTCGGGCGACAGGGCACCAAGGCTCATCGCCGAGGAGACGAAGCGAGCCGTGATCGCCGGGGCCGGCTCGACCTGGTCCAGGTCGATGGGCACGTCCGCCGGCTCGATCCGGAACAGGTCGCGGACGAGGGCCGGCTGGGAGCGATCGATGACCGAGCGGTAGGCCGCCAGGCGGTCGGCGGGCCGGTTCCCGTCGGGGCCGGCCAGGGCCTGGATGGCCTTGACTGCGACGGGCGCGAAGACGTGCAGCTCACCCTCGGACCGGAACCGGGCAAAGCCCGGGTCGGACAGGGCCGGCGCACGTTCGGGGGCGTAGGCCGCCGCGTGACGCGCGAGGAGGTCGGCGGCGAGCCGCTCGAAGCCGGCGCTGCCGGGGAACGCCGGCGCCGCCGGAAAGCACAACCTGGCAACCTCGTCGGACAGGCCCAGGACCTCGAACAGATGGCCGCCGCGGTAGGCCGCCAGGGTGCTGATCCCCATCCGGGCCAGGACCTTGCGCAAGGCACTGTCGAGGGCTCCGACCAGGTGCGCCTCGGCGGCGTCCGGCCCGAGGGTCTCGTGGCCCCGGCTGCCGGCCTGCTCACGGGCCGCGGCCATGGCCTCGCGCGGGTGGACGGCGGACGCGCCCGCAGCCAGGAGCATCGCCACGGCGTGGATGTCGAAGGCGTCGCCGGCGTCCGCCAGCAGGTCGGTCCGGTCGCGCCGGCCGGCGGCGGTCAGGGCGGCGTTGAGGGCGCCAATCGCCAGCAGGCTGGGAACCCCGGCTCGTGCCGGGCCGACACCCGCGTCGGTCACCACGATCACGTCGGCGCCACCGCGGGCGGCACGCAGCCCGCTGCGCACCAGCCGCTCGACGGCCCGGCGCAATCCGGCCTCGCCGGACCGGACCGGCCAGCTGGCGTCGAGGACCCGGACCTGCCAGCCATCCCGGCCGCATTCGATGATCGAGCGCAGGGCGGCCGCGCCGATCACCGGCGGATCGAGGACCAGGGCCGGCCGCGGATGACCGGCCGCCAGGTCGAGCAGCGCCGGCCGGGGGCCAAGCGGAATCGCCAGTGACATGACCAGCCGCTCGCGCTCGGGGTCGATCGGCGGATTGGTGACCTGGGCGAAGGCCTGCCGGAGGTAGCCGGCGACACCGCGGGCACGCCGGCCGAGGAACGCCGGCGGCGTGTCGTCGCCCATGCTCCAGAGGGGTTCGCGACCGGTGGTCGCCATCGCGGCGACCGTCAGCCGGAGCTGCTCCGCATCGAGGCCCAGGGCGATCCGGCGGCGGCGCGTCGTGTCGGGATCGGTCGCCGGCTGGGGCGCCTCGAGGACGACTCGATCAGCGGTCGGCACCGGTTGGACGGCGACGTCCGGGCCGGCCGGCGCCGGGCTGGACGTCGATGCCATCGCGGCGATCGCCGCGCCCTTGGCCGCCTCGTCGTCGAGGATCAGGCCCTGCGCCGGATCAACGACCAGGATCTCGCCTGGTCCCAGCCGCCCGCGGCGGACGATCTCGCCGGGGCCCGCCGGCAGCAAGCCGGCTTCGGACGCGAGAATCACCAGGCCGTCCCGCCGGATCTCCCAGGCCGCCGGGCGCAGGCCGTTCCGGTCGAGCAGGGCGCCCACCTGACGTCCGTCGCTGAACACGAGGGCGGCCGGGCCGTCCCACGGCTCCAGGCGGGTGGCCATCGTCCGCTGCCAGCCTTCGAGGCCGGCCACCGGGGTGTCACGGAGCGCCGCGGCCTCGGGGACCAGGGCCGTCAGCGCCGCCGCCAGCGACCAGCCGGCCATGAGCAGCAGCTCGAGCGCCTCGTCGAGCGAGGCCGAATCCGAGCCGGCCGGGTCCAGGATCGGCTGGCCCAGGCGAGTCTCCCGGGCGAGCCGGCGGCCGAAGGCCCCGCCCCCGAGGCGGGCCGAGCGGCCGGCCATCGCCTGGCGGTTGCCCCGGACGGTGTTGATCTCGCCGTTGTGGGCCAGGTAGCGGAACGGCTGGGCCAGGCGCCAGGTCGGCCGGGTATTGGTCGAGAAGCGCTGGTGGAACGTTGCCTGGTCGACGGCCAGCCCGGGCGACCGCAGGTCGGCGTAGAACGCGCCCAGGTCGGCGCCCCGGACGAGTCCCTTGTAGACGATCGTGCGGCTCGACAGGGACGGCAGGTGGAGCGCCTCCAGCCCGGCCGTCGTGGCGGCGCCGCGCTCGATGCTCCGCCGGGCGAAGAACAGGCGCTGCTCGAACTCGGCCGGCGCCATGGCGGCCGGGCGGGCGGCCACGACCTGGCGGATCACCGGCAGCGACGCCGCCGCTTGGTCGCCCAGGACGCCCGGGTCGACCGGGACCGGCCGCCAGCCGAGGACGTCCAGCCCTTCGGCGGCAATCGCCCGTTCGGTCTGGCCCAGGGCGGCGCCCCGGGCCGCGGCGGCGAGCGGCAGGAAGACGGTCCCGATCGCCAGCTGATCCGGGTTCCGGCCACCGAGTGCGATCCGCCTCGTCAGGCGGTCGACGAGCCCCGCCGAGAGTGGCAGCGCCAGCCCTGAGCCGTCGCTGGTCCGGGCATCGGCCGCGGTCGCCCCGCGATGGGCCATCCGGGCCAGGGCCTCCAGGGCCAGGGGGACGACCCGTTCGCTCGGTCCGCCGCGACTCTCGGCGACGAAGCCCACGCCGCAGGCATCGTGCTCGAACGCCGGGTCGTAGAGCGGTGCGGCGGGGATGATCTCATCCCGGTATTGGTCGATTCGGCCTGGGTCGTCCATCTCGGGCGGTCCTTGGAGGCGGTCTCGTCGATTTCGGACGCTGGGAGACGACCGTAGCCAGCCCATCGGCCGCCCTCGGTCGCGCGGAGATGGCGGTTGGACGTCGGGCCGGTCGCGCCAGGGTTGCGAGATGGGCCGGACACCGGCCCGCCACTGCGCGGCAACCGAATCGCGACCCCCGCGGTCCCGGCAGGCCGCTGCACGACTTGGTACCGTCAGGCCCATGCCCGACAGCCAACGGCTGCCGCCCGCCCGCCTCCGGGCGCTGGTGGCTGCCCCGGACCCGGCCGATGTCGGCTCGATTGCCAGCGCCCTGGGTGGCGCGGGCCACGAGATCGTGACGGCCTATCGGGTGGAAACGGCCATCGAGCGGCTCGTCGGCGAGACGCCCGACTACGTCGTCGTCTGCCTTGGACGCCTCGACCCGGAGCTCGGCTCGCTGGTGGCCCGGCTCCACGCCCGGAGCGACACGCCGATCCTGGTCGTGATCGACACCCGGGACGAAGAGCGCGTCGTCGCGGCCCTCGACGCCGGCGCCGCCGATGTCGTGCCCCTGCCGATTCGGCCGCTCGAGCTGCTGGCCCGGATCAACGCGGCCCTCCGCCGGCGGCCACCGGTGACCACCGCCGGCGAGACCAACCTCGACGGGCTGCGGGTCGACGGCGGCCGCCGGGAAGCCACCGTCGCCGGCCGGCGGCTGGCGCTGACCCCCACCGAGTTCGAGCTGCTGGCCGTGGTCGCCGCCCGGCGGGGCGAGATCGTGGACCACTGGAAGCTTCTGCGGGCGGGCTGGGCCGACCACCGTGATGTCGACCTCGAGACGCTCCGGACGCACCTCAACCACCTCAACCAGAAGCTGGTTGCGGCCGGCCACCCCGGCCTGCGCAACGTCCGTGGCCGGGGCTACGGCCTGCGGGTCGAGTCCGGGGAGCTCGGCGGCAGCGGCCAGGACTGACCCCGCGGCCCATCGAAGCGGAACCGCAACCGGGCGGCAACCGACTCGACCGCCGGCCTCCGGCTTCCGTCCGTGGAGTGCCGCCCGCGACCTGCGCACGCTTCGGCGATACCAGCCAGCCGCTTGTCGTTGGGCCACCAGCACCACGAGGGGATCAGATGACCGCACCGGCCGCCGGAGAGATGAAGAAGACCCTGTCACTGACCGGGTTGACGATCAACGCCATGGCCCTGATCGCGCCCGGCGCGTTCCTGTGGACGACGTTCCAGGCCCAGGTCGTGCAGCAGAACGCCGGCGGCACGACCGCCCACGACATGGTCGCCGGGCTGCTCTTCGTGCTCGTCCTGGCCTTCCTGACGGCCTATTCCTATGCCGAGCTCGCCAACCTCTATCCCGAGGCCGGTGCCGGCTCGTCGTACTACTTCGCCGAGGCGGCCTTCCTGGACAAGGAGAAGCCGGAGCACTACCGCTTCGCGCGCATCTCCAAGTTCATCGTCGGCTGGGTGTCGCACCTCTACTACTGGATCTACCCGGGGATCATGGTCGCCTTCACCGGGACCCTGCTGGTCTACATCCTGGGCCTGTTCGGCGTGGCCCTGAGCACGCCGCTCGAGATCGGGGCGGTGGTCGTCTTCTCGGCCGTGAGCGGCTACATCGCCTTCCGGGGCATCTCGGGTTCGACGATGACGGCGATCATCATCAACGTCATCCAGCTGACGGCCCTGGCCGCATTCTCGGCCCTGGCCATCGTCTTCCGGCTCACCCATCCCCAATACCAGTACGAGCATCCCGACGTCCTGTCGGTCGTCCTGCCCCACAACATCACCAATGTCCTGTTCCAGGGCACCATCGCGATCCTCCTCCTGGTCGGCTTCGAGTCGGTCACGGCCCTCGGCGCGGAGGCGATCAACCCCAAGCGCGACGTGCGCCGGGCCGTCCTCCTGTCGCTCGCGATCCAGGGCCTGTTCGCCTACCTGATCGAGTACATCGCGACCAACTTCTTCGTGAACAGTGGGGTGACCGCCCAGGTCACCAGCGGCGGCACCGTCAGCGGCTATGCGGCCGCAGCAGCGTCGGGCGCCCCGATCGGCGACATGATCAAGTTCATCGGCGACACGATGCTGGGCGGCACGGGCACGATCCTGGCCCTGATCCTGGCCGCGACCGTCCTGATCGCGCTGATCGGGACGACCCTGGCCTGCCTCAACACCGGCGTGCGGATCACCTACGTGATGGGCCGCGACAAGGAGATGCCCAGCCTCCTGGGCCTCCTCCACGGCAAGTACGCGACACCCCACTACGGAGTCCTGGCCCTGGCCATCATCTCGGCCGTCTTCGGCGCCTACGGCGTGCTCAGCGCGGACAACCTGCTCCAGATCACCCTGGCCTCGAATACCGGCACGTTCATCGTCTATGGCCTGACCAACGCCGTCGTCCTGGTAGCCTTCGCCGGCAAGAGCAAGCGGAGCGTGATCAAGCACGTCCTGGTTCCGGCGGTCGGCTTCCTGGCCAACGTGGCGATGCTCGGGGCGGTGATCTTCGAGAGCGTCTCGGCCGGCGGCTCGACCCAGACCGATACCCTGATCGCGCTGGCCTTCGTGGGCGGCTGGATCGTCGTCGGTGCGGTCTGGCTGGTGGTCAACTCGGCCCGCCAGAAGCGGCCCCTGCTGAGCCAGGCGCGAGCGGGCAGCGCCGGCAGCTAGGCCCGGCGACGGTCCCGGGCCCCGGGACCGCGGGCTGATGGCGGCGACGCTCACGATCGAGCACCACCTCCCGGAGCAGCCGGGCGTCGGGCGGGCCGCGATGCTCATCGAGCACGCGGCCCTGTCGGCGACGGGGCCGGTGCGCGCCCGGAACGAGGATCACCTGGGCTGGGGCGGCCTGGCCGTCCGCGGCCGGGCGACCGTCCTGGGCAGCCAGGCCGGGCTGGGGCCCGTGGACGTCGCCGACCGGACGAGCTGGGCGGCGGCCGGCGCCCTGAGCGACGAGCGTCCCGGCCGTGGCCTCGTCTTCGCGGTCGCCGACGGCCTGGGCGCCTACGGCGGCGGGGACGTGGCCAGCAGCCTGGCGATCGATGCCCTGCTCGACGGTGCGGGCCGGGCAGCCGGAGACTCGATCCGGCCCGCGGGGGTCCTTCGGCAGGCGTTCAGCACCGCCAACCAGCGCGTCTTCGACGCCGCGCTGTCCGGGCAGGGGACGCGCAAGATGCAGACGACGCTGACGAGCCTGGTCCTCAGCCCCGGCGAGATCCACATCGCCCACGTCGGGGACTGCCGCGCTTACCGCCTGCGGGGCGATGCGCTGGAGCTGCTGACGACCGACCATACCCAGGTCATGGAGATGCTCCGCTTGAAGCTGATCAGCCCCGAGCAGGCCGCCGACCACCCGGCCCGCTACGCCCTGACCCGGTCCCTGGGGGCGGAGCTGATCGTGCGCACCGACATCGGCCGGGAGACGCTTGTCGACGGCGACCGCTACCTCCTCTGCTCGGACGGCCTGTGGAGCAAGGTCGAGGCCGGCGAGATCAGCGCCGCGCTGCGGGACGGCGTCGATGCCGCTTGCACAAGCCTGGTCGGGCTGGCCCTGGAGCGGGGCGGCGAGGACAACGCCAGCGCCCTGGCCATCGACGTCCGGATCGCCGGCCGGCCGCCCGCCGAGATTCCCGGCTGGCGCCGGTTCTTTCGATCATGACCACCGGCGAGCTGGCCGTGGGCCAGGAGCTCGACGGGTTCACCCTGCTCGAGGCGATCGGCCACGGCGCCTTCAGCGACGTCTTCCTGGCCAAGGGTCCGGACGGCCGCAAGGTCGTCCTGAAGTGCCCCCACCAAGCGCTCCTGGGCGACGTGTCGGCCTTCGACCGGTTCCGGCGCGAGATGGAGATCGCCAAGCGCCTCGACCATCCCGGGATCCAGCACTCCTACGACGTCGGTGGCGATCGAAGCCGGCCGTACCTCGTCATGGAGTACGTCGAGGGCGAGACCCTCCGGGCCCGCCTCGCCCGGACCGGCCGGCTGCCGGTCGACACCGCCGTCGACTTCGCCCGACAGCTGGCCGCGGCGATGGCCTATGCCCACGCCCAGGGGGTCTTCCATCGCGATCTCAAGCCCGAGAACATCCTGGTCACCAGCGACGATCGCCTGGTGGTCACCGACTTCGGGATCGCCTTGCTGGCCGGCGCCCGCCGGCTCACCTGGCGCTGGCTGACGTCCGCGGTGGGCACGCCCGACTACATGGCCCCCGAGCAGATCCAGGGCAAGCGCGGCGATGCCCGGACCGACGTCTATGCCATGGGCGTGATCCTGTACGAGATGCTCGCCGGACGGGTCCCGTGGGAGGGCGACAACCCCCTGGCGGTGATGAGCCAGCACCTCAACGCCCCGTTTCCCGCCATCCACGACATCGTCCCGGACGTGCCGGCGCCGGTCGAGGGCATCGTCCGGAAGTGCCTGCGCAAGGATCCCGACAGCCGCTACCAGGACGCCGCAGCGCTGCTCCACGATCTCGAGCAGTGGCACGACCTGGACCTTGGGGCCTTCGTGTTCAGCGACGAGCAGCCGGTCAAGCCCGAGTCGCAGCGCGGCCTGTGGCTGCTGATTGGCGGGATCAGCATCGGCTTCCTGGTCGCCAGCGTCCTCCTCGTCGTGGTCTACTACCTGTTCATCCATGCCGCCGGTTGACCGCCGGCGCGCAGGCCAGCCTGCCAACCGTGAGCCACGCATGACGCGATCGTTGGGCCACTCCGCGACGACCCAGCCCGGCAAGGACCTTGCCCTGCGCTGTGCCGAGGCCGGTGCCGTCCAGGCCGAGCTCCAGTTCGCCGACATCAGCGGGGCGCTGAAGAGCGTCTTCGTGCCCGTCCGGCGGCTGGCCGATGTCCTGGCCGGCGGTGAATGGTTCGACGGCTCGGCCATCGAGGGATCCGCCCGCGAGCTCGAATCGGACATGTACCTGCGGCCGGATCCCTCGACCTTCAGCCTGAGCGAGCCGTCGATCGAGCCGGTCTGTGCCCGCCTGATCTGCGACGTCGTGACCCCCGATGGCCAGGCCTACCCGGGCGACAGCCGTTCGGTGCTGCGTGGCGTGATCGAGCAGGCGCGGGCCGGCGGCCTCGAGTACGAGGTCGCGCCGGAGGTCGAGTTCTTCCTGTTTCCCGCGGACGCCGACCACCTCGAGCCCATCCGGGACGATCCGGGCAGCTACTTCGAACGGAGCCGGGGACGGACCCGCCAGGTTGAGCTCCAGATCGTGGCCGCCATCGAGCAGATGGGCATCCGGGTCGAATCGAGCCATCACGAGGTCGCCACCGGCCAGTTCGAGGTTGACCTGCCGCTCCAGCCGGCGCTGTCGGCGGCCGATGCCCTGACCAGCCTCAAGCCGGCGATCAAGGAGCTGGCCCAGGGCTTCGGGTTGCAGGCCAGCTTCATGCCCAAGCCGCTGATGGAGGCGGCCGGCTCCGGAATGCACGTCCACCAGGTCGCCAGTCGCGAGGATGGGGTCAACGCCTTCCACGACCCGGCCGATCCCTACGGCCTGTCGGCGATCGGGCGCGCCTTCGCGGCCGGCCAGCTGGAGCACGCCCCGGGGATGTGTGCCCTGGTGGCACCCCTGGTCAACTCCTACAAGCGCCTGGTCCCGGGCTACGAGGCACCGATCGCGGGCAGCTGGGGCCGGCGCAATCGGTCGGCCCTGATCCGGGTGCCCTCCCCCGCCGACGTCCCGCAGACGGACATGGATCGCCTCGGGACCCGGCTCGAGCTGCGCCTGCCGGACCCCAGCTGCAACGCCTACCTGGCCTTCGCGGCGATGCTCGCGGCCGGCCTCGACGGGCTCGAGCGGCAGCTGGAGCTTGGACCGCCAATGGAGGAGTTCGAGCACGGCTTCCAGGGTGGCTCGCGGCTCTCCGTCCGGCCATTGCCGGGATCGCTGGGCGAGGCGCTCGAGGCCCTGGCCGAGGACGATGTGCTGGGCGAGGCCCTGGGCAGCGAGGTCCTGGGCCTGTTCCGGGCGGCCAAGACGCTCGAATGGGAGACGTACCGCCGGCAGGTCACGGCCTGGGAGCTGGAGGCCTACCTCCGGCGCTATTGACTCACGCCCGGGCGGAGGGTTTCCGAACGGCAACCCATTCTCCGAGCGGCGACCGTGGTCCCTGCCCGCCACCATGTCTACGCTCGAGGCAAGTCCGGGTGCGTGGGATGGATCCGCGTAGCCCGGACTGCCAGTGTCCGGCACGTGCCGGCGTCAGCGGCCCGGTTCCAGCTCCTGGCGGAGGTTCGCGAAGTCGGGCTTGATCACCGCGGTGATCAGCGCCAGCCGCTCGTCGAAGGGCAGGAAGGCGCTCTTCATCGCGTTCAGGGTCAGCCACTCGACCTCGTCGAGGCCCAGCCCGAAGGCCGCCTCGAGCGCGGCGAACTCGCTCGAGAGCGAGACGTCGCTCATCAGCCGGTTGTCGGTATTGACCGTGACCCGGAAGCGCAGGCGGCGGAGCAGGTCGAAGGGGTGGGTCTCGATCGACGCCGCCGCGCCCGAGTGGACGTTCGAGGTGGGGCACAGCTCGAGGGGGATCCGCCGATCCCGGACGTAGGCGGCCAGGCGGCCGAGGACCGGTGCGCCGTCCGCGCCGACGCCGATGTCGTCGACGATCCGCACCCCGTGGCCGAGGCGCTCGGCGCCCAGGTCGAGCGCCTCGCGGATGGACGGCAGGCCGTAGCCTTCGCCGGCGTGCAGGGTGAGATGGAAGCTGGCGTGGACGAGCCGGCCGAAGACGTCCTCGAAACGGCCCGGTGGGTAGCCCGCCTCCGGACCGGCGATGTCGAAGCCGACGACCCCCGCGTCGCGATGGCGGAGCGCCAACTCGCCGATCTCGGACGCCCGGTCGGCCTGGCGCATCGCCGTGGCCAGGAAACGGACCACGATGGGCCGGCCGGGCACGCTCGCCGAGCCGGCCCGGAAGCCCTCCAGGATGGCGTCGACCACGGCGTCGAGTGACAGCCCGCCGGTGGTGGACAGCTCTGGGGCGTAGCGGACCTCGGCGTAGACGACGCCATCGGCGGCCAGATCCTGGGCGCACTCGGCCGCGACCCGGACCAGGGCCGGGCGGGTCTGCATGACGGCGACCGTGTGCTCGAACGTCTCGAGATACAGCTCCAGCGAGCCCTGGTCGGCGCCCCGCCGGAACCACTCGCCGAGACGCTCGGGATCATCGGCCGGCAGGCCGCGGTAGCCCTGCTCGGCCGCCAGCTCGAGAATCGTGTGGGGTCGCAGGCCGCCGTCCAGGTGGTCGTGGAGGAGGACCTTCGGGGCGCGCCGGAGCAGATCGAGGTCCAGTGGCGGGCCGCCGCCAACCGCCCGAGTCGAACGGGCTGGGGTCACGCCTCGAGGCGCCGGCGGGCTTCGGCGATCGCCGTGGCGACCCGCGCCGGCGCGGTTCCCCCGATCACGTCGCACGAAGCCAGAGCCGAATCGACGGCGGCCGCGTCCCGCAGCCCGCCGGCCGTCGCCGGGTCGCCGGCCAGGGCCCGCGCCGTCGGCTCGTCGGATGCGGCCAGCGCCTGGTTGATCGTCCCGTCGTCAAGCTCCGCCAGGCCGGCCCCGACCGACTCCGCGGCGTGGACCAGGCGGCCGACGATGTGGTGGGCGGTCCGGAACGGCACGCCGCGGCGGACCAGGGCGTCGGCCACGGCGGTCGCCGTGATGAAGCCCTCATCCGCCGCCGCCCGCATCCGGGCCCGATCGACCTGGATCGTGTCGAGCACGCCGGCCAGCACCCCAAGCGATGCGGCGTACGTCGCGACCGCCTCGAAGAGCGGTGCCTTGGTCGCCTCGAGGTCGCGCTGGTAGGCCAGAGGCAGGCCCTTGAGGATCGCCAGCATGCCCGCCAGCGAGCCGATCACTGGTCCGGTCCGGCCGCGGACAAGCTCGGCCGGATCGGGGTTCTTCTTGTTGGGCATCATCGAGCTGCCGGTCGAGAAGGCGTCCGAGAAGTGGACGAATCCGAAGCGCGGATTCGACCACCAGGTCAGCTCCTCGGCCAGACGGCTGAGATGGACCATCCCGAGGGCGATCGCGGCCAGCAGGTCGACCACGAAGTCGCGATCGCTGACGGCGTCGATCGAGTTGGCGGATGGGTGGTCGAAGCCGAGCTCGGTGGCGATCGCGCCCCGATCGAGGGGATAGCCGGCACCGGCCAGGGCACCCGACCCGAGGGGCGAGACGTTGAGCCGGCGCCGGGCGTCGGCCAGCCGATCCCGGTCGCGCTCGAGCATCTCGACGTAGGCCAGCAGGTGATGCCCGAAGAGGACCGGCTGGGCGGGCTGGATGTGGGTGGTCCCGGGCAGGATCGCCTCGCCGTCGCGCTCGGCCAGGCCGAGCAGGGATCCCTCCATTGCCACGATGGCGGCATCAAGGTCGGCGACGGCCCGCCGGGACCACAGGCGCAGGTCTGTCGCGACCTGGTCGTTGCGCGAGCGGCCGGTATGGAGGCGCGCGGCCAGCGGCCCGATCCGGGCGGCCAGGGCCGCCTCCAGGTTGAGGTGGACGTCTTCCAGGGCCGGATCCCAGGTAAGGGTCCCGGCCGCGACCTCGGCCCGCAGCCCTTCGAGCCCGGCGACCATTGCCTCACCGTCGGCGGAGGTCAGCAGGCCGGCGGCAACGAGTCCGTGGACGTGGGCGATCGAGCCCACCAGGTCGTCCTCGGCGAGCACCGAATCGACCTCGATCGAGCGCGAGAAGTCGGCCAGGCGCTGGTCGTTCACCTCGCGGAACCGGCCACCCCAGAGCTCCATCCAGCCTCCGTCGCGTTCGGGCTCGTGCCCGGACCTGGCCCCAACCGGGCCCCCGTGCGCTGCCATCGTAGCCGGGCCCAAGGCTGCCGACGCCCGTCCTTGGGCGGACGATCAGCCGGCCACGATCAGGATCCGGCTGCTAGGCTGGCCCGGCACGGCGTCGTGTCGATGCCTGCACAACCGGAGATGACCATGACGCGGACGATCCGCCGCCGGCTGGCCAGTGTCGCCGCGGCTGCCCTCCTGATCGCCGCCGGTGCGGCCCCCCTTGGCGCAACCGGGGCGGTCGCCGCTGTCTCCAGCCCAGTGCACGCCGCCGGTGGCGGGCCATTGCGCCTGGTGGGCAACACCGTCGCCCACCTGTATGCCTCGGGCAGCGCGACCGCTCCGCACGTCGTGACCGCCCACAGCGTGGCCCTCGGGGCCAACGGACCGGCCCGCGCCACCAGGACGCCGGCCGGCAGCGCAAGCCCGACCGTCCGGCCGAACGTGGCCCCGAATCCCGTCCAGGCCACGCTGACCGCGGCCCCCGACCATCACCTGGCCGGCTTCGCCGGCCTGGGCCAGGCCGACCAGGCCAGCCCGTCGGCCGAGCCGGCCGAGTCGACGATCGCCGCCGGGCCGGACCAGACCGTCCAGTTCGCCAACCTCGAGATGCGGATCACCGACCGCGCCGGAGCCTCGCTCGGGACGAGCTCGATCCCGTCGTTCTTCGCGGTCACCGCCGGCTTCTTCGACCGGGACCCGCGGATCGTGTACGACAGCCTGCACAGCCGATTCGTCGCGGTCGAGACCAGCTGGGACTGCTCGATCGGCGAGTTCCCAGGCGATCCGGCGATGTTCGGCCACGGCTACCTCGACCTGGCCGTCTCGCGGACCGACGACCCACGAGGGACCTGGGACCTGTATTTCTGGGGCTACGACGACCTCGTCCCGTCCGACCCCTCGGTCGGCACCTCGACTGACAAGCTGGCCGTCTCCGACGACCTGCTGGCGATGACCCACGGCGATGGCGGCGGTGGCGCGACCTGCGCCGACCCGGCGTCGCTGACGGCCTATGCCGGCGATCTCCAGGTCGCGGCCTGGAGCGACGCGATCGCCAACAAGGTCCAGACGTTGCCTTCGACCGAGTTCGCCGGCGGGCCGCCGGCCACAGTCGTCGGGCTGCGGGCCGTCGTCCAGTCGCCGGCCACCTCGGCGACCCTGTACGTTGTCGCTCGCTCGGTGGTCGACGACGGGATGGGCACGGTGCCCGACGACGTCGTGGTGACCACCTTCGGCGGCCTGCCCAGCAAGACCTCGAACGTGTCGATCAGCGCCAGCTGGGACCTGACCAAGGACGGGATCGTCGCGCCCTTCGCCGATCCGCCTGCGCCCCACCAGCCCGGATCGCCGGCGACCATCGTCAATGCCACCAACGGCAACATCGAGTCGGCGATCTGGCAGGGCGGCCGGCTGGCCTGGGCGACCACCTTCCCGTGCACGCCGAGCGGCGATAGCACCCAGCGCGACTGCGTCCGGCTGACTGAGGTCAACACCAGCAGCGCCGCCTTCCCGACACCGGACCCGACGGCCAGCCAGGACCTGCTGATCGCCCGCAACGGCTTCGACAGCTACGTCCCCGGGATCGCCTTCGCCGGTGACGGCACGCTCGACGTGGTGTACACCCAGTCCAACGGCAGCGGCTCGAACTTCCCGGCGTCCTATGAGCAATACCACCGCTCGACCGACGCGGCCAACACGCTCAGTGCGCCGGTCCAGATCGCGGCGGGCAGCTCGACCTACAGCGGCAGCGCTTGGGGTGCCTACCAGGGCCTCGCGCCGGATCCGCAAGTGCCGACGTCCGTCTGGCAAGCCGGCGCGTTCGCTACCGGCAGCGGGCGCTGGGCGACCTTCGTCGACCAGCTGGGCAGCACGACCGGCGGCACCTACTTCCCGATCGTCCCGGTTCGGGTCCTCGACACCCGGGGAACCGGCTCGGGCGGGCTGTCGGACGTGTCCGGCAAGTTCATCTCCAGCCATGCCCGGACGTTCCAGGTGGCCAACCTCGGGGCGATCCCGCCCGGGGCCGTGGCCGTCACCGGCAACCTGACCGTCACCCGCCAGACGAAGGCTGGCTACGTGTCGCTCACGCCGACACCCCAGAACAGCCCGACCTCATCGACCCTCAACTTCCCGGTCGGCGATAACCGGGCCAACAACGTGACCGCCTCGCTGTCGAGCACAGGCACGCTGTCGGCCACCTACGTCGGAGGCACTGGCAGCACCGACCTGCTCTTCGACGTGACCGGCTACTTCCTGGCCAACGACACGGGCGCCACGTACCACCCGGTCGCCCCGGCCCGCCTGATCGACTCCCGCAACGGCACGGGCATGCCGGGCGGGGGCGGCGGCGGCCCCGGCGAGGCGGCCAAGTTCCAGGCCGGCGTGCCGGTGACCTTCACCAACTTCGACGGTTGCATCAACGGCAACATCTCGCCCTGCTATCCGATGGCCGCTACGGCGATCACCGCCAACCTGACGGTGACCAACCAGACCAAGGCCGGCTACATCTCGATCACGCCCGACCCGACCAGCATGCCCGTCGTCTCGAACCTGAACTTCCCGCTCAATGACAACCGGGCCAACGGCGTGACGATCGCGGTCAACTCGAGCCATTCCTTCGCGATCGTGTACATCGCCCCGGCTGGCGCGACCGCCGACGTGATCGTCGACCTGACCGGCTACTACCTGCCCGACCTGACCGGCCTCCATTTCTACCCGCTCAACCCGGGCCGGGTGATGGATACCCGGCCGGCGATGGCCAACTCCGGGCTGACCGGGGCGTTCGTCGCCTCGACGCCGCGGCAGCTGCCGGTGGCCGGACACTGGGCCGTGCCCGCCGACGCGGAGGCGATCACCGGCAACCTGACCGTGACCGGCCAGACCGCTGCCGGCTATGCCTCGATCACGACCGCCTCGGATCCCAATCCGGAAACCTCGAGCATCAACTTCCCACTGGCAGACGACAGGGCCAACGGGGTGACGGTCCCGCTCAACGACCTCGGGGGACTGTGGCTGGTCTATCACGCCGGGACGGGCAAGAAGACCGACCTGATCCTTGACGTGACCGGCTACTTCCGCTAGGCGCGACGCCGTTCGGCGCTGTTCGGAGCTCAGCCCTCGGCGGCGAGCAGGACGGCGCCGACCAGGACCAGCACGGCCAGGCCGATCCGGGTGCTCGCGTCGCGCCGGGTGGTTGCCTCCTTCATCCGGAAGGAGCCCCAGCCGCTGATCAGGACGATCGCCGATTCGCGGAGCGGGGCGACAGCGGTGAGCGGGGCGAAGCGGTACGCGATCAGCACGAACAAATAGGCGGCGACGGTGATCAGGCCGCCGATCCCGGCCCGGACCCAGGTCCGTCGGAGCAACTGCCCGAGCACGCCGGGCCGGGTGGCCTGGGCCGCGTCGTCCGCCTCGTCGCCCGCCGGCTCGTCCCCGGCGGCCGGCGGATCACCCTCCGCCGCGCGGCGCCGGTCGCGGCGCACGGCCAGGCCGATCCAGCTGAGCAGGAAGATGGTGGTGAACGTCCACAGCATCGCCGCGTAGAACAGCGGATCGACCAGCCGGGCGCCCTCCCGGTCGACGGCCGAATACGACGCGATCGTCACCCCGGTGAGCAGCGCGAAGCCCGCCGCCTGCTGGACCGCGCGCGGCAGGCGGCTGCCGCGCCGGAAGATGGCCCATGGCTTCTGGAGGCCCAGGATCCCGATCAGCAGCAGCCCGACGCCAATCCAGCCGGCCAGCTCGAGCCGCTCCCCCAGGATCACGACCCCGAAGCCGACCGAGAGCACCGGAGCCGTGCCCCGGGCGATCGGATAGACCAGCGACAGGTCGCCCCGCCGGTAGGCGGCCGACAGGAAGATGAAGTAGGCCGCCTCGAGCAGCCCCGACAGGATGGCCAGCCGCCAGGCGTCGGCCGGAATCGCCGGTCGATCGCTGATCCACCAGCCGATCAGGGCCAGCGGGATCAGGGCGGCCGCCCCGACCAGCATTCCCCGCCCCGCCGTCCGGAGCGGATCGCTGGCCGTCTTGAGGAGCACGTTCCAGGTGGCGTGCATCAGGGCTGCGATCAGCAGCAGGAGGAGAATCGCCGGCGGCACTCAGGACCGCCGGCTGGTCGCGCGGCGTGGTTCGGCAGGCGGCAGGCCGCCTTCGGCCATCTCCTTGAGGATCCGCAGGTGGGTCTCGACGATGCCCGCGACCGAGCCCCGGCCCAGGGCGATCACCCGCCCCCGCCAGCGGCCTGAGGTGCTCAGGGCGGCCGTCCCGGCCACCCGGGTGCCGCCGGCGACCTCCTCGAGGAACCAGCCCCGCTGGAGGCGGATCCCGTCACCGACCAGGATCAGCTGGAACCGGGCGCTGGGTCGGGCCTCGAGGCTCTCCAGCCGGACATTGGCCACCAGGAGGCCGATCCGCAGGCGGGCCGAGCGGGTCGCGCCGGCCGCCGGCCAGCTCGGTGCGGCGGGGCCGAGGCGGAGCTCCGGGAAGAGCGCGTCCTGGGCGGCCGGGTCATGGAGCGTCGCCCAGACCGTCCGAACGGGGACCTGGATGTAGGTGAGGCGTTCGAGCACGCCGGGCGGTGGCGCGGGGCGCGGAACCGGCATCTGGGCCTGGCTACGCCCCGATCGGGTGCCAGACCGTCTTCATCTCCAGGAAGGCGGCGATCCACTCCGGGCGCTGGGCAGCCCGGTCATCGGTCCAGTCGAATCCGGCGTCGCTGATCCCCTTCGGGCGGCGCGCGATCCGCTTGATCGACTCGGCGGCCGAGACCTCGACCGCGACCTGCTGCTCGGCGGCGACGCCCCAGGTGTCGACGGCATCGACATCGACATGCGCGGCGAGGACGGGCACCAGCTCCTGCTTGAGGCCCGTCAGCAGGTTCGCGACGCCACCCGGGACGTCGCTGGTGGCCAGGACCTCGCCCAGGGTCACCAGCGGCAGCGGCCGCGTCTCCGACGCGAGGACGACCACCGCGTTGCCCGAGACGAGGATCGGCGCCAGCCGGCTGACGAGCCCCAGCAGCGAGCTCGACTCCGGCGCCACGAGGCCGACGACACCCGTCGCCTCGGGGATCGTGAAGTTGAAGTACGGCGCGGCGACCGGGTTGGACGAGCCCAGGACCTGGGCGATCTTGTCGGCCCAGCCGGCGTACCAGACCCAGCGGTCGATGGCGTGATCCACGAGCGTCCCCGCCCGCCGGCTCGAGAGGCCCTCGGCCGCGGCGACCTCGGCCACGAACTGGTCGCGCCGGCCCTCCATCAGCTCGGCCACCCGGTACAGGACCTGGCCGCGGTTCATGGCCGTGCGCGCGGCCCATGGCTCGAAGGCCTTGCGCGCCGCCCGGACCGCATCGCGGAGGTCCTTGCGCGACGCCCGGCTGGCATTGGCCAGCTCTTCGCCCTTGGGGTTCGTGACCAGGTAGGTCCGACCCGACTCGGAGCGCGGGAAGGCGCCGCCGATGTACAGCTTGTAGGTCTTGCGGACGTCGATCCGCTCGGTGCCGCCGATCCGCACGCTGGGCATCAGCGGTCCTCGAGCCGGAGGTAGGCCTGCAGCCCGGGCAGGCCGCCTTCGCGGCCGTAGCCCGATTCCTTGTAGCCGCCGAACGGCGACGTCGGATCGAACTTGTTGAAGGTGTTCGCCCACACCACGCCGGCCTTCATCCGCTTGACCATCATCAGGATCCGCGAGCCCTTGTCGGTCCAGATCCCGGCCGACAGGCCATAGGGCGTGTTGTTGGCCTTCTCGATCGCCTCCTCGGGCGTCCGGAACGTGATCGTGGACAGGACCGGCCCGAAGATCTCCTCGCGGGCGATCCGGTAGCTCTGGGCCACGTTCGTGAACAGCGTCGGCCGGAAGAAGAAGCCCCGCCCGGGCAGCTCGCAGGCCGGCTGGTAGAGCTCGGCGCCCTCGGCCACGCCGGCCGCAACGAGCTCGGTGATCTTGTCCAGCTGGGCCCGGCTGTTGATCGCCCCGACGTCGGTGTTCTTGTCCAGCGGATCGCCCACCCGGATCGTCGACAGGCGGTCCTTGAGCTTGGCGATCAGCAGGTCGGCGATCGACTCCTGGACGAGGAGCCGGCTGCCGGCGCAGCACACCTCGCCCTGGTTGAAGTAGATCCCGTTCACGATGCCCTCGACGGCCTGGTCCAGGGGCGCGTCGTCGAACACGATGTTGGCGGCCTTCCCGCCCAACTCGAGGGTCAGGGCCTTGCCCTGGCCGGCGATGCCCTGGGCGATCTTGCGACCGACGGAGGTCGAGCCGGTGAAGGCCACCTTGTCGACGTCGGGGTGGGTGACCAGGGCCATCCCGATCTCGCCCGGCCCGGTGATGATGTTGACGACCCCCGGCGGCAGGTCCGCCTGGCGGCACAGGTCGGCGAACAGGAGGGCAGTCAGCGGCGTGGTGCTCGCCGGCTTGAGGACGACGGTATTGCCGGCGGCCAGGGCCGGGGCAATCTTCCAGGCCAGCATCAGCAGCGGGAAGTTCCAGGGGATCACCTGGGCGGCGACCCCGAGGGGCCGGGCGACCCGGCCCGGGAAGGCGTAGTCGAGCTTGTCGGCCCAGCCGGCGTAGTACCAGAAGTGGGCCGCCGCGAGCGGCACGTCGACGTCGCGCGACTCCTTGATTGGCTTGCCCGAATCGATCGATTCAAGGACGGCAAACTCACGCGAGCGCTCCTGGAGCAGGCGGGCGATCCGGAAGAGGTACTTCGCCCGCTCCCGGCCGGGCAGCCTGCCCCACGACTTCGACTGGGCCTGGCGGGCGGCGCGGACGGCGCTATCGACGTCGGCCTCGGTCGCCCGGGCGATCTCGGCCAGCGGCTCCTCGGTCGAGGGATCGATGGTGGTGAAGGTCAGGCCGTCCGAGGCGGGGACGTCCTTGCCGCCGATGAACAGGCCATAGCGCTCGCGGATCGTGACGATCTCGCGCGACTCGGGCGCCGGGGCGTAGTCCCAGGGAATCGCCTGGCCGTCGCCCAGGCCCCAGCTGTTCGGGGCTCCCCCGTTCTTCGGGAGGGTGGCGCGAACCGCCGCGCCCGG
>Ga0070731_10001997_pt1 | contig 20139 bp, 18 predicted proteins | sample Coa_R1_2_FD_66448 | JGI IMG/M metagenome (GOLD analysis project Ga0070731, IMG submission 66448) | Surface soil microbial communities from Centralia Pennsylvania, which are recovering from an underground coalmine fire - Coalmine... | ecosystem: Environmental > Terrestrial > Soil > Unclassified ... | reverse complement strand
CGGGCGAGCAGTTCAAGACGATCGCGCCGCGCGACGAGGAACCGCTGGCCGAGGTTGCGCAGGCGGGCCCGGAAGACGTCGCGATCGCCGTCTCCGCCGCGCGCGAGGCGTTCGGCGCCTGGTCGGCGCTGCCCGGCTCGGAGCGCGCGAAGTACCTCTTCCGGATCGCGCGGATCCTTCAGGAGCGCTCGCGCGAGTTCGCGGTGCTCGAGTCGCTGAACGGCGGCAAGCCGATCAAGGAGTCGCGCGACGTCGACCTGCCGCTCGCAGCCGCGCACTTCTTCTACTACGCCGGCTGGGCTGACAAGCTCGAGTACGCGTTCCCGAACCGCACCGCTCGCCCGCTCGGCGTCGCCGGCCAGATCATCCCCTGGAACTTCCCACTGCTGATGCTCGCGTGGAAGGTCGCGCCCGCGCTTGCCGGCGGCAACACGGTCGTGCTGAAGCCGGCCGAGACGACGCCGCTCACCGCGCTCTTGTTCTGTGACGTCCTGCGGCAGGCGGAGCTGCCGCCGGGGGTCGTCAACATCCTCACCGGCGACGGCTCGACCGGGGCTGCGATCGTCGACGCAGAGGTCGACAAGATCGCGTTCACAGGCTCCACGGAGGTCGGCAAGGCGATCCAACGACGCCTCGCCGGGAGCGGCAAGAAGGTGACGCTCGAGCTCGGCGGCAAGGCGGCGAACATCATCTTCGACGACGCCGCCCTCGACCAGGCCGTCGAAGGCATCGTCAACGGCATCTACTTCAACCAGGGCCACGTGTGCTGCGCCGGCTCGCGGCTGTTCGTCCAGGAGTCGATCGCGGAGCCGCTGATCGAGAAGCTGAAGCGGCGAATGGCGACGCTGCGCGTCGGGGATCCTCTCGACAAGAACACCGACGTCGGTGCGATCAACTCGCGCATGCAGCTCGAGAAGATCGAGGAGCTCGTCGCCGCCGGCCGCGCGGAGGGCGCCGAGATCTACCAGCCGCCCTGCCGCCTCCCGGAGAAGGGCTACTGGTTCGTGCCGACGGTGTTCACGAACGTGGCGCAGAGCTACCGGATCGCGCAGGAGGAGATCTTCGGTCCCGTGCTGTCCGTGCTGACGTTCCGCACGCCGGACGAGGCGCTCGAGAAGGCGAACAACACGCCGTACGGCCTCTCGGCCGGCGTCTGGACGGAGAAGGGGTCGCGCATCCTCTGGATGGCCGAACGGCTCCGCGCCGGGGTCGTCTGGGCGAACACGTACAACCGCTTCGACCCCGCGAGCCCGTTCGGCGGCTACAAGGAGTCCGGCTTCGGCCGCGAAGGCGGCCTGCACGGGATGGAGCCGTACCTGTCACTCTCGTGAGCGCGCGGCTACCGATCAAGAAGACGTACAAGCTGTTCATCGGCGGCGCCTTCCCGCGCAGCGAGTCGGGGCGCACCTACGAGGCCGAGGGCCAGAACGTCGCCCGCGCATCGCGCAAGGACGTACGCGACGCCGTCGCCGCCGCGCGGGCGGCGCAGCCGAAGTGGGGGAGCGCAACCGCGTACAACCGCGGCCAGGTGCTCTATCGCATCGCAGAGATGATCGAGGCGCGCGTACCGGAGTTCGCCGAGCTGTGCTCCGGCAAGGACGAGGTGCACCGGGCGATCGACCGCTGGGTCTGGTACGCCGGCTTCGCCGACAAGCTCGCGCAGGTGATCGGCTCGGCGAACCCCGTGGCCGGCCCGTACTTCAACTTCACGATCCCGGAGCCGACCGGTGTCGTCGCGACGATCGCACCCGACGAGCCGGCGCTCCTCGGGCTCGTGTCGCGCATCGCGCCGGCGCTGACGGGCGGCAACGCGGTGGTGGCGGTCGCGTCGGAGGAGCGGCCGCTGGCCGCGATCGAGCTCGCAGAGGCGCTCGCGACCAGCGACGTGCCCGGCGGCGTCGTCAACCTGCTCACCGGTTACCGCGCCGAGTTGGCGCCGTGGCTCGCCTCGCACATGGATGTCAACGCGATCGATCTCACGGGCGCCGACGGCCTCGGCCCCGATCTCGAGCGCGCGGCGGCCGAGAATGTGAAGCGCGTCGTCCACGGCGCGCCGGACACGCAGTCGCTGTACGAGATCTCGTCGTTCCTGGAGCTCAAGACCGTCTGGCACCCGATCGGGACGTGACGGCGTTTCACAAGCTCAGCGCGCTCGCGCCGCAGGTGATCTGGCCGGGGTTGATCGGCCGGTCGCTGCACGGTGAGGAGGCGACGCTGGCGCAGATCGAGCTCGAGCCGAATATCGACGTGCCCGAGCATTCGCACGTGAACGAGCAGATCGGCATCCTCACCGGGGGCTCGCTGACCTTCCAGATCGGGGAGGAGCGGCGCGAGCTCTCGCCCGGCGAAGGCTGGATCATCCCTGCCCACGTCCCACATTCGGTGCGCTCCGGCGACGGGGGCGCGACGCTGATCGAGCTGTTCGCCCCGCCCCGGCACGACTGGGCCGACCGCGAGCGCCTCGAGCCGCGCCCGCCCCAGGGGTTCTAGACGTGCCCGGCTCCCGACATCTGAGCCAGCGCATCTCGGAAGGGGACGGGATCGCGATCATCGTCCACGTCGAGAGCGCCGACGCGGCCCGAGCCGCCGAGCAGCAGGGGGCGAAGGCGATCGCCGTGATGGAGCCTGTCCGTGGTATCCGCGACGCCACGACCCTGCCGCTGCTCTGGATCGGCCGAGGCGCGCCGAAGGATGCGGACGCCTGCGCGCTGCGCCCCGAGGACGACCCGTCCGACCCGGCCCTCGAGACCGTCGCCGAGGTGCGGGACGAGGAGGAGCTCGAGGAAGCGCTCGAACGCTTCGATCCCGGGGTGTTCCTGCTCGTCGCACCGGAGCAGGACGACGACGAGCTCGACCCCCTCGACGCCGTGCTCGAGCTCCTGCCGGACGTGCCCGCGGGCAAGCTCGCGATCGCCCACGTCGATGTCTCGACGCGCGACGAGGTGCTCGCCCTCGAACGGGCCGGGATGGACGCGGTGCTCGTCCCGGCGGGCCGCGTCTTCGAGCTCGTCGGGGACGCACCCGTCGAGGTCTAGAACGCGGGGCTACCATGGCCCGCGCATGAGAGGGCTCGCGGCCATCTCGGCGATGCTCGGCCTCGTCGCTCTACTCGCCTCCGCCTGCGGCAGTGCGAAGCACGCCGCGGCAGCGGCCGCGCCGGTCGTGGCCAAGCCCGTCTGCGCGCATCCCGCCGGCTGGCAGCGGCTGGCCGACCGGATCCATGCGCCGGTGTACTGCCCCGGGTGGCTGCCGGATCCGCTGATCGGCCAGATCGGGGGCACCTGGAACAACATCGACTCCGTCTCGCGCGACCGCAGCTACCTCGAGAGCTTCGTCTGGCAGGACGTCGACCTCGGCGGCACGAGCGGCGAGCTGCACGTCAACCTGCGCGGCTACCCAGGCCGCCACACGATCCCGACCTGCACGACCGGCGGGATCGGCAGCCGAACGGTTCCGTGCTTCGCGAATCCGAACGGGAAGGTCCTGGAGCGCGGGATCAGGGCCACCATCTACACGGTCAACCAGGACGCCGACGAGTGGCACGCCGCGCTCGTCTGGCGCGCGTACGGCGGGCTGTACACGCTGTCGGAGCACGTCGCGCCCCCGCTGACGTACGACAAGGTCGTGCTGTACCTCAAGCACGAGCTGCGGCAGCTCGTCGTGATCCAGCCCGCGACCTGATGAAGCTGACGCGGAGGCAAGCGCTCGCCGGCGCGGCCGCCGGCGCGCTCGGTGCAGGCGGGATCTACGAGCTCGTCGACCGGCTGAGCGGCAGCGGACCGGCGCGCCCTTCCGGGAAGCTGCTGCCCGAGCAGCACCTGCTCGAAGGCATCCGGGTCGTCGACTCCGAGGGGATCGCGGTGCTCGTGCCGCCTCTTCACCACCGGGTGCTCACCGCCCGCGTCGCGGTGGCGCGGCCGGATCTGCTCGACGCGCAACGCGAGCTCGAGCAGACACTTGCCGGGCTCGAGCGCGACTACGCCCCGACTCCTGCAGGCCTGGGTGTGACCGTCGCGTGGGGGCTCCCGTACTTCAGCCGCCTCGTCCCCGGCGCCGCGCGCCGCTACCTGCCGTTCGACCGGCGCGCGCTGAAGCCGGTGCTGTTCGACTCGCCGCGCTTCCCGAGCGATCCCGACGACACGGTGCTCGAGCAGAACGAGGTCGCAATTCTGCTCCGCTCGGACGTCCGCGCACACATCGACGACGCCGCGAAGCGAATCGAGCGGACGAAGGTGTTGCAGCTGACGTCCGAGCGGGTCGGGTTCGCCGGCGGCGGCTTCGACGGTGGGCGGTCGCTGCCGAAGCAGATGGCGGAAGCCGCCCAGGTGCCGGGCGCGGACCTCGTGCCGAACACCTCCGAGCTGTTCCTCGGTTTCACGTCGACGCAGAAAGCCGGGATGGGGCCGGGCAAGATCGCGAACTTCGAGACGCTCGGCTACGTCGACTTCGGCGGCCACGAGTACTTCGTCCACGGCACCCACATGCACCTGTCGCACATCCGCGAGGACCTCGAGGCGTGGTATCTCAACTTCGACTTCGACGAGCGCGTCGCCACCGCCTTCCGCCCGAACCTTCGCGTCCGGCAGGGCGTGCAGACCGTCCGGCAAGGGCCCCAGGACGTCTCGGACGTGCAGAAGGTGCGTCACGACTACCACGTCTCCGGTCGCATCGGCCACAGCGCGGCGATCCAGACGACGTCGCGGCTCGAGAAGGAGATGGTCGGGCCCGACGGCGTCGTCTATCCCAAAGGCGCCGCGATTCCCGTACGCGCGGACTTCAACACCCTCGACAATCCGTTCCTCTGGTCGGAGAGGCGGGCGGAGGTGCAACCGGTCGCGGCGGCCGGGGTGCATTTCGTCGTGTTCAACCCGACGGGTGACGACTTCCGCCGGAACCGGCTGGCGATGGACGGCGTGCTTCCAGGCGGCAAGATCGCGTTCCCGCCGCGCGACCGGAACCAGGGCTTCAACTCCGTGCTCTCGACGACGCACCGCCAGAACTTCCTCGTGCCGCCGCGGCGGCACCGCAGCTTCCCGCTGGCCGACATCTAACGTCCGTAGGACGTCGGCAACGACGTCCTAGGGACGCGAGTTTCAGCCGAAGAAGGCCTTGCCGACCTCGTACCAGTCTTCGGGGACGGTCTTCAGCTCGGCGGTCGCCTCCTCGAGCGAGACGTCCACGACGTCGTCGCCCTTCAAGGCGGCCATCCGCCCGAACTTGCCCTCCTCGACGAGGTCGGCGGCCTTGAGGCCGAACCGGGTCGCGAGCACGCGGTCGCGAGCGGTCGGCGAGCCGCCGCGCTGGATGTGGCCGAGCACGGTGACGCGGGTCTCGAAGCCGGTGATCCGCTCGATCTCCTCACCGAGCCGGTCGCCGACCCCGCGCTTCGCGAGGAGCCGATGCCCGAACTGGTCGACCTCGCCCTTGTCCTCGGCGCCCGGGAGCTCACAGCCTTCGCTGACCACGACGATCGAGAAGTTCTTGCCGCGGGCGTGGCGGCGGCGGATCTCCTGCGAGACCTCGTCGATGTCCACCGGCCGCTCGGGAATCAGGATCACGTCGGCGCCGCCGGCGATCCCGCTCATCACGGCGATCCAGCCGGTGTGGCGGCCCATCACCTCGACCACCATCACGCGGTTGTGCGACTCGGCGGTCGTGTGCAGGCGGTCGATCGCCTCGGTGCAGATCGCGACCGCCGTGTCGAAGCCGAACGTGTAGTCCGTGCCGGCGAGGTCGTTGTCGATCGTCTTGGGCACGCCGACCACCTTCGCGTCCAGCTCGCGGTACAGCCGCGCCGCGACGCCGAGCGTGTCCTCGCCGCCGATCGCCACGAGGGCGTCGATCTCCGTGAACGACCTCTGAACGCCTTCGACGCCTCCCTCGACCTTGTACGGATTCGTGCGAGTCGTCCCGATGATCGTGCCGCCGCGGGGGAGGATCCCCGAAATCTGCTCCGGCCCCAGCGGCTGGAACAGCTGCTCGACCATCCCCTTCCAGCCTTCGCGGACGCCGACGACGTCGTGTCCGCGCGCCCACGCCCGCCGCGCGACGGCGCGGATGACCGCGTTCAGGCCCGGGCAGTCGCCGCCGCCGGTCAGGACCCCGATGCGCACGCGCGTGAGGCTATCGATAGTGAAGTGACAACGTCACGCGAACTGTCTGTTTGAGCCATGTCTAGAAGGGTGACGCGCCGAGGGCGCATCTACAATGGCTCGACCGCGCGGCGGTGCCCAAATCGGTAAAGGGAGCGGTCTCAAAAGCCGCCGTCCTTCGGGACATGTGGGTTCGAGTCCCACCCGCCGCACTTGCACCGAGCCGATGACGTGCGATTGGCCCTGTTCCTCCGGGACGAGGGATTCAACGCATGTCAGATCGCGCGAGCTCTTCACATACCGCGGTCGACGATTCGCGACTGGCTTTGCCGACCGCCGCGCAGCGTCGGGACGCGGGCGCCGCGCCTCTTCGATCCGGCGACGCTGCCCGACACCGAGTACGCGTATCTCCTGGGGCTGTATCTCGGCGACGGCTACATCTGTCGTACCGGCCGGAGCATGCGACTGCGGATTGCGATGGACTCTCGTTACCCGGGATCATCGAAGAGGCTCGCCGCGCGGTCGCCGCCGTCCTTGCTCCGAACAAAGGGAGCGTTCAGCGTTTTCGAGAGCGGAACATGGTCGAGGTGTACGGCTTCTCGATTCTGCTTCCGCAAATCTTCCCGCAGCACGGGCCCGGCCCGAAGCACAAACGCCGGATCGTCCTCGAGGACTGGCAGAGCGAGATCGTCGACGAACATCCAGGTCTGTTGCTGCGGGGCCTGATCCACTCCGACGGGCGTCGGGTCACGAACCGCGTCTGGGGAGGGAAGTACGCCTACCCACGCTACTTCTTCAGCCAGGTCTCGACGGACATCAGGGAACTCTTCTGCGTCTACTGCCGCCGGCTCGGGGTTCGTTACGCCTTCAACAAACCCACGTCGGTGTCGATTGCCCAGGCCGCCAGCGTCGCGCGCCTCGACGAGTTCGTCGGGCCCAAGACGTAATACCGCCCCAACACCGGCGCCATAGGACTTTTGCCGCATACGCAGTAGAGTGCGCGCCTAACGTGGCTGCCGACGCCTCCGCACCCGCGCTGCCCGTCCGCCTGCGCAGACCGAGCCTGATCAGCAGCATCGGTCTTTTCCTCGTCGCTCTGCTTCTGATCTGGCTCGGCGTCAACCTCGTCAAGACGCCGGGTGACTTCTTCCAGGTGCTCCTGATCGGGATCACCACCGGCTGTGTCTACGCGCTCGTGGCGCTCGGCTACACCCTCGTCTACGGCATCCTCGAGCTGATCAACTTCGCCCACGGCGACGTGTTCATGCTCGGCGGGATGCTGACGATCACGTATGCGACTGGCTTCTTCAACCTCCACCAGGGTCAGGGCTGGGTGATCGTGCCGATCGTCTTCGCGACGCTCCTGCTCTCGATGCTGACGTGCGGGCTGATCAACGCCACGATCGAGTTCGTCGCCTACCGGCCGCTCCGAAGCGCGCCGCGACTCGCGCCGCTGATCACCGCCATCGGCGTCAGCTTCATCATCGAGGACATCGGCCTGGCCTGGAAAGGCCCCAACTACGTCTCCTCGCCGGACGTCTTCCCTCACACGAAGGTCTTCTCGATCGGCGGTGTGACGTACGAGTGGAACAAGATGATCGTCGTCCTCATCACCGTGCCCGTCCTGCTCGGCCTGCTGTACCTGGTCCAGCGGACGCGTCAGGGCAAGGCGATGCGCGCAACCGCCCAGGACAAGGACGCCAGCGCGATGATGGGCATCAACGTGAACCGCACGATCTCGTTCACGTTCCTGATCGCCGGCTCGCTCGCCGGCGCCGCCGGTCTCCTCTACGCCCTCTACGTGACCACGGTGCGGTTCGACCAGGGCTTCCAGCTCGGTCTGATCGCCTTCACTGCCGCGGTGCTGGGGGGCATCGGCAACCTGCCGGGCGCCGTGCTCGGCGCGATCCTGATCGGGCTGATCCAGGCGTTCAACGAAGGGCTGAACTGGCACGCCCCTGGATCGGACTGGACAGAGTCGATCGTCTTCTCGATCCTCATCCTGATCCTCGTGTTCCGGCCGGAGGGCCTCCTGGGCGAACAGACACCGGAGGGCGGATGAGCCAGCAGCTGACGGCGACGTCGAGCCCGCGCGGCGAGCAGGTCGGCTTCCGCAACCAGGCCCGTGCCTGGTGGCGCTCGCTCCCCGCCGTGGAACGCGCGGGCATCGCGATTGGCATCGAAGTGGCTTTCGCGATCGCGCTGTTCTTCATCGACCACGCGCTCGGCTACGGCGTCCTGATCGTCTCCACGGTGTACTGGGTCCGGCGGCTGCCGTCGTTCCCCTTGCGAACGGGGGCGCAGGTTGGCCTGATCGTTCTGCTGGCGATCCTCGCAGCGGCCTGGACGACCCCCTGGTCACTCGTGATCCTGCTCGGCGTCGGCGCGGCGATCACGTGGATCCCCGGCCGGCACAAGAGCTGGGGCGTTCCGGTGGCCGCGCTCGTCCTGGCGGTTCTCTACCCGTTCTACGCGGACAAGATGTTCACGATGCCGGTGTTCGGCGTCTGGCCCGACGTCGGCACGGGCGTCTACATGCTCGTGTTCATCATGATGGCCGTCGGCCTGAACATCGTCGTCGGCTATGCCGGCCTGCTCGACCTCGGCTACGTCGCCTTCTACGCGACCGGTGCCTACACGGCCGCGTGGTTCATGTCGCTGCAGTTCTCCCACACGAAGTGGCACCTCGGCGCGATCGGCATCGACCCATCCCTGCCCGGGATCCACGTCTCGATGTGGCCCATCCTGCTGCTCGCGGGGTGCGTGACCGCCCTGTTCGGGATCATCATCGGGCTGCCGACCCTCCGCTTGCGCGGCGACTACCTCGCGATCGTCACGCTCGGCTTCGGCGAGATCCTGCCGCAGGTCGCGCGGAACGGCGACAGCCTCGGCGGCTTCAACCTGACCAACGGCCCGAACGGCATCACGCCGCTCGACGCGCCCGGCTTCGGCCACACGCTGTCCCGCATCACGGGCGGGTTCCTGCCGGCGAACTACCTCTCGTGCTGCAGCCGCACGATTAACGTCGGCTTCCTGCACATCCACCACCAGATCGCGTCGTACGACGTGTTCTTCTGGACCGCGATCGTGCTGCTGCTGTTCACGGTGTTCTGCTCGCTGCGCCTCCAGTACTCGCGGCTCGGCCGCGCCTGGATCGCGATCCGCGAGGACGAGACCGCGGCCGCGGCGATGGGGATCCCGCTGATGCGGACGAAGACGTGGGCGTATGCATCAGGCGCGTTCTTCGGCGGGATCGCCGGCGCGTACTACGCGGTGTTCAAGAGCGCGACGTTCCCCGGCGACTTCTTCTTCAACATCTCGGTGTTCATCCTCTGCATGGTCATCCTCGGCGGGATGGGGAACATCTGGGGCGTCATCGTCGGCGCCGCGTTCCTCGCTTATCTCAACCAGGAGGGCCTGGCCAACACCGGCGCCTGGCTGAACTCGAACATCCACGTGGCGGGCTGGCGGCCGAACTTCGACCCGTCGCTCTACGCCTCGGGAATCTACGGCGTGATCATCCTGGTGGTGATGCTCTTCAGACCCGAAGGGCTCATACCGTCGAGACGCAGGGCCGCAGAGCTGCACGAGGGCGTGCACGACGAGCCGCTCTACGACGCCACCTCGGCTGGGGCGGAGGCATGAGCGAGACGAACGGCAACGTCCTTGTCGCCGCGAGCCTGCGGAAGGAGTTCGGCGGCCTCATCGCCGTCAACGACGTCGACTTCACGGTTCCGCGCGGCAAGGTCGTGTCGCTGATCGGCCCGAACGGGGCCGGCAAGACGACGTTCTTCAACATGCTCACCGGCGTCTACAAGCCCACCGCGGGCTCGGTGACGCTGCTCGGCGAGGACGTCACCGGGAAGCCGCCCCACGCGATCACCAAGCGGGGGATCGGCCGCACCTTCCAGAACATCCGCCTGTTCCAGAACATGACTGCGCTCGAGAACGTGCTCGTCGGGATGCACGCGCGCATGCATGCGAACCTCTTCAACTCGATCCTGCGCACACCGGCCGTTCGCAAGGAGGAGCGCGAGGTGCGGGAACGCGCGATGGAGCTGTTGCAATTCACCGGGTTGCGCCGGAAGGCGGGGGAGGCCGCACGCAACCTTCCGTACGGCGACCAGCGCCGCCTCGAGGTGGCACGCGCGCTCGCCACGCAGCCTCAGCTCCTCCTGCTCGACGAGCCCACGGCCGGGATGAATCCCCAGGAGTCGGCCGAGTTCACCGCGTTCGTCGGGCGGCTCCGCGAGGAGGAGTCGCTCACCGTGCTGATGATCGAGCACGACATGCGCGTCGTCATGGGCGTCTCCGACCGCGTCTCGGTGCTCGACTACGGCGAGAAGATCGCCGAGGGCAGCCCGCGCGAGGTGCAGCAGGACGAGCGCGTCATCGAGGCGTACCTCGGCAAAGCGGCGGTCGAGGACATGAAACGGCAGGGCCTCTCGTGAGCAGCAACGGAGGCGGCACCATCCTCGAGCTGCGGGACGTCCACACCTATTACGGCTCGATCCAGGCGCTCCGCGGCATCTCGCTCACGGTCAACGAAGGCGAGATCGTCACGCTGCTCGGCGCGAACGGCGCAGGAAAGTCCACGACGCTGCGGTCGATCAACGGTCTCAACCGGCCGCGCCAGGGCTCGATCCACTTCCAGGGCCGCGACATCACGACCACCCCGCCGCACCAGATCGTGAAACGCGGGATCGCCCAGTCGCCGGAAGGCCGTCGCCTCTTCCCGCGGATGAGCGTGGTCGAGAACCTCGAGATGGGCGCGTTCCAGCGCAACGACCGCGCCGCGATCCGCGAGGACATGGACCGCGTGTTCGAGCTCTTCCCACGGTTGCACGAGCGGCGCACGCAGAAGGCGGGAACGCTCTCCGGCGGTGAGCAGCAGATGTGCGCGATCGGGCGTGCGCTGATGGCGCGGCCGAAGCTCCTGCTCCTCGACGAGCCGTCGCTCGGTCTCGCGCCGATCTTCGTCGAGCGGATCTTCGACATCATCAAGCAGATCAACGAGCAGGGAACGTCGATCCTGCTCGTCGAGCAGAACGCGTTGATGGCGCTCGACGCGGCGAACCGCGGCTACGTGCTCGAGACGGGCAGCATCGTGCTGGCCGACAAGGCCGCGGCGCTGAAGACCAACGAGCAGGTCCGCAAGACCTACCTCGGCGAGACGTAACCCGCGTCCTTAGGACGTCGGAGACGTCCTAAGGACGGGAGTTTGCCGCGGGTTGCACCAGGCCGGCGTCGTACGCGGCGATCACCGCCTGCACGCGATCGCGCAACCCGAGCTTCCGCAGGACAGCTGACACGTGTGTCTTCACGGTGGACTCGCCGAGCACGAGGCGATCCGCGATCTCCGCATTCGAGAGCCCCTCCGCGACGAGCTTCAGGATCTCGCGCTCGCGGTCGGTCAGGTGCTCGAGGACCGGCGGCGGGGACGAGTCGAAGCTCTGCGCGAAGCGGTCGAGGAGTCGCCGAGTGACCGTCGGCGCGAGCAGGGCGTCGCCGGCCGCGACCACGCGGATCGCGTCGACGAGCTGCGTCGGCCGCACGTCCTTGAGCAGGAAACCGCTGGCACCTGCCCGCAGCGCCCGCGCCACGTACTCGTCGAGATCGAACGTCGTCAGGATGAGCACCCGCGCGTTCGGGCGCTCCGCGAGGATGCGCGCAGCCGCCTCGATCCCGTCGAGCTCCGGCATCCGGACGTCCAACAGCACCACGTCGGGTGACGTGCGGCGTGCGGCCTCGACCGCCTCGCGGCCGTTCTCGGCTTCGGCGACCACCTCGATGTCTTCACGCTCCTCGAGGATCATGCGGAAGCCGGACCTCACGAGCGCCTGGTCGTCGGCGAGCAGGACCCGGATCACGACGTTCCCAGCGGCATGCGCGCGCGGACGGCGAAGCCGCCGCCCGGCTGCGCGCCGGCGTCGAGCCTGCCGCCGAACAGCGCGACCCGTTCGCGCATGCCGACGATGCCGCGGCCGCCGTTCTCGACCGAGCCGCCGATGCCGTCGTCCGTCACCTCGAGCTCGACGGCGTCGGCGGCGTACCGCACGCGCACTCGGGCCTTCGTCGCGCGCGCGTGCTTGAGCGTGTTGGTCAACGCCTCCTGCAGGATGCGGTAGGCCGACAGATCGACGCCGTCCGGCAGCGCCGAGCGTTGCCCCTCGATCTCGAGGGCTACCGGCAGCCCCGCGGCGCGGACGTTCGCCACCAGCTCGTCGACGCGCGCCAGACCCGGTTGCGGCAGGGTGCCGTCGCCGCCACCTTCGACGTCGAGCAGGCGGCGGAGCTCGCCGAGCGCCTGCCGTCCCGTGTCCTCGATCGCGTGCAGCGCCTCGCGCGCCCGCTCGGGTCGCGCGTCGAACACGTCGTTCGCGGCCGCCGCCTGCACCACCATCACGCTGACGTTGTGCGTGATCACGTCGTGGAGCTCGCGCGCGATGCGGTTTCGCTCGTCGGCGGCCGCCTGGCGCGCGCCGGCTTCCCGTTCCAGCTCCGTCGCGCGCCGCGTGTCTCCCCAGAGCCAGGCGGCCGCGAAGAACGCGGTCTGCGGGAAGACGTGACGCCACTCACTCTGGAAGAACGCCGGCACCGCCAGCACCGCGACCGAGATCCCCGAGGCCCAGAGCGAGATCCGCCTTTCGAGCTTCGAGGCAACCGTCCAGATCATCACGACGACGGCGACGACGAGCCAGAAGCGGCCGAGACTCACGAGCAACGCCGCGAGCACCGTCTCGAGGGCGAGGAGCTCGAGCGGGTACCGCCGCCGCCCGAGCAGCGCGATGCTGCCGACGATCGTCGGGGGCAGCGTCAACCAGACGCGGTGGCCCTGGTGCAGCGCGTCGCCGACCGTGACGAGCGCGACGACGAGCGCGACCGCCGGCTCGGTGATCCACCACGGAATCTTCCGAAGCATCGCTCCATTGTCGCCTCCCGGCGACACCTCCGCCTCCGCCGCAGGGCGGAGAAGCGCCTAAGCCGCTAGCCGGAGACGACGAGCGGAAAGTAGGGAGGGGAGAGCAGGAAGCCGATGCGCTCCGCGCCTCGGCCGCGCGCCATCTCGAGCGCGGCGCCGAGCCCGTGCACGGGCACGAAGCCGAGCTGTCGCGCGGACTGGGCGTCGCGGCAGCCCGCGATCAGGACTGCCCCGAGCCGGTGCGCGGCCGCGTCGCATGCGCTCCACTCGACGAAGGGCTGAAGGGGATGGCAGGCGCGGCCGGCGCGGTAGTCGGCGACGGCCGGGCCGTCGGCGATCGCCGCCTGCTCCGCCTCGCGCATCGCGTCGACGTCGCGGGCCGTGCGCGGATCGAAGAACAGCGCGCGGTACGGAGTCTGCGTCGGCCGCGGAAAGCGGCGCGGCAGGGGATGGATGAGAATCGCCGTCCCCCCGGCGGAGATCGGCGGCGCGTTGCGCCAGAGCCGGAGGGCGAGGCCGAGGCCGAGATAGGCCGCGCTCACCGGGTTCGGCCGCTCGCGCGGGACGAACGGCGTCGTCGGCGGGATGCCGATCACCAGGGCGTCGACCTGCTGCGACAGCTCCGCTCCCTTGAACACCGTCGCGCGGAGGAGCGCCTCGGTGTGGGCGACGGACGGTGGGCCTGCGAAGACGGCGGCCGCGGTCAGCTCGCGCGGCAGACGTTCCAGCACCCGCTGCCGAACGCGGCCCGGTGCCACCTGGAAGAGGCGTCGAACCCGGGAGCGGAGCATCCGCGCCATCGCCTCGTCGTCGTGCGGGTAGCCGGCGAACGGGCCGGCGACGCGCGGGACGTTCAACGCGAGCGAGACTCCCAGCACCGGGACGCGGCGCTCGAGCAGGCGCTCGAGCGCGACTGCGAGCGACCAGCCCTGCGACGCGCTCGTCTCGAGCAGCGAGAGCGCGCCTGCCGCCCGAAGCGACTCGCGTCCGCTCGCCTGCAGGAGCGCTCCGGGCCCGCCGTGCAGGACCGTCTCGGCCGCGGTGACCGTCACCACGAGGTCGGTCTCGATCAGCGCCGGGTTGACGCGGAGCGGGACGTTCCCCGCGTAGCCCAGCTCGACGAGGTCCTCGGCCTCGGCGTCGTGGACGATCACCCGCCCGCGAAACCGTCGCCGGAACTCCGGCGGCACGAGCAGCCCGATGTCCCGCGGCGTCGTTCGCCGGAGGAGGCCGCCTGCGACGAGAATCGTCACCCGCTCGACGCCGAGCCGGTCGAGCTCGTCCGCCACGGCCGCCGTCGCCGAGTGGCGGGGCCCGACCTGGACGCCGGGGATCGGCACGGACGGCTGCTCGATCACGATCGTGGCCGTCCCGTTGCGAGTCGTCAGACGCTCGAGCGGCTCGCCGGCGAGCGGGTACGAGAGCGCGTCGCGGACGGCCGCGGGAACGTCGCTGATCGCCTCACGCGTCGGAGGCGGACGGAGCACGACATCGTCCCGGCCCGGCTCCGCGACGACGATCCGCGAGTCGGCCAGCAGCGGGATCGCGGACATCAGCTGCGGTGAGCTGCGGCCGCAGTCACGCCGAGCGCGACGAAGATCCCGCCGGAGACCCAGCGTCGGATCGCGGCCGCGCGGCCGCCGCGCCGGATCCTCGACGCGAGCGCGTCGGCGAGCAGCGCGTACACGAGATCCGAGCTGAACGCGATCAGCGAGAACAGGCAGCCGAGGAGCGCAACCTGCGTCCAGATGGTGCTCGTGCGGTCGACGAACTGCGGCAGGAACGCGAGGACGAACAGCGCCGTCTTCGGATTGAAGATGTTGACGATGACGCCCTGCGCCCACACGCGCTGGAGCGGCGCGGGCTGCGTCTCGGTGACCGTCTCGTCCTTCGAGAGGACGCGGCGGATGCCGACCGCAATCAGGTACGCGGCGCCGACGAGCTTGACGGTCGTGAACGCGGTCGCCGACGACGCGATCAGCGCCGACAGCCCGACCGTGGCCGCGGCGACATGCACGAGCCCGCCGCTGGCGACACCCACCGCGGATGCGATGCCCGCCCGCCGCCCCTTGTCGACCGACTGCGTGACGATGTAGGTGACCGCCGGCCCGGGCACGACGGCGAGCGCGAGGGACGCGAGCGCAAAGACGGCGATCGTCGAGGCGGTCGGCACCGGCTCACGTTACGGCACTGCGCGGTAGAGGCGCAGGTACTGCGGCCGGAAGCCGCGGTGCTCCCAGAATCGCGACGAGAGCAGGTTGACCGTTCGCCAGTCGACGGTCATCGAGCGGTACCCGTGCTCGTGCGCCCAGTTCAGCGCGTACGCCGTGAGCGCACGTCCGACGCCGCTTCCCCGCGCGCCCGGCTGCGTCACGGCGAACGAGAGGTCGATGTTGTTCGCAGGGACGCGCAGCCCGCCTTCGGGCCGCCGGTAGAGCCCCAGCAGCCCGACCGGCTGCCCGTCTCGCTCGGCGACGAATGGGAGCCACGCGTCGTCGGCCCAGACCTCCGCCCGAACCTCCGCGCGCGGCGGCGCAACGTAGCCGGAGAAGCTCGGCGCCGTCCGCTGATGGACGTGGAGCAACTCGTCGAAGTCGACGATCGCCTCCGTGTCGTCGCGTGTCGCGGGACGGATCGTGCCGCCGAAGTCGACGGGCTCGGCCGGCTCCACCTCGCGGACGGCCCAGACGAACTGACAGCCGAAGGCGAGTCGGAACCAGGCGTCGACGAGCGACTCTTCGCCGGCGGGCACGGCGACCGCAAAGCGCGTCACTGCCCAGCGCTCCGCTTCGGCGGCGAAGAGGTCCCGCAGCGCCTCCGGCTCCGCCGCGGCATGCCCGCCGAAGCCGACCCTGGCGACGGGGCCGTCGACCTCGCCCGAGAGGTATGCAACAGCCTCGCCCTCGCGGATCGCGACGAGGCCTTCGGCCGGCACGTGAGCCTCGAAGTCGTCCACGTCGGGCAGGAGCGGCTCTGCCGCGCGCTGCCGCCGGTATCGCTCGGCGAGCAGCCTCGCCGCCTCGTCCCGAAGCTCGGAAAGACGGTGGAACTCGAGCCTCGGCATCGGCGGCGGACGATACCCTCGCGTTGGCATGCCGAAGACGCTGACAGGGGTCGAGCTCGAGCTGGACGACGCGCCTGCGCGCGATTGCGATCTCTTCATCGTCGACGGGAACAACCTTGCCTACCGCGCGTTCTTCGCCCTGCCCGAGGAGCTCGCGACCACGGACGGCCAGCCGACGAACGCCCTGCTCGGCTTCACCAACATGCTGTTCAAGCTGCTGTCGGACTACCGGCCGAAGGGTGTTGCGGTCGCCTGGGATTCGCGGCCGGTGCACCGGGCCGCGGTCGCCGAGGCAGGCGAGGTGACGTACAAGGAGGGCCGGCGCGAGATGCCCGGCCTGCTGCGCGAGCAGTTCCCGCATCTCCGTCCGATCGTCGAAGCGTTCGGCTACCGCAACCTGGAGTTCGAGGGGTGGGAGGCCGACGACGTGATCGCGACGCTCGCGACGCGGGCGGATTCGGAGGGCATCAGGACCTGCGTCGTCTCGACCGACCGCGACGCGTTCCAGCTCTGCAGCGAGAACGTCTGCCTGATGATGACGCCGCGCGGTGTCGCCGACGTGCAGGTCTACACGCCGGAGCGGGTCGAGGCGCGGTACGGCGTCACGCCCGAGCAGGTGCCGGACTTCATCGGGCTGAAGGGCGACACGTCCGACAACATCCCGGGCGTCCCGGGCATCGGCGACAAGACGGCCGGCCAGCTGATCGCGCAATACGGTTCGCTCGAATCGGTGATCGAGCACGCGTCCGAGCTGTCGCCGGCGCGCGCACGGAACATCACCGAGAACGCCGACGTCGCGCGGCTCTCGAAGGAGCTGGCGACGATGCGCCGCGACCTGGACATCGACTGCGACCCTGCGCAGCTCGTGCTCGAGCCGCCGGACCGGGCGCAGCTGAAGGAGATCTTCCGTCGCTTCGAGTTCCGCGCGCTGCTGGGCCGGGTCGACACGCTCGACGAAGCGGTGCCGAGCGCGCCCATGAAGGTGACCGGCGTCGAGGTGCCGTGGCGCGAGGGCGAGCTCGACTTCCGCGGCGTCGTCGGCTACGCGGCCGACGGCGACCGTGCCGCGGTCGCGGTGGGCGCGGAGGTCGTGATCGGACCGCGACCCGAGCGGGTCGACGGTGAGCTCGTCGTCCACGACGGTAAGTCGCTGCGCGTCGAGCCGCGCGACGACACGCTGCTCGCCGCGTACCTGATCGACCCGGGCCGCGCGTCGTACGAGCTCGACGAGCTCGCCGCCGAATACGGTGTCGAGCTCGTTCCGGAGCCGGCTGCCGACGAGGAGACGACCGCGCTCGTACGTCGCGCCGAGACGCCTCGCAGGCTCATCACGCCGCTGCTCGAGCGGCTCGAGGACCGCGGCGTGACGCACCTCTATAGAACGGTGGAGCTGCCGCTCACGTCGGTGCTGGCGGGCATGGAGGACGCCGGAGTCCGCATCGACACGTACCGGATGGGCGAGATCACCGCTCGGCTAGCTGAGCGCGTCGAGGAGCTCGAGTCGCTGGCGTACGAGCACGCCGGCGGCGAGTTCGTGCTCGGGTCACCCCAGCAGCTCGGTCGGGTGCTCTTCGAGCAGCTCGGGCTACCCGCGGGGCGAAAGGGGAAGACGGGCTACTCGACCGACGCGAAGGTGCTGCGCGGGATCCGCGACGCCCACCCGATCGTGCCGGTGGTCGAGGAGTGGCGCGAGTACTCGAAGCTGCTGAACACGTACCTCGGCCCGCTGCCGTCTCTGATCTCCGAGCGCGACGGCCGGCTGCACACGACGTTCAACCAGACCGTCGCCTCGACCGGCCGCCTCTCGACCTCCGATCCGAACCTACAGGCGATTCCGGTGCGCACCGAGCTCGGTCGGGAGATCCGCTCAGCCTTCATCGCCGACGAGGGTTGCCGTCTGTTGTCGGCCGACTACTCGCAGATCGAGCTGCGGATCCTCGCGCATGTCTCGGGCGAGCCGAAGCTGCGTGAGGCGTTCGCACGCGGCGAGGACATCCACACGGCGACGGCCGCCGAGGTGCTCGGCGTCGAGCCGGCGAAGCTGACGAGCGGGCAGCGCTCGATCGCCAAGATGATCAACTTCGGGATCGTCTACGGCATCTCCGCGTTCGGGTTGTCGGAGAACCTGGAGATCCCGCGCGAAGAAGCGCAGCAGTACATCGACGCGTACCTCGCGCGGTTCCCGCACGTGCAGGACTTCATCGCGCGCACGATCGAGCAGGCGACGAACGACGGCTACGTCACGTCGCTGCTCGGCAGGCGACGGCCGGTGACGGAGATCCGGGCCATGAACCGCCAGACCCGCGGGTTCGGCGAGCGGATCGCCGTGAACTTCGTCATGCAGGGCTCGAACGCGGACATCATCAAGGTGGCGATGGTGCGCATCGCCCGCCGGCTGCGGGAGGAGGGGCGCGCGGCACGACTGGTTCTCCAGGTGCACGACGAGCTTCTGCTCGAGGTGCCGGAGCCCGAGGTCAGCAAGGTCCGCGAGCTCGTGCGCGAGGAGATGTGCGGCGCGTACGACCTCGACCCGCCGCTTGCCGTCGACATCGGCGTCGGCGACAACTGGGCAGAGGCCAAGAGCTGACCACCCTCGCTCTCGACTCGATCCACGAAGGCGACGCGCGCGAGCTGCTGCCGGAGATCGCTGCCGAGTCGGTCGCGCTCAGCGTCTGGTCGCCGCCGTACTTCGTCGGCAAGTCGTACGAGGAGCACCTCGCCTACGACGAGTGGGAGAGCCTCCTGGCCGATGTCGTCCGCCTGCACTTCCCGGTGATCAAGCCCGGCGGCTTCGTCGCGATCAACATCGCCGACATTCTCTGCTTCGGCGATCCGGCGATGCCGCGACTGCAGGCCGACGTCGTCTCGACGAAGCGGAGCTCGGTTACGCGGGCGATGGTGCTCGAGGCGAAGTTGCGGCATCCCGAGCTCAACCGCTACGAGCTCGCGGCCCTGCTCGGCTGCAGCGAGCAGACCATCGACCGCCGCCTCAACCACAACAACATCCGAGGCGGGAAGTACCAGCGGCAGACGAAGGTGAAGACCGTGGCCGGCCTGGTCGAGCGCTGGGCCGAGGCAGCCGGCTTCTATCTCTACGACAGGCGTGTCTGGGCGAAGGATCCCGCGTGGGCGAACAGCCGCTGGCATTCGCTGTCCTACCGTGCGGTCGACGAGTTCGAGTACGTCTTCGTCCTCTGGAAGCCGGGGATCACGACCGTCGACCGCCGCCGCCTCTCGCCCCAGGAATGGCGCGACTGGGGCTCGCGGGCCGTGTGGACGCTCTCCTCGGTCCGTTCGAACGACGACCACGAGGCCAAGTTCCCGCTCGAGCTGCCGACGCGCCTGATCAGGCTCCTTTCGGATCCCGGCGACGTCGTCCTCGATCCGTTCGTCGGCAGCGGCACCACCGCAGTTGCCGCGCTCCGGCTCGGCCGCCGGTACCTCGGGATCGAGCTGCTGCCGCGGTACGCCGCGCTCGCGCGCGCCGCCGTCGAGCAAACGGTCGCCGTTTAGCGGGAAAAACGTCGTTTCGGCAGTGCGCGGCTATACTTCCCGGCCGCTTGGCTTCCAACGATCTCATGCAGCAGGAGCCCGGCGTCTGGGTCGAGGGCCCCGACGGCGAGCTGATTCCGGACTACGACTCGACCTTCCCCGAGATCAACGAGGGGCAGGTCGTCCACGGGACGGTCGTCCGCGTCGACAAGGACGAGGTGCTCGTCGACATCGGCTACAAGTCCGAGGGCGTCATCCCGGTGTCGGAGCTCTCGATCCGCCGCTCGGTCAACCCGGCCGACGAGGTCTCGATCGGCGACGAGATCGACGCGCTCGTCCTGACGAAAGAGGACGCCGACGGACGCCTGATCCTGTCGAAGAAGCGCGCGCGGTTCGAGCTCGCATGGAAGAACATCGAGCAGGCCGCCGAGTCCGGCGACCCCGTGACAGGGCGCGTCATCGAGGTCGTCAAGGGCGGCCTGATCCTCGACCTCGGCGTGCGCGGCTTTCTGCCGGCGTCGCTGGTCGACATCCGCCGCGTCCAGGATCTCGACGAGTTCATGGGCCAG
>Ga0070731_10001995_pt1 | contig 20157 bp, 27 predicted proteins | sample Coa_R1_2_FD_66448 | JGI IMG/M metagenome (GOLD analysis project Ga0070731, IMG submission 66448) | Surface soil microbial communities from Centralia Pennsylvania, which are recovering from an underground coalmine fire - Coalmine... | ecosystem: Environmental > Terrestrial > Soil > Unclassified ... | reverse complement strand
CGTAGACGACGCCCTTCTTGTCGATCTCGAGCTCGAGCCACGAGCCGCGGCTCGGCATCAGGTTCGCCGTGAAGACCTGCTTCGTCGGGTCCTTCGGCTCCATCAGATAGGCGCCCGGCGACCGCACGAGCTGCGTGACGATGACGCGCTCGGTGCCGTTGATGATGAACGTCCCCCACTCCGTCATCATCGGGAAGTCGCCCATGAAGACGGTCTGCTCGCGGATCTCGCCCGTCTCCTTGTTGACGAAGCGGACGGTCATCGAGAGCGGGGCTTGGTAGGTCAGGTCCTTTTCACGGCATTCCTGGATCGAGAACTGGGGCTCGCCGAACTTGTATTCGCCGAACTCGACGGCGAGCGAACCGGTGTAGTCCTCGATCGGCGAGATGTCGTCGATGGTCTCCCGGAGGCCTTCGCGGAGGAACCAGTCGAAGGACTCACGCTGGATATCGATCAGGTTGGGGAGGTCGAGGACGTGCTTGAGACGAGAGAACGACTTGCGCGCGCGGGGCGCTGTGACCGTCTGGGCCAACTAGAACAGCCTCCCTTGCTGGCTATGAGATGAGGGGCGAAGCAGAGAAAAAGGGCGTGCAAACGCAGATGGTGTCCGGACGTCGGCGCAACCCCCCACGTTAGCGGAGGTGGCTCTCCAGCCGCAAGCACGCGGCGAGGGCCCGTTGGGCCGACGCCGGGATGGTAGCAAAGTGGGGGAAACTGTTTCCGGGCCATGGCCCGGAAACAGTTTCCGAGCCCCTACTTGACCTCGACCGAGGCGCCCGCCTCTTCCAGCTGGGACTTGATCGAGTCGGCCTCCTCCTGGTTCACGCCCTCCTTGACGGGCTTCGGGGCCGAGTCGACCAGGTCCTTGGCCTCCTTCAGGCCCAGGCCGGTGATCGCGCGGACGACCTTGATCACCTGGATCTTCTGGCCGCCCGCCTCGGTGAGGACGACGTCGAAGGAGGTCTTCTCCTCCGCCGCGGCAGCGCCGCCGTCGCCGGCGGCCGGGCCGGCCGCCACGGCGACCGGGGCGGCCGCGGTGATCCCCCACTCGTCCTCGATCTTCTTCTTCAGCTCGACCAGCTCGAGGACGGACATCTTCCCGAGCTGCTCGAAGACGGTGTCAACTCCCGCCATCGTCATGCCTCCTGGTTCTCAGTGGTGGTCTCGAGCTGCTCGATCCGTGCGTCGAGCAAGCCGTACAGGTCCTGCAGTGGTGCGTTCACGAGCGCGAGCAGGGCGTTCAGCGGTGCGATCACCGCCGCGAGCACCTGGCCGCGCAGGATGTCGAGCGGCGGGAGCTTCGCGAGCTCCTCGACGTCCGCGGCCGAGATGACGCGGCCCTGCATGACGCCGCCGCGGATCTCGAGCACCCTGGTGTCGCGGGCCGAGTCGGCGAGCGCCTTCGCCACGGCGACGGCCTCGCCCTCGCTCTCGATGAAGGCGATCGCGAGCGGCCCCTCGAGCAGCGCGAGCAGCGCATCCGCGCCGGCGGCCTCGGCCGCGCGGCGGGTGAGGGTGTTCTTGACGACGCGCAGCTTCGCGCCGTGCTCGAGCAGCCGCCCGCGCAGGGCGTCGATCTGGGGCATCGTCAGGCCGCGGTAGTCGGCGACGATCAGCGCCTCTGCCGTCCGGAGCTTCTCGGTCAGCTCCGCGACGACGCGTTCCTTGTCTTCTTTCTGCAACTCATCCTCCTCGGCTGGGCTTCTGCGCCCAGAAAGGCGCCGCCGGCTGTCTCAGGGTGACGTGTCGGTCTAGACGGTCGCCGGTGCGGCCTCCGCCTCTTCTGCGATGTCCCGGGTGCGTGTCGGGTCGACGTGGATCCCGGGGCCCATCGTCGACGTGAGCGTGATCTTCTTGATGTAGCGGCCCTTGGCGGCCGACGGCTTGGCGCGGACGATCTCGTCGATCAGGGCCGCGTAGTTCTCGACGAGCTGCCGCTCGTCGAAGCTCTTCTTGCCGATCGGCAGGTGGACGTTCGCGCCGCGGTCGGTGCGGTACTCGAGCTTGCCGGCCTTGGCGTCGCGGACGGCCTTGGCCACGTCGAACGTGACGGTGCCGGTCTTGGGGTTCGGCATCAGCCCGCGCGGGCCGAGCACCCGACCGAGGCGGCCGACGACGCCCATCTGGTCGGGCGTCGCGACCGCGACGTCGAAGTCGGTGAACCCCTCCTCGACGCGCTTCGCGAGGTCGGCGGCGCCGACGACGTCCGCGCCGGCGTCCTGAGCCTCGCGCGCCTTGTCGCCCTCGGCGAAGACGACCACACGCGCGTCGCGGCCGGTGCCGTGCGGCAGCATCATCGTCCCGCGCAGCTGCTCGTCCGCGTGGCGGACGTTCAGGCCGAGGTTCAGATGCACCTCGACGGTCTCGTCGAACTTGGCCGCCGGGGCCTCCTTGAGCATCCGGATCGCCTCCACCGGCGAGTAGAGCCGCTCGCGGTCGACCACGCCGCGGGCCTGGCGGTAGCGCTTGCCGTGCGCGCTCACGGCTCGACCTCCACGCCCATCGAGCGCGCGGTGCCGGCGATGACGAGCATCGCGTGGTCGACGTCGCGTGCGTTCAGGTCGGGCAGCTTCGTCTCGGCGATCGAGCGCAGCTGCTGTTTCGTGAGGCGGCCCACCTTGGTGCGGTTCGGCTCGGGCGAGCCCTTCTCCAGCCGCAGCGCCTCCTTGATCAGGACGGCGGCCGGCGGCGTCTTGGTGATGAAGTCGAAGCTGCGGTCCTCGTAGACCGTGATCTCGACGGGGATGATGCGGCCGTTCTCCTGCGCGGTCTGCGCGTTGAACGCCTTGCAGAACTCCATGATGTTGACCCCGTGCTGGCCGAGCGCCGGCCCGACCGGCGGCGCAGGGTTCGCCTGCCCGCCCGGGATCTGGAGTTTGATCAGTGTCAGAACTTTCTTCGCCATCGCTGCTTTCTAGTCGAGCTTCTTGACCTGGTCGAACCCGAGCTCCACCGGGACCTGGCGCTCGAAGATATCGACCAGCACCTTGAGCTTCTGCTGGTCGGGGTTGACGTCGACGATCTCGCCGTCGAAGTCGGAGAGCGGCCCGGACGTCACCTTGACGGACTCGCCGAGCGAGAACTCGACCTGCGCGCGCGGCCGCTCCGCGGACGCGGCGGCGCCGGTCTTGAGGATGCGGTCGACGTCGCCCTGCGGGATCGGCACCGGCTTGCCGCCCGGGCCCGCGAACCCCGTCACGCCGGGCGTGTTCTTGACGACCGTCCACGCCTCGTCGTTGAGATCCATGTTCACGAGCACGTAGCCGGGCAGGATCCGCTTCTCCGTCTGCACCTTCTGGCCGTCCTTCGTCTCGATCACCTGCTCGGTGGGGACGACGACCCGGCGGAAGCGCTGGCGCTGCCCCATCGACTCGATGCGGTGCTCGAGGTTGGCCTTGACCTTGTTCTCGTGACCGGAATAGGTGTTGACGACGTACCAGCGAAACATTGCTCCTGCCTTACTGCCCGAGGAGGACCTTCGTGACCACGTGCTTCCAGACCTGGTCGTTGAGGTAGAGGTAGACCCCGACGACGAAGCAGGCGACGAGCACGACGACCGTCCCCTGCACGACCTGGTTCTGGCCGGGCCATTCCACCTTCTTCAGCTCCGCCCAGGACTCGGCGATGAAGTTCGAGCGCCGGCGCTCCTCCGGCGCGGCCGCCCCGCGCTGCTGCGGGGTCTGCGGGCGCGACGCGAGCGCCGCCTCACGGCGCCGCGCGCGACGCGCGGCCGCCCGGTCGGAGCGAATCTCCGCCATTCAGTGCGCCACCACTAGCGGGTCTCCCGGTGCGGGGTGTGCTTCCCGCACCAGCGGCAGTACTTGCGGAACTCGACGCGGTCGGGCGTGTTCCGCTTCGACTTGTTGGACATGTAGTTGCGCCGCTTGCACTCGGTGCAGGCGAGCGTGATCGCAACTCTGACTCCGGTCTTGGCCATGTCTCTCCAGGCGGGTGGGTGACCCCGGGCATGCTGACGCACCGCCCTTGGGCCGCAGAAGTGTAGCGGGACCCGGGGCAGGCGGCCGGTGCCCGGCGTGGAAAACCTCACGTGTGCCTGTCACCCCCGCTCATCTCGCCGGCGATCCCGACCATCGCTAGCCGACTCGAAGGGAGATTTCGATGCTCCGCCGCTCGTTCGCTCGTGTGCTCTTCGCCGTCGCGGTTGCCGGCGCCTCGGCGGCCGTCTACGTGACCATGGGGAGCGCCGCCGAGCAGGCGAATCCGCCGTCGAACAGCTCGCCGCCGACGATCACCGGCGACGCACTCGTCGGTGCGACCCTGACCGCTCAGAGCGGGAGCTGGACGGGTGCGAACCCGATCACGTTCACCTACCAGTGGGAGCGTTGTGACAGCACGGGTGGCAGCTGCACGTCCATCTCCTCCGCCACCTCGCAGACGTACACGCTTCAGTCGGCGGACGGCAACCACCGGATCCGGGTCGCCGTCACGGCGACGAACGCCGACGGCACGGGCGGCCCCGTGCTCTCGAGTCCGACCGGGATCGTCGCCTCGGCAACTGCGCCGGTGAACACGTCGGCGCCGCAGCTCACCGGCACGCTCAAGCAAGGATCGACGCTGACCGTCACCTCGGGCAGCTGGACCGGCACGGCGCCGATCACCTACTCCTACGAGTGGCAGCGTTGCAACGGCCAGGGCAGCAACTGCACGCCGTTCAAGAGCGGCTCCGACACGACCTACACCCTCTCCTCCGCGGACGTGGGCAACCGAATGCAGGTGTACGTCACCGCCTCGAACAGCGCAGGCTCCGCCCGCAAGTACTCCAACCAAACCGGCGTCATCGGCGTGAACGTCGCGGCGCCGGTCAACACAGCGGCGCCGCAGCTCACCGGCACGCTCAAGGAAGGCCAGACGCTGCACGTGACCAGCGGCTCCTGGAACGGCAGCGGCCTCAGCTTCACCTACCAGTGGCAGCGCTGCAACGCCCAAGGAGTCAACTGCGGGCCGCTCGCGGGCGTCTCCGGGCAGAGCTACAAGCTGACCTCCGCCGACGTCGGCAACCGACTGCAGGTGTACGTCACGGCGACCAACGCAGGCGGCAGCGCCAGCAAGTACTCGAACCAGACCGACGTCATCGGAGCGAACGTCGCGGCGCCGGTCAACACGGCGGCGCCCCAGCTCACGGGGACAGCCGAGGAAGGCCAGACGCTGCAGGTGACCAGCGGCTCCTGGAACGGGAGCGGCGTCAGCTACGCCTACCAGTGGCAGCGCTGCAACGCCCAAGGAGTCAACTGCGCGTCGATCGCCGGCGTCTCGGGCCAGGCTTATACGTTGACCTCCGCCGACGTCGGCAACCGTGTGCAGGTGTACGTCACGGCGACCAACGCAGGCGGCAGCGCCAGCAGGTATTCGAACCAGACCGGGGTGGTCGCCGCGGCGAGCGGGGCCGTGTCTGCATCGACGGTGAACCTGCCGGATCGACTCGTGGTCGACCGGATCAAGTACCCGAACGGTGGCCACTCGCGCAAACCGTTCACGGTCCGTTTCCACGTCGGCGACACGCAGAACCATTCGGTCAGCGGAGCACTCGTCTACGTCGTCGGCCTCCCGTACGGCTGGATCCGACCGCCGGCGGAGCAGGCGACCGACGGCAGCGGCTGGGTCACGCTCACGATCGTGCCGACCGTGAAGATGCCTCGATCGACGCTGCTCGTGATGTTCGTGCGCGCACGAACCCCGCAGGGCGACGTCCTCGCAGGCGCGTCCACACGGCGCCTGGTTCAGGTGAGGGTTCACCCCTAAGGCACGATGGCGGCGAGAGCCGCCGCGGCTCTCGCGCGGAGTGAGGTCAGCCGGCGCTCGGCCGGCACCGGGCCGGCCTCGGCCTCGACGAGCGACGCGTCGGAAAGGCGATGAAGGGCGTGCAGCAGCAACCGCTGAGAAGGTGTGAGCTGCTGCTCCAGACCGGTGGAGCCACCGTCGTAGCGCGCGTGCCGCAGCTCGGGGTCGATGAACGCCGTCACCTCCTTCGCCGGAAGCTCCGGGGTCTCGACCTGACAGTGGGCCAGGAACCGCCGGACGGCCTGTGCGACCAGCAGCGGATCAGACACCATCTGCTCGTAGGAGATGAGCAGGCGCGGCAGGCCGGCCGTGTTCGCCAAGGCGTCCCCGCTGTAGCGCTCCCAGAGCGCCAGCGCCCGCGGCGTATCGAATCCGTCGCGCGCCCGCATCGCAAGACACAGTTCGAGCGGGTGCCGATAGACGATCAGCGTGAGCATCCGGACCTTCAGCCCGTACCGCCACAGGGGAAGGGTCAGGCAAGTCCGTGGGTCCTTCCACACCCAGACCGGGAGCCCGCGGTGCGTCCGTTCGAACAGCTCACGCGCTTGTCGGACCGCCGGCCGAAACCGGGGCTGCCGATGCCAGCCGGGGGTCAGCGTCGGCGGTGCATCCCAGCTGCCGCCCAGCTCCTGCAGCAGCCGATCCTGAAAGAGCGTCAGACCCGCGCTCTCCCAATGCACCTCCGAGACATCGCTCCCCAGGGGTATCCCGAGCAGATTCACGAGCCGGGCGAGCGCGGACGTCCCGCTGGCGTGCATGCCGAACACGAAGATCCCGGTGCCGAGATCCGGACCCGCCCGTAGACGACGGTGCGCCGTGCCGTTCTGTCGACCGTGCGGGTGAATCCGCCGACCCTAATTTCCGTACCTTACGGTCGCTTAAGACCCTTATTTGATTCGCGGCGCGGAGCGCCGACTGCCGGCTGCACGCGGGCGCGAACGGTGGATAGCGGCGGGTGGGCTCGAACCACCGACCTCCGGGTTATGAGTCCGGCGCTCTAACCAGCTGAGCTACGCCGCCCTGAGCTCGAATCGTAGCGAGCCGTCCGCCGGCCCTCCTAGGCTCGCTGCGATGACGGAACGGTGCTGGCGCTGCGGCGCCGAGATGGAATGGCGACACGGAACCTGGCAGTGCGGCCGCTGCCGATTCAAGCTCGGCTGCTGCGAAGGCGAGCCTCAATCCGCGTGCGACGTCCCCGACCGTATTAAGGTCGCGGCAACCGACGAAGGGAGACCGCAATGTCACTCGCACGCGTCGTCACGTTCGAAGACGTCGACAAGGAGCGCATCGCCCAGCTGAAGGGCGAGATCGAGGGCGGTCAACCGCCGGAGGACATCCCGGCGACCGAGATGATGGTCCTGCACGACGCCGAAGCGAACAAGTCGATCGCGATCGTCTTCTTCGACACCGAGGAGGACTACAACCGGGGCCACGCTGCGCTCGACGCGATGCCGACGGGCGACACCCCAGGCCGGCGGACCTCGGTGGGCAAGTACGACGTCGCGATCCGCATGACGTCGTAGGCCGTGTGACCGACCCGTTCGAGCTTTTCCACGAGCTGGTCTCGGGCGACGAGGTCGCACTCGCGACCGCGACGCCCGACGGCCGGCCGTCGGTGCGGATGGTCTTGGCCAGGGGCGCCGACGAGTCCGGCTTCCGCTTCTACACGAACTACCGGTCTCGGAAGGGCCGTGAGCTCGAGGCGAACCCGTTCGCGGCCCTCCTCTTCCACCGCCCGAACGTCCAGGTGCGGGTGGAAGGGCCCGTCGAGCGGCTCCCGGCCACCGAGTCCGACGCGTACTGGGCGTCCCGCCCGCCGGCGTCGCGGCGCAGCGCCGCCGCGTCGCGACAGTCGGAGCCGATCGAGTCGCGCGCAGAGCTCGAAGCGGCGGTAGCCGAGCAGCCGCCGGAGCCGCCGCGCCCCGGGTGGTGGGGCGGCTACCGGCTGATCCCGGAGCGGATCGAGGTCTGGCGGCACCGCGACGATCGGCTGCACGAGCGATACCTGTTCGAGCGATACGACGGAGGCTGGACGCGCACGATCCTCCAACCGTGAAGCTGCTCGCCGTCGCCGCGCTCTCGCTCGTCGCCGGCCTCTCGCGCGCGTCCGCCCCGCCCCCGGCGATCGCAGGCTGTCCGGTCTTCCCGGCCTCGAACCCCTGGAACGAGCCGGTCGACAAGCTGCCGGTGGCGCCGAACTCGGCACAGCTGATCGCGTCCATCGGCCTCGACTCGCCGGTACACGCCGACTTCGGCTCCGGTCTCTGGGAAGGCCACCGGATCGGGATCCCGTACGTCGTCGTGCGCGGCTCGCAGACCCCGAAGGCGCGGTTGAAGTTCGAGTACGCCGCCGAGAGCGACAAGGGCCCGTATCCGATCCCGAAGAACGTCCCGATCGAGGGCGACCCGAACCCCGGCGACGGCGACCGGCATGCCCTGATCCTCGACCGGGACACCTGCCGGCTGTACGAGCTCTACGCGCTCCGGCGAACCGGGTCCGGCTGGACCGCCGGCTCGGGCGCCGTCTGGAACCTCCGCTCGAACGCCGTGCGACCGGCCGGCTGGACGTCGGCCGACGCCGCCGGCCTCCCGATCCTCCCCGGCCTTGCCCGCTGGGCCGACGCCGCGACCGGCCACATCGACCACGCGCTGCGCTTCACCGCCGAGCGGACGCGCCGTGCCTACGTCTACCCGGCCAGGCACGACGCGAGCGACTCAAACGACCCGTCCCTGCCGCCGATGGGCCTGCGCGTCCGGCTGAAGGCGAGCTTCGACATCAGCCACTACCCGCCGCAGGCCCGGATCGTGCTCGCAGCGCTCAAGCGCTACGGGATGATCCTCGCCGACAACGGCTCGCCCTGGTACATCTCGGGCGCGCCCAGCCCGCACTGGTCGAACGACCAACTGCACACGCTCGGACAGGTCACCGGCAGCGACTTCGAAGTCGTCGACACCTCGTCGCTGCACCCCTGACGAAAGAGAGGGGCCGCCTCCCGGCGACCCCTCGAAGTGAAGCCCCTGCTCTTGCGGTCGGTGGGTCAGTTGGCACCTCAGCCCGACGCCACCCGTCAATGTGCCTTCGACCTGCGCTCTCGGGGAAAGTCTCCTCTATACCCCGGACGGATTCGGGGCATGCGCACGCCCTCCTCCCGGCCGGGGGAGGGACACTGGGTCACGCAACCTTTGTGGATGTCTGACCTCGAAGTCGACGTGCAGGTGCACGAGGCAGCGCCGGCAAATCAGCGTGTGCGGCGGCCCTTCGAACTCGTCGGCGAAGTCGTCGTCGACCTCGAAGACGTGAATCTGGCCCGCCGAGACGCAGTCGACCCAGAGGCCGCCTAGATGTTCCTTGAGGGTCGGGCCCCCGCTGAATGCGGTCATTCGAGGAATCCTTTCGTGGTCTGGGCCGTCTCGGCCGCACCTGTCGGATTCGCGGTCGGCAGAGATTCTCCCCTCCCGAGAGGATGCCGACATTCCGGCCGTGACGCACTCCCTGGAACGAGGGACGGGCTCATAGCTTGGTTCTGATGGCACTGGTGGCCGAATTCATCCGGTTTCAAGGACGAGCCGATGGCTACAGTCGTTGTTGTGAGAGCAAAGGTCTTGGCGACGAGGGAGGGCCGGCTCGAGCGGCTGGCCGTGGCTGCGAGCTCCGCCCTCGTCCTCGCGATGATCGATCTCGATGTGAAGCGCGTCCTCACGACGCCGTGGTGGGCTTACCACCACCGTTCCCTCGGCTGGGCCGCGCTCTGCGTGGTGCTGCTCGTCTTCTCGGGCGTCCTGACCCGGATCCCCTCGCGCGGGGTGGCGATCGGGGCGGGGATCATGAGCGGCGGGATCCTCGGCAATCTCGTGTCGGCGCGGCTCAACGGCGGCAGCGTCCCCGACCCGCTCCTGCTCGGCAATCGCTTCCGAGGCGTCGCCTTCAACCTTGCCGACGTGTTCACGCTCACCGGCATCGTCGTACTGATCACGGCGCTGATCGTGGTGACGATCCAGAACCGCGACCGGCTGCCACCGCCGACCCGCCCCGAGCGCTGGCTGCTCCGGAAGCTTCGGCTCTAACTCCCGCGCGCCGCGTCGAGCTTCTCGAGCGCCTCGCGCCGGGACGAGACGCCGAGCCGGGCGAGCAGGCTCTTCACGTGTGAGCGAACGGTGTGCTCGGAGATGAAGAGGCGCGCCGCGATCTCCTCCGTCGACAGGTGGTGGTCGAGGAGCAGCAGCACCTCGAGCTCGCGGGCGGAGAGGGCTTTCGCGATCTCGTCCGGCACCTCGATCCGGGTGCCCTCCCGCACCTGGTCGAGCAGGCGGCGGGCCACCGCCCCCGACAGCGCGGCGTCGCCCTGGCCGATCCCGCGCAGGAAGTCGGCGATCCGCTCCGGCGGCTCGCTCTTCAGCAGGTAGCCGGCGGCTCCAGCCCGGATCGCCTGGAGCAGGCTCTGGTCGTCCTCGGAGGCGGTCAGCACGACCACCTCCGTCTCGGGGGCCGCCTCCCGCAGCAGCGGCAGCGCGTCGAAGCCGCTCATCCCCGGCATCGTCAGGTCGAGCAGGATGATGTCCGGCTGCAGCTTCCGCGCCTCCTCGATCGCCTCCTCGGCGCTCGCGATCAGGCCGATCACCTCGAACCCGTGCTGGGTGAGCAGGGCTCCGAGCGCCTCGCGGGTCAGGGGGTGGTCGTCGACAACCAGGATACGATCGGTCATTCGCGCAGACGATTCTGCCGATATCTGAGGGCGAACGATGCGTCAGGACCGCTTCGAGTCATTTCTCTGGGCCCAGCTCGCTCTGGCGGCGGTCCTGGGCGCGACGCTGACGCTGTTCCTGACCATCCCTTCGCTGAGGACGCCGTACACCCTGCCGGACTTGCGGCTGGTGATGGCGACCGTCTTCACGCTGGTCGGTGCCTTCATCGCCGCCCTCAGCGCCATGCGCTTCGGCGTCGACGGCCGGCGCTTCGATCTCCTGCTCTGCCTGGGCTTCCTCGTCATCTCGCTCTCCTGGCTCTGCTTCACCGTGCTGCCCACTGTGGCCAGCGATCAGGAGTCGGCGGCGGCGGTCATCGGCCGTGCCGTCGGCTGGGCGGTGCTCGCGGTCGCACCTGCTGCGCGCGGCCGTGTCCGCCCGCGCCAGGAGACGGTGGGGCTGCTTTTCCTGGTCGCCGGCTGTCTGATCGTTCCCGTCTGGCTTGCAGCGCGTCATTCCCACGGCAGCGCTCCGATCGTCGCCGTCGCCCTGCTCGCCTTCTTCCAGCTGGCCGCCGCGGTCGGCTTCGGGGTGCGTTACCGCTACGCCGGCGAGGATCTCGACCGCTGGCTGTCGTTCTTCGCCGGTCTGACACTCTTCGCCTCGCTGGGGCTCGTGTTCAGCCCCAATGCCGGGCCGCAGGACGTGGTGCGCGGCGACTTCGTCGCCCTCGCCGCCAACGGCCTGCTCCTGGTCGCTCTCTGGCGTTCGGTGCGCTCCTCCGAGCAAGGCCGGGCGGTGGCCGAGGAGCGGGCGCGGGTCGCCCGGGATGTGCACGACGGCCTGGCGCAGTACCTTTTCACCATCGCCACCCACGCATTGATGCTCGAGGCGGGCGCCGATCCCTCGGTGGCGCTGCCACGCTTGAAGGAGGCCGCCCTCTCTGCCCAACGTGAGGCCCGCTACGCGATCCTCGCCCTCTCCTCCGCATCGGGGCGCGCCGAGTTCGAGACGGCCCTGCGCCGCTACGTCGATCTGCTGACCGTCGACGGGGAGCTCGAGGTCGAGATCGACATCAATCCTCGGATCCGGCTCGGCCCGGACGAGCAGATCGAGATCCTGCGGATCGTCCAGGAAGGGCTCGCCAATGCCCGCCGCCACGGTGCCGCGCGGCACGCCTGGATCAGGATCGACGACCGGGCCGGCGAGCGTTTCGTGGCGGTACGCGACGACGGCGGCGGCTTCGAGCCCGAAACGGTCGACGGCGGCCAAGGCCTGACGAACATGCGCGAGCGTGCCGCATCGATCGGCGGCGCCCTGTCGCTCCGCTCCGCTCCCGGCCGCGGGACGGCCGTCGAGGTGGTGCTGCGAGCGTGAAACTCAAGTTCTCGCACGTCGTTCTGGCTGCGCTGATCGCCGCGGGGGTCTTCGCGTACATCAAGTTCGGGCACGCCGCCCACAACACCACCCAATCGATCGCCACAAGCCTGATCGCGATCCCGAACCAGGCCGCCACACGAGCAGCCGAGGCGAACGTCCAGGAGGCATTGGCCGCCCTCGCCACCTACTACACGGAGCACGGAACGTACGCCGGCGCCTCGGCCTCAGCTCTCCAGAGCCTGAACACCGGCGTTTCCCCATCGCTCCAGGTCGTCAACGCCTCGACGACTGGGTTCTGCATGGAGGACACCGTCGACGGCGCAACCGCCAACGCCACGAGCACCTCCGGCCCGGTCGTCGCCGGGCCGTGTCCGTAGATCTCGCGAACGGCTAGTCGACGCTGGTCGAAGGACCGGCGCGCACTTCGCAGAGCGACCTCAGAGTTCGTCCGTGGACGGGTTGGTGGAGCTCGACTTCCGCAGCTCTGGCGAGATCGAGGTGACGCTGTTCTGGGAGCGCGCGACGAACAAGCTCCGCGTCCAGGTCGTCGACTGGCAACTCGACGAAGCCTTCAGCGTCGACGTCGAGCCCGACGCGGCCCTCGACGCCTTCCGCCACCCGTACGCGTACGCGTAGCTCAGTCCGCGAGAAGACGAACGGCGGCCTCGAGGTGCTTGCGCACGTCGGCCATCGCCTGCTGCCGGGCGGCCAAGTCGGCCTCGAGCTTCTCGATCCGCTTCGTGTACGTCGCCGCCTCGTCGCGCATCGCGGTCGCCTGCGCGGCGAGGAGGTCGGCAACGCCGCGGGCCTGCGCGGCCAGGGCGGCGACGCTGTCGATCCCGCCCATCTCACCGTTCGGCTTGACGTCGGCGACACGACTCGCGGCGCGTTCCTTGAGCTCTTCGGGTAGGGGCGGCGGGACCGCCAGGAGCGCAGGCGGGTCGACGACATCTTTCGGCAGGTCGGTCATTTGCTCCTCCATCTCGGGGGCGCGATCTCCGCGTCCGTTCGACCGCGGCTGAGCGCCGCCGCCACCACCAGCACCGCTGCCGCTGCTCGAAAGCAGGTCGCTGTGCAACCCGGCCTCGAGCGCCGTCCTCGGAACCACGACGAGTACGGGCTCCTCGCCGATCACACGGCGAAGCTCGTCGATCTGCTCCTCGGTGGGCTCGGCGACTGCAACCACGACTCGTCCCTCCTCGATCCGCGTAGGCAGCGCCTCGAGCCGCTGCGCCTCTTCGCGGCTGAGGCGCGCCAAAGCGGCCGAGTCGAACCAGATCGAGGCGCGGTCGACGTACGACAGGCCCCACTGCTCTGCCAGCATCCGCCCGACGTCTTCTTCGCTCGCCCAGCCGTGGCCGACCACGATCTCACCGATCCGCTGGCCCGTCCTCTCGTGCTCCTTGAGCGCATCGCGGAGTTGCCGTTCATTGATGAGCCCAGCCGCGAGGAGCATCTCGCCCAGCGGCTTGCGCGCAGGCGGATCGGCGCCATTGTTCGCCGGCGGGTTGTCCACCTCTACCACTTTGTTGGCAGGCGCCATGTCAGGGCTCGGCCTCACATTCGTGTGCTCGCGGCTTCCCTCTGTTTTCGGCCGTGGCCGGCCTCGACTTGAGCCCAATTTCACGATTACCCCCCGCGTCGGCGTCTCAGGCTACCGCATCAATATCCGTGCCAAGATCAACAGGCCGAGGACGGCGAGGCCGCCGAACACGAACATGTGGTGGTAGTGCAGCGTAAGGGTGTTGGTGGTGTCCAGCAGCAGCATCGCACCAACCTACCCCGGCTTAGTGCACGAGTTGGAGCATCTTGAACATCGGCATGTACATCGAGATCACGATCGTGCCGACCAGGATCCCGACGCCGATCATCAGGAGCGGCTCGATGATCGAGGTGAGCGACTGGATGCTTGCGTCGACCTCGTCCTCGTAGAAGTCGGCGATCTTGCCGAGCATCGTGTCGAGTTCCCCCGTCTCCTCCCCGATCCTGACCATCTGACTGACCATCGCGGGAAAAACCGGATCCTCGGCAAGGGGGACGCTGATCGGCGTCCCCTCCGTCACTCGCTCCTCGGCACCACGTAGCGCGCGCTCGACCACCCAGTTCCCGGAGGTCGCAGCAGTGATCTCGAGCGAGCGAACGATGTCAACCCCGGCCGCCATGAGCGACGACAGTGTCCGCGAGAACCGCGCAAGCGCGATCTTATGAACGACGTCACCGACTCGCATCGGAATCCGCAGCTTGAAGCGATCCCACACACGGCGGCCCTGTTCCGTCTTCTTCCAGCGGAAGAAGAGGAAGATGACGAAGCCGATCATCGGAAAGATGATGAACCACCAGTGCCGGAGTGCCGTCGACACGTCGATGACGATCTGGGTCGGCTTCGGCAGGTTTCCGTTCAGCTCGGCGAAGATCTTCTGGAACACCGGAACGATGAAGAGCAGCATGAACGTGAGCACCAAACTCGCGAAGGTGATCACGACCAACGGGTAGACCATCGCGCCCTTGACGCGACGTCTGATCTGCGTTTCCTTCTCGATCTGCTGCGCGATGCGGTCGAGGACGGTGTCGAGCGTTCCCGATGACTCACCCGCTTCGACCATCGACACGAACAGCCGATTGAAGACTCGCGGATGACGCGCCAGCGCCCTCGAGAGAATCATCCCACCTTCGACGTCGGACCGTACGTCCGCGATGATCTCGGCCAGATAGCGGTCGTCGGTCTGCTCCTCGAGCGTGACGAGCGCCGCGACGACGCTCACCCCCGCACCGATCATCGTCGCGAACTGGCGCGCGAAGATCTGCAGTGACTTTGGCTTGACGCGCTTGAAGGCGGTCTTCGCCCCTTCGCGGCCGGCTGCGGCCTTCTCAGAGAGCGACTGCGGCATCAAGCCACGCGCCTGCAATTGCTCCCGCGCGGTGCTCAGATCAGGCGCGTGAACGATCCCCGAGAACTCGAGCCCCTGGGCGTTAACAGCGTCGTATGCATATGCAGCCATCAGTCGCGCTCCTTCGAATCAGCCCGTTAGCGAATCGAATGTCGAGGATTCCGTGACGAGTGTCTTGTTGGTCACTTTGTCGACGACCGTGATCGTGACTTGCTTCACTTGTTCGCCGCTCGTTCCCCCTGAGGTGCTCGGCGTCGTCGCGCAGATCGCCGTCGTAACCAAGTAAGTGCGGCCGTCGCTCCCCGTTTGCGGGACAGCTGCTGGCGCTGGACTGGCGCAGGTGGCCATGTTCACAATGATCGCGCTGTACGGCTCTTGACGGTAGGTCTCCATCTGCTGATCGGCGATGGCCGCGCCAGTCGACGCCTGCGATGCCCGCCCAATCGCGAAGACACCCGAGCTAAAACCTGCGACGATCGCAGCGATACCGATCGCCATCAGGGTCATCGCAATCAAAAGCTCGACGAGCGTGAAGCCTGCCTCGGCATGCACCTTGGTTGTCATCCCTTGGCCTTGTAGACGATCAGCTCGCGGATGTAGGCGCTTGAGTAGCCCGCACCGTGCACGCTGTCAGCCCGCTGCGTGACCTCCGAGAGCGTGTTGTACGGACCTGTGTAAACGACCCAGTACCCGCCGCGGAGCGGTCGCCGATTCGACGAGTTGAGGATCTGAAGGTTGCCAACGCTATGGCCGGCCCGCGCAGCGAAGCTGGTAGCGGCCCCGCGACCTTCAGCGGTAGGAATCGAGGCAAGGATGACGATCCAGCCTCGAACCGCGACGCGATTGCCGCCCGGCTTGCCGATCACGATTTGCTCCGGCAGAGGCGGACTCGCCGGCGTCGAAACCGGCGGCGGCGGGGCCGAAGCCGCAGCGGTGCCCGGAGCCGCGAAGGGGTCATGTCCCGGTGTCTCCCCGGCCGCGTTGGAGTCGTCGCCCGAAAGAGTCGCGCCGACAAAGGGATCGGCGGAGCCCTTCAGCCCAGCTGGGATGTGGCGAGGCGCCGCGGGTGCAGGCGTGGAAGTCGCGGGCGCCGCGGAGGACGACGGCGAGCTGTGGCTGACCAGATGCAACGTGTGCGGGATCTCGTAGGCGAGCAGTGCTGCCAGAATCACCACGCAAACGATGATCAGAACCTTCTGCTGGCGGCGTTTCGCGGCCATCCGGGCCGCGTAGGCGCTCCGGCGCCGCTGTGGCACGCCTGTCGCGGACATCTACGAGCTGGTGGTCGTTGTGGTGGTGGTCGGCGGGGGCGGCGGCGCCGGAGTCGAGATGAACGCGTCGAGCGAGATCGAGGCGTTGATCAGACTCCCTCCCTGTCCGCCGCCGGAGAACGCGATGCCGTCGACCGAGTACAGCCGTCCCGGACCGCGTACCGAGTCACCCTCAACGTTCGCTTTGGAACGCAAGATGTGCAGGAAGCGGGACAACCGGAAGTAGTGACCCTGGACGGAGAGGGCGATCGGGATTGCCTGGCCCCCTGCGGACGGAACGAGTCCACCGGGAGTAAGCCCGTTGATGCTCACTCCCGCCTCCGCCGCAGCCGACGCCAGCTGGCGGAGGATTTGGGACATCTGGACACCTTCGGGCATCAAACGCTTGACGCGCAGAAGATCGCGCTTGGCGTTCTTCGCCTGCGAGCTGTGGAGGTACGCCTGCGTGCTCGAAATCTGCGTGTCGAGCGTGTTGATCTGATCGTTGAGGCTCGCGGCCTTCGATCGCTGTGGCGACACGAATGCAAACCAGCCGACTAACAGTACGACCAGTACCGCAACGATCGCAATTAGGCCCGCAACCCGGCCGTTGATGCGCTCGATCATCGTCAACCTCCCACCGGCTGGAACGTCGCGGAGATGGAGAACGTGTCGCCACCCAAAGCGGTGCTGCTCGAGCCTGAGCCTGGAGCCACCCGCGCGACTGACCCGAGAGTCACGTCGCTGAGCCACGGTAGGAGCGAGAGCCGATCGAGAACGAGCGCGACCCGCACCTGGGAACTCGCGTTGCCGCTGATTGTGAAACCAATGGGCCCGGTCCCGACTGCGGGCGCGGCCGTCGTTGCCGGGGTGGTGACGCCTGCAACTGGTGCTGCGAGCGACGCGGCCGGTGTCGGGGTGGTCACCTGCATGCTGGTCAGATACGACTGAGTCGGCAGGACGCGGGAAAGGCCAGCGAGGACGTTTTCCCACGGCACCCGGATGTTGACGATTGCCTGGACGGCGGAGAGCCCGGCCGAGGCTTGCGCCTGGACGGCGCGCACCGGTGCCGCCTGTGCGTCGACTGCGGTTAGGCGTGCCTGGGCGTCGTTACGGGCGCTCACCTTGTCGCTAACGACGGAGCGTTCGTAGGCGTAGGCCGCACCGAGCGCGATCGCTGCCGCTCCGGCCGCGATCCCGCCCAGCATGAGGACTCGGCGGGCCTCGAGGTCTTTGCCGACGCTGACCCAGCGCCGACCAGGGCGAGCATATGCCGGAAGAAGATTGACAGCTTCCATCTAGATATCGACCCCCAGTCCGATCGCCACGGCGCTCGAGGCGAGATCTTCACGTTGAGCGACATCGGGATCCGCGTCCAACCCTGCGAGCGGGTCGGCCTGTCTCACGGGAACACGAATGAGCCGTTCGAGCTCTGTGAGGATCCCGGGCATGCGCGTCGTACCGCCCGTCACAAGGATCTCCGAGATCGCAAGGGAGCCCGGCTGCCCCTGGTAGAACTGAAGCGAGGCGATCACGTCTCGAGCGATGGTCTGGAGTTCGCGGCGTACGGCGTCGCGCGCACGGGCGTGAAGCGGCTCGTCGTCCGAAGCGGCTGCGTCGAGCGAAAGACCGTGCTTCAACTCGTTCGCTTCCTCGATCGTGAGGCCGAGGTCACGCGAGATTGCGGCGTCGATCTTCGCTCCGCCCCAGTCGAGTACGCGCATGAAATCGCAGACGCGTCCGTCCGAGATCGCCAGCGTCGAGCGATCGTGGCCGAGTGCAAGCGCAACAACGGCTATGGGTGTCCCATTGATCTCTTCGCGACCGGGTGCGATCGCCCTCAGGAGCGCGAACGCCTCGATGTCGATGCCGGACAGCTCCAGCCGCGCAGCCCTGCAGGCCTCGACGAAGTGATCGATCGGCTCGCGGTACGCGGCCGCAAGCACTACTCGTCGCGAGATGTTGCCCGACGACTCGTCGACGCTCTGGTCGACGACGTGGTAGTCGAGCACGGCCTGGTCGAGGGGGATCGAGAGAGCCTCGTGGGCTCGGAACCGGACGGCGTTCTCGAGCTGGCGCTCGTCGTCGATACCTTCGACGTCGAGCGCACGAACACCAATCCGGTTCGTTCCGACGCCGAGCCGGATGCCGCGGCGGGGGAGCTTCTCGCGGGTGAAGAAGGCGTCAAGCGCCCTGGCGAGCTCCAAGACGTCCCGAACTTCGCCGCCGACCACGATCCCGGGCTCGAGCGGCAGCCGCGCAAGCTGGACCACACGCGCAGACGGACCGCCATTGTTGACGACGCGCGACGCTACAAGATGTGATGCGCCGATCTTGAGGCCCACGATCTCGTGCCGCTTCGGGCGCTTCTTGCTGACCGGCTTGAGCGTCGGTGCCTTCGGGCGTCGCTTCGACCGGCTGAAGAGGTCTGAGAGCTTGATCTCCTTGTTCAGATCCATGCTTACACCTCACCACCAGCAAGACGGAGACCGCCTGTTGCTTCGACCGGCTCGAGCACGGCCGCGCCACCGGAGAAGCCGGCGCGCTCTAGGAGCCCGCGGAGCTGCTCGGGTCGCGACGAACGTGCAAACGCGACTTCGGGCGCGACGACCCGCCGCTGTACAAGGTCGGCAAGCGACTGCTCCATCGTCATCATCCCCCGTGAGGTACTTGTCTGCATGACGGAATAGATCTGCTCGACCTTCGCCTGACGGATCAGGTTCCGGACGGCATCGTCTGGAATCAAAACCTCGAGCGCCGGGCAGCGGCTGCGCCCGTCGGCAGTCGGGAGCAGGTTTTGCGTGATCACGCCCTGCAGCGTCATCGAGAGCTGCTGCCGGACTTGGTTCTGCTGCTCCGCGGGGAAGACGTCGATGACGCGGTCGATCGTCGAAGGGGCGCTCTGTGTATGGAGCGTCGCGAAGACGAGGTGGCCCGTCTCGGCCGCTGTCAGAGCCGTGGCGATCGTCTCGAGGTCGCGCATCTCGCCGACAAGGATCACGTCGGGGTCTTGCCGCAGCGCGGCACGCAACCCTTCTGCAAACGAAGTGGCATCAGGACCGATCTCACGCTGGTTGACGATGCACGTCCCGTGCCAGTGGAGAAATTCGATCGGATCCTCGATCGTGACGATGTGATCGTGTCGATTACGGTTGATGTAATCGAGCATCGACGCAAGCGTCGTCGACTTACCGGAGCCCGTCGGGCCGGTGACGAGAATGAGGCCCCGGGGCTTGTCAGCAAGCTCGTACAGATTCTCGGGCATCCCCAACTGCTCGAGGGGCCGGATCGTCGCCGGGATCTGCCGGAACGCAGCTGCGACGCTCCCCCGTTGGAAGTACGCATTCACACGGAATCGCGCAAGGCCGGGGACCGTGTAGGAAAAGTCCAGCTGTCTGCGCGTCTCGAGAAACTTCTGTTGCTCCGTCGAAAGGATGCGGTAGATGAGCGCGCGCAGCTCCTCCGGCTCAAGCTTCGCGTAATCCGTCAGCCGTTGCAGTCGCCCGACGACACGCACGACCGGTGGCGAGCCCGCGGTCAGATGAAGGTCGGAGGCGTCGCGCTCAACGGCCACGGTGAGCAGATCGTCGACTGAGATGATTTCGGTTGCCACTGGAGAGATATCGGCCTTTCGAGGGATTGGACTTCTAGATATTCGGGCGCGGATCGCCAGACCCTACATCCCCCGGAAGGGGGATGGTCGTCGGCAAAAAAGAAGAGGGACGCGGCTCGGCCGCGCCCCCCTGGTCTTGCGTCACTACGTAGTTATGACTCCTTACGGCGAGACTGCTGACCCAGCCGGGCCGCAGCTGGTCTTCTTGAACCAGCCCGTGGCGCCCGGCCCCTGGACCGCCCAGTTCTTGCCGCCCACAGTCGCCGTCAAGCAGTAACCAGACGTCGTCGCCTTGCTGACGCTGACCGCCGCGGACAGGCCCGCGTCGATCGACTTCAAACCCGTCTTGGTCATGCCGGTGTAGTGGTTGTTCGATTCGTAGAACGCCTCCGCCGACGGGATCGCCGCCCGCAGATCCGCCTCTGCCGCCCGGCTGTTCGCCTTGTCCTTGAAGCCAAGATAGGCAGGCACCGCGATCGCCAGCAAGATGCCGAGGATCACGAGCACGATGAGCAGCTCGATCAGCGTGAAGCCCTGCTCACGC
>Ga0070731_10001994_pt1 | contig 20158 bp, 13 predicted proteins | sample Coa_R1_2_FD_66448 | JGI IMG/M metagenome (GOLD analysis project Ga0070731, IMG submission 66448) | Surface soil microbial communities from Centralia Pennsylvania, which are recovering from an underground coalmine fire - Coalmine... | ecosystem: Environmental > Terrestrial > Soil > Unclassified ... | reverse complement strand
GACGATATTACGGGTTCCGACAGCGCCCGCACATCGTTGCCCGCGTCGGCCTGACGTTTCCGATGAAACTTCATCTCTACCAGTACGCACAGCACGCAGGACAGCGACACTGGCTTGCGAATCGAGAAGAGGCTGCGGTCTACGTCCTAGCCCACGAGTGCCGCCACTTCTGGCAACAGCACAGCCGGAAACGGAATGCACCATTCCCTGAAGGCCGAGGACGAGTCAGTACCCGTGGGGTCTTCAGCGAGGTGGACACTGAAGCCTATGCGATACACAAACTGCGGGAATGGCGACGTTCTGTTGTCCGTCGTCCGTCGGAAGAGTAGCCTGCTCGATAGGAGAAAGATATGACCCCCAAGCCGCTGCCTGAGGATGTGAAGAAACGCGCTGAAGCGATTGCTAAAAAGAAAGGATGGACGGTGCAAGACCCCGGTACTATCTGGGCTGGCAGGGACGGAAGGACGTGGGTGTTCGCGGTCGATGACGCAACAGACACGCCTATCTGGGTGCCTCTGGAGAACGACGTAACGTCGGGCGCTATCCGAGGGTGACATGGCAGAGAAAACGAGACCCGAAGAATTGCACGATGAGTACCGCAGGAAGGTGTGGGAGGACACCAAGTCCGGCAGCGAAAACTTCGACAAGTACCTTCTGACATTTTCTAGCGGCGCACTCGGCTTGTCGCTGTCTTTCATCAAGGATGTAGTCCCACTCAAAGAGGCGATTTGGATTCCTTGGCTCATCGCGTCTTGGGTCGCCTTTGTGCTTTGCATATTGGTGACGTTGTTTTCTTTCCGCGTCAGCATCCGCGCCTTGGAAAAAATGGTTCCGCATCTGAACGAGTTTTATCTGGAGGGCAAGGTTGACGCCTTCAACAAACATCTCGAAGACCGCTGGACGAAGGCGGTCGATTGGTGTGCATACGGTGGAATAATTCTCTTCGTGCTGGGTCTGATTTTCACTATGATGTTTGTAGGCGCGAACATCAGGGAGGCGAGGCAGATGAGTGAAAAGGAAAACCGCCCGAAGCCTATCCGGGTCGAAGCGATGGACTTCGGTTGTAAGCCTGTGGCAATGACGCCCACAAACGAGAAACAGATGGCACAGCCAGCCGGGAAGGATAGATTCGATGAGGGCTGTAAGCCTCCAGCGATGACTCCAGCGCAACCGGCTGCGCCCGCACCTCAGCCGCCGCAGCCACAACCATCGAAAAAATAGAACGCGGAGGGACAATGGCGCGAGTAAATGACGGCTTGAAAACGACGAGCATGACGCCAATCGACCACGGCAAAGTGCATGGAGGGGTGAAGCCTCCCGGAATGACACCTACTCCGACTCAGACAACCCCAACGCCGCCTCCTGTGCCCCCGCCTCCACCGGAGAAATCGCATGAGTAACGAGTACACCGAAAAGATTGTGACAGGCGATTTAGGGAAGGCGATAAAACCAGTCGCGATGACGCCCGTCGCAGTGAGGATTCCAACCAACGACGGCATATCCCCCGCTGCGATGACACCTGTTATCAGCGGCGAAGACCGAGGTTTGAAAACTGTTCCGATGACTCCAGTGCAACCCGTGCAGCCCGCCCAACCTGCACCCCAGCCTGCTCAACCCGGCGACTCAGGCAAGAAATGAACAAGGGCTAGTCCTTCCTTTCCATAGGGGTGTCATCCCGCCTCAGCCCCTCCCAGAAAAGCCCCGAGCAAACCGTGACGCTAATGAAAATTGTCCTGATGTACGGTCTGCATGTGCTGGCCGGAGATATTTCTGCGGTGATGGCGCGGCTTCGCTGAGGAGCGATTTGTCGCGTATTCAAAAACAGTGAGCGCGGCTGGGGATTCCGTCGAGGATTTTACTGTCCGGCGACGCCGTCTGGCTCGAACAATCCGGCTTGCGCTGGATTCGCGCCAACGACAGTCAGCAAGACTTCTTTCTTCAGATCATCTCGCAGGTGGAACAAATCCTGATTCGTCGGATGGTGTTCGAGACCTTCCTCCACAATCTCAACGAGCCTGCTGAGGAATGCCCGCTTCTTGTCAGCAGTCCAACCGCACCGATGCACCCACGCAATGCCTTGGCTACCGAGAACGTGGTATGAGTGGCTGCTGTACGCTCCTGATCGTTCGATTACACTTTCAAGTTCGTCGATGCCAGCGTTGAGATATTCCTCCGCATGTAAGTCGCTGGCGGTATCGACCGCTTTTCGCATCAGCATGTATCCGTAAGCGGTATCGACTCGGAAGTCTCCAGCACCCAAAGAACGCGCAGCGCCGAGAAAATTCTCGGCCTTGCGGATGTCGCCGCTCTCGACTTCGAGTGATCCACGTTGCAGCCAGTAGTGGTAATCCGCGCCGAGGATCGGCTCCAGCCGCGTGTACAAATCACGAGTCGTCATAAAACCGATGGTGCTCATCAAGAACTCGTGGTTGATGATGCGGATCAAGAAGCGCCCAGTTCGGCTGTGTCGATCTATAGTCCCACTCTTGGTTGCCAGCGCCCACGCTAACCCCGTGAGAACCTCGCTCAATTCACCCTGCTCTTTCACCTTGTCGAACACGAGGTCGGCGATGACCCGATGACGGCAGTGATAATCCGCACGTCGGGGATTGAAGATCACAAGATGCCGCGCAGTCAGCCGGTCAAGCGCGACGAGTGCTGCTTCGTGAGCATCACCTTGCGCCAGCAGAATTTCATCCTTGGTCACCGAGTATCGGAGTGCCGTCGCAACTGCGATCAGTGCGTAAGGATATTTCTGTGTCACCTCCAGTTCAAGGTATTCGTCCTGCGCTTTCTTCTCGAAGTGCTCATCAGATGTCGCCTGAATCATTGCAACAAGCAGTTGCCGTCCCGCCTGTTTGCGGAACGCATCCCTCCGCTGTTCCGGGGTTGCACCAGTCAAAATGCCGAGACGCTTGTTCTTGTCCAAGACATCAATCAACGCGTCGATGTCACCATCCGTCAAAGGTGGAACGACATGCTCGTGAACCTTGAAATCCCCGTGACCACGAATCGCAGTAGTGATCTGGTCCAGTTTCCCGGCTCTCACCGCGAATGCGAATAGGAAGTTCTCTGTGTGCGGAACTAGATCATGCAGCAACGCCAGTAACTCCCTACCGTACATATCAGCATCATCAATCGCGAGGACGACTTTGTTGTCTTTGAATTCGCGGACTCGCTGTCTCATCCGCGCCGGACCAGCCTCAGATTCTTTGTCTACCCAGATGACAGGGACGCCACTACCGGACAGTTTCAACGCCAAACTCATAAGTGCGGTCGATTTTCCAGTGCCAGCAGTTCCCGTGAGAGCCAGCGCCGTTGCTGGCAACTTTCCTTCGAGAATCTGAGTCGCGGTCTCAAGTAATTCCTCGTCGTGAGCACGTTCAATCGCTTTCCCGTTGAGAAGATCAGCCCACTGCGGTTCATCTCCGAGCAGGTACTCAGTCTGCATCGCCGGGAGATCGTCGAGTATTTGACTCACTAGAGGGACTGGAGTGGACGGGCGACTCTCCGCATATTGTCGGATGAAACTGAAACCCCTTGTCGCTTCGATATTCAACTGCGGCAGAATTTCAGTCGCGAACTCCTCTGCGGTTCCTTGAACCCAATTGATTCGCAAATCGCGAAGGATGTCCCGGCGAGGCAACGACAATTCCTTCGTCACTAAGATCGAAGTCGGTCGCAGATCGCGTCCGAGATTTTCCCGCCGTTTCCTGAGTTCCATGTGATGCCACAGGATTGATTCGCTCAGGACGGTGCCGATGAAGATGACCGGACGCGATGTGAGTTCGACTACACAGCGCGAGTACCACGGCTCCTGATTCCCGATTCGTTCAGCATACTGCGTCTCAGAGAATGTCAGACCTTCCGGTGGGCTAGGCACGACGCCGTTGAGATGAATGACTTCGAGACCCTGAGCAGATGGAACGCCGGGAAGATGATCTGCTGCGTCTCTCGCCGAGATCGTGATCGGTGGACGTTGCAACTCGAAACGTCTGCCGACCGCAGATTCGAGATCATCGACGTTCAGCGTGTAACACCTGAACCACGGAAAATTGAACAGCGGGAGATAGTATTCCGGGAGGTCTTCAGGTCTGACAGTCAATCGCGATTGCAGGAGGTTAGTGAGTTCCGCTTTCTTCTGACGCAGAGCAGCGCCGTAAAGGTCGCCGATTGAACTGTACGCGTCGTAAGGTTCGCCGGGATAAAGCAACTGCCAGAGTTCTTTCTTGAGTTCACTGACCGAAGGGACCGGGCGTCCCGAATGATCCTTCGCTCCGATGGAGAATCCTGCGCCGGTGAACAGAATAAGTTCGCCACGGGATACTTGAGACCGTAGTCGCGCAAGATCGTTGGCTTCCAACTCCATGCCGATTCTCCCCGGACTGGAGATTATAGTGCTTTCGGAACCACAAAGTTTCTGGTATGGAGCATAGATGCCACACGAATCGGGATAATTAGAAAAGACTTGTTTGCGTCTGGGCGGGAACGATCTGCGTAGGCGTCGAACACTCCGCGTCATCATTCGCAACGGAGTTGACCCGGCTGCTCACCGGATAGCACCGCATCATCCGGGCGTCACACGGCTTCAGCATGTCGGATACTGCTCTCATGTCGTGCATCCCCGGATCGAGCCACAGATCGTAACAGTCTGGGTCAAGAATGACTGGCATACGGTTGTGGACGGAGGAAGTCACCGCGTTTGGTGTCGTCGTCAGGATTGAGCACGATTTAATCCACTTCCCACTCGGGTCTTTCCAGCGGTCCCACAGCCCAGCGAATGCGAACAAAGCCCCGTCGTTGACCTCAAAACAGAACGGTTGCTTCGCCTTACCCGCCCGCTGCCACTCGTAGAATCCATCCGCCGGGACAAGGCACCTGCGGTTGGCGAGTGGATCGCGGAACGCTGGCGTTGTCGCCGCCGTCTCCGATCTGGCGTTAATCATCATGGCTGCACCGGACACGTCCTTAGCCCACGATGGGATGAGTCCCCAACGCATTAGGGACAACTCCCGTCGTGGTTCGCTTGGGTTTTGGCGGATTACTGGAACGGGCTGGGTTGGTGCGATGTTGTATCGAGGAGTCCAGTCAGGTTCGTCGGATGCCGTCTCGAAATACTCCTCGACAATCTGCTTCCGACGCGACAATCGGTAGCGTCCGCACATCACCGTTTATCCCCGCGTTTGCCGGAGCGGTAATGCTGTGGCGGATCGTGGCTATCGAGCACCCAAACACCGCCTTTGCTCCGTGCTACTACGTTACTGCGGCCACACCGAGCACAGTTGCCCAATTCGAGCCGACTGTTGGCGTGGTCGGTCTGTATCCGTCGCAGTTGTTCGGCGTCCAATTCGCCGTTGCACCGTCGCATGGGAAGATTATAGATCGGCCTGCGGTCCTGTTTTTAAGACTGGAACGGAACACCACTCTGGGTTTTGATATCATGCGGCTCTGTGGATTTCACAAATTCGGTCTTCGGCATCCAAAACCAGCCGAGGCTGCTACCGATTGTGAACAGGACGGCTTCAACGTTTCTGCCTTTCAGTTTCTTCGTTTCAGTCTGATTTGCGACAAAAAACACGTTTCCTACACGCATCTTCACTTCGTCGCCATCATCGCCGTAGCCTGCGGTCTGCTCTCGATATACGACCACATCCTCCTGTGTAGTCTTGACAAAGGCGGATCGAATTCGATTCGCGGGTAAAGACGTAACTGTACTCATAGGGATTCTCCTTGTTGGGTGCTGTTACCAGATGCGGTGTTTTTTGGTTCTCAGGCTCGGAGTATCTAATGCTGGGGCGAGGCAGCCCGTCAACTCAAGCCGACCAGCACGGGAGGGGAGAACCCCTCAAAGCCAGTTTAGCACCGCCAACTCGACTTCGCTAGATAGATTTGACGTTCACGGACTGGGCCACTTCTCCCATCGCTCGATCAGTAGTTTTGGCTGAAACTTATTCGTCACCGTAACCCATAGATATTCGTCAATCAGTTTGGGAAGTGTTGACATCGGCCTTTCCATCTTGGTCGGCAGATCGGCCAACGCAAATCCTCGTTGTGTGCATTCGACACTCAAATCCTGAAGACGTTCCCTCGCCCATACCAAATGCTGACGGTAAGAGGCAGGGGAGCGATTCAGATGAAAGTGATTGAGTATATCCTTGTCCCACGGGATAAGGGCATTCGGCCTGAGTGCAAATAAAACTTTGGCAGTTGGCACCGCAGCGAATGTTTTCCTCTTGCAGGCGGGTCTATCAGCCAGCCCCTTAAATACTTTTTCTATCGTGTCAAAGTCGGAGTCGATCAGTGAGAGAAGGCCCGTAGTGGTCGGGAAGAGTTCACTACTAACGCTTTCGTACCACTCCTTAATCTGTGTGGCGGCGTCATCGAAATCTGCCTTTTCAATCCGGCAACCCCAACTGTTGAGAAACTTCAATAGACTCTCGCGATGTGATTGTTGCGTCAGATCGAGTGCGGGGGCTGTCTCAGCCAGAAACTCAAGGTAGCCGCCGTCAAAAGAGGTCATGGTGGCGTATAAGTAGCAGCCGACAGAGAGTTCAGCCAGCGTCATATCATGGGCACCCCAAGGGCTTTGTGGTTCCGCTAACTGTATCCGAAGTTGTATCCTAACGCCTCGGTTTTCGAGCAGAATGAGGCATCATCGGCAGAATGAGGCAGCAATAACGCATTGAAAACACACGCTTGCAGACTGAGAAAATATTTGTTGACTGATTTGGCCAATCACTGGCGCGAGAATGTTACGTGCAAGAAAGGACCAAGTCAATGAAAGCAGAGGAAATGGCCAAGGTGTGGACGGATGGTCGTCGATAAATCGCGATTACACTCACTCACCGCGTCGTGAGTGAAATCGCTGATCACAACATCAAGTCAGAATGCAAGTGCGTCGGTCAGCCCTCGCGATGCCTGCGACGATTCGGAGTGCCGCCCCTCACCGCAACTCATGAAGCCGCTTCCGCATATCCTCACCGCGGTACCTTCCGCCAGGATTGCAATTTTCACAATCTGGACTGTGGATTCTCAGGAGGGACTTTGCTCTTTGTGTGGGGCTTCCTGGCAGATTTTTCTTCTATAGAGCATCCATCAATCGCTCATCTTCCGCGATGAGCTCCGGGCTTCTTTGTCTTCTACCGCTTTGGATTTCAAGCAGCCTCTGCATCAACTCGGCGAAGTTCTCCATGACTTCCTCCAGGGCTGGTTGACGGGCATGATAGGAGGCGGCCAAACGGAAATCTGTTCAAGAGTGAACAGTCCTAAGTGTGTGGTCAGTCCGCGACGCTTGTTCTCGAAAACATCGCCATTACACTCATTGGGCGGTTTTGAGCGAAAATAGCCTCAACATCAATGTCGCCGACTTCCATGATCGCCATCGTATCGCTTGCGAATCTATGTTTGCTGACGACAGCTGCTCTTTACCCTAAGAGGAATCTCTCTCGTCGTCATTGCAGTCACGGCGGAGGACGGGTTTCATGGCGGTCCTCCTCGCAGCGTTAGAAAGACAGTTGGCCGAGGACGATAAAGCTGGCGGAAAAGCTTAGGGAGAATCCCGAGGAATTTAAGCTGTAAGCCATTCGCTCGCATCATGCTTAACCACCCCCAGCAAATGATGGCTTTATACAGCTTGAAGCGGCATGGATCGATGAAGCCATCGTGCAAAAAAATATTTGCCTCCAAGCAGACGCAACTCGTTGGCGAGGGAGCAATAACCGCGGCTTAGACTTGTTGACGGAGGTTAGGACGCAGAGTGAGTGAGCCGTCATCGTTCAGCTTCTGGTGACACGCCCAGCGCACTGGATAACGCATTCCCTTAACCTCGATCTCAGCTCTGAGTTTCAGACCTTGCCAATCTGTCACGTTGGGAAGCACAAACTGTGCCTGTCGGATCTTGCCCGGTAGAGGGTACCCGGCGTCCAGACAACCGCTCTTGAGCCGCTTTCCGTCCTGGCTCTCGAGCGTCACTCGCAATACACCGGGCACACCTGCGATGCCGTCATTGGCGAAGCCGACAATCAGTCCCGAATAACCATGGTCCTTATAGCTCCAGATGAAAGACGGCCTCACTCGATATCCGATTCGCCGGTTGATCCGGTTGAACGCCGCGGGATAGGCCTGGTAATAACGCATCAGATTCTTTGCACTAATCTGGTGAAAGTTCCAGAGCGACCAGTAATTCGCCCCCACGTCAATCACATGAGCGATCATGTTTTCCGCTGGAGATATTCCTTCAAAGGCCGCGGTTGGATCGGGAGGGTTACCGGGGATCCCCTGCTCGAGAAATGCCGCGATCCAGGGTGGGCGATTGCTGAGCGCTTCAATTTGCTCGTTCTCGATAAAGATGGTGTCGCTGCGAATCCAATTGTTGCTTCGCACTGTGCGGTCCAGCAATTCCGAATTGCCAACACGGCTGAAATCAGGTTGGGTGTTGGTCAGCAGAGGAGTTCTCTTAAAGTTTTCGAGCTGTAGTTCAAGCATATTCATCCAGGTGCGCTCTGCCGTCAGGTAATCAGGGAAAGGATTGTTGGCGAATGGCCAAGTGTGTCCTTCACCCCAGAAGCCGTACATGAAGGTGTCAACGTATTCGACAAGCGGGTTGCCATCGAACTCTGCCGCCAGCTGGCCCACTAGCTCTTTAAACGCCTGTTGAAAAAAGGGATGGTCATACCGAGGCTGATAACGCGAATGCGGATTCTCTAAGAACCTATTTCCGGCAGCGATGCTTTCCCGATCGTCAGGTGCCACAAGATCCACTTTCGGGACTTTTTCGAGGACAAAATCCGGTAACGCGGCTTCGTGTTTATAATCCGGCGCGCACATCTGAATCCGCAGTCCAACCCGCTTGCCACTGTTCCTGGCCAATTCAAACACCAGCTTCACGTAGTCGGGCAACTGCAGGCGTCCGGGCCGCGGCTGCACTTCTCTCCAGGTAGGACGGATGTAAAGCTGCTGGCCCAGCGGAAAGCGAACCAGATCCTCGATCGCTTGCGGAATATTGTCTGACTTGATTTCCTCGGTGCCACTATCGGCTGTGATATAGGTAACCAACCCCTTGCCGTAGTTCGGCACAACGTCCTCCGAGGGGATGGTAGTCATCACCACATCGTCCGTGGGAATGACCGCGTCCGGCGGGTATTGAGGAAACGGACCTTGATTGAGGCGATCGTCCACTTGGGGACCAGAGCCGAAATCGTAGTTTCCCCAATTGTGGGCAGGAACCTCCGCCTGCGCTTTGCCCATTCCAAGTTTTGCAGCTAGGGCGACAGTGGCCGTACTTCTCAGAAAATCTCTACGCTGCATCGGAAATATCTCCTGCTGCCCATCGAGATTAGTGTTCCGCGTTTTTGACCGATTCCAGCGGGCTCAGCGTCATGGCCGACCTGCCCGGATACAGTGAATATTCGGCACCCGAAACCTTCCTAGTCCATATATGCGCGCGATTGTGGGCCTCGGGTATATACGCGTTAAAAGCAACTTGAATGCTGGTGCGTTCCTCCCCCCGCTGCATAAGTGTATTGGTCGATGACTTCGCCGATCTTGTTTCGAACCATCGCGACCGGATCGTTGGCAATTTTTCCATCGCGGACCGCCGCACTTTGGTTCGGGAGGAATTGGCTGAGCAATGAAATGGGCGCGGGATGTGCTCGCAGATTATCGAGAAGTGTTTCCAAGGCCGATGCTACCGCCGGTTTCGGCCAGTAATAACGGCAACGGTCACTGAGGCTGTATTTGCGGGCGAAACGCAGTGCGGCTTCATCGCCGCAATAGTAGCCTTTCCAGTATTGCGGATCCGCAAGCATCGCCCCTTCCAGAACAGCAGGTACGTGAGAGAGCACAACTCCTTTGCGATTACCCAACCACTCTTGCTCGATCTCCGCCATTGCGAAAACGGCCTCACGAAATGCAAATGTCAGCCACGGACCGACTTTCAAAACCGCGAAATGGTCAAAAACCATCTGGCGCAATGCAGAACGAGTTTGGTAGTCGGTGGAGTGTGCCTCGTAGATGCCGTGCCAACCCTCAATTGCAAACTTCGATAATTGCTGCGTATTCTCCCTCGAGTAAGGAATGACAACCTGATCGCCGAATTCGACGCCGGGTTGCACGACTACGGCGATGACTCGCTCCCATGCCGCTTCGAGCCCCTGTTCGAGGAAAGCGCGGTGTGTAAGTTGAATCGTTTGGGATAAATCATCGACTCTGGTAGTTTCGGGAGCTTTCGCATCGAGCAACTCGCCCCCCGGAATTGGGACTTCGGTTCCGATCACGTATAGCACGGCGGGTGAGCCGAGTGGCAGCTTGCCATACGCATCTTCAGCGACGCGGCAGAGATCGGCCGCTCGTTGACTCACGATTTCATCGGAGAGAGGTTTGGCACGTTCGCCGAGGTCATCGGCGAGGTGCATGCTGGCATCGAGATGAATCTTGGTGTAGCCAGCCAGCACCGATGCGCGAACCAGTTCCTTCGCCTTTAGCATCGCAGACGAGCTGTTTTCGTTTCGCCAGACGTGGGGGCCGAGATGGTCGCCGCCAACGATGATTCGGCTGGTTGGAAAGTCCATCGAGGCGGCAACTTTGTTCACGAAGGCAAAAAATTGTGCCGGAGTCTGACCGGTGTAGCCACCGTATTGATTTACCTGGTTGGAAGTGGATTCGATCAGGAGCAGGTTACCGTCACGCTTTGCCTGAAGCATACCGGCTTCAAGCACGAAACGATTGGCTGAACAAATGGAATAAATGCCGATGGGATGACCACGGCGATTCTTCTCGACAAGCGCGCCGAGCCATTCCGTCGAATTTGAATAATCTTGCTCAGCGGGACGGGCTGTCATAGACGGATGCTAGAACTGGAATCTTAATCCGAATTGGAAGTAGCGCGGCAGGTAGCCGTTTGCGTCGGCGGTGATCGTGCCGAAAGCGGGATCTCCGAAGGCGGAATCCGGCGGTGCGAAACGCGGGTGGTTAAACAGATTGAAGGCTTCAGCCCGCAGGTCGATCCGCATACCTTCTTTTGGAGTGAACGACTTGTACAGATTCATATCGAAGTTGTGAATACCATTCACGCGCAACCCGGGGAAATAGCGTGGCGCGTTTCCGGGATTTTGATCGCCCGGGTCGGCGAAGCAATTGTTATTAATAAATGATGCGACGGGGAGATTGCCATTTCCCTCCGCATTGCCATTCTGCTGCCAGTTCATCGCGACGTCTTTCATACTCAAGCCGGTCTTCAGTTGGGAGCACAGGAGATTAGGTCGCTGCGTACCATTAGCCAGCCGGGGATTGCTCATGCCGATTGCGATGGGTTGGCCCGACTGTTGCGTGATCATCGTGGCGAGCGACCAGCCGCCGACGACAGCATCGAGTCCGCGATTCATATTGCCGCCAATCCATTGGTTGCGGCCTAGGGGTAAATCGAGGACTATGGCAGCTGCGAGTCGCTGCGGCGCGTCATTGGCGCTGATGCTGTGCTCGAGATTGAGGCGATCCAGTTGTTGCGGAAGCCCGTTGCCCAGCGCTCCAACCCAGTTGTTTCTGCCGGCGGAGGAGTCATCGGTCAACTTTGAAATCGTATAGTTGCCTTCGAAGCTGACGTGGTGCGTTGTGTTCTTCTGGAAGCGAACCTGCATTGAGTTGTACCAGGATTCGGCTTCTTCGAGCATCAGCCCTTCAAAGTCGCCGGTGAATTGCGGATACGGATTCAGCAAATAGCCCAGAGGAATTTGTTGAGTGCTGTAGAGCGAATCGGGCTCATTAAAGCAAGGATGCGTGGGAGTGGGTGTACAGGGTGTGCTGAACATGGCAAAGAACGGATTATTCACTGGATTCTGCAGAAAGCTGCTCACGCAACTATCAGCCTGACAGTTGGGATCGGTCGGAGTTACCGCACTCGAGACTTTCGCCAGCAAGGCCGAAGACATGAAATCGCGGTTATTCGTTCCAGACCATGGAAGGTGGGTGCTCCGGTTTGCGGAATAGTCGACACCAAGGACGACCTGGCTAGGCAATTCATGCTGGATGCCAAGGTTCCACATGTAGAGGTCGGCGTCGCGCGCGGCAGTGGTGCCGAGATCGTTGTTGTTGGCGTAACCCCAATCGGCGAATTGTCCATACTGCTTGTTTTGGGGGCCAGTAAAGCCGGTCGGGAATGGATTCGCCAGAGTCGCGTACTGCGTGGCAAAGTTGTTGTTCGTGAAATACATGGTCGCGGTTTTGCTGAACGCGGTTCCGGGATATTGAAAATTTGTGGCCGGACTCATGCCGAAATAAATGCCGGCGCCGCCACGCACCACGGTTTTCGAATTGAAGGCATAAGCGAAGCCCAACCTGGGACCGACATCGTTGCGGTAGACCGGAACGTGCCTCATGCCGGACGTCGGAAATAGCGTGGTGCCGATTAGTTGCTCCGACGCCGGGAAATTCAGACCAACCGATGCCAAGGCTGACTGCGCGCTGGTTGTATTGAGAGTGATTCCGTTGGGCGCGGTGAAATCGCTGAACTGAATCCGGTCGTAGCGCTCGTCATACGGCGTGCTCCACTCGTAGCGAATACCGAGGTTGAGAGTGAGTTTTGCAGTGACCTTCCAATCATCCTGGAAATAAAAACCTGTTTCAGCGGATCTGTTGGCGACCGATGGCAGGACCTCAAGCGAAGTCGGTTCAGAGGGATATGGATTGATGTTGTCGGCATAACCGAACAGCGTGCTGGCAAAAGGATTTCCCGTCGGATTGCCATAGGCATCCGTGTCGTTGTCTGGGGTTGGCGAGGTGACGTAATCGGTAAAGTTAAAAGTGCCGGTCGGATCTGACGGCTGGAAAAAATTGTTGTAAAAAAGGCGCTGCTCACCTCCGAACTTCATCAGGTGCTGACCTCTCGAGATCACAAACTGTGAGGAATAGCTGTACAGAGTATGAGCAAAAGTCGTGTTCGCGCAGCATTGGTCGTAGAGATCAGTCCACGGCAAGGTCTGGCCGCCAGATGACATATAGATTGCCGGCATGCGGTCGATGCCATCGGCCTGTTCGAGAATCGTTGACAATTGATGTCCGGCAGGCAATGAAGCGTTGAAACTGGAGATCGTGGGAATCGACGGCGTTTCAAGTTCGTGGACTCGGTCGATGGAAAAGTGACTCGTCCATACGATGCGCGGATTGATCGTCCTTGCATACTCGAAAGAGCCGTTTTGAGCCAACGTGGGGCTGCCTGCGATGCCATCGCCAGAGCTGTTGTTATCAAAACTGTCTCCGAAGATCATGGGCGTGTAGTAGTTTGACGATCCGCGGCTATAGCGGGCGCTCAAATGATTTCGGTCGTTGATCTCATGATCGATTTTGATATCAAACTGATAATCAGGAGCGTGTGCCGTGCCGCCGAACTGGTAGTTGTTAAATTCTCCCGGCAAATTCGGCTGGGGATAAAGATTGAGAATCGCCTGGCCGATGGGGTCGATTTCTTTGGCGGGAATGACGTCCGCGACTCCGTTGTAGGAGGCTTGAGGCCTGCATAGGCCGGTGGCGCAAGCAACCAGGGGCAGCGTCGGATCGTAGATGTTGGTGGCAGTCGCCGAGAAATTCCCGGCTCTTTCCGCGGCGGTGGGAACGGTAGCTACACCGTTGAAGGCAATGTTGTAGCGAACCTTTTCGAAGTCGGCGAAAAAGAATGTCTTGTTCTTTCGGATGGGGCCGCCGATGGAGAAGCCTGCCTGATCGCGGGCGCTCTCAGGTTTTGGACTGGGCGCGGGATTGAAAAAATCACGCGCATCCAGTCCTGAACGCTGCAGAAAGTACCAACCGGTGCCGTGGAAGGCGTTGGTTCCACTCTTCATCACCATGTTCACGACAGTACCGCCGTTGTTTCCGAACTCGGCTGAGAAGGCGTTGTTCTGCACCTTGAATTCCTGCACGCCCTCGACCAGCGGTTCGTAATAAACGTTGCTGTTTCCGCCTTCGCCCTGTTCCGGCGCACTGATTAAGGCGCCATCGAGCCGCACTTCGGCAGTAGCATTACGCTGTCCGTTGGAAACGAAGTTCGTTCCCGTAGGATAGTTGTCTTGCGTGCCCGAGCCAGCTACCTCGGTTACACCACCGGCGAGGAAAGCTAAACCGAAAAAGTCGCGATTCGCCAGCGGAAGTTCGACAACATACTGGTTGGTGACGTCTGTGCCTAAGGTCGCGTTCCCCGTATCCAGAAGTGGCGCTGTGGTTGTAACTTCCACGGTCGAAGACACGCTGGCGAGTTTCAGCTCGAAATTCAGAGACGACTCCTGATCGACGGCGAGAACCACGCCTACGCGCTCGGCCGCGCGAAAGCCAGAAGCTTCGGCCCGCACGTTATAGGTGGAGGGGCGCAGGCCTGTGAAGAAATAAGCGCCCTTCTCATCGGTGTGCGCGGAGCTGGAGATGTTCGTACCCACATCGCGGATAGTAACGGTCGCATTTGTAACCATCGCGCCGCTCGCGTCAGAGACAACGCCACGCAGTTGGGCACGATAGCTGCCCTGAGCGGAGGAAAAAGTCGCGAAGCATGCGAGGAGATACAGGTTCAGAATCCAGAGAGGAGCAATACGACTTAGCGGCATTGAACTCCTTACCACCCTCCTCCGCGGTCCGGTATTGCGCATGTTGTCCCCGGTAGTTGCGAATTATTACGATTTCTTACGAAAGCAATCTTTTTACTGGCGTGCAGGCTGCATTGTCAAGGAAAAACTAATCAAACGAAATCCTGGAAAATCAAAGCTACCGCGGATTGGCAGGGCAATTTCGGGAGGATTACATCAACTGAAGGCGTGCAGAGTCAACGATTTTGCAACCAGAAGACTGCGCCCTTTGTGATCGGCAACGTGAAAGAGACGGATCCGTTGTTTGATATGCCTCGCAACCTTTGAACGTCACCGAGAAAAGGCAAGAAAGTAGCCGAGGTTCCTTCCCTGGCAGGCACCGTGATTGTGACGGTCTGCGGAGTTTGTACAGGATTCTTGCCGCCAACCAGGCCGGAGAAGTTCGCCATGAAGACATGTGTTTCGCCGTTCACCTGCGCGATCGATGTGGCGACATGGGGCGATGCTGAGATTTCGATTTCGGAGCTGCGCGGCAGACTTTCGAGGAAGGCCTGCTGCATGCGAGGAGTGGCATGGTCGAAGTCTCGCTCTAACGACGATATGTAAGCTTGCCCGGGGCAGTTGGGAAATAGCGCAACGTTAGGCTGACTGCCGGGGGCGAGCGGGCCATTGCCCGTTACGAGGAGTTTTTTGCCGCTCGCCGCGTACTGTTCGAGCCGGATGCGCTCGTCATCGTTTAAGACGCGAACGTTGGGAAGAACGAGAGCTTCGCCACTGAATTGTTGCAAGGTTCGCGGAGTGACGATTTGAAATTCTCGATGCTCCTGCATGAGGAGAATAAGGACGCCGCGATACGAGCGGAGAAAATCATCGGCATAATAGTTTCGGGTCTGCGGAGAGAAATAGACTCCGATGGGATTGATCGGCGTACGCGGCAGGTAGAAGGTTTTTTCGTTTTGCTTGATCCAGGAGAAAAGCTTCTTGCGCGTGGCAAAATCGTTCGATCCAGCCATGGAATGACCGGGGGCGTCCCAGAAGTTCGCGCCGTCCATGAGTTGCGACATCGCGAGATTCATCATAGCTTCGCGCTTATCGACGACTTGGTCTCCATCCCAGGAATAGTTCAGGACCCAGGTGGCTTTGCCCTGTGCGAACGCCCGGAAGCTGTGCATACCCACCTGGTAATAAAACCAATCGAGCGGTGTACGCGACGATGCCATGTGATCGCCTTCGCCGAATTCATATTCGTGCGCGATGGCATCGACCACAGGATAAAGGCTGTAAACATCGGCTCCCACGCGTACCGATTCTTTTTCGATTCCGGGATAGATTTCGGGAATGATCTTGATTTTCGGGTTGATCGATTTTGCGTTTTGATCGATCTCGCGCATGAAATCAGTAAACGTCTGAATGCGGAAATCAACCCACTTTCGAAAATTGGGATCGGAAAAATCGCCAAGCTTTAAATCTTTTTTCGCATCGAGTCCGGCTTGTTTTTTGAACGCGGCAACAGTGTAATCGTCGAAGCTGGCCCAGGTATCTTCCCATCCCTCAAAGTGCGTCATCCAGTAGGGAATGTCGACATAGATGCCATCGATTCCAGTCGCAGCAATCTGCCGCACGTGCTGCATATAGATCTTGCGCCACGCAGGCGCGAACGGACTCACCCAGGCGTCTTCATCGCCCTGTTGGATCCAGAAAGCCGAGCCACCGCCGAAGACCGCGGGTTCCCCGGTGATTTTGCGCTGTAACCAGTCGGGATGATCTTTCGCCAAGGTATGCTGGGTTTTGGCAGCATTGGCGGTGATGCATTCGGTTCCGGCGATATAGACGAAGGCGTAATTTCCGGCTGCATGGGCTTTCTCCGCGACGGCATGAATTGCCTGCAGCTTTGCTGCCGGATCCACAAAGCTCTCGTAGCGGCCTTCGACATCGTTATCTACTTCGATGCCAAAAACGCCGCTGGCCTGAGCATCGACGACGATCTTGTCCGCGTTATTCGTCCGTAGCCCGTATGCGCCGATGCGAACGTAATTCGTCCAATTTTGTTCGCTTGGACTTGGTGACGCGGCTGCTGCCGCTAAAAGAAGAGCGATAAAGACAGAGAATGCAAGTCTGCGAGGGCGCATACCGTCAGAGTGTACAGCGTTGTTTGGAGGATGGTCGACTTCACAACATAAACTCGCCGCCCACGCATAAGATCAGCAGACGATTGGTGCGAAGCTGTATCGCGAAGACCGAAGAATATTATGGTCACCGCCATCCGGCGAGCTTCGAAGACCAACTGCCGCAATCACGAAAATAGAGTCGGGGCGTATTTTTTGAGACGTTGCGACGATGCTCAGTTAAGTGTGACGCCCCAAGAATCTATCGGTTCCCCTCGCTCATACACAAGCTTCAGAAGGCGAAGCGCAACGAGAACTGCATGAACCGAGGCGTGGTTAGCGTCGATAGATATTTGCCGAATTGTGACGGGTCATAGGAAAGCGAGGGCTGAGCGGAGTTGCCGACGGGTCCCCGCACATCGTAACGCACCGAGTTGGTTGCGTTGAACGCTTGCCAGCTGAATTCCAGACTCCTGCGCTCACCGAGAGAGAAATCCTTGCTTACTCCGGTATCGATATCGAACATACCGTCGCCTATGACATTGTTGCGGACCCCGGATTCGCCCGGCCACTCCGGGCGGAAGGCCGCCTCGGCGGCTGCCGGATTTTGGAAGATGTCGGGGCCGATATCCACGTTATTCACAATCGCGTGCTTGGGATTGGATGCCACAGGAGCTGGCCCGTTCGGCTCGGCGTCGCCCTCGATATTCCAGTTGGTTGCCCAGGTGAAACCGTTGTCGATGGTAATTGGGAAGCCGCTCGTCCAGCGGAATATTCCGGAAACGTGCCACCCGCCAATCAAAGCTTCGGTGAGCGAGCTGCCGCTTCCCGCGAGCCTTTGACCTTTGCCGAAGGGCAGGTGATAGACCAGGTTGGCGTTGAGTTGTTGAAAGGCGTTGAAATCGGAGAGCCCGCGCAACGACAGCGGATCCCAGGAGTTGATCACAATGCCGCCTCCGTTCAGGTCGTTGCCGGTTCCTCCCGTTCCTTCATAAGGACCGATGCGCTCAGCTGCCGATGCCTCGTCGAGCGATTTCGAAAACGTGTAATTGAACTGTCCTTGCAGGTTTGCTCCCCAGCGCTCATTGTAGGTGACCTGTAGCGCGTTGTAGTCGGAGGTTCCGATGTTGCGCCACGCATAGAGCGAAGCGAACTGATCGTGGAAGAAACTGTACGGGCCGTTTTTGCTGTTCGGGAGAGCAGGACTCAAACCGGTAATGGATGCAGGCAAATCCATTTCGAAGAGAGAGAAAGTTTCGTTATGTGGGAAGCAATTCCACAGTTCGTAAATGTTTTGGGTGGCCGTCGGCTTGGCGGGGTAAGCGCCGGGCGCGCAATTGAGAGGAGTCGACTGGCTGCTCAGCTGGCTTTGTGTCACGCCCGCCCATGCTGGAAATAGATTCTGGAAGAATGGTATGGGCTGGATCTGATTGACATTCGTGCCGGCGGCGGCAGCCTTCGAGAGGATTGTGGCTGCCTGAAAATATGTCGTCTTACTTACGGGGTCGGTCAGATTAGCGGGCATTGCGAGATCAACTTGCAATGGCAAGCGCCGCCCGATGCTGCCCACGTAGGCGACCTGAATCGATGATTGAGGAGTGATTTGCCGCGAGAGCGAGAAATTGAAGACGTGCGAGTAAGGCGTCTTCAAACTTTGGTCGAGTCCCCAGTTGATGGCAAACGCGCTATTGCTTGGGGTAACGGGGAACGCGCCGGAGGGGGTCGGGCCGAATAAGCACCCGGGGTTGTTCAAATTCGAACACGGCGGCGGCAGACAGGATTGGCCGGATGATCCCGGAACGAGGCAAGTGAAGCGCGGAGCATCCGCAGGAGACACTACGCCTGCTGGATTTCCAAGGTCCGTCGAAAGGCCGAAAGAGCCGTGCTGGTCGAAGCTGTTTACAATCGGAATCCCGAAGTGATCGTAGACGATGTTGTAGCCGCCACGAACCGAAAACTGGTCTTTTTTTCCGAGAATCTTCGAAACCCAACCATTGCCGGTATCCGGCGCCCATGCTACTGCGATGCGCGGTGAAAAATCTTTGTGGTCCCAATTCCATAAACCCGGACCGTTGTTCTTCGGCCCGCCAAGAACAAAAGAAATCTCTCCGGCGCTATTGGCGGAAAGACCTTGTGATGCCAACTGGGCAGTGTGGTTGAACCAGTCGGCGACATTCTGATTGCTGCAGCCGCCGCCTGCGGCCTCAACGCAAGGCGCAACCTGGTATCCATTCGTCTCGTAGGGCGGCGCCTCGAGTACCCAGCGCAAGCCATAAGTAACGGTTAGGCGCGGCGTCATGCGCCAGGTATCCTGACCGTAGAACTCGTAGTCGTTGATGGCGTATCGGCGGTTGATCGGCGCGCCCTGGGGCAGGGCGCCGCCGGTGCGCGAGAAGTTATAAATGCCGTCACCTTCGGGGAAAATACCCATCACGATCGTCGCAGCAGTGTCGTAGTTCGGACCAAAGTTGCTATCCACGGCGGGATAGCCGTTGTTGGCGGGATCGAGCGGGCTCGAGGTGTTGGCGATTCCCCCCGTGTTCAGATAGACCGCGTTGGTTTGCACATCGGAGAAAGAATTGGCGTAACTGGTGTGGTTGTTGCGAATCAGAAACAAATCGGTACCAAACTCGAAAGTGTGATTTTTGCGAGTCCAGTTCAAACTGTCGGTGAATTGGTTGACAGGCACAAAGTAAATCGTGGAGCGAGTGAACGGAACAAGGTCATCGAGTCCATTCAAGAGCACTGCCGGCTCCTGAGAGACGCCGGCGGTTTGCCCGCCCTGCCGGATGAAACCATAGTGAAAATCGTTGATCAGCTTCGGAGAAATCAGTGATGTGAGTCCGACCGTGAGCCCCTTGCTGTCATCCAGTATTGTGGTAGCAGCGGAATCCCCAGGGAACTGTTGCAGTCCGGGCTCCTTGAAATTCTGGGTCTCTCCGCGCAAGAACAGAGTTTCAGAGCCGCTGGCGTTAATGTGGTAATCGAGCCGTGTGATGTAAGTGTTAAAGCTGGAGTCGGCGTTCGAAGCAAACCGAAACCCGAGGGTGTTGGAGCCGTCCCCTGCATTTTCATTGGGCATCGGATACTTCGAGAGGACAGTCTGCAGCACAGCCTGGCTGACGCCGATTCCGAGCGGATCCATGCCTTTGATCTGGGTCGGCCCGAGCGCGTAGTAGCCGGGTTGGACGCCGGTGACTCCGTTGACGGTGCCGCCCGGGCAATCTGCCGTATCCAGGCTGCCATCCGAGTTGCGCTGACACAAGTAGACAAGGTCGCCCTGGCGCAGAGTCTGGCTGGGCACATCGCGCAATACGCTGGTGCCCTGAGCGTCGCGACGTCCTTCATAGTTGGAAAAGAAGAAAAGCCGGTTCTTCTTGATCGGCCCTCCCAGTGTCGCGCCGAAAACGTTGCGCAGAAGCTTGGGGGCGGTGTTCGATTCGCCGCTGGCTATCTGCGACTCCTTCAAGAACGGGTCATTCGCGCTGAAGA
>Ga0070731_10001993_pt1 | contig 20164 bp, 16 predicted proteins | sample Coa_R1_2_FD_66448 | JGI IMG/M metagenome (GOLD analysis project Ga0070731, IMG submission 66448) | Surface soil microbial communities from Centralia Pennsylvania, which are recovering from an underground coalmine fire - Coalmine... | ecosystem: Environmental > Terrestrial > Soil > Unclassified ... | reverse complement strand
GTCGAGCACCTGGATCCCATCTTCAAGACCCTGGCGCCGGGGCGGGGAAGTACGCCGCCCACCCCTGGGCGCGAAAAGATCGGCGGCACATCGGAAGAAGGCTACCTGCACTGCGGCCCGTCGGGAGCCGGCCACTTCGTCAAGATGGTCCACAACGGCATCGAATACGGCCTCATGGCCGCCTACGCCGAAGGCCTGAATGTCCTGAAGCATGCCAATGCGGGCAAGCGCCGCGAGGCCGCCGACGCCGAGACCACTCCCATGCGCAATCCCGAGAACTACCAGTTCGACCTCAACCTGCCCGACATCGCCGAAGTGTGGCGGCGCGGCAGCGTGATCGCTTCCTGGCTGCTGGATCTCACGGCTATCGCCCTGGTCCAGGACCCCAATCTGGCCGGCTTCTCCGGCCGCGTGTCCGATTCCGGCGAAGGCCGCTGGACCATCACCGCGGCCATCGACGAATCCGCTCCCGTGCCGGTGCTGAGCGCCGCGCTCTACCAGCGCTTCTCTTCCCGTGGCGAGGAGGATTTTGCCGACAAGCTGCTCTCGGCGCTGCGGTTTCAATTCGGCGGACACGTGGAGCGCGGCGCCAGTGTATAGCCTCCCCATCGCCCTCCTGCTGGCGGTCGCCGCCCCGCCCCCACCCGCCGTCAACGTCACCGGCGGGACCGTGCGCGGCGTCCTGGCGGCCCCCGGCGCGGTATTTAAGGGCATCCCGTTTGCCGCGCCACCCGTCGGCGAATTCCGCTGGCGCGCGCCTCAGCCCGTCAAGCCCTGGCACGGCGTGCGCGATGCCGCGCGATATTCGGCGGCGTGCATGCAGAATCCCATCGGCACCGGCGCTTTCCTGGGGCCCCTGGCGCGCCGCTACGGCGCTACCTATCCGACGCCCAACTGGGAGCTCTCCGAAGACTGCCTGTACCTGAACATCTGGACGCCCGAATGGCCCGCGCCGGCGCCGCACGCCGTCATGGTCTGGCTGCATGGCGGATCGAACCGCATCGGCAGCGGCAACGAATTGGGCTACGATGGCGCGGAGCTCTCGAAACACGGAGTGCTGGTGGTCACCGTCAACTACCGGCTGGGTCCGCTCGGCTTCTTCGCGCATCCCGGGCTGACCCGCGAATCGCCGCACCATGCCTCGGGCAACTACGGCTTGCTCGACCAGATCGCGGCCCTGCGCTGGGTTCAGGACAACATCGCCGGCTTTGGCGGCGATCCCGCGCGCGTCACGGTCTTCGGCGAGTCGGCCGGGTCGATCGATATCGGCATGCTGCTCTGTTCGCCCCTGGCTGCCGGATTGTTCCAGCGCGCCATCATGGAAAGCGGACCGGCGCTGGGCATCGCCTATGCGCACAGCCAGCGCCAGGCCGAGCAGTTCGGCGAGCGCGTGGGCGCGCGCCTGGACCAATTGCGATCGCTGCCCGCCGAAGCGATCATGGCGGCAGCCGCGCAAGCCGCGCGCAAGGAGCCGAATCCGGAATTCGTTCTTGACGGCTGGGTCCTCACGCGTACCCCGCAGGATGTCTTCGCCAGCGCGACCCAGCAGCCCGTGAGCATGATGATCGGCAATAACGGCCGGGAAGCCAGCGCATTTCGCAGTGCGGCGGGCTCATCCGCCGCGTCCGCATCCGCCGCGGATGGCCTGAAGAAGACCCTGCGCATGGATTACGGTGGGATGGCCGCCATGGTGGGAGCTATGTACCTGGTCGATTCGCACATGGGCCGGACGGCCGCCGCCGACGAGTGGCTCAACGACGCGCTGATGACCTGTCCGTCGGCCGCCATGGCCGCCCTCCATGCGGCCGCGGGCCGCCGGACGTTCGTGTACCAGTTCCGTCGCTCTATACCGGGCAAGGGCCAGAGCGACCTGGGATCGTTTCACAGCCTGGAGCTGCCATACGTATTTGGTGCTCTGCACAGTCCCGTGTGGAGTTGGCTGCCCTTCGAAAAGCTGGACCAGGGCCTGGCCGCCGCCATCCAAAGCTATTGGACCAACTTCGCCGCCACCGGCGATCCGAATGGCGCGGGGCTTCCCCACTGGGCCGCATTTATCGCGGCCTCGGACGACTATATGGAGTTCGCCAATGACGGTCGCGCGGTCCCCCGCCGGGGTGTGCGCCCAACCTGGTGCGGCCTGGATCCAGCCCGGCTAAAGCAGCGCCTGATCGCCAACCAGTAGCGGAAATCCCTTCCGTTTTATCTGCGTCGATCTGCGTTTATCTGCGGCCGGAAGCAGCTCCGCAATCTCCCGCGCGATCTGCTCCGGGGCCCCGGAAGCATCCACGCGATGATAGTCGCGGTCCCTGTAATACGCAATCATCGGACCCGTGGCGTCGTGATAAGCCTGCAGCCGCGCCAGGATCACTTCCTCCGTGTCGTCCTCACGGCGCACCAACCGCGTCTGATCGAAGTCGCAAAGCTCGCCAACTTTAGGCGGCTGCGACAGCAGGTTATAGATGTGCCCGCATTTTCCGCATTGCCGGCGCGCCGTGATCCGCGAGACCAGCACCTGCGGCGGCACGTCCAGATGCACCGCTATGGGCTTAGGCAATCCCCGCTCCGCCAGCAGGCCGTCGAGAAAATGCGCCTGCTCGATGGTGCGCGGGTACCCGTCCAGCAAAAAGCCCCGCGCGCAATCCGGCTGCTGGATCCTGCCCGCCACGATCTGATTCACCACGCCGTCGCCTACCAGCCCCCCGGACTTCAATGTCTCGCAGGCCAGCCGGCCCAGAGCGGTGCCCGCCTTGCATTCTGCGCGGAACATCTCGCCTGTGGAAACTGCCGGGATGTGGAAGCGCTCGGAAATCGAGGCGGCCTGCGTGCCTTTACCGCAGCCGGGCGGTCCGAATAAAAGGACGATCACGGTATCCTCCGCGATCCGTAATAAAGGAATTACAGATCCTTTAATATTTTACCACCCCGGCTGATGCGAATGCGCTCCCCCCGCCATTCGACCGTGCGCCCTCCTGCCCCGCATACCCAGATGACGAAGCCCCATAGATCGCGAAACGGGACCAGCCAGCCGCGCCGCACGGCGCATCCGTCTCGCAGGACCCCGCCGGCGACGTACATCCCGGCGAGCAATCTTGTGACCAGCGCCGCCGTGCCCGCCTGCCAGGCCCCCGCCGCCAGCGCCATCAGGCCCCAGAATGTGGCATGCGTCACCAAATAGCCGAAGTACCCCCCCGCCCTGGATGCCCGTATGGTTCGCGACCACCGCAGTTGGTGCCGCCAGACCTCGCCCCAGGTTTCTCCGCCCAGGTGCGTCTCCACAATCACTGGTGCAAAGACCACCCGAAGACCTAGGCCCAGGATATGCCTGCCAAGCTGATAATCGTCCGCCAGGTACTCTCCGATGGCCGCGAAACCGCCCATGCGCCGCAACTCCTCGGCCCGCAGCAGCATCGTGGAACCCAGCGCGAATTCCACCGACCCGAGCATTCTCGCCACCAGCACGCTGGGCACGAATTCCGTGGCTACCCCCAGCGCCTCCCAGCGGCCCGGCCAATGCTCGGATGTCGCCCGATACAGACACGTCACCAAGCCGGTCTGCGGCTGCGCCCGCGTCACCGTCACCTGCCGCAAGTAGTCCGGCGGAACCCGTATATCGCTGTCGTTGATCAGCAGCAGGGGATGCCGCGCCTCGGCGGCCAGGTCCGCCAGCACGCCCACCTTGCCGTTCGGCATTTTGGTGCGGCTGGCGATCAGCCGGATATCCAGCTTGGGGAATTCCGCCATCAGCCGCCGGATATCGTCCGCCGCCGGATCGTTCGGATCGCTGAGGCCAAACAGGATTTCGAATTCTGGATACTCCTGCACGGCGTGCGAGCGGATTGCTTCCCAGAAATGCGGATCGCGCCCGTGCACCGGCTTCAGGATCGACACCGGCTGCCAGGCATCCCGCGCGCCGGCCACCGGCCGTTGCCCGCGCCAGCGCCACGCCGCCACGATCACCAGAACCCAGTATGCAGTGGCGGCAAGGGCCGGAACCGCCAGCCAGGTCACAGCGAAAGCATCGCCACGCCGCAGGCCACCAGGAGGGCGCCCGCCCAGCGCCCCGCGCTCACCGTCTCCTTCAACAGGTACTTGGCGAGCACGGTTTCGAGCACGTAGCTGGCGGCCGTCGCCGGCACGGCGAAGCTCAGGTCGGCCACCGAGAGCAGCGCGATGAATGCGAAGAACGAGACCGTCATGGCCACCACGGACGTCACCACCAGTCTGTTACGGACCAGCATGGCCAACAACCGGCCGATGGCCCCCGGCCGGAAGTCCCGGATCTCCCCGTGGCGCTTCATGGCCGCCGCCTGCAGCACATCCGAGCAGGTGGTCGCGGCCGCGATCACCGCCACCAGCAGCCATCTCATGACGATGCTCCCGAGCCATGCGGCGTGGTGCGCGCCACCATCGCCACCCCCACTACGATCAAAAGGATGCCGGCGCCCCGCCAGAACGTGATGGTTTCGTGCAGAAACACCCTTCCCGCCAGCGCCGACAGCGCGTAGCCGATCGAAGTGACCGGCAGCACATAGCTGAGGTCCGCCCAACTGAGCAGCGTCATATGGGAGAACAGCCACAGCATCAACAACGAGATGCCCAGCGCCACCCAGGGATTGAACACCGCGCGCGCGTATGCCATGAGCGAGAAGGAGTCCAGGCGCCCGAACTGGCGCATGCCCCAGCTCAGCGAAAAGTTGCCGCTCACGCTCGACAGCACCGTAAGCGCGGTAAAGAAGCTGGTCTTCAGCCGCGGGTCAGCGTGTGTCTCAGTCACCCGAGCCTGCCGCCGCCAGCCGCCGTTCGTTGGCCACGAACTTCTTGCGCTTCGCCCGCAGCGCCATATACTCGCGCGCCTCTTTCGACAGGCGCTTGCGCTCGGTGGAATCGAACATGGCTTTCCGCACCACGCGCCACACCACCCGCGGCCGGAAATAGTATTCGCCGTAGAACCGCTCCACCCAGTCCACCAGCTCGCCGCGGTCCAGCCCCGGGTACATGATGTTCGGGAGCTGATGCCCGGTATCGTCCGTCATCGCGTCGATGGTGATCAGGTTGTTGTTCTTGACGTAATCGTAAAACTCGGTGCCCGGGTACGGATGCGCGATCGAAACCTGGATGGTTTCCGTATCCAGCCGCTTGGCGAAATCGATGGTCTTGCGGATGCTCTCGCGCGACTCACCCGGCAGCCCGATGATGAAATCGCCGTGCACCACCAGTCCCAGCTTCTTGCAGTTGTCGGTGAAGCGTAGCGCCATGTCCACCGTGGCGCCCTTCTTGATGTTCTTCAGGATCTGCTGCTCGCCCGATTCGTAACCTACGATCAGCAGCCGGCAGCCGGCTTCCTTCATGGCCTTCAGGGTGTCGTAGTCGGTGGTCACGCGCGACGTGCACGACCACGTGAAGTTCAGCGGCCTCAGCTTCTGGCACAGCTCGATGGTCCGCGCCTTCTGATAGTTGAACGTGTCGTCGTCGAAGAAGATCTCCTTGACGTAAGGAAACGCTTCCTTGGCGTACGCCACTTCGCGCGCGATGTCGTCCGATGAGCGCAGCCGCCAGCGATGCCCCGAATGCGTCTGCGGCCACAGGCAGAACGTGCACATCGCCGGACATCCCCGCGACGTATACAGCGAGATGTACGGATTCAGCAGGAACGGTACGTTGTAGCGCCGCACGTCCAGGTCCCGGTGATAGACCTTGGTCACCCACGGCAGCTCGTCCAGATTCTCGATCACCGGCCGCTCCGGGTTGTTCACGATGTGGCCGTTCTTGCGGAAGCTCACCCCCGGCAGTTCCTCCACCGGCGTGCCCCTGGCGTAATCCGCGATCTGGTAATCGAACTCGCGCCGCACCACGAAATCGATAGCCGGCGAAGTGCGCAGCGATTTCTCGGGCTCCACCGTCACCGGCGGTCCCACGAAGGCCACCTTCAGCTTGGGGTTGCGGTCCTTCATCATTTCCGCCATCTTCACATCCACGTGGAACCCCGGCGTCGACGTGAACAGCACCAGCAGTTCGAAGTCGCTGGCCATGGCGACCGTCTGCTCGATGGAGATCTTGTGCGGCGGCGCGTCTACTACTTTGCTGTCCGGCAGCATTCCCGCCGGATAGCACAGCCACACGGGATACCAATAGGATTCGATCTCCCGCGTCGCCGGCCAGCGTGAACTGGCGCCCCCGTCAAAACCCTCGAAGGAGGGCGGATTCAAAAAAAGTGTTCTCATGGAATGGTCACCGCGCCCAGCCAGCCGTTATTGCTCGCCGACATCCACCAGGCTCGCTCTTTTGGGCCCGTCCGCCAGCGATACGTTCCGGAAATCGATTGTGAGTTCCGCCGGCCCCACCAGTCGCGTATACACTACGCTGTGGATCTGGTGCGGAACCGAAATGCCGTCTTGAATCTCGTAGTCCCTGACGAATTCGATCTTCTTCACGAAGATCGAAGGCGCCTTCACGAATCGTCCGGACTCCCTCACCCGCAAGAAAGTCTGCGCATCGATCCAGATTTCGCCCTTGAACAGGCCCACCTGCTTGTGCAGCGGCGTCACCTGAAATACTTCCACGTCCTGATCGCCGCATTGATACTGGCCTTTGTACTTGAACTTGTAGTTGGCCGGTGTGACCGCCAGCGAAGTCGGCCCGTCCGCCTGCGCCTCGGCTTCGGCGGACAGATATTTGGCGATGACGTGGTTCTTCACGGTGCTGTCGCCTTCAAAGCGTAATTTCTCGTACGTGATGCGGCCCAGCCAGGAGATCCGCCGCAACGCCCGCAACCGGCCTTGCTTCTTCAGCTTGGGAAGTGAAGCCTGAATGTCTACGTCCATGGATGCGCCATCCAGCGCGGCCGCCTGCTGCGCGGACGCGGCGGAGTAGTTCTGGATGACGGAATCCGGTGCGGCAGGTCCTGCCGCGCGCAGCACGCCGTAGGACAAACCAAGAAAACAAAAGAGATAGCGGTTTTGTTTGAGTTGCAATATATTTAACCAGGATAACAGAATGTACCATCCTGTAGATGATCACCACAACCGGCTGGTTGCGCCGGGGTGGGGCGGCTCATGGCCTGCGGCGGCCTCTCAGGCCGCCGCGTTAACGCCGCTGTGGAAGCAGCGCGTGCGGGACAGGCGGGCGCGGGTTTCAGTGTGGTTGCGGACGAGGTCCGCTCCCTGGCGCAACCTGCCGCGGAGGCTGTCCGGCGCACCGGTGGCATCATCGAGAAAACCATTACCGATGTCGGCGCCGGAGTGGACCTGGTTTCCGTCACCCAGAGCGCCTTTCGAGACGCTTCGTCCCGCATCGCGAGCGGCACCCATGTCGTGGCACAAATCGCCGCGAGCAGCAATGCACAGGCCCGCTGCCGCCCGCCCGCGGCCAACGCTAATTGCTCTGGCTAACCATGAACGTCAGCCCCGCAATCGTCAACGTCCCGATACGCGGGCTTCCGCTGGTATTGGCGTCAAACGAGAACTGGATCAATGCATTTCCGGAACCGCTGCCGCTGCCCGGCGCAATGGACATCCAGGGTGCGTCGCTGGCGGCCGTCCAGGTTCCCGTGGCCGTCAGCGATACACTGTCGTTGCCGGCCGCATTGCTGGTGCTCATCGAGGTCGTCCCCAGCGACGCTCCGTTGTTGCTTGTGAACGGACATTGGTCTATCCACACGTCGAACGCGTCCAGGGTTACGCTCTGGCTCACCATCGGCGCGGTAATCGTGAACGTATGGTTTCCGCATGCCAGGCCGTGCTGCTCCCAGACCGCCTGCTGCAGCAGGTCAGTGGAGCCTGTGAGAGACACGTTGCCCAGTGTGACTCCGTCCAGCGAAATCGAAGCGCTCCCTTGTGCCGGCCCCGTCCAGCTGATCCAGCGCACGCCGGAGCCGTTGAAGCTGAGCAGCGCGGTGTCCTGTGCCTCGGTAGTCAATGCGTATTCGTTGGTGCTGGCCGGCGCCGAAGTCACCAGCTGCCAGGCGCCGTGATACACGATGGTGGGAGGCTCCTGCAGCGTGCTGGTGATGCAACGCGATTCCTCGATCCTGGCCGGTGACGGCAGATATGTCCACGTCGATCCGCCGTCGGTGGATTTGAACAATCCGTGATAACCGGCCGCGAATACCGTTCCATCGTTGGTGAAATTCGGAGAAACACCCACCGCGCTGGCGAACACGTCCGGGAACGATGACGGTGTCAAGGTCGCGCCGCCATTGGTCGACACCATCAATCCGTTTTGAATCGTACCGATGAACAGGGTCTGGTCGGCCGCGTAATTCGGAGAGAACTGCATATCCAGCGCTCTCACGTTCCCTGTATTGGCCAGCTTGGTCCAGGTGGCGCCGCCGTTGCCGGACTTGTAGATTCCTCCATTAGTCGTCGACGCCAGCATCACGCCGTCCCTCGCAAACGCGGGGGATACCGCTACCTGTGCCATGGAAGTGACGCCGGAAATTGTCAGGGTCGTCCAGGTGAGGCCGCCGTCGTTGGTTTCGTAAATACCGTTCGATTGGGTCGCCGCGAATGCGGTTCTGTCCGTGGCGAAGGCCGGAGAAAAGGCAATCGAAACCACCCCGATCCCACTCAGGCTGGAGAGAGTCCAGGTCTTGCCCTGATCGGTAGAGATATACAGTCCTGGCGTGACGTTTTGGTTGTTTGGAACCGGGCCGTTGTGTCCGCTGGCCGACGTAGTGCCGATAAACACCGTTTTGTCATTTATGAAGTTGGGCGAGACCGCCAGACCTCTCGGATAAGCGGCCACGCCGATTCCAAATGTCAGCTTCCAGGACGCCCCCCCATTGCTGGTCCGGTCCAGGCCCACGTGAGTTCCGTCGAAGGCCATCCTGTCTTTCTCGAAGTTTGGCGATATCGCCGATCCGTCCACATATGGGGCGGACATGCCTGTATTCATGGCGGCCCAGGTCGCGCCGCCATCGGTCGACCACAGGTTGCCGCTGCCGTAGGTGCTCGCGTATACCGTCTGGTCATTCGCGTAGTTCGGCGACGGATGGATGTAACGCACCATGCGCGTCGGGATGGTATCCACGTATTGCCAGGACGCGCCGTTGTTGACGGAAGTCCAGAGCCCCTCGAACATGCCCAGCAGTTGCATCCCGGCGGTGGCGGCAATCGTTTGGTAATGCACCGTGGTCAGGTTCGATAACTGCCGCGAAACCGTAACGGGCCGTCCCCAGGATACGCCGCGATTCGTCGACTGGAAAACGCCTTTCGCTGCCGTGGTGACCCACAAGGTCCCATCCTGCACGTAAGTCGGCGAAAAAGCCAGTGAGATCACGTTCGTATCCGTGAGGCCCGTATTGGATTTCGCCCAGGTATTGCCGCCGTCGGCCGAAATCAAAAACCCGCCGCCGTGGGTTCCCGCGAAAACAGTTTGACTGGAACTGAAGTCCGGCGCATAATCGAGCGCGGTGACATTGGGCAGCGTGAAACCAGTGGTGACCGCCGTCCAGGTGGCGCCGCTGTCGAAGGATTTGAAGATTCCGTTCGCCTGAGAACCGATCAGCAGGCTGTGGTCGCTGGCGAAGTGGGGTGACACCGCTGTGGTGCTGAGCCCCGAGGTCAACGGACTGGGCGCTGTAATCGGCGTGAGTTTCACGCCGCGATTAAGCGACCGGTACACTTTGTTTGAGATGCCGAGCGCGAACAGCGTATTGTCAGCGGCAAAGTTCGGCGACAGCGCTAGGTTTGCCAGCGGTATGGTCGACAATAAAGTCCACGTGTTTGCGCCATCCTTGGACACCGACAGTCCCGTGCCGCCCGCCACGAAAACCGTCTGGTCCTGACCGTAGGCCGGGGAGAAAATGACGGACTTGATGGTTGTGTTGCCCAACAGCCCGGGAACCGGCGACCAATCTGCTCCACCGTCTGTCGACTTGAACATGACGATGGCGCCTAACTTCACCGTCAGTCCGGCCGAGGCAGCCAGCATCGTGTGGTCTTGCGCAAAGTTGGGCGAGATGGCCACCACTTGCATGGGATCGTGCGGATCGTGCGCCAGCAGAGTTCCGCCCGCCACAAACAGGCAGCCGGCTATTGCGCTAAAGCTTCCAAGTCTCAAAGTCAAAGGTTCGCTCCTAGCGTTGGTGGCCGTGGCTTTTCCCTGCCAACCCCAGCCCCTGATCAGTGCTGCCCCGCGCCATTTCGGGCCGCCGGTTGACACGACGGAAAGTGGAACGAGAACAGGCGCGTAGCCCACTCCACATTGCCTGTCCCCGCCATGTATTGACCCGTGTACCACATGGTACAGTCATCCACCGGATCCACGCTCATGCTGGTGTAATCGCCCCAGCGGTCCGAATTGGATTGGTAGCCGCTCCCGTTGAAGATGGTGGCTTCCGTTTCCATCGTGCTCGGAGGATCGCTGGGCACCCGCCCTGTGTACCTGACTGACGGATACCCGGTGGTTGTCGAAATGGTGTAACCGAGAGCGATGTCGCCCATTCCATCCATGGCGATCGCTCCCATCCACCGGTAATTCAAGTCCGGCGCGTAAGTCCCCTGCTGATACAGCACCGGCGTACCCGCCGGATTGTGAATCTCATACCAGCGCATCCCCACCCCTTTTTGAGTGCTCTTACCGGTGATCACCGAGTTGGTGGCCAGCAGCACTTCATAAGGCGGCACGGCGTTGGCGAAGTTACGATAAGACAGGCGTTGCATCAACCCGGTGCCGTTCGTATTCAACTTCTGCGTAGTCCCCAGTTGCGGTACCTGGCCGGATGCACTGTACGGCGCGACAGGAATTACCACTGGACCCGTGAGCGCCGTGTTTGCCGGCGTCGTGAAGTCTACATGATAACGGTATAAATACAGGGAGCTGGAACCCTTCGGACCCTCCACCAGGAAATAGTTCGGCGATCCCGCCGGCGGCCCGGTCGGGCCATCCATGTCGCACGGCAGCATTCCGGTGATCTGCGTGTTATTGATCTGGATGCACTGCATCGTCGCGCTAAGTCCGCTGAGCATCCGGCTGCGGTCCACGGCGCAGGCGGACGGCCCCGCATATACCGAGTTATTCGTGATCGAAGTATTCAGATAGTAAGCGTCCGCCCAGACCGACAGTTTTTGGCCGGTATATCTGCCGTCGGCCTGCTGCTGGAATGCATAGAGGTAATAAGCGCCCGTGGCGTCGCCGGTCTTTGACACCGCAATGCACGATAAATAAGGAGTGCCCAACGTGCCGATCTTTATAACCCACCGCCCGGCTTGCTTATCCCAAAGCACGATAGGGTCGGCTAAACTCGCGCCATCCGCGCAGGACGCGTTGAACGTCTTCCATAAGGATCCGATAAAAATCGGGCCCAGCGTTGCGGTTCCCGTGGCTTTGTCGAACACGGCGAGCGAAAGATTGACCGTCTCCACCACTTGCGTGGCGCCCACCGCGGCGTTCGGATCGGGCGGGACCCCGCTAGGGTTATGCGTTCCGTTTGGACCCGTGAAACCATAGCCCAGGCCCAACACGTTCAAGCCCGGTACGGTGACCAGCGGCGAGCCCGATGTGGTTTGCGCCACCAGGTCATCCACGCTTGCCGCCGCGGTGTTGGTGGTTTCCCGGAACTCGCCGTCATCATCCTCCGCCACGTAGCCTGCCTGTTGATCCACCAGGCTGCGCAAAGGAGCTGACACACTGTGGCCCAGTTCGCGAATGACGGTCGCGTGCTGACCAGCCAAAGGCATCGCCACGCCGCACAACACCCCTGCCAACCACCGCGCCCGCAATGCGTGATTCCCTCCCGTCGTCGTATTTTACTATGGCGGTGTTGGTGGCAACCAATGTTTACGGGAGGGGTAAGTACTATATCATCGGGTACTACTTGACCTGGAACCGCACCACGGCCCTGCCCAAATGGATCTCGTCGCCGTGTTCCAGCTTGGTGCCGCGCGCCGTCCGGTGTACCGGCTGGCTCAGGCCATCCCGCACGATCCACGTGGCCGGCGCGGGTGGTCCCTCCGTGTCACGCTGATACCAGCGGTCGTTGAATAGCCTGTATTCTCCCGCCGCCCTGTCGTGGATGATGTGCGCGTGCTCCCGCGATACCGTCCGGTTGATTTCCGTATCTTCCGTAAAGGCCAGGTCGTTGCGCCGCAGCGGGCCTTCCGCGCGATACACGTCCACCGTGCGCCCGATGTTTGTGCGCGCCTTGGAAAGCGTGATCTCCGCCTCGTTGGCCTTGCCCTCCATCACCACTAACCGCGCCGCGCGCCTGGTGGCCGCCGGCGCCGGGCTGGCCTTTTCCCGCGATTCGATCTCCACCCACACCCACTGCTCGCCCGGCATGGGCAGCTCCCGCAGTACCTGCACATCCACCTGCAGATCCTCGGGATACCGGCACTCTTCTTTATCCAGATGACGGCGCAGCTCCTGCTCGAAATACTGCCGGAAAAACTTGCCGTTGAACAGCGGCGCGCGGCTATCCTCCACTCCCCGCACGTGGATGTGCACCAGGTTGCAGGGGAACACCCGCTTTCCCCCCGACCGGTAACACTTGGCCCGCACCTGCTCCAGGATCGCCAGCCGGATCTCCGCCACCTCCGGCGGCTCGCTGCCTTGCCCCACCGCAAAAGGAGCTTCGAAAACCGTCCGGCCAAATTTTTCCAGGAAGTCGGCGAGATTCATATCGCGCGCCTACGGCAGCAACCCCATTTCCTTGGCAGCCTCCATGATCTCACGCGCGATAGGCGCCGCCACCTGCCCGCCATACCCGCCGTGCTCCACCAGCACCGCGAACGCCATCCGCCGGCTGCCGTCGCCCTCGTATGGCGCGAAGCCCGCGAACCAGGCGTGCGGTTCGCCTTCGCCAAGCTGCGCGGTGCCGGTCTTGCCCGCCAGGTCCACCGGAGTTCCCGCCATGGCGTGCCGCGCCGTGCCGTCCGTCACCACCCGCCGCATGGCGCCCGCGATGAATGCCGCCTGCTCGGCAGGCACGATAGATCGCGGAGTGTCCGTGCGGGTGTTGTTTCCGTCGCCCAGCCAGCGCCCTTCCGGCATCGCGCCGCCGGCCGCGATGGTCGCCGCCACCCGCGCCATTTTGAACGGCGTGATCAGCAGCGGCCCCTGGCCGTACGAAGCAAACGGCAGCGCCGCGCTCAAATCCTTCAGCGAGCCGGATGGAATGTCCAGCAGGTCGGAGGTTTCCTTCAGCGCCTGCGCCCCCACTTCGTAAGTTCCCAACTGCGCAAAATACGCGTTGCACGAAACTTCAATGGCCCGCTCCATCGTCAGCGTTCCGTGCGCCCGATCTTTAATGTCGTCGCGAATCGGCCTTCTCCAGCCGGTGACCATCGCTCCCGTGCGCCCGTCGCTCAGCCGCCTGCACGTGAACGGCTTGTCGCGCAGCCCGGGATCCGTCCGCAGCGCCGCCATCGCCGTGACCAGCTTGAAGGTCGAGCCCGGCGGATACTCGCCGTAGCGTGCCCGATCCAGCAGATCGTCGTTCGATGGCGCCGCGCTGCGCGCACTGGGCGGCCCGGGTTCAGGCAGGCTCACCATGGCGAGCACATCGCCCGTGTGCGCGTCCATCACCACTGCCGCGCCTCTCTCCTTGTTGGCCTGCTGCAGCCTTCGCCGCAGGATCTCATCGGCGTGCATCTGCAGCCGGATATCCAGCGTCGTCCGGACCGTGCGGTCCCGCGCCAGCAGATCGCGCAGCGCCGGATTTCCCGGCTGGTGGCGGTACCGCACCAAAGCCACCAGTTCGGAATACTGGTAGCCTTGCAGCCGCCCGTTCGCATCGTGCTCCACGAGCGACGCATTCGGCGCGTGGAAATTCTCCCCCGTCCGCAGATCCCCCAGGAAATGCGCCGTGGCTGCGCCGAACGGATAGTGCCGCGCCTCCAGATGCGGGCACGCCTGGTCGATCGAGATCCCCATGGCCTGGTATTGCGCGCGCCGCTGCTCCAGCGCGTTCCAGTTGCTGGTGGCCAGCAGCACGCCGTTGCGGTCGAATATATCCCCGCGCGGAATCTCCCGCGCAATAGAATTGATCCGCGGGTTGTGCTGCGCGCGCTTCACCCCGTCGTCCTCGAAAACGTGCGTGTCCCGCGCCAGGTATTGCCGATCCTCCACCGCCTGGTAGCGCACCGCGAACGCCAGCAACACCAGCCCGCCCGCCGCCAGCGCCGCCCCCCACCAGCGTACCGGCCCGCGGAACAGCGCATGCCCGTCCGCCGACGGCTTGCCCGCCGAGATCCCCAGCAGCAGCGCGAAGATCAGAAAATTCGCCAGCATGGCCGTGTTCCCCGAGCTCAGAAATGGCGACACCACGCCCGACAGCGGCAGCGCGCCCAGCACCCCCGAAGAAATCAGCAGCATCTCGAAGGTCAGCAGCGCCGCCAGTCCCAGCGCCAGAAAGAAGCCGTAATCCGACAGCGCCCCGAGCGCGATGCGAAACGCCCGGTAGATCAGAAACCCGAACAGCAGGAATACGCTCGCCACTCCCACCAGGCCCCACTCTTCGCCGATGGCCGGCAGCACCAGGTCCGTGCTGCCGGCCGGAATCATCCCCGTATCTCCATAACCCGGACCCGCGCCCCACACCCCGCCGGTCGAGAAGGCCCACAGCGCGTGCGACAGTTGATTGCCGCCGTGCACGTCGTTGTCCCACGGCGAGAGCCACATGTTGATGCGATCCACCACCGTGTGCGGCTGCCCGATGCGGTAGCCCACCGTAACCGCCGCCACCATCACCGCCATCCCCAAAATCGCCAGGCCGGCCCGCCCGTGCGCCACCGAAAACATCGTGAGAAACAGAAAGAACAGCACCAGCGCCGGCCCCAGATCCTTCAACACGAAAAACAGCAGGATGGCCGCGGCCGTAGCGCAAACCACCGGCAGCAGGTGCGCCAGCCGCGGCACCTCCAGCCGCCGCAAGCCCTTTTGCCGCAGGTCGCGCAGCCGTTCCCAATTGCGCGTGAAATATCCGGCGAGGAAAAACACCACCAGAATCTTGATCGCTTCCACCGGCTGAAACGGCCCCAGGTTTACCTTGTTGTCGCTCGATCCCGGCCCCGTCCCGAAACGCAGCAGCAGCGCCAGCATCCCAAACGCCGCCAGCAGCGGCGTGTAAATCCAACCGGCCATACGCCGGTAATCGAATGCGCGGAAAAGCGGCAACAGCAGCAGCAGGCAGCCCAGAAACACGCCCAGCGCGAACTTGCGGAACTCCAGCGTATCGCGTAACGGATCGCGCAGGCTCACCATCAGGATCAGCCCGATACCGGAGAGCAGGTGCAGTGCCGGCAGCATCGCGCGGTCGCCTGCAAACTGCCGCAGCCGCCAGGCGAACCACACCACGTAAAACCCCGCCAGGTAAATCGCCGACCATTCGATATACTCGCGCCGGAACTCGGCGGGCGTCCGCACCACCCACCCGGGCTTCAACCTCGTTAGGGGCAGCAGCGGTTTGCGCTCGTGGCGCAGGCGCGCCAGCGCCCCCACATTCGGTATGGGCCGCGCCGCGCGCAGAAACGCAAAGGTCTTCTCCGCCGCGGCATCGTCCAGAAACGGCCGGAGCTGATCCGCGCTCTCGGCCGCGTTCAGGTTCAGCATGTCGCCGTGCCGCAATCGCTCGGAAACATCCGCGAAGTTTTGCGTTTTGGCGATGTAGACGAACAGCAGCCCGGCGGCCACCAGGCAGGACGCCGCCGCCAGCCAGCCCACCCCGTCCGTCCGCGCCGGAGCCCGTGACGCCGGGCCTGCCGCGGCTTCCCAACTCCTGGTGGGCGTCATATGTGGTGCATCAGCGCCGTCGCCGTACCCTCGCCTTGCGCCGCGGCGCGGGCGGTTGCAAATTCGGTGTCTCCATGTCCCGCGCCAGGATCTGCACCCGGTCGAAATCCCGGCGCGCCGCCCCTACGTCCCCCGCTTGCAGCTCGTCAAATCCGCGCACGCGATACGCCTCCGCGATCGGCCGCGCATCCGCCTCGCTGATCTTGTAACCGGCCTGCGCCGCCTTCTGGTAAGCCGCCATGGCCTCGTCGGGCTGGCCCGCGTACGTCCGCGCCGCTGCCGCCAGCGGATCGGCCCACTCCGGCGCCTGCCGCGAGGCCTCCGCGAAATGCTCCCGCGCCGCCGCCGGATTCGTCTCCAGATGACCCAGTGCCAGCGCCCGCCGGGCCAGCGTCCACCGGTCACCCGCCCCCAGTTCCACCGCGTGCCCCAACAGGATCGCCGCCTTCTGCCAGTCCGCCCGTGTGGCCGCCTGCGCGCCGGCCTGCTCGTATCCCGCCCGCAGCGGCGCCCGCAGCTTCTCCACCGGCGAATACTTCCCCAGGAACCCGAACTGGCTCTCTAAGTCCTGATACATCTCCCAATCGAGCGTCGCGCGCACCTGCTTGCTGTCGCTCCAATAGCGCGAGTAGAGGCTGGTGCCGATGAACAGCAGCATGCCCGTCAGCACGCAGGCCAGCGCCGCCAGCACCCGCAGCGCGCGCTTGCGCCAGCGCTTCGCCGCGCTCTTCTTTCCCAGCACCACCGCCGATTCCCGCGTCGGATGCAGCTTCCACGGCGCGCGCTTCTCCTGCTCGGCCACCGTTTCCGTGCCTTCCAGAAATGCGTTCAAATCGCTCGTAAACGCCGCCGCCGACGGATACCGCCGGTCCACATCGGGCGCCAGCGACTTGCGTATGATGGCCCTCAAAGCGTCCGGACAGCTCGCCGGCAGCGCCCGCGGCGGCCGCCGCGATTGGATCAGCTTCTCCAGCTTGCCCGTGTCTTCAGCCTGGTAGGGCGGGCAACCCGCCACCATCTCGTACAGCGTCGCCCCCACCGCCCACAAATCCGCCTGCTGATCCAGCACCGACCGCCCCAATCGCTCCGGCGAGCAATAGCTGGGGCTCCCGAAATTGTGGAACGTGAAATCGCGATCCGGCCGTAGCGTCTTGGCGATCCCGAAATCCAGCAGGCGCACCGTATCGTTGGGGCCCAGGTGAATGTTCGACGGCTTGATGTCGCCGTGCACCACCGACGCCGATGCGCCGTCCGGCTGGAATGTGTGGAACTTCTCCAACTGCCCGCCAATCTCCAGCGCGATGCGCGCCGCCCGCAGCGCGCTCATCCGCCCGTCGCGCGCCAGCGCTTCAGCCAGGTTGCGTCCTTCCACGTACTGCATGGCGACAAAGAAATACCCGTCCAGGTCGCCGTAATCGTAAACCTCGATCACCCGCGGATCGAGCGCCCGCAGCCGCTGTTGAATAGCCGCCCCGCGGCGCTCCGATTCCGTCACCAGCCGTGAAACCGCGTCCGGACCCGACTTGATCAGCTTCAGCGCCGCCTGCCGGTTCGCGCGCGTGTCCAGCGCCAGATACACATCGTTCATGCTCTTGCCTAGCCGGCGGATGATTTCGTAAGGTCCGAAGCGGCTGGCCGGTTCCATCGTTATCCTCGCGTGGCCAGCAGCGCCGCGCACAGCAGGAAGCCCAGCACCACGCCGTAAATAAGGAACGCCGCGCGGCCCGCCCACATGGATCTCGCCGCACCCGCCGCCGATTCCCCGGAGTTCCCCATCCGCATGCGCGTGGTCGCATGCCGGGCCCGCGCCTCCAGCGTGCCGCCGGAGCCGCGCCCCCGGAACTCGCCGCCCGCTACCAGCACCGCCGTCACATTATCCTTGCCGCCCGCTTCGTTCGCCGCTTCCACCAGTTCGCGCGCCACCTGCTCCGGTTCGCCCGCATACCGCTCCGCGATCTCCCGTATAGCCGCCGCCGGCAGCAGGTCGCTTAGCCCGTCCGTACACAGTAAGAACGCCGCATCCGGCTTGAAATCGCAACGCCGCACCTCGACGAAACTCCCATCGCCCGCGTCTCGCGGCCGCGTGCCCACATCCCGGAAGACCTCGTTGCGGCGCGGATGCAGCATGGCCTGTTCTTCGGTGAATTCGCCCGCGTCTTCGCCTTCCCCCACCGGCGAGTGGTCCGGCGTCAGCTTGCGTATGCCGCCGTTCCAGATCAGATACAGCCGCGAGTCGCCCACGTGCCCGATCACCATCTGCCCGTCGTCCACCACCGCCAGCGTGAGCACGCACGCCATGCCGCGCAGCGCCTCCGCATCCTGCGCCCGTTCGAAAATGCGATTGTTGGCGTCCGTGATCGCGCGCCGCACGCGCTCCTCGGCCGGGCCCTCCGCTTCCGCCAGTTGCTCGCGGATCGTTTCTACCGCGATCTCCGCGGCCGTCTCCCCAGCCGCGTGCCCGCCCACGCCGTCCACCACCAGGAAGATGCCGCGTTCTTCGTCGACCCAGTAGCGGTCTTCGTTGCGCGCGCGCAGCAGTCCGGTATCGCTTGCCGCGCCGGCCCGCCACCCGCCCGCCGCCCCCACTTCAGTCGCGCTCCTTCACGATGTGCGCCACGATAAAGCACACCACCAGCGCCAGGAACAGCAGTACGAACGGAATGTGGAGCTGGTAAGGCTGCGGCATTACTTCTTCACCTCGAACGACAGCGTGATCACCTCCGCCACCTGGATGCGCGCCTTGTCCGGCACCGGCTCCTCCACCCCGCGCGCCAGCTTGCGCCCGTTCAGCCACGTCCCGTTGCGGCTCTGATCCGCCACCGTGAAGCGCCCCGTGGCCGGATCCCGCCGCAAACGCAAGTGCTCCCGCGATACTTCATCGTTCGTGTACAACGGCAGATCCACCGACAGGTCCTCGCCGCCGCGCCCGATTGTGATCTCGTTTTGCGTCACGAAGTAGCTCTGCGGCCCGGAATCGTCTTCGTAGCGGATCTCCGCGAAGATCTTGTCCGCGCCCCGCCGCGTCATCGTCCGGTCGCGCGCCACCCGCGCCGGGGGGATGGATGTCTCGCGATCGATCAGGGTAGTCTTAACCCCGCGGTATCCCGGCTGCGGCACGTCGTTGAGCTCCGAGTGGATCTCCACGTCCCCGGACGGCACCACGTTCTCACTATCGGCGAAGAACTCGATCCACCAGTCGTGCCGCGCGATCCGGTACAGCTTGCTCTTCCTTCCCCGCCGGAACAGAGGCGGCTTGGCGTTCCACTGTGCCACCTGGGCCGTCAGCGCGCGCCGCGCGTCCTCCCGGATCAGTTCCTGGATGTTCGCCAGCCTGGAATAATCGTCCGGGTGCAGGTACACGCTGAACATGCAGGGCACAAGCACGCTGTACCCCATCTCGAACTGCCCCATCTGCATGTTGCGGACAATCTGATCGATGATGATCTGGCCGTTGATGCGGGCGGGCGTTAAGGACTGCGCCATCCGAGACACCTCTCGCGAACACAACCATAGACGCCCCGGCGCAGGCGGCGCGTTTCCACAAAGCCGCCGGGAACCAATTAACCTATTTTAAGCCTGAATTTGATTCCTCTTATCCGCGTTTATCTGCGTGCATCTGCGGCCATATAAGCTTTTCTTCTGCCTCATGCGAGGAACAAAGCTGAAATGGCCGCGGATGCACGCAGAGGCCTCCGACGATCGCGACGTGGCCTGAGGGCCGCCGGCCCAAGCATGATACGCCTCTATCCGCCGTGCTACCCTGATCTTAGAGCGCGGCACGCTTTCAGGGCTCGGCCAGGCCGTGCACCGGAAAATACACGGCGAACCCAAAAAATGGGGGTAGTCCGATACCCTCAAATGGGGGTAATGCTCCCTATCTCGGGGCACAGAATGCGGAACAAACTCAATCCGGACCGCGTACACCCCATGGAGGCCCTCAAATGAACAACTGGATCGATCTCACTTTGGGTCTGATCATGATCGTCTCGATCGTCAGCGGACTCCGTGCCGGGTTCGCCAAAACCGCCGTGGCCTTCGGCGCCTCCATCGTGGGCCTGATCCTCGGCCTGCATTACTACCACGTCGTCGGGCACAGCTTGCACCTCACGCGGCCCAACGTCGCCAACATTGTTGGCTTCCTGATCGTCTTCTGCGGCATCAGCATGGTGGGAGGCGTGGCTTCCGGCATACTCGTCAAATTCGTCCGCACCCTCGACCTGGTCTGGCTCGATCGCGTGCTCGGTGGCGCATTCGGAGTCGTCCGCGGCGTGCTCTACGCGACTGTGGTGGTCTGGGGTATGCTGGCCTTCTTCCCCGTGCCGCCGAAACTGGTCCTGTCGCAGTCCCGCCTGGCGCCCTGCGTGATGGATGCAGCCCGCCGCGTCGCCGACGCTTCCCCGGATGAGGTCAAGCGCACCTTCCGCCAAAGCTATCG
>Ga0070731_10001992_pt1 | contig 20174 bp, 22 predicted proteins | sample Coa_R1_2_FD_66448 | JGI IMG/M metagenome (GOLD analysis project Ga0070731, IMG submission 66448) | Surface soil microbial communities from Centralia Pennsylvania, which are recovering from an underground coalmine fire - Coalmine... | ecosystem: Environmental > Terrestrial > Soil > Unclassified ... | reverse complement strand
GACGGCGGCTGGGGCGAGGACATGCGCTCGTACGAGGACCGCGCGTGGCGCGGGCGCGGCGAGTCGACCGCGTCGCAGACGGCGTGGGCCCTGCTCGCGTTGCACGCCGCGGGCGAGGACGGGACGGCGCTCCGGCGCGGCGTCGACTGGCTCGTGCGGACGCAACTCCCGGACGGCGGCTGGGACGAGCCGTGGTACACGGGCACCGGCTTCCCGCGCGACTTCTACATCAACTACCACCTCTACCGTCTCGTGTTCCCGGTGAGCGCGCTCGGACGGATCGTGAGAGGGTCGGCGGCATGAGCGGCCTCCTCGTCCTGGCTGCGCTGCGCAGCGAGGCCGCGGCGCTGCGGCTCGGTGGAGTGCACGCGGTGCGCACCGGTATGGGGACCAATGCGCAACCTGCGCTCGACGACGTCGTCGTCGTCGCGGGCGTCGGCGGTGCCGTCGATCCCGCGCTGTCGACAGGCGACGTCGTGGTGGCGACCGAGCTGAGGGACTCGACCGGGACGGTGCGCCCGCTCGCGGGAACGGACACGCTTGCACGCGCGCTCTGGCGGCGAGGGCTGCGCGTCGTCATCGGCCCCGTCTACACGTCCGACGAGCTCCTCGGGCCGGCCGAGCGGGCCGAGCTCTCGGCCGCGGGCGTGGTCGCAGTCGACATGGAGTCGACGCGGCTCGCGCCGCCGGACGGCAGGCCGTTCGGCGTCGTCCGCGTGATCGTCGACACGGCGGGCCAGCGGCTGCTGCACCCGCGGACGCTCGTGACGGGAACGCGCGCGCTCGCGACGCTGCGCCGGGTCGCGCCGGCGCTTTCCGAGTGGGCGGCGGCCGCAGGGCCGCGACGAGTCCTGCTCGCCAGCCCGCGCTCGTTCTGCGCCGGCGTCGAGCGCGCGATCGAGATCGTCGAGCGCGCGATCGAGCAGCGCGGCGCGCCGATCTACGTGCGCAAGCAGATCGTCCACAACGTGCACGTCGTCGGCGACCTCGAGCGGAGAGGTGCCGTCTTCGTCGAGGAGCTCGACGAGGTGCCGGACGGCGCGACCGTCGTCTTCTCCGCCCACGGCGTCTCGCCGCAGGTGAAGAGCGAGGCCGCCCGCCGCGAGCTCGACGTGATCGACGCGACCTGCCCGCTCGTCAACAAGGTGCACGCCGAGGCGCGGAACTTCGCCAAGGCGGGCAAGACGATCGTGCTCGTCGGGCACGAGGGGCACGAGGAGGTCGAGGGCACCACGGGCGAGGCGCCCGAGGCGATCCGGCTCGTCGAGCGGGTCGAGGACGTGGCGTCACTCGAGATCGAGAATCCGGGCGAGGTGGCGTTCCTGACGCAGACGACGCTTGCGGTGGACGACGCGATGGTCGTCGTCGACGAGCTTCGCAAGCGCTTCCCGAGCCTCGTCGGGCCGCGCTCCGACGACATCTGCTACGCGACGCAGAACCGCCAGCTCGCGCTGCGCGCGGTCGCCCGCGACGCCGACCTGGTGCTCGTCGTCGGCTCGGAGAATTCCTCGAACTCGAAGCGCCTCGTGGAGGTCGCCGAGCGCGAGGGCACGCCCGGACGGCTGATCGACGACGAGACCGACCTGGACGCTGTCTGGCTTGCCGGTCGCGAGACGATCGCGCTCACGGCAGGCGCATCCGCGCCCGAGGAGCTCGTCCAGCGCGTCATCGACGAGCTCGGGGGCCTCGGTCCAGTTACGGTTGAGGACCGCACAGTCGGGCAGGAGTCGATCAGGTTCAATTTGCCGAAGGAGGTGGTGAAGTAGGTGTCGGTTGCGCTCCGCCAGCAGCTGGCCGTCGGGAAGTACCTGCTGCAGCAGCGGCTTTCCCGCCGTGAGAAGTACCCGCTGCTCGTCGAGCTCGAGCCGCTCTTCCAGTGCAACCTCGCCTGCTCCTTCTGCGGGAAGATCCAGTACCCGCAGCACATCCTCAAGCAGCGGATGCCGGTCGAGCAGGCGATCGCCGCGGTCGAGGAGTCGGGTGCGCCGATGGTCTCGATCGCCGGCGGCGAGCCGCTCGTCCATCCCGAGGTGCACGTGATCGCGCAAGAGCTGATCGCGCGCAAGAAGTTCGTCTTCCTATGCACGAACGGAATCCTGATGAAGAAGAAGCTCGAGAACTTCGAGCCGTCGCCGTACTTCGCGTGGGTCGTGCACCTCGACGGGATGCGCGAGCGCCACGACCAGTTCGTTGAGCGTGACGGCATCTTCGACAAGTGCGTCGATGCGATTCGCGAGGCGAAGGCGCGCGGATTCCGCGTCAACACCAACACCACCTTCCTCAACACCGACACGCCGAAGACGGTGCGCGACGTGCTCGACTTCCTCAACGACGAGCTGAAGGTCGACTCGATGCAGATCTCGCCCGCCTACGCGTACGAGAAGGCACCCGACCAGGAGCACTTCCCCGGTGTGACGCAGACGCGCAAGCTGTTCAAGGAAGCCTTTGCAGACGGGCGCAGGAAGCACTGGCGGCTCAACCACACGCCGCTCTTCCTCGACTTCCTCGAGGGCAAGGTCGACTTCCAGTGCACGCCGTGGGGCATCCCGAGCTATTCGATCTTCGGCTGGCAGCGGCCGTGCTACCTGATGTCGGACGGCTACACGAAGACGTATCGCGAGCTCATCGAGACGACGGACTGGTCGAAGTACGGCCGCGGCCGCGACGACCGCTGCGCGAACTGCATGGCGCACTGCGGCTACGAGCCGAGCGCCGTGCTCGCCTCGACGAAGTCGGTGCGCGAGTCGGTGCGCGCCGTGTTCGCCCGCTAGCCGAAGCGCGCAGCAAGTGTGCGGTAGACGCCCGGCAGCGTCTCCTGCAGGCGTACCGGGAACGCGAACCAGCGGGCGACGAAGAATCTCGGTGCGCCCGTCTCGATCGCCGCGACGATCGTCCGCGCGACCCGGTCGGCCGGCACCGGCCGCGGCCGCCGGCGAGCGTACGGCACCCCGCGGCGCTCGAAGAACAGCGTGTCGACGACACCGGGGCTGACGACCGAGACGCGCACGGACGTCCCGATCAGCTCCTGCCGCAGGCTCTCGCTGAAGCCGATCAGCCCGGCCTTCGTCGCCGCGTACACCGCCTCGCCGCCGACGCCGACGTGGCCCGCGATCGACGCGACGTTCACGATCGCCCCGACTCCGCGTTCGAGCATCCCCGGCAGCAGCGTCCGCGTGAGCAGGATCGGCGCGCGCAGGTTGACGGCGACGAGCTCGTCGACGCGCACGAAGTCCACGTCGAGCAGCGGACCGGCGAGGCCGACGCCCGCGTTGTTGACGAGCACGTCGACGCCGCGCAGACGCTCGTCGGCCTCCCGCGCCACCCGCTCGGGCGCGCCGGGCTCCGTGAGGTCGGCGACGATCGCCTCGCCGCCCGTGGCATCGGCGACTGAGCCGAGCCGCGCTTCGTTCCGACCCGTGAGCACCAGCCGGGCGCCGGCACGGGCGAGCGCGAGTGCAGTCGCGCGCCCGATGCCGCTCGATGCGCCCGTCACCAGGCACGCCGCACCGCTCGGCCTCACCCCGGCAGGATCGCAAAGGCGACAACCCTGGGGCGCCGGCTGGCTAAGAGCGCAGGCCGAGCGGGCGCCCGAGGACCGCAAAGCCGGCCAGGCACGCGGCCGCGTCGGCGAGCGCCCGCGCCACGCCGTCGAACGGATCGGCCTGGACGACGCCGGCGATCGCAATGCAGAGGGCGACGAGACCGGCGATCGCGAGGGCGAGCCTCCACGGGCTACCGCGCAGCGGCGTCGGCACGAACGGGCCGAGATCGGACTCGAGGTCACCGGCGGCCGGGCCCGGCAACGAGGGCCGCAGCCGATACGCGCTCACCAGCACGATGGCCGCAGCCGACAACGTGACGGCGCCGACGGCCGCGATTGCGAACGCGAGCGGCTCGAACCACGCCGCCACGTGCGGCGCGGTGTTCGATGCACCGGTGACGATCCCGATCAGCGTGAGTGCCCCGCCCGCGAGCCCGAACGCCGTCCGGCGGCGCACGACGGCCGCCTGGGCGGCCGTCACCGTCCGTTCGTGCCGGAGCCGCCACGTGCGCAGCAGTGCAAGCGACCCGCCGACGAACGCGATCTGGACGCCGACGATGACCGCCGGGCCCACGAAGTTCGGATCGCTCGTCGTGAAGCCGGCGACGCCGAGCAGGGCGAACAGCACCCCGAACAGCAACCCGAACGGTGCGAGCGCCGCGAAGAGCGTGACCGCGGCCCGGCGGGCGAATGCCGTTCCCAGCTCGTCGGCGAAGCGCCCGGCGAGCAGCGCCGGGTGGCCGAGTCGCTCGACCGCGGTCGGGTCGCAGCGGAGATGGTCGTCGAGCTCGCCGAGGATGCGGCGCCGCCGAGCCGCCGGAATGTGCAGGCGGACGAGCTCGTGCCCGACGTCGTCGAGATAGCTCACGCCAGCACGCTCTCCACGGCTTGCGAGAACAGACGCCACTCCGCGCGACTCGACGCGAGCTTCGCGCGGCCGCGCCGCGTCAGGCGGTACACGCGCCGCTTGCGGCCGCTGCCGTCCGCCCAGGCACTCGCGAGCAGTCCGTCGGCCTCGAGCCGATGCAGTGCCGGATACACCGTCCCCTCGGGAAGAGCAAAGGTCCCGCCGCTGCGCTGCTTGAGCTCCTCGATCACCGCGTAGCCGTGGGCCGGTCCGTTCTGCAGCACCGCGAGGATCATCCCGTCGAGGTGGCCTTTCAGCAGCTCGGAGCCCATACGTAGACAGCCTATACCTAGAAACCCTAGGCGTCAACTACTTCAGCAGCAGCCGGTCGAGCCGCCGGTCGGCGAGCACGAGGAAGATCGCTGCCATCACGGCGAAATACGCAGCGTCGCCGAGCGTCGACACGGTCACGTGGCCGAGCGCAAACGCCCGCAGCAGATGGACGCCGTGGTAGAGCGGCGTCGCCGGCAGGAGCCACTGCACGACGTGCGGGTAGCGGGAGACCGGGACGAACGTCGCGGAGAACAGGAACATCGGCAGCGTGAGCAGCTCGACGAACGCGAAGTCGGCCCAGCTGCGGAGCAGCGTCGTCGAGAAGACCGCGGCACCCGCGAAGGCGGCCGCCTCGAGCAACGCGGCCGGCACGAGCAGCACCGCCCACGGCGAGCCGACCAGGCCGAGCGCGAGCATGATCGACACGAACGCGACCGAGTACAGCAGCCCGCGCAGGAGTGTGTACGCGATCTCGCCGACGGCGATGTCGCGCACGGTCATGGGCGTGGCGACGATGCCCTCGTACGTCTTCGCATACTTGAGCTTGAAGAAGACGTTGCCGGACTCGTACACGGCGCCGTTCATCGCCGAGGCGGCGAGCAGCGCCGGCGCCACGAAGTCGCGGTACGCGACTGCATGGCCTGCGAAGCGGATGTGGCCCACGAGCCCGCCGACGCCGACGCCCAGCGCGAGCAGGTAGAACAGCGGCTCGAAGACGCCCGAGACGAACACGAGCCAGCCGTCGCGGGAGCTGTGGAAGTTCCGCTCGACCAGGCGCCACGGGCGCGCTCCGAGGAGCGAGACGCGCGGGAGGACGCGGTAGCCGGTGCTGAGCGCGCTCAGCTGAGCAACCTCCGCTCGCAGGTGCGGACGGCGACCGTCACGCCGACAGCCGCCAGCGCCACGAGGTAGAGCACGTGGACCGCGGTCGGCAGCGCGGCTGCACGGCCTGTCGCGATGTCGCGGCAGAGCGAGACGCCGTGCCACAACGGCGTCGCCCAGGCGAGCGGCCGGATCCACTCCGGCAGCCGTGACAGCGGAAAGAACGTCCCGGAGAACAGGAAGAGCGGCAGGAGGACGAAGCGGAAGACCGGCGCCAGCCAGTTCGCGTTCTCGAGCCGCGCGGAGAACGCGGTGATCGCGGCCGCGAAGGCGAGGCCGCAGAGCAGCGCGGCCAGCGCCGCGAGCGCGGCATATGCAGACGTGAAGGCTCCGCCGACTGCGGCGATCGCGGCGAAGACGCTGACCGAGAAGAGCACGCGTGCACCGGTCCATGCGAGCAGGCCGGCGACGAGCTCGGGCACTCGCACCGGCGTCGCGACCACTGCTTGATACGTCCGCAGCCACTTCAGCCCGGCGAGCACCGGAAACGTGCTCAGGCTCGCCGCCGTCTGCATCGCGGTCGTCGCGAGCAGCGCAGGCGCGACGAACTGCAGGTAGTCGAGCCCGCCGAGCTGCGGATGGCGACTGTCGATGAGCCTGCCCAGCAGCACGCCGATCGAGAGCAGGAAGAACACGGGGTTGAGGAACGAGACGGTCACCGTCCCTCGCCACGTGTGCCGGTAGCCCTGGGCGTGCCACCCGACGACAGCGAACGCCCGCCGCACGCCGTCCATCAGTCGACGAGGCTGCGTCCGGTCAGCGTGAGGAACACGTCCTCGAGGGTGCTCCGCCGCACGAGCGAGCTGTCGGGGTGAAGGCCGCGCGCATGGACCGCATCGAGCGCGGCGTCACCGTCCTCTGCGCCGATGACGATCCTGTCCGGCAGCACCTCGACCCGGCCGATCCCCTCCAGCTCCGCCGCGACGCCGTTCTGGACGGCGAACCGCAGCTCCACCACTTCGGCCTCGACGAAGCGCGCGATCAGCTCCCGGGGCGAGCCCTCGGCGACGATCCGCGCGCGGTCCATGATCACGAGGCGGTCGCAGAGCTGCTCGGCCTCGTCCATGTAGTGCGTGGTCAGGACGAGCGTGACGCCGCGCTGCTTCAACCGGTAGAGCCGGTCCCAGAGCGCGTGGCGCGCCTGCGGGTCGAGGCCGGTCGTCGGCTCGTCCAGCAGCATCAGCTCCGGCTCGTTGACGAGCGCGCGCGCGATCGTCAGGCGGCGCTTCATGCCGCCGGAGAGCGAGTCGACACGCGAATCGCGCCGCTCGGCGAGCTGCACGAAGTCGAGCAGCTCGTCCGTCCTGCGCCGGATCACGTTGCGCGGCAGGCCGAAGAAGCGCCCGTAGACGAGGAGGTTCTCCGCGACGTCGAGCTCGAGGTCGAGGTTGTCCTCCTGCGGGACGACGCCGAGGCGTTCGCGGATTGCCGGCCCGTCAGTCGCCGGGTCGCGGCCGAAGACACGCAGCGTGCCGGCGCTCGGGGGCGAGACGGCGCCGATCATGCGCATCGTCGAGCTCTTCCCCGCGCCGTTCGGGCCGAGGAACCCGAACGTCTCGCCCTTGCGGACGCCGAAGTCGATCCCGTCGACGGCGACGAACTCGCCGTAGCGCTTCGTGAGCGCCTGCGCCTCGATCAGCAGCTCCTCGGACACCGTCCTGACGCTACCGGCTCGGGCCGCCATACCCCCAGCGGGATTCGAACCCGCGCTACCGGCGTGAAAGGCCGGCGTCCTAGGCCGCTAGACGATGGGGGCCCAGACCGGAGGGTACCGTTGGCCTCCGCGTGACGACGAGCGCCGCCACCGTCTCTCTGCTCCGCTGGCTGCGGCGTCAGCTGCGGCAGCCGTCCGCCGAGCGCGAGCATCTGGAGGCCGCGATCGCGAACGACGACCCGACCGAAGCGCGCCGGCTGGTCGAGCGGATGCCGTTCAACCAGGCACAGCTGCGCCACGTCGAGCGACTGCTCGACGCATGGGAACGCGAGAAGTCGTCCTAACTCACTGGCACGCTTTTCGTCCGTGTTCACCGTGAGGGGGTTCACGGCTGCCGTTGTCGTGCTCGCAGTGGGTCTGCTGTCGGCTGCAGCCGCACCGGCGGCCGCGCCCGTGCCGGGCGAGAAGGTCGCGTTCGACGCGGTGCGTCACGCGCTCGCATCGCACCGGATCGACGCGACGAGTGCAGCAGCGGACCGCGCCGAGATCGCGCGTGCGGCCCATCTCGTGCGCACGCTGCCCTCAGGGCGCCGCGAGCACGTTGCGATCGCGCTCGAACAGGTTGCGGCGTTCGACCACCGGCTGACGGCGCCGCGCGCGCTGACCCTCTTCGGGCAGCTGAAGGCGAACGACGACTACTTCTCGAAGCACTACGCGCCCGCCGACAAGACGGACGTCGTCGGCGCCGACGGCGTCGTGTACCGCTACTTCGCCGGGCGCTGTCTCGAGTTCCACCCGCTGGCGGACTTCGGCGCGCTCAACTCGCTCGTCGCGGCGCAAGACGTTGCCGGAACCGAGCGGCTTGCGGACGCGCTCGTCGCCCGCGGCGTCTACCAGCACGGCGGCGGCATCGGCTTCGAGTACCTGTTCTCGTTCGGCGGCGGCACGCCGCCCTGGCTCTCCGGCATGGCGCAGGCTGTTGCCGCCCAGGCGTTCGCCCGCGCGGCCGGGCTCGTGACCGATCGAGCGACGGCGTACCTGCGCGAGGCGCGCGCCGCGTACGACGTCATTCCCGGTCGCCTGTTGACGCGGGTCGCGGCCGGCCCGTGGATCCGTCTCTACGCGTTCGACGCGACGCCGGTGCTGAACGCGCAGCTCCAGGCCGTGCTGTCGCTGCAGTCGTACGCGACGACGGTGCACGACGCGGGCGCTGCAGCGCTCGCGACGCGCATGCAGCAGTCGGCGCTCGAGATGCTGCCGCGGTTCGACACCGGTTACTGGACGTACTACTCGCTCGCGCACGACCCGGCGCCGCTCGACTACGAGCAGTACGTCGGGCAGCTGCTCGCGAAGCTCGCGTCGGCCGACTCGCGGTTCGCGCCGGCAGCGGCGCGGATCGGCGCGTACGTCCATCAGCCGCCGGCGTTCATGGTCGCGAACGGCGGTCTCGGGACGCTCCGCTTCTGGCTGTCGAAACCCGCGAGCGTCACCGTCGTGACGGCGGCGGGGCCGGCGAAGCACGCGGGCTTCGCGGGCGGCTGGCACACGCTCGCCTGGGGTGAGCCGAGTCGCCCGGGCGTCTATCCGATCCGCGCGACTGCGGTCGACTGGGCCGGCAACCGGGCGTCGTTCCAGTCGCTCCCGATCGTGCGCGTGACCGCGGCCGGGAAGACAACACCGGCCCGGGCCGCGTCGGCGTCACCCGCCCCCGCTCCGCCCGCGTTCACCGTCGGAGCGGGGATCGACGATCCGTCCCAGGCAGGGCTCGCGAGGTCGCTCGGGATGCGCGTGGTGCGCTTGACGGTGCCGTGGACGGCGGACGAGAGCGCTCCGGATCCCGCGACGGTCGCAGCGCTGCAGCAGCTGCGGGCGGGGACGTCCCTCGTCGTCGAGCTGGTGCCCGACGCGCTGCCCGTCGACGACGCCGGGCGCGCAGTCCTCGCGCAGTTTGCGACGTCGCTCGCCCAGCAGTTGCCCATGTTGCGCGAGCTCGTGCTCGAGCCGGCGCCCAGCGTGGCGACGGCACCGGACTACGCGGCTGCGCTGGAGGCGATTCGTCCGGCCGTGCAGGCCGTCGCGCCGACGCTCGCAGTCGGCGCTGCGATCGACGGCACCCAGACGCCGAAGGCGGTCGTCGGCGCGCTCGCCGGCACGCCGGTCGACGTGATTGCGTTCCGCCCGGCCCCGGTAGCGGCGAGCGGGGAGTGGACCGCGGCGAACGTGCCGCAACTCGTGGCCGCGCTGCAGCAGTCGTGGTCGACCGTGCCGCCCGTGGTGCTCGACGGGCTCGCGTCGACCTCGGGCTCCGCGTACGCGGCTGCGATCACGTCGGCCGCCTGCAACCCGAGTATCGCCGGTGTCGTGCTCGACCGGCTGCTCGACTCGCCGGACGACCCGGTCGGCCTCTACGACGGGAACGGCGCGGCGAAGCCGGCGGCCGCGACGGTCGCCAACGCGATCGCACCGGCGCAGCGCGGGATCGTCGTCTGCCCCGGCCTGGCCGTCCCGGCCTCCGCGAGCACGCTGACGTTCCCGGACGCGCTCGATCCGTCGACGGCGGCGTCGGTCGTGCTCGGCTGCACGCGCGACTGCCTCTACCTGGTGACGCTCGACGCGGCGAACGGCCGTCCGGTCGTCGCTCGTCGCGGGGCGCTCCGCGGCGGCATGCCGCCCGTCACCGTCACGCTGCCGCAGGCGAAGCTGAAGCCCGGGACGTACAGTCTCGGCGTCCGGCTCGTCAACCAGGTCAACCCCGGCCCGGTGACCGAGCAGACGAGTCAGCCGCTCTCGGTCGGCTAAGAGGCCGCTTCAGAATGACCTTCGTCGACTGGGCGTGATGGGCGCCCGCGAGGCAAGCACGCAGGGAGCGTCCATATGCAGTGCATATGGACGCGACCGCGGACCCTGCATCGCGCCGCGCAGCGCGACCAGGCGGCACATGGTTCATTCTGAAGCGGCCTCTACGGCTTGCGGCGCACGAGGCGGATGCCCCACGCGGCGCCGGACTCGAAGAGCTCGTCCGCGTCGACGTCGTCGGCCCAGCCGATGAAATGCGCCTCCGGCTCGTCGTCCGTGGAGCCGTAGACCGCGGTCCGGCCGGCGTCGAGTGCCGTCTCGGCATCGTCGCCGCGCTCGAGCGCCGCGAGCCGTTCCTCGACGGCGGAGCCTTCGGCGTACCCTTTGCCCACGGAGGAAGCCTACTCCTCGCGGGCCGGTAGCTCAGTTGGTAGAGCAGGGGACTTTTAATCCCAAGGTCGCAGGTTCGATCCCTGCCCGGCCCATCACTCCAGGCCGCATGGTTATGCGCTTTCGCTGTCGAGCTTGGTCGTCGAGATCAGGGGTGCGCGTACGCCGGTAGTAGGCGTCGTGATCCTCGTACGGCGCGAGGCGAAGGCGTTCAAGGACGGGCAGATAGCGCTGGTCGGGACATTCGCCGACCAGGCCGCGATCGCGCTCGAGAACGCACGGCTGCTCGAGGCGGTCGAGCGGCAACGCCAGGAGCTTTCGCGCTTACTGTCTCCGCAAGTCGCGGATCTCAAGACGGCCGCACCTGAAGAGCTGCTCGATCTCCTACGCGGCTACCACCGCGCGGTTGGCCGTCTGATCCCGAGTTACGGCGGGACGCTCGAGCATTTCGCCGGTGATGGTCTGATGGTGTTCTTCAACGATCCTCTTCCGGTTGCGGCCCATGAGCTGCAGGCGGTCCGGCTGGCACTTGCCGTCCAAGAGCGTTTCGCCGAGCTCGCCGGCGAATGGCACAAACGCGGAGCCCAACTCGGCCTCGGCGTCGGGATCGAGGCGGGATACGCCACGCTCGGCCGGATCGGCTTCGAGGGCCGCTACGACTACGGCGTCGTCGGCCCGGTCGCGAACCTCGCCTCACGACTCAGCACGCACGCCCAGGCAGGCCAGACGCTGATCGGCCCGCACGTCTTCGCCGCAGTCGCCGAGAGCGTCCGGACCGCACCGGTTGGAGAGCTCGCGCTCAAGGGGTTCAGCCGCCCGATCAGCGCGCATGAGGTGCGAGGGCTGCGCTAGCACGCGTACGATCGCCGCGTGCCGAACAGCACGGTCTGCCTGTCGTTCGATTTCGACGCGATGTCCGTGTGGTTCGGGTTCGAGCGCACGACTCCGGCGATGCTGGCGCGCGGCGAGTACGGCGCGCGCGTGGGCGTTCCCCGGCTGCTGGACGTGCTCCGGCGACACGAGATCCGAGCGACGTTCTTCGTTCCCGGCCACACCGTCGAGTCGTTTCCGCGCGAGACGGAGTCGATCCTCGAGCACGGTCACGAGATCGCCCATCACTCGTACGCTCACGTCGACCCGTCGCAGCAATCCCGCGACGAGGAGTGTGCCGACATGGAGCGGGCGCTCCGCGTGCTCGACTCGATCGGCGTGAAGCCGCTCGGCTATCGCTCGCCGTCCGCCGATCTCTCCGAGAGCACGCTGACGCTGATCGAGGAACACGGATTCGTCTACGACTCGAGCCTGATGACCGACGACTTCCGGCCGTTTCATCCGCGAGTCGGTGATCAGGTGACGCGCGACGAGCCGCTCGTCCGCGGACGCGAGTCGACGCTGTGGGAGCTGCCGATGTGCTTCGAGCTCGACGACTGGCCGCACTTCCAGTTCAACTTCAATCCTCCACGCCACGGCCTCGCAGCGCCGAGCACGGTCCTCGAGATCTGGCAAGGCGAGCTCGAGTGGATGGACGCAAACGTCGACCGCGGAGTGCTCACCGTGTGCATGCATCCACAGGTGATCGGCCGCGCGCACCGGATCACGATGCTCGAGCACCTCATCGATGCCGGACGCCGGCTCTCCGTCGGTTTCGCGCCGCTCGGTGACGTCGCGCGAGCGCTCACCTGAAGTCCGCGGCCAGGATGCGCTATCGTATGGTCGGAGTTCATCGTATTCCGTTGCATTCGCAGTGGCCGCGCAAGAAGAGCCGAGACAAGAACTCGACGACAAGCCGACCCGCATCAGAGCGGCGAACCAGCGCGTCGCCGGCGGAGCGGCCCGGGAAGGCCTCTCGACGGGCGTCCCGGTCATCTGCGAGTGCAGCGATCCGGACTGCGCAGAGTTCCTGCTCCTCACGTCCACGGAGTGGCGACAGGCGCGGAGCGATCCCCAACGCTTCGTCACCCTTCCTGAGCACGCCGTCGACGGTGCGACGCTCGTCTTCAAGACGAACCGCTACTGGCTACCGCAGCGCGAAAAGGCGGCTAGGGTGGTACCCGATGGGGGCGAGCCGGGAACGGAAGGCGGCAAATGAGGCCGTCTTCCGTGAGGTGAACGAGCGCATCGAGGAGATGCAGCACGAGTTCGTCCGCGCAACCGACGAGCCGCTACACCTGGTCTGCGAGTGCGACCGGCTGTCTTGCACCGAAGACATAGAGATGTTCCTCGACGCGTATGAGCGGCTGCGCTCCGATCCCGCCTGCTTCGTCGTCGTCCCGACCCATGAGGACACGACGGTCGAGGAGGTGGTCGTTTCGGGCGCGGGTTATGTCGTCGTTCGCAAGCGCTCGGGGATCCCGCGCGACCTCGCCGAGGCGACCGACCCTCGCCGCTGACAGTTCCGCGGCCCGGCTAGCTCCGCCGGGTCGCCGCCTCGGCGCGCTCGTTCAACTCCTCGAGCTCGCTCTTGAGACGGGACGTCGCAAGATGGGCGGTCTCCGGCTGCCCGAGCTTCTCGAGCAGGACGGCGCTGAGCGCCGCCACGTGGACGACTGGTGACGTTGCCTGTGATCCCTCCATGCCGTGCAACTGCCCACCTTGCGCGCATTCCTATCCGGCGGAAGCACCGCCGCGCCAAGCTGCTGCCTTGACATATCGACGGAGATCGATATATTGACGTTCGTCGATGCAAGGTGTCCCGGAAGCCGTCGCCAGCTGTGCGCCTCTGGCCGCGCTCGGGTTGAGCGACGAGGAGGCCGAGGCGACGGCTGGACTGTTCAGCGCGCTCGCCGATCCGGCCCGCGTGCGGATCGTCAATCTCGTCGCGACCGCGGCCGAACCGATCTGCGCCTGTCGTCTGTACGAGCCGCTCGGGCTCACGCAGCCGACGGTCTCGCATCACCTGAAGAAGCTCGTCGGCGTCGGCCTGCTCGAGCGCGAGCAGCGCGGCAAGTGGGCCTACTTCTCGCTCAAGCGCGACGCTGTCGACACGCTTGCGGCGGTCGCCGACCTCAAGGACGTGTGCTGCTGAATGGCGACGTCGGCCGACGAGCTGCGCGAGGAGGTTCGCCGCCGGTACGCGGAATCCGCGCGCGCCGTCACGCGAGGCGGCTGCGGTTGCGGCGGGGGATCCTGCTGCGGCGACGAGGAGAGCAGCGGGGCGTTCGGCGAGGCGCTTTACGACGCCGAGCAGCGCGGCGACCTGCCCGAGGCGGCGGCACTCGCGTCTCTCGGCTGCGGCAACCCGACGGCTGTCGCCGAGCTGCGCGAGGGCGAGGTCGTGCTCGACCTCGGTTCCGGCGGCGGCATCGACGTGATCCTGTCCGCGAGGCGCGTCGGGCCGACCGGCGTCGCCTACGGGCTCGACATGACGGACGAGATGCTCGCGCTCGCCCAGCGGAACGCCCGCGAAGCAGGCGTTGTGAACGCGCACTTCCTGAGAGGCGTGATCGAGCAGATCCCGCTCCCGGCGAGCAGCGTGGACGTCGTGATCTCGAACTGCGTGATCAACCTGTCGGTGGACAAGCCGGCGGTGCTGGCCGAGATCGCCCGGGTTCTTCGGCCCGGCGGGCGCATCGGGATCAGCGACGTCGTTGCCGAGGACCGGCTCACACCGGAGCAGCGCGCGGAGCGCGGCAGCTACGTCGGCTGCATCGCGGGCGCCCTGTCGAAGGCCGAATACGAGGCCGGCCTGCAGGCTGCGGGGTTCGCGCAGGTTTCCGTCGAGCTCACGCACCGGGTCGCGGACGGGATGCACGCCGCGATCGTCAAGGCAGTCAAGACCGGCTGACGGCGATCGACGCGCCCACCGTCACGATCGAGGCGCTGTGTCCGGACCACTGGCCGGACGTCGCGCGCATTTACGAGGAGGGGATCGCGACCGGCCAGGCGACCTTCGAGACGGAGGTTCCCAGCTGGGAGCACTGGGACGGCGCGCACCTGCCCGAGCACCGCTTCGTCGCGCTCGACGGCAACAACGTGCTCGGTTGGGCGGCGGTCAGCGCCGTCTCCGACCGCTGCGTCTACACCGGTGTGGTCGAGAACAGCGTCTACGTCGCCGCGGACGCCCGCGGCCGCGGCGTCGGCCGCGCGCTGCTCGAACGGCTGATCGAGTCGACCGAGGCGGCCGGGATCTGGACGATCCAGTCCGGGATCTTCCCCGAGAACGTCGCCAGCCTGCGCCTGCACGAGAGCGCGGGCTTCGAGGTCGTGGGCAGGCGCAACAGGATCGCCAAGCACGACGGCGTCTGGCGCGACGTGCTTTTCATCGAGCGGCGCAGCCCGCGAATCGAGTGAGCGGACCGAGGAGGCACCTCAGCGACGACGAGCGGCACGTGCTCGAGCCGAGCCCGGCCGCGATGACCGCTCATCGCGCTCGGGGAAGCGCGAGCGTTCGGCTAGAGACGCGGCGGCTCGTCATCCGCAGCTTCGAGCCGGGCGACGAGGCCGCGTGGCTCGCCATGGTGCACGAGCCGGACTTCGGCCGTTTCCTGCCTCCCGGCCCGCCCGCAACGGCGGAGACGTTCCGGAGGATGGTCGAGCGGCGGAGCGCCCTCGAGCGCGACGCGGGTTACGCGGTGTGGGCGGTCGACGCAAAGGAGACCGGCGCGTTCGTCGGCCAGTGCGGGTTGTACCCCGCCGAGTGGACCGGGCCCGAGATCGAGCTCGCCTATCACTTCCGCGCGGCGGCGCAGAACAACGGCTATGCGACCGAAGCCGCAAGGGCGGCGCTCGCCTACGGGTTCTCGCGGGTCGGGCTCGAGCGTGTGATCGCGCTCGTCATGCCTGCCAACCTCGCGTCGCGACGCGTGGCGGAGAAGGCGGGCATGCAGCTCGACGGAACCGCCGCCTACTACGGCATCGAGGGACTGCGGAAGTACGCGGCCGAGCAAGCGTGGTGGACGGAAGCAGGCGCCGAGGCGCCCGCTTCCGTCTGAGCGACTCGACCTCTACGTGACGACGATGCCGAACGGCTTGGCGCCGGACGGCAGCGTGGTCGGCGAAGAGGCGAGCTCGGTGAGGCTCCCGCCGCTGACCGAGAAGGCACTGATCGAGTCGGCGCCGGTGTCGACAACCCACAGCGTCTGGCCGTCGGGTGCGAGGCGGGCATCCTCGGCGCCCGCGTTCGCCGTGGCGAGCGCGGTGCTGCCGAGCAGGCTCAGCGAGCCGTCGGCAGCGATCGCGTAGCTCGAGACGCTGTTGCTGGCCGTGTTGACGGTGAAGAGGAACTGGCCGTCACGGCTGATCTCGACCCAGCAGGGCGCAGTCTGGTTGTCGGGGTACGGCGACGAGCCGATCGACGTCAATGTCCCGTCGCTGCCGTCGGCGAGCGCGGAGACCGAGCCGTTGCCCGCGCCGCCGTGCGCGTTCGAGACGAACAGCTGACCCGCGTCGGTCGGCCGGAACTCGCTCCCGAACGGCCCGACGCCCTCGGCTGCGAACGGCGATCCGGGCGCCGCGGTGAGGCGACCGTCATGACCGACCACGAAGCTGTCGATCAGCGACGTGCCCACCCGCGTACCGACGAGCCGGGTGCCGTCCCCGTTGAAGAAGACGTCGCCCGGCGTCGAGCCGTCGGGCAGCGACACCGTCGAGCTCGCCAGCGGCCGCAGGTGGCCGCCCGCATTGAGCGTGAAGCCGGTGTAGTTGCTGCCGCCGTTGCCCGCATTCGCGACGTAGACGAGGCTGCCGTGCACGGCGATGCTGACCGGCTCGTTGCCGCCAGACGAGACGGGACCGCCGCCGACAGGTGTCAACCCGCCGTCGGGGCCGATGCGCAGCACCGAGATCTGGTTGCTGCCCGCATCCGCCGCCAGGAGATACCTTCCGTCGCTCGTGATCTGCAGCGCGCCCTGGGAGCCGATGCCGGATCCCGTGCCCGCGCCGTCTGCGACGAACGGCGATCCCTGCAGCGGCGTCAGTGTGCCGTCGGCATGGCGGTCGAACGCAGCGATCGTGTTCGTCCCTGCGGTGTTGTCGTTGACGTAGACGTGGCCGACGACGCCGGACGCTGCGGTCGCGCCGCCCGCGAGTGCAGCGCCGACGGCGACGACGGACAGCCCGACCGCCAGACGGGCGAGCAGCCCGAGGTTGATCGATAGACGCATGCAGTTCTCCCTTCGTGTCGGTTGTGTGCTCCGACACGCTCGCGAGAGGAGCTTGCGGGGGTGTTGCACGCATCTGAACAGGCTCTGAAATCGTCAAGGAGAACCGAGAGCGCGCCCGAGAGACTCGACCAGGAGCTCGACGTGCGGCTCGGCGAACACGAGCGGCGGCCGGATCTTGAGGACGTCCTCGCGCGGACCGGTGCGCCCGATCAGCACTCCGTCCCGGCGGAGCGCGTCGACGACCGCCTTGGCGCGGCTCGGCTCGTCGAGCTCGACGCCGACCAGCAGACCGAGCCCGCGGACGTCGCGGACGGCGGGGTGGCCGAGCCCGACGATGCGAGAGCGCAGCAGCTCCCCCACTCGCTTCGCGTGCGGTATCAGCCGCTCGTCGTCGATCACGTCGAGCACGGCGATCGCCGCCCGGGCCGCAACCGGGTTGCCGCCGAACGTGCTGAACACCGTGCCGGCGAACGCGAACCGCTCGACGAGCTCGCGGCGCGTCACGAGCGCTGCGACGGGATAGCCGTTCCCCATCGGCTTGCCGAGCGTGACGACGTCCGGCTCGACTCCGAGCTGGGCGAATCCCCAGAGGTGCCCGCCGCTGCGGCCGTAGCCGAGCTGCACCTCGTCGGCGACGAAGAGCCCGCCGACGGCGCGTGTCGCGCGCGCGAGCGCCTGTACGCGCTCGGGCGGCGCCTCGTGGATTCCGTCGCTCGTCAATCCGGCGTCGAGGAACGTCGCCGCGAGCGGACGGCGTGCCACGGCGCCGGCGATGTCCTCGTCGCTCCACAGGGCCGGCAGGCGCGCGACGTGCGACGGCTCGTAGCCGGGCGGCCACTCCTCCGGCGACAAGTCCGCGAGCGCGGCGGTGACGCCGTGATAGGCGTGCTCGGTGATGAGCGCGCCGCCGTGCCCGGTCACGCCCGTCGCGATCCGCCACGCGAGGTCGTTCGCCTCGCTCCCCGAGTTGACGAGCATGACCGTGTCGAGGCCCGCGCTTGCCGGCATCGTGGCCAGCAGGCGCTCGGCGAGCTCGACGAGCGGCTCGTAGAGATAGCGGGCGTGCGTGTTCAGCGTGCGCGTCTGGCGGACGACGGCCTCCGTCACGCGCGAATGGCCGTGCCCAACGACGGGCACGTTGTTGTACGCGTCGAGTAGCCGCCGGCCTTCGGCGTCGATCAACCAGACGCCGTCGCCGCGCACGACGTGCACGGGCTCGTCGTACGTGAGCTCGGTCAGCAGGACGCCCATCGTGGCGTCACGCCGCCGGGCGAGCGCCGCGGTCCGATCCGGCACCGGCGTCGCGCCGAGCCCGCGCGCGAACGCGTCCACGCCGAGCTCGAGCAGCGCCCACGAGTCGTCGTCCCAGGCCTGGATGTACGCCGCGTTCTCCGGGTAGCGCGCGACCCGCCAGGCGCTGATCGCGACGATGGCGGCGAGGCGTGTCGCGACGAGATCCCCGAGCACGTCCAGCTCGACCGGCTCGAGCGGCAGCCGCGACGCGTAGCCGTCGGCGGCGATCCGCGCGACGCGAAACACGTCGTCCGCAGGACGGCCGCGCATCAGCGAGGCGATGCCGATCGCGAGGTCGGCAACCGACGCCGAGTGGCTGATGTCGCCGAAGTCGACGATCGCCGAGATGCGGCCGTCGTCGTCGAGCAGGACGTTGTCCAGGTTGAGGTCGCCGTGGACGACCTGAGCGGGCAGGTGCGGCCACCGCGGTGCGACGTGCTCGTCGTAGCGGTCGAGCACCGCCTCGACCAGGCGGCGGCGTCCACCGTCAGGGATCGCCGGGACGAGCGCCCGCAACTTCGCGGCCTGCGCGAGGTCCCACAGCAGCTCGCGCCCGGCCGCCGGGTGGAAGAAGCTGCGCAGCGCCAGAGTCAGCCTGGCCTGGGTGACGCCGTAAGCACGGACGGCGCCGTCGGGCAGCTCCGGGCCGCCGCGATGACCGCGACGCCGCTCGAACAGGCGCACGTAGTGCATCCCGTCGGGACCCTCGACGGCCGCGGACGCGAGCAAGCGCGCAACGGGGAGCTCGGGATCGACCCGCGCGACGTGCTCGATCGCGGCCGCCTCGAGCTCGAGCGTCGCGGGATCCTCGCCGAGATTCGAGATCTTCACGACCCCGTCAGCGCCGCCCCCCGCGACGAGGAACGTCTGGTCGCGCTCGCTGCCGAGGTCGGTCGCCTCGCCCTCGAGCCCGAACAGCTCGGCGGCGATCCCCGCGACCTCGCCGGCGCTGAACCGGGGCGGCGTCGATTCGAGCACCGACGTCACGCCGCACCGCCGTAGACATCGACGCCGTGGTACTCCTGGATGCTGTTGCCTCCGTCGACAACTAGCGTCTGCCCCGTGACATAGCTCGCCTCGGCCGAGCAGAGGAAGGCGATCGCTGCCGCGACCTCGTCGGGTCCGCCCGGCCGGCCGACCGGCGTGTGAATTCCTGCAACCAGCTCGTCCGGCTCGGACGACGCCGTCGCGATCCAGCCGGGCGAGACGGAGTTGACGGTGACGCCGTCGCGGCCGTGCTCGACGGCGATCGTGCGCATGAGGCCGTCGAGCGCTCCCTTCGCGGCCGCGTACGCAGCCGATCCCGGTGCGGTCACGAGCGGGCCGGTTACCGACGAGACCATGACGACGCGGCCGTAGCGCCGGGCGACCAGCTCCGGCAGCACGGCCTGCGTCAGGTGGAAGGCCGTCTTCAACGTGATCTCGAGCTGCCGCTGGAACGCCTCCGGGGACAGTGCCGCGAACGTCGGGCCGTCCGGCGTGTCGATGCCGGTCTGGGCGAGCCCTGCGTTGTTGACGAGGATGTCGACCGGCCCGTTCGCCTCACGGGCAGCCGCGACGAGCCGGCTCGACTGAGCGGGTTCGGTCAGGTCGGCGACGTGGCCGAACGCGCCGTCGAGCTCGGCCGCACGCTCGTGGATGCGTGCCGTCGTCGACGTGATCGAGACGCGCGCGCCGAGCCGCCGGAGCAGCCGGGCCGTCGCAAAGCCGATCCCGTCGGCGCTGCCGCAACCGCTGACGAGCGCGTGACGGCCGTCGAGTGCGAAGGGAGCGGGCACGACGCAAGCCTAGGCTGGGACGGCTGACGCCGCATGGCGTTTAGGGGCCTCCGGGCGCACGCGCATCCTCCTTTCGGGGTATGCCGACGTGCCGGGGCGCGTCGACACTAGAAAGATCGTGCGGCAACGAGTCGTTTTCGGCGTGCTCGCGGTCCAGTGGGCTGCGGTGGCGGGCTATGCGCTGCGGACGTCGCTCACCGTCGGAGCGGGAACCGCCCGCTGGGTCGACTCGCTCGGCTATCTCGTCCCGCCGCTGCTCGCCGGCCTCGTCTGGTTCCTGACCGCGCGCGGGACGTTCCGGCTCCCGTGGCTGGCGTTCGGCGTCGCCGCAATCGGGTGGACCGGCGCCACCGCCGCGTGGCGACTCGGGGCGACGGGCCTCCTCTCCGGCTGGCTCGCACAGAACTGGAACGTCCTCTACCTGTCCGTCTACGTGGTCGCGCTGGGCGGGATCGCGCTGCTCATCCGCGCGCTGGTGGACGAGAGCGGCGGCGAGTGGCTCGACGGCGCGATCGCCGGCCTCGCGGTCGCGGCGGCGGGCGCGGCGATCGTCTACAAG
>Ga0070731_10001991_pt1 | contig 20175 bp, 14 predicted proteins | sample Coa_R1_2_FD_66448 | JGI IMG/M metagenome (GOLD analysis project Ga0070731, IMG submission 66448) | Surface soil microbial communities from Centralia Pennsylvania, which are recovering from an underground coalmine fire - Coalmine... | ecosystem: Environmental > Terrestrial > Soil > Unclassified ... | reverse complement strand
CACTTCGCTGGGCGGCACCAGCGTCACCATTGACGGAAAACCCGCCTATCTTACGTACGTTAGTCCTACCCAGATTAACTTGCAGGCGCCGGACGATACGGCTCTGAGTACGGTCCCGGTGGTCGTCACGACTGCCGCCGGGAAGGCAACTACTACCGTAACTCTGAGTCAGTTTGCCCCGTCGTTCTGCCTGCTCGACCAGGTATACGTGGCTGCCATTATTTTCAGGCCGGACGGTTCGGGAGCTTACGGCAAGGGAAGTTATGATATCCTCGGTCCCACTGGGAGCTCCCTGGGCTATCCCACAGTGGCGGCGCGGGAAGGCGACATTGTTGAAATTTACGGCGTCGGGTTCGGGCCGACCACCCCCGCCGTTCCCGCCGGGAAGGCGTTCAATGGCGCTGCACCTACGACCGACGGCATTAGCCTTTACATCAATAACATCCTGGTGAAGACGCTGTTCGCGGGGCTTTCGGGCGCTGGTCTTTACCAGATCAACCTGATCGTTCCACCCGGCCTGGGTGAGGGAGAGGTTCCCATTCTGGTCAGTGTAGGCGGCATGCAAACCCAAACGGGTGTGCTGTTCTCGCTGCCGACGTCGGTTGTGGCGAGCACTGGCGGCGTAATTGTTGGCGGAACTGGCGGCGGAACCGGCGGCGGAGGATTCGTCGGCGGGACGGGTGGTGGAACTGGCGGTGGTGGAACTGGCGGTGGCGGAACTGGCGGTGGCGGGACTGGCGGAGCGCCGGGTGGCGGGAGCGGCGGCGGCACCGGCGGTGGCACTGGCGGCGGCACCGGCGGCGGGTCTGGTGGCGGCACCGGTGGCGGCGGCACTGGCGGATCCGCGGCGATCCGAAAAAAGCCATACCGGCCGAGACTGCGATTTGCGCCAGAGGTCGAGAATGTTTAGCGCATTCTGAGAATCTGTTCGGGAGGGCCATACCATGGCTTCCGGCGGTTTGTTGTGGTGGATAGCGGCAGGCGGACTGTCGATTGCGGCTTTTGGTAAGAATGCACTGTGGAAAGAGCCCATTCCGAGCGACCCTCTCGAAATGGTCACGGGGCAAATCCGGGCCGTCGACGCCCGCGACAGCCGGGCAGCCGCTCTGCAACTTCTGGACCGCGCGCGAAATCAATACGCGTTGCGAAATGCGGGCCACGGTTACGATCTTCAAGTCAGTTTCACGGTAAACTCGGGCGGTCAAACGGAATTCGACGGCGCCTGGAAAATGGAGGATGTGTTCGATCCCAAGCAAGGATTGCGGTGGACGGCACAATCCCCGGCCTCATACGCGATTACCCGGATCTCCTCGAACGGGATGCTCTACAGCGAAGATACGGCGGGCTACATCCCGCTTCGCCTGCAGGAGGCGCGGGCGGCCTTGTTCGATCCGATCCCCTCCGCCGAACGCGCCGCCCGGGCATCCATCCGAACCTCGACCGCCAACTTTAACGGCGCGCAGCTCACTTGCATTTTGCTCTCCGAACCGGGACGCTCCGCCCGCTCCACCACCGGGAGGCGCTGGGACGAAACCGAGGAGTGCGTCGATCCGCAATCCGGTTTGCTCCGGACACATTCGCAAGTACCCGGGCGCTACTCCGCCTACGAGTACTCGGACGCTCCAGGGATAGCTGGTCGCATGCTGCCGCGAAAGGTGACCGTGACCGAGGCCGGCAAGGTGGTGACCGAGATTTCGGTGGACAGCCTGACAGAGCTTCCGGCCGCCGATAAAAGCCTGTTTGAGCCTACCGGGGAGATGAAGGAGAGGGGGCGAGCCATCGCGTTGGCCGAAGCGCAAAAGATCTGGCGCGTGTTAGGACGAGGTCCGTACGCCGCGGGCGCGCCGCCTCAAATCGTCTGTGTGTTCGGCGTCGTTACGCCATCGGGCGAGCTCGCCGAAGCGCACTCGTTGCAGCCATCCAATCCCTACAGCCGGGCGGCGGTCGAAGCCGCGAAACACATGAGTTTTCCCAAGCCGCCGCCATCAGGAGTTAGACCTCAGCAGCACTTTGTCTTCGTTATTGAGAAGTTTGTCGCTTCCCGGTAGCCCCATGGGTTCCCGCAAGGTTCTGCTGGTCGGGTGGGATGCCGCCGACTGGAAGGTAATCCGTCCTCTCATGGACGCCGGCAAAATGCCCAACGTCCAGCGGCTGGTGGCCAACGGCGCCACGGGACAGATCGCCACGCTGCACCCGCCGCTTTCGCCGATGCTGTGGACCTCCATCGCCACCGGAAAGCGCCCGTTCAAGCACGGCATCCACGGCTTCACCGAGCCGGCCCCGGACGGAATCGGCGTGCGGCCGGTGACGAATCTTTCGCGTAAATCGAAAGCGCTGTGGAACATTCTCAACCAGAACGATCTGCGCAGCGTAGTGATCGGCTGGTGGCCCAGCCATCCAGCCGAACCCATCAACGGCGTGATGGTCTCCGACCAATACCACCGCGCCGACGGACCTCTTCACGAAGGCTGGCCTCTGCCGCCTGACGTGGTTCATCCTGCCGGGTTGTCCGGGACGCTGGCGGATCTGCGCATGCATCCCGACCTTTTAACGCCCGAGATGGTGCGACCGTTTATTCCGCTGGCTAAGGATATCGACCAGGATAAAGACCAGCGTCTGGCAGCGTTCCTGCGGACGCTCGCGGAATGCATGAGCATCCATGCCGCCGCCAGTTGGTTAATGGACAACCATCCATGGGATTTCTTCGCGGTCTACTACGAAGCCATCGATCACTTCTGCCACGCTTTCATGCGATACCATCCGCCGCGGCAATCGCGGATCGGAGAACGCGACTTCGAGCTGTACCATAACGTGGTCTCGATGGCATACCAGTTCCACGATGAAATGTTGGGGACTCTACAGCAAAAAGCCGGCGGCGACGCCACTGTCATTCTGATGTCGGATCACGGCTTCCATCCGGATCACCTGCGTCCCACGTCCATTCCCGACATCCCCGCGGGGCCGGCGATCGAGCACCGCGACTTGGGCGTCTTGGCCATCAGCGGGCCGGAGATAACGACAGGCGAATCGTTGCACGGTCCGTCGGTGCTGGATGTGGCGCCGACGGTCCTGACGCTTTACGGGCTGCCGGTGGGCGAAGATATGGACGGCAAGGTGCTTTCCCAGGCCTTTGTGAAAATGCCGCAGGTGGCGTTCGTTCCCAGCTGGGAAGATATTCCTGGCGCGGACGGACGCCATCCTCCCCATACGCGGCTCGATCCGGTGGCGGCGCACGAAGCGCTGGAACAGATGATCGCGCTGGGCTATATCGAACGGCCGGGTGAGAATCGCGAGGTCGCGGCAGGCCAGGCCATCCGCGAACTGCGCTATAACCTCGGCGAGGCATACCAGGACGGCGGCCGGCACGCGGAAGCTTACGAGACCTTCGCCGAGCTCTGTAAAGCGGATGCCGATGAGCAGCGATTTGCGGTTCGCCTGTTCGTTTCCTCGCAGGCGCTGGCGATGCATGCGGAGATGCGGCGCATTGTGGACGACCTGGATGGCCGCCGCCGGGCGCTATATGAAGAGGCGAAGACGAAGGTCGATGCGCTTTCCCGGATGGCCGTCGCACGGGCCCGCGAGAAGAAGGAAGCCGATACCGAGTCGCTTCTTAGCCCGGATGAGCGGCGGGAACTCGCCCGGTGGCGCAATCTGGCGCGGTACCAGCCGCCGGTGACCGATTATCTGAAGGCGCAGGTGCTGATCGCGGAGAAGCGCTACACCGAAGCGCTGTCCGTGCTTGAGCGGGTGAGCCAAGGCCACCTGGTTCGGCCGGGCTTGTTCCTGCAGACCGCGGATCTGTATCTGCGGCTGGGCCGCGAGCGCGACGCGCGGCAGGTCTACGAAAAGGCGCTGGCCATCGATCCGGATAACGCGCAAGCCTACATTGGCTTGTGCCGGATGGCTCTGCGGCGGCGGAGATTCCGCGCGGCCGCGCAATCCGCTCTAGAGGCGCTGCAAAGGGTTTATCACGACCCGCAAGCGCATTTCCTGCTGGGCCGCGCCCTAACGGGTATGCGGGAATACGCGCGGGCGGCGGATGCGTTCCGCGCAGCCATTTCCTTCAACCCGAATTTCCCGGAGGCGCACGCCCGGCTCGCCGACGTGCTCGAGAAGCACTCGGGCGACATCGAATCCGCGCGGGAGCATCGGCGCCTTGCAAAAAGCATGCGGGGTCGCGCGACTTCGCATCCAGTGCGCCCGGTAGAGGGCTCTGCCTTATTTTTGGCGGCGTCCGACACAGCGAGCGCAACCCCCAGCGCGGAGATGCCGCCGCTCGCGGAAACCCTCATCGTGGTGACCGGCCTGCCGCGCTCGGGAACCTCCCTGATGATGCAAATGCTGGCCGCGGGTGGCATGCGCGTCCTTTCCGACGAACTGCGGGCGGCGGATGAAGACAATCCGCGCGGCTATCTCGAATATGAGCCGGTGAAGAATCTGCTGAAAGACTCGCAGTGGCTGTTCGAGGCGCGCGGAAAAGCCGTCAAGATCGTTGCTCCGCTGCTGGCCGCGTTGCCGGCGCGCCTCGCCTGCCGGGTGATCCTCTGCGAGCGCGATCTTGACGAAGTGCTCGATTCGCAGGAGCGCATGCTGCTGCGCCGCAATCAAACGCCGGCCGCCACGGCGGAGCGCCGGCGAATGCTGAAGGGCGAATACCTGCGCACGCTTGCTGGCGTGAAAGCCATGCTGACACGGCGCCCGGCCACACAACTCCTCGTCGTAAATTACGGCAACGCTGTTTCCGATCCGGTCACTACCGCCGGAAGAATCGATAGCTTTCTAGGCGGCGGCCTTGACGTATCCAGGATGGCGGCGGCGGCCGAGCCCGCTCTCCATAGGAACCGCGCCGACTCTTCGGGTTAGGCTACTTGGCGGATGAACCTTTCTTTTGTAGCCATCTTGATATTCGTTTTACCGCTCCCGTTCGGTCCAATGAGAACGGACAGGGCCCAGCTTAAACGTGTGCAAACGCCCTGTCGACGTTCCGTCAGTCTACTACCACCGTTCGCTCTCAGGGCTCCGCTGGGTGCCCCCTTTCGGTCATCTAGCCGTATGCCCCTATCGCCCCTCCCCGCCAATCTCCCGAATCGCCGCGCGCGCCGCCCACCGCACGCGCGGGATGGCCTCCAGCTTCCGCAGCACCGGCAGAGCGGCGGCTGCCTCCGGACCAATGGCGCCCAGCGCGCCGGCCGCGCTGCGCTGCACGTGCACATGCTCGCCCGGGACTTCGCACGCCGCGATCAGCGCCGGCACCGCGCGCGCCGCGCGCTTACCCTGGCGCGCGATGGCCTCGGCCGACATCAGGCGCACGTTCTCGTCAGGATCCTTGAGCCGGGCGATCAGCAGATCCAGCGCCGCATAGGCCGCCGCGCCCGCATCGCGTAGAGTCAATGCCGCCACGCCGCGGATCACCGGATCCGGATCGGCCAGCGCGCGCATGGCCGCGTGCGGAGTCAGCTCCGGCGGCGGCGCCACGGGTTCAACCTGCCCCACCCGCGCCAGGATCAGCGTGTCGATGCCCAGGTTGTAGCCGGTCGATCTGGCGTCCTTGCCGGTGCAGACGAACGTGACCGTGTGTGTACCCTTGGCGAGCTTCCTCCAGGCGAGCATATGATCCACCGCCACATACACTTCGGTGTGCCATGCATTCACCGGTCCGCCGCCGCCCGTATTGGCCCCCGGCTCGCGTTCCAGCGCCGCCGCGTCCGTGGTGGACTTACCGTCCAGCAGCGTCTCGTAAATGCCGTAGTCGGGCGCGTGCGCGATCTGCGCGGTCAACTCGTAGTGCCCGTCCTGCTCGACGTTGAAGGGAATCGTCATGCGGGCGCCCGGCGCGGCGGCATTGAGGAACAGGAGATCGCGCGACCAGAATACGTCTTTCTGCACCTCGGCCTTGCCGTTCTCGGTGCGCACCTGCGCGATGGAATCTTCCACCTCGATCTGCCGCGCATTGCCGTGAGGCAGCCGGGCAGGGCCATAGGGGGGCTCAGGTAAGCCCTTGGCGATGCCCTCCTGGTACCAGAAAGCCACGCTCGAAAACAGATCGGGACGTTCTTCGAAAGCCGATCGCACCGTGCCATCGGGATTGTAGGTCCATCCCGCATGCTCGAAATCGAAGCGGAACGAGCGCGTGAAGGGAATCGGGTCGGGCAGATGCCAGCGATACGCCGTCATGCGCGCGCCCACGTCTGTTCCTTCGGCTACCGGAACGCCGAAATAGGGGCCGGCGGCTTCGCGCAGCGACCAGGCGTCGTTGAAGTAGTCCTCCGTGCCCGTGCCCTGTATGCCGGCCGTTTTCTCGCCGTCGACGTAAATCCGGTCGTCACCCTCGCCGAACCATCCCGCGGCCGTCTGAATCACGCTCATCACCGTGCCCACATAATGGCCGCGGCCCTCCACGGCGAGCACCTCGTACGGTTGGCCTGCCGCCGCCGGAAGGGCCTGCCGGTAAAGCGCGTGGAAGTACGTAGTGTCGGCGGGCAGCGACGGTACCTTGCGCCAGTCCACGTGGTAATAGAGGTTGGAGACCCGCCGGCGGCCTTCGTTGGTAATGGTGATGCGGCACGCGCGGCGGAACGGCATCGGCCAGTAGCAGTTGCGCGACCGGCCGCTGGAACTGTCGCGCACCACCAGAGAGTTAATGTCGCGCTCGAAGCCGTGACCGACACCGAAGAAGTCCCCGACGGGGGCGTCCACACTGGGGGTGGCGCTGCCATCGTAGTAAATGCGCAGACGCAGCAGGCGCGGCCAACCGTATTCGTTGGCGGCCACTGTCAGCCAGATGTGGGTGACCATGCCGGGGCCTTGGAGGTCGCCCAGCACGATGGTCTCACCCGGGATGGGGCGCTTGGAATCATCGTTGCTCTCCGGATCGGGATTGTTGCTCGACGAGCGCAACGCCCGGTAATCCTGGAGGTGCGTGAGCGATAACAAGTCCACCTGCTGGGCGCGTGCCGCCGGCAGGAAGGCCATCGACACGAGTAAGCAAAGCCACTGGGAATTCATCAGTGGCCAGTATAACTAGGCGCAACCGCCTTGCTATGTGCGTCTCACGGCGTGACGGTCAGCGTAGTGGTGGCGCTAGGCACTCCGCCGATCGACATGACCACCGGCTGGGCGCCCAGCGGCGCGGTTGCTGGAATCGTGTAGTTCACCTGCACCACGCCCACCGACCACGTGGGAATGCCAATGAAATCGATGGCGGCCGTCACTCCGCCGACGGTCAGTTTCGCCGCGCCCACCGGCGCCGGCAGATCCGAAACCGGCGTGCTCGCAGCCGGCGTGGCTCCGGTGGCCACCGAAGGCGACACCGCGCCCACCCCAGTCAAGTACAAGGTGACCACCTCGCCGCGCGCCGCAGTCGTGAACGGCACCGGCGCGCCATTAGCAAACGTAAAGATGGCCGGCGCGTCGGCGCTCACGCTAACATTGGCGAAAACGCTCTCGCCATTGTTGCCGACCCTTACGATGGCCGAAGTACTTGGAGTAGATGGTGGCACCTCGTAGGGCATCTGGACATTCAACTGCGTCGGCGAGATGTAATAGAGCGGCGCGGCGATGCCGTTGATGGTGACAACGGTGCCCGCCAGCATGGTGGGCAGCGGAGTTCCCAGGGCACCACCGGTGGCGGATGCCAGTTGCTGCCCGAAGATCGTCAGTATCCCACCCGGCGCTACTGCCGCGGTGAACGAGGCTCCATTGGTCATGTTCTTGACCGACGGAGCCCCGCTGGCGGGTGTAGTCTCCGTGACACTCGCGGTAGCCGTAGCACCGTTATAGGAAGCGTCGCCGTCGTACAGCGCCGAGATGGTGTTCGCGCCCACGGCCAGCTGAATCCCGCTCAGTTTCAGGGAAGCCACCGCCGTCCCTTTGGATGATGCCGCGAGCGTCGCGCCGCCGAGCGAATAATTTCCCAACGAGAAGGCCACGGTGCCCGTAGGGGTTCCCCCGTCGGCGCTGGTTACGGCAGCTGTCAGTGTGGTCGTGCCGCTGAACGTCACGCTGGCGGCGCTGGCCGAAAGCGTCATGGTGACGGCGCCCTTGCCCAGCACGCTGCTGTTGTGCCACGAAGTAACCAGGTTATAGACATCCACGGTGCCGAGTCCGGTAACTAAGTCGTAGCCCACGCCTGCGTGGTACCCTATCGGCACGCAAGTGGTTGGGGCATTGCAAGGAGTCACGATGTTAGTTCCCGTGGTAATGTCGTGAAAAACGCCGGTCACCGAAGCCAACGCGTACAATCCCGGATTCATGTTACCCAGGCCGGCGCTGGACTGAATCCCGTTGCTGACCAGGTATTGGTTGAGCAATGTCGCAATACCGGCAAATTGGGGGGGGCCAACCGAAGTGCCGCCGATAACCGAAGTGACCCCGCCGCTCACGGTCTGATAACCATCGTGATCGGGGGAGGCGGCCAGTGACACGTCGGGCACGTCTCGCGCGCCGTCGTTGGGCACTCCTGTGCCGGTTTGCCACGATGGCTTTGTGAAGTAAACGCTGGCGCCGCCGCCGCTGGCCGCCGGGGTGCCATCCGCCAGGCTGTCGTTCCAGGAGGTCTCCGGTATGTACGACAAAGCCGAAGAATTGGTGGCGCTATTCCGGGCATTCCAATAACTCCCGCTGCCCTCGTTGAATTCCGTGCCGCCGATGCCGGTTACTTGCGGCACGGCCGCCGGCAGATCCACCGACTGAGTGCCGTCCGGCACCTTGAGTGTCGGGTCGAAGCAATCCGCCGCGCCATCATCGCCTGACGCGGCGAACCACGTGATGCCTTGCGCGCTGGCCTGCGCGGCCCAACTTTCAAAGGTGTTGGCGTCCGCCCGCGGCGTCTCGTGCTCGCACGATCCATAACTGAGGCTGATGACCGGGGCCAGGTTCTGCTCAATCGCGTATTGCACCGCATTCATCACATCGCCGGTATATACGAAGAGAATCGTGGCATTGCGCGCCACGGCGCCCGATAGTTCCAGATCGAGGTCGGCCTCGTCCAGATCGCAAGAAGCATCATTCACGTTACAAGTCCCTGGATTCGTAGTTCCGGGGACTAACATTAGTTGCGGATTGTTGGCGGGCAGGCCGAAGAAACTGCGGTACTGTTGGATGTCGGCAAGCTGAATCTCCACATCGCCGGCGACTACCAGCTTCTGGCCCGATCCATTGATGTTCTTGTTGTAAAGGGGCGTGATGTCGTAAATAGTGGCGATATCGCCCGGGCCAAGCTGATGCTCGCCATCAAACGCGTTGTAGTGCGGGTGCGCGGACCGCTTGCGCATGGACCTCATGCGAAAGTCGTGCAGTCCGTGAATCGTGCCGACCACTCCCTGCAGAGCCGCGGGGATCGAGGGATTAGTGGCATTGGCGACGTGCAATTCGCCGCCTGAAAGATACTGGTGCATCTCGGTGGCGAAGGCCGCCTCGATCCGGCGCGCCGCGCCGCCGAAGTGAATCGCGTTGCGCCCCCGCGCGACGGACTTGACCGTGAGCTGTTGCTGGCCGAGCCACGCCACGATCTTGTCGATGTCCGCCTGGCTCGCGCCGAACCGGTCCGCGAATTGTTCGGGTGTCAGCCAGCTATGGTAGTTCGGCGACGCCGGGTCCTGCTGTTGCGCCAGTAACTGATCGAGATCAGCCTGCTGGGCCGGGGAGGGTTGCAGCACCAGCGTGACGTACGCCAGGACCGTGGACGGATCCAACCGGCCTTGATCGATGCTGGATTGAATCCGCGGATTCACGTGATCGGACAGTTCCGCGCGCCGGTTATTGTCGATCGGACGAGTGATCCGGTCGGCGGCCGGCAAAGCCTGCCCGGCGCATAAAATCAGGAGCGCGACAGGAATCGCTGTTTTGCGTATGAGAGTCACTTTGGTCACACTACCACCTTAAGTTTTGATGGCGCGTTTGATGATCCTACAGACGAGCGCGCCCAAGCATCGGTTTCCGTTTTTCGGCCCAATCAGTACCCCTCCCAGTCTCCAGCGCCGTAACTACCAGCGCCACCCAGAGTATGTCCGCCAGCAACAGGTGTACGATCTGCATCCACACGGGCGCGAGCAGCACGATATTTACAATTCCTGATAGAATTTGCATCAGTACGAGCAGCGCGACGGCGCCGGCCGCCCGCCCTGCCGCGGGCCGCCCGGACCGCCAGGCCGCCAAAGCCGCAGCCAGCAGCGCGGACCCGCCAATCACGGCCACCACCGGATGCACTGCGCGCAAGCGCAGTAAAGCCGCGGCCGTCGCCGAAAATTCCTGGCGCATCCCGGAAGCTACCGAGCTGGCCGGAAACAGCGTGTCGCCCAGCGCCGCGATCGCGCCGCTGACGGACACCACGACGGTAACCGGCAGCGCGGCCACCACCGCCCGCGGCGCTCCGCGCCACACGCGAGATACCGGGTCGGAGCCAAACCAGGCCGTCAGCGTCAACATGGCCAGCAGGATCTGAGTGTTCACCAGATGCGCCGAAAGATACGCCGCGCGCCCCGCCGAAGCGTTATGCTCAACGTACTGAAACAGCACCAGGCCCGCCCCCAGCAGCGCCTCCGCGAACAGGAAGATCACCGAGAGGGTCGCGAACAGACGCGCGCGGTGCCCGCGCGGAAACAGCCGGAACGCCCAGAGGCACAGTCCCGCCACCCCCACAATGGCCAGACCGCTGGTCGCCCTGTGCGTGAATTCGATGATGGTCTCGATGCGCGGGGCGCGCGGCGTCGCCATGCCGTCGCACAGCGGCCAGCGGTTGCCGCATCCGGCGCCGGATCCGGTGGCGCGCACGAAAGCGCCCCACAGCACCACCAGCATGTTGTAGGCGAGCACGCCCCAGGCCGCCCGGCTATAGCGCCGGCAGGCCGCCGCCACCGTGCGCTCGTCTGCCAAAGCCCGCGCCATTCCTTCCAATGTACTCCGTAGTGCGGCGCCCGCCGGCTCTCCTTGACAACTTAGGAGAGCTAGGCTACACTTCTCCTAAGGAGCTTAGAGGAGACATGGATCATCAGGCGGAGCTGCTGCCGGGCACGCTGGATCTGCTGATCCTGAAAGCCGTCTCGCTGGGCGCCCTGCACGGCTACGGCGTACTGCTGCGCATCGGGCAGATCTCCGGCGGCGCGCTGGCCATCGAACAGGGCGCTCTGTATCCCGCCTTGTATCGCCTGGAGGGCCAGGGCCTGCTGGCTTCCGAGTGGGGCACTTCGGAGAACAACCGCCGCGCGAAATTCTACCGTCTCACACCCGCCGGACGACGCCGCCTGCGCGCTGAGACCGAAAGCTGGAACCGCCTGGTCTCGGCCATCGCGTCGGCCCTCGGCGCCACCCAGCAGGCCTGATCATGCTGAAACGCCTGCAATTGCTCTGGCGCGCGCTCACCGGCCGATCCACGCTCGAGCGCGACATGGATGACGAGCTGCGCTTCCACCTGGAGACCCGCGCCGCCGATCTGGTTCGCGCCGGGGTATCCGCCGCCGAAGCCGCCCGCCGCGCCCGCATCGAATTCGGCGCCCTGGAAGGTTACAAGGAACGGTGCCGTGAAGCCCGCGGCCTGCGGCCCTTCGACGAGATGCGCGGCGATCTCCGGTATGCCCTGCGCGTCCTGCGCAAGAGTCCGGTCTTCGCGATCGCTTCCATCGTGACGCTGGCCCTCGGCATAGGCGCAGGCACAGCCATCTTCAGCGCCGTGAAAGCGGTGCTGCTCAATCAACTGCCGTACCGCGAGCCGGTCCGCCTGGTGGCGCTCGGCGAGTCCGATGCGGGCGAGAAGCGCCCGGAAACGGTCGGTTACACCACGGCCTACGATTGGCGCCGGCTCAGCCACTCGTTTGCGGGCATGTCGCTCTACCGCGATGCAGGCGGCGCCCTGGTCGAGCGGGGTGAAGCGGAGCTGCTCACCGGCTTGCGCGTGAACCACGACTTCTTCGACACGCTGGGAATCCGCATGCAGATCGGGCGGAGCTTCTTGCCCGAGGAAGACCGCAATGACCACCGCTACGAAGTCATCCTGGCGCATGGGCTGTGGCTGCGGCGATTCGGCGGCGACCCCGGCATCATTGGCCGCGTCATCCGGTTAAGCGATTCTTCGTTCACGGTGGTGGGAGTGTTGCCGGAGAGCTTCCGCTCGCTCAACATTCCCGGCGCGCCTGGGACACACGAGATCTTCGAGCCCCTAGGCTACGCCCTGGCGGACCCGTGGGCCTGCCGCGATTGCCAGCACTTGCATCTGATCGCCCGCCTCAAGCCGGGTGTGGCGCCGGAGCGGGCGCATGCCGAATTGAACACCATCATGGCGGACCTGGTGCGGCAGTATCCCCGGTATTACCCGCCGCAGGCCGCCGTGGCATTCGAACCTTTGCACGAATACATCGTGGGCCGCGTGAGCACGGCGCTGTGGGTGCTGCTGGGGGCGGTCGGATTCGTGTGGTTGATCGCCTGCGTGAACGTGGCGAACCTGTTGCTCGCGCGCGCAGCGAGCCGCGCCAAGGAGATGGCGTTGCGCGCCGCATTGGGGGCCGCGCGCTGGCGCCTGATTCGCCAGCTCCTCGCGGAGAGCCTGCTGCTGGCCATCGCGGGCGGCGTCGCGGGCGTGCTGCTGGCCTGGTGGTCGACGGCCGCGCTGACCTCGCTGGCGCCCCGCGAGGTGCCGCGCATCCACGAGATCCGCATGGATGTTCCCGTACTGTTATTCGCCCTGGCGGTCAGCCTGGCGACGGCGCTCCTTTTTGGTTTGTTGCCCGCGTGGCGCGCATCGCATTCCGATCCGGCCGGAGCGCTGCAGGATCTGGGGAAAGCCACCGCCGGCCGCGCGCGCCGCGGTCTGCGCGACGTGCTGGTGATGGGTGAGCTGGCATTGGCCTTCGTGCTGGCGGTGGGCGCCGGCCTGCTCGGCAAGAGCTTCCTGCGCCTGATGAACGTCGATCCCGGCTTCGATCCGCGGAACGTCCTCACGCTCAAGGCCTACGTTTATGGCGCACGCTACCAAAAACCCGAGGCCGAGCTCCAGTACGACGCGCAGGCATTCGCGCGGCTGCGCGCCACCCCCGGTATCGAGAGCGTGGCGATGACCAGTGCGCTTCCCCTGAGGGACTTCGACCGCTACGGCTTCCACATCCGCGACCATCGCCTGGCGCACGACTCCGAAGCGCCCAGCGTCGACAATTACTCGGTGTCGCCGGATTATTTCCGGGTCATGCGCATCCCCTTGAAGCGCGGCCGCCAGTTCACCGACGCGGACGGGCCTGCTGCTCCCAGGGTCGCCATCATCGGCGAAACCTGCGCGCGCCAGGAGTTCCCCAATCAGGATCCCATCGGCAAACAGATCCAATTGGGCGGCCGCGACGAAACCAAGCCATGGATCACGATCGTGGGTGTGGCGGGCGATGTCCGCCAGTACGGTATGGATATCGCGCCGCGCATCGCCGCTTACATCCCGCAGGCCCAGAATATGGGATTCAGCTTCTCGCTGGTGGCGCGCACCACCACCGATCCCCGTGCCCTGGAGCGGGCTGCGCGCGCCGCGTTTCTGGCCGCGGATCCCACGCTGCCGGTCTACCAGGTGCAGCCCCTGGAAAGCTATCTGGCATCCTCGCTGGCCGAGCGGCGCTTTACACTCGCGCTGCTGGGGCTTTTCGGTGGCCTCGCGCTGGCGCTGGCGGCCGTGGGGATCTACGGCGTAGTTTCCTGCGCGGTGACCTCCCGCACGCGCGAAATGGGAATCCGCATGGCGCTGGGCGCCGCGCGCCGCGACGTGCTGGCCATGGTGCTGCGGCAGGCCGCCACGCTGGCGTTTGTAGGACTCGCGGCGGGACTGGCGGCCTCCCTGGCGTTGACGCGCTTCCTGGAGACTCTCCTTTTTGAAGTCCGCGCCACGGATCTGGCCACCCTGGCGGGCATCGCCGCGCTGCTGAGCGCCGTCGCGCTGGCCGCCAGCTACATTCCCGCGCGCCGCGCCGCCGGCGTCGACCCCACCACAGCGCTGCGATATGAGTGACCGGCGGAGACTCGTCCCAATAGCGTAAGCTGGTCGTTTGGGGACTCTGTTCCGCACGCCACCGCCCGGTTTTTGGTCCCGCGCCGTCGCCGGTTGGCGCCCCACGCTGCTTTATTGCATGCAAACCGAGGTGCACGTGTACGCCCTGGCGGTGGCCGCCTCCGTGCTTCTCTCGGTCTACCCATTCCTGATCGTGATGCTGTCCTTCTGCCACCATGTTCTCCGCTGGCCGGCCGCTGTCGACACCATCTACCTGGCGTTGAACGATTACCTGCCCGGCGACCTGGGCGCGTTTCTCAAGCACAATCTCCCTCTCGGCGGAGCGTTCCAGCCCCTCGCCATGGTGCTGCTCCTCATCACCGCCAACGGCGTCTTTGAGCCGCTCGAAGTGGCCCTCAACCGCGCCTGGGGCGTGCCGGAAAACCGCTCCTACCTCCGCAACCAGCTGGTCAGCCTGGGCATGATCTTCCTGTGCGGCGGGCTGGCGCTGCTGTCGCTGGTGCTCACCGGGATGAATGCCCAATGGGTGCGCGGCATGAGCGGCTCGCATGCCAGGCTGGAACTGTGGGTCAACCTGCTGATATTCAAAGTGGCTGCCGTGCCCATCGGCATCCTGGGGTTGTTCCTGATCTACTGGCTGCTGCCCAATCGCCGCATCCCGCCGGGACGCGTGGCGCCCGTCGCCATCCTGGTGGGACTGGTGCTGGAGGCCATGAAGTACGTCTTCCTCCTGATTTGGCCGCTGCTGGGCGCGAAGCTCGACCGCGAGTACGGCGTCTTCCACAATTCCGTTACCATACTGATCTGGGCGTTCGTCTCCGCCATGATCGTCCTGGCCGCGGCGCAGTGGGCCGCGCGCATGGAGAACCACCATGACGAAGGATTGGAAGAAAATCGCGCGGGCTAGCGGATTGCCTATCCCGGACGAGGCGCTGGAGCGCATCACCCCGACCCTGGATGCGCTCGAGGCGGACTTCCGCCGCCTGGCGCGCGATCTGCCGCCGGAAGCCGAGCCCGCGCCTGTTTTTTGCGCGGACCGGGACGGTGACGCGTGACGTTGCTCGAGGCCGCGGCCGCCCTGCGCCGCCGCGAAGCCTCTTCCGCGGAGCTGACCGCCGCGGCCCTCGACCGCATCGCGCGCCTCAATCCCGGCTGCAATGCCATGCAATGCGTCATGGCGGATGCCGCCCGCGAGCGCGCCCGGCAGGCGGATGTGGAGCTGGCCAGCGGCCACGGGCGCGGCCCGCTGCACGGCATTCCCATCGCGGTCAAGGATCTGTTCGCCACCAAGGGCGTGCGCACCACAGGCGGCTCCAAGCTGTTCGAGAACTATGTGCCGGATCACGATGCCGCCGTCATCGAACTCCTGCAGGCGGGCGGCGCCGTGCTGGTGGGCAAGACCGGAATGCACGAGCTGGCCTACGGCATCACCTCCAGCAATCCGCACTTCGGCGCGGTTCGCAACCCGTGGGATCGCGACCGCATTCCGGGCGGCTCCAGCGGCGGATCCGGCGCGGCGGTGGCCGGTGGCATGGTCTTCATGGCGATGGGCAGCGACACCGGCGGCTCCATCCGCATACCGGCCTCCTTCTGCGGCGTGGTGGGATTGAAGCCCACCTATGGCCGGGTCAGCCGCTACGGCGCGCTGCCGCTGGGCTTCACGCTCGACCACATTGGTCCCCTGACGCGCTCCGTGCGGGATGCCGGCGCGGTCCTCAACATCATCGCCGGCCACGACCCGCGCGACCCCGCGTCTTCGCGCCGCGCTGTCGAGAATTACGTGCCCGAACTCCAGCCTTCCTTGCGCGGCTTGCGTATCGGACTGCCTGAGAACTTTTACTTCGATCGCCTCGACCCGGAGGTGGAAGCGGCCGTGCGCGACGCTTTCCGCGGGGCCGAATCGCGCGGCGCGCAAACAGTCCCGGTACCGGTACCGGATATCGCCGCCACCAACACGGTCGCGCGCGTGATTCTGCTGGCGGAGGCGGCCGCCGTGCTCGAACCGCACCTGGATAAACGCGATCAGTTCGGCCCCGACGTGCTGGCCCTGCTCGACCAGGGGCGCCTGCTTCCGGCCACTGATTACATCACCGCACAGCGTCTGCGGGGCGAGATGCAGCGCGCGTTCCATGCCCTGTGGTCGCGCGTCGATTGTCTGTTCACTCCCACCACCCCCACCACCGCGCCGCTGATCGGCGAAACCAGCACCGCCATCCGCGGCGAAAGCGAAGATGTGCGCCTGGCCGCCACCCGTCTGGTGCGCGCCGTCAACGTGCTGGGCCTGCCGGCGGTCTCGATTCCCTGCGGATACGACCGCCGCGGATTGCCGATCGGATTGCAGATTATCGGCCCGCCTTTCGCCGAGGCTCTGATCCTGCGTGTGGCGCAGGCGCTGCTCCCCGTGGAGGCCGCCGCCCCGCGGTTATAATCGGGCTGGAGACTGAAATGGATATCACCCGCCGCACTCTGTTGCAGACTGGCGCGCTGCTGGCCGCCGCGCCCGCCGGAAGGCCCGCCCCCAGCGACCGCATCACGGTCGGCGTGATCGGCACCGGCGCCCGCGGGCAGGAACTGATGGATGCTCTGCAACAGCATCCACAGGCCGAGATCGTGGGCGTCGTGGACGCCTACAGAGGCCGGATCGAACGCGCCCTCAGCCGTGTGAAGGGCCACGCCGAGGTCTACCCCACGCATCACGAACTGCTGGCCGAGAAGTCCATCGACGCCGTGGTGGTCGCCACTCCCGATCACCTGCACAAGACCATCGTGGTGGACGCCTTGCGCGCGGGCAAGGACGTGTATTGCGAAAAACCTCTCACCTACCGTGCTTCCGACGGTCTGGAAATCATCGCCGCGGCCCGTGCCGGCGAGCGCATGGTCCAGGTGGGCAGCCAGGGCGTCAGCTCCGATCTGGAGCGTAAAGCCAAAGAGATGATCCGCGCCGGAAAACTCGGCCGGGTCACCATGATCCACGCCGCCATCAACCGCAACACCGCCTCCGGCGCCTGGATTTATCCCATCCCTCCGGACGCCTCTCCCGAAACCGTGAACTGGCCGATGTTTCTCGGTCAGGCCACTAAGCGCCCGTTCAGTCCCGAGCGATTCTTCCGCTGGCGCTGCTATCAGGAGTATTCGGGCGGCATCGCCACGGACCTGTTCGTTCACCTGTGCACCGCCATCCATTTCCTGATGGACGCCAAAATGCCGTCGCGCGTGATGGCCATGGGTGAGTTGTATCGCTGGAAGGAAAGCCGCGACGTGCCCGATACGCTCAACGCCATCCTGGAGTATCCGGAAGGCTTTACCGTGAATCTCAGCTCGTCATTCAACAATGAGATGAACGCGGAGAGTCAGTTTAAAGTTCTGGGAACCGAAGGCGCCTTGACCATCGGCGGCGAGGGCCTTGCCTTCTACCCGGAGAACGTGGTCGAAGATAACCGCTGGATCGTGGACTCCTGGGCCCAGTCGCAAGAAGATGCGTATTACAAGGATCCCAAGGTGATCGCCAGCGAAGTCGAGCCGGCCAAGCGCCCTCGCAAGCCGCCGGAGCATTTCAAGGATGAAGGGCCGGAAGCGACCGTGGCCCATTTCGGCCACTTTTTTGACTCCGTCCGTTCGCGCCAGCCCTACTGGGAAAATGCCGTGGCCGGCCACCACGCGGCCGCCTGCGCGCACCTGATCAATCAGTCGGCCAGCCAGCGGCGTGCCGTCGAATGGGATTTCGCCAAAGACGATATCCGCGCCTGATCCTTAGCCTCATCGGCGGCCCGATATTGGTGTGCGATACTGAAGTAAGAGGATGCCCGCCACCAGCCAGATTTCCGACGAGTCCGCGGTCGTACTGCAGGCCCGCGAGGGCGATGCCCGCGCCTTCTCGGAATTAGTGCGCCGCTACGAAAACAAAATCTTCCGGCTGGCGCTGCATATCACTCAGAATCGCGAAGACGCCGAAGACGTGCTGCAGGAAACCTTCCTGAAGGCATACGAGCACCTCGACCAGTTTCAGGGAAATTCGAAGTTTTACACCTGGATCGTGCGCATCGCCGTCAACCAGGCCCTCATGAAGCTGCGCAAGCGCAAGACCGATAAGACCGTCTCCATCGACGAGACCATCGATACCGGCGAGGACACCGTGGCGCGGGAAATTGCGGCCTGGGACGAAAATCCCGAGGAACGCTACACCCGCGAGGAAATGGGTGAAATTCTGAATTCGGCGGTGGACGCGCTGGCCCCGCCCTATCGTGCGGTTTTCGTGCTGCGCGACATGGAGGAATTATCCACGGAAGAAACCGCCGAGGCGCTCAACCTGTCTATTCCGGCGGTGAAGAGCCGCTTGCTCCGGGCGCGGCTGCAGCTTCGCGACAAGCTGACCCGCTTTTTCAAGCACAAGGGAGACGACGCCTTTGCTTACATGTAAAGAGTTCCTCCAGGAACTGACCGATTACCTGGATGAAAACGTCGACGCGGAAATCAAGGCCAAGCTGGAGCAGCACATTACCGAGTGCCCCAACTGTTGGGTGGTCTGCGATACCACCAAGAAAACCATCCGTATCTACAAAGGGATGGAGCCGCATCCGATCTCGCCCGAGATCGAATCGCGCCTGATGGCCGCGCTCGAAAAGAAGATGGCCGCCCACTAGCCGGCGCGCTCGCCCGGCCACCCTTGCGGCATGCTTGCATCCGGGAGCGAATCCTGACATAATCGCGCCTCGGACTCCCATTTATGACTCCTGAACCCTCCACCGATAGTGCCGCTCCGCCGTTAGGGGAAGTGGGCCGCATCACGGGTGTGTTCTTCGATCCCAAAAAGGCGTTCGCCGATATCGCCGCCCGTCCCACTTGGATCGTGCCGATGATTCTCATCATCGTGGCGTACCTCGCCTTCATGTATTGCTTCACTACGCACGTGGGCTGGGAGCGCTCGATGCGCCAGGCCTTTGACGCCAGCCCGCGCGTGCAGCAAATGGACCCGCAACAGCGCGAGGCCGCCCTTCAAATGCAACTGAAGTTCGCCCCGATTGGAGCGTACGTGGCGGGTCCGATCGTGATCGTGGTGATCGCTTTGGCTACCGCAGGCGTGCTGTTGCTGGTCGTCAAGATGATGGGAGCGTCGCTGAGGTTCAAACAGATGTTCGGGATTGCCAGCTACGCCATGCTCCCCGGACTCATCTCCAGCATTCTGACGATTGTCGTCATCTTCGTGAAGAACCCAGACGACTTTAACCTCAAGAACCCCCTGTCGTTCAATCTCGGCGCATTTCTGGAACCTCCTCCCACTACCTCGGGAGCTCTTTATAGCCTCGCCTCATCCATCGATCTGTTCAGTTTCTGGACGATTCTGCTGTTGGCCACCGGCATTTCGGTAGCAGCGCGCAAGTTTCCTTTCTCGAAAGCTCTGGTGGCGGTGGTCCTGCCTTGGGTGGTGTTGGTGCTTATCAAGGCCGGCTGGGCCGGCATCTTCGGGTAGCTACATCGCCTTCGACTTGCGCTCGCGCTTCTTGGCCACGGGCTCGGCGGGAGCCTCTTCGGCCGCCTCGGCCACCGCCGCGGTGGCCACCTGGACCGGCTTCTTCTTTTCCGCCAGGCTGCGCTTCAGCGCTTCCATGATGTCAATCACCGGCGCCACGTGCGGCTCCGGCGTCTCCACCACCTTCTGCCCTTCTTTCTTGGCCTCGATCATTTGCATCAGGTTGTCGCGGTACGTATCGTGATATTTTTCCGGCTCGAATTCGGCCTTCAGCGTGTCGATCAGCATGTTGGCCATGGCCAGCTCGGCGGGCTTCACCAAGTCGGTATTAGTGCGGAATTCATCCACCTGGCGAATTTCGTCCTGGTAGTACATGGTGTGCAGCAGGATGCCCTTCTTGCCCGGACGCAGCACCACGATATGCTCGCGATTGTGCATGGCGATCTTCGCCAGCGCGAAATAGTTCGATTGCCCCATGGCCGCGAACAGCAGCGCGTAGGGCTTCTCGCCGCCTTCATCCGGCGCCATGTAATAGGAGCTCTCCAGGTAGATGGGGTCTACCGCGTCGCCCTTCACGAATTCCAGAATCTCCATCACCTTGGCGGTCTTGGGCGCGACTTTCCGGATGTCCTCGTCCTCGATCACCACGTAATGGTCTTTCTCGTATTCGTATCCCTTCACCAGTTCGCTGCGCGGTATCGCCTCATTCTCCGACTGGCAATACGTCACCTGCTTG
>Ga0070731_10001989_pt1 | contig 20189 bp, 18 predicted proteins | sample Coa_R1_2_FD_66448 | JGI IMG/M metagenome (GOLD analysis project Ga0070731, IMG submission 66448) | Surface soil microbial communities from Centralia Pennsylvania, which are recovering from an underground coalmine fire - Coalmine... | ecosystem: Environmental > Terrestrial > Soil > Unclassified ... | reverse complement strand
GTCGCCGACACGCTCGACGCGATGACGAACGACCGACCGTACCGTCGGGCGCTGCCGTGGTCGACCGCGGTGCAAGAGATCGTCGACCAGTCCGGCGCGCAGTTCGACCCGACGGTCGTCGACGCGTTCCTGGGCCGAGAGTCCGAGCTGCGCCGGATCAGGCCGGCCGCCGCAGCCTGAGCAAGAGGCGAGCAGGGCCCCCCGCCGACGGGAGGCCCTGCCGCGCCTGGTTCACACGCCGTGGCCCTTGCAGGTGCCGCCGTCGGCGTCGCTCGAGCTGCCGTCGGGACACGTGGTCTTCGACCACGTCGCGCCGTTCACGTTCGTGCCCTGCAACTTCGCCCCGGCGAGGTTCGCGCCCGTGAGGTTGGCGCCGCCCAGGTTCGTGCCCTGGAGCGTCGCGCCGGAGAGGTTGGCGCCGCTCAGGTCGGCGCCCTGCAGGTTCGTACCTTGCAGGCTCGCACCCTGGAGGTTCGCGTTCTTCAGGTCGGCGCCCTGCAGGTTGGTGCCCTGCACGGTCGCGCCGTGCAGGTCGGCGCTCTCGAGGAAGCCGCCCTGCAGGTTGACGCCGACCAGCGTCGCACCCCCGAGCTCCGCGTCGGAGAGGTTCAGCCCACGCATGTTCTGCCCGTTCAGGCTCTGCCCGGCGAAGTCGATCTGACCCGTCGCCGGGTCGAGCGGCAGCGTCGGCGCGTTGCAGTGCGAGAAGTCGAACAAGCCGGCGAGGTCGAACGGAACGCCTTCCTTCGCGTCGGTCGACGCCAGGGCCTGATCGAACGAGCCCGGAATCGAAGGCAGGCCCCAGTTGTACTCGACGAAGTTGATGATCGAGCTCTGGTCGCTCAGGTTGTGGTCGACCGCGTTCTGCTTCGCGCACGGCGAGATGAGCAGCATCGGCAGCCGCGGGCCGAGACCGCAGCGGCCCTGCTCGCCGGCGAGCGGCGTCCCGGACGTTCCGCACATCTGCGAGACCGGGTTCGTGGAGCTGATCGCAGGTGGCGACTTCGTCGTGTTCGTCAGGTTGTCCGCGACCGAAAACGACGGATTGAGCACGCCGCTGTACGCGTGGTCGTACCAGCCGTCGGAGTCGTCGTAGTTCACGATCACGGCCGTGCTCGACCAGTCGGGTGACTTCTCGAGTGCGTTGATCTCGTTGACGACGAATGTCTGCTCGTCGGCCGGGTCGGAGTACTGCGCGTGGCCGTCCTCGTACCCCGGCGCCTTCAAGAACGTGACCGCAGGCAGCGCGGACGGCGGCAGCTTGCCGGCCGTGATCGCGGCCACGAGCTGGTCGAAGTCGCTCGTGTCGTAGTTGTGGTTCGGCGTGTTGAACTGCGGGCCGACGCCGTAGCCGCCCGTGAACGTCTGCGTGTCGGTGCCGATCGTGGCGAGCCCGGCCAGCGTGTCGTTGCCGGAGGCGTCGGTCGGGATCGTCAAGTGGTGGGGGTTCGCGGTCGACGGGTAGTACTGGAACGGCTCGTGGTGGGCGATGTAGTCGTCCTTGAACCCGAACTGATGGGTCGACGCCGTTTCGCCGAGCGCGACGCCGATCGGGTGGACCGCGTCGCAGAGGCCCTGGTTCGACGAGTTCGGGACGCTCGACTGGAAGCCCGCGTTCGCGAACTCGTCCGGGATGAACGTGCTCGTCGCCTGCCCGCTGTGTCCGACCGCCGCGGCTCCGTCGGCGAAGCTCGTGGTCGGCCGGAAGCCGCCCTGGAACCAGCCCCACGAGAGGCCGGCGGCGTTCAGGAGGTCGCCGATGTTCTGCCCGGTCAGCGAGACGGCGTCACGGGTCGAGCAGTCGTCGTAGTAGGGCTGGGCGTCGCTCGTGAGCGAGAAGCCGCCCTTGCCGTCCGGCGTGATGTCGGCGTTTGGCGCCGCGGTCGTGGCGACCGTGACCGCGCTCGACGCCGGCGGCTTCGTCGACTGCAGGCCGACGCCGCCGGTGTCGCCGGAGACGAGGTTGACGGCGCCGGGTGCCGACGGGCCGAAGGTCGTGCCGTACGAGTTGTCGCTCATCGCGTAGTGCTGTGCGTACTTCCAGAGCGCCGTTGCCGTGTTGCCGTCGTAGTAGTCCATGACGACCTTCGGGTCACACAGCGGGCCGCCCGATGTCGAACCGTTGCCGGCGCGATGCGTCATGCCGTCGGTGCCGACGCTCTCGACGAACTGATCCATCAGGCCGCCGTCGAACGCCTGCTGCTCGTCGCTGTAGTTGTGGTCTTGGTCGCAGGTGATCTGACCGCCGGGGCTCGAGCCGATCCCGAGCGGGCTGCTGTCGAGCCGCTTCGGGAGCGCACTGTTCGGGTTGCTCGCCGTCAGGTCGGTCGAGTGCTGCAGGCTCGCCGGCAGCGAGGGGTCGGTTGCCGGCAACAGGCCGTCGACCGCCGGCGTGCCTGGCGCCGCGACGAAGTGCTGCCCGTCGGTGTTCGCCGCGTTCGGATACGTACCGAAGTAGTGGTCGAACGAGATGTTCTCCTGGAAGATGACGACAAGGTGCTTGATGGGGGTCTTCGTGCCGCCCTCGGTGCGCGTCACATGTGCCTGCGTCGACGCCGCAAGCGATGCGGCCGCGACGGCGACGAGCGCGAGCAAGACCCAGCGGATGGTCTGTTTCATGGAGCCTCCTCCTTCACGGTGTGCGAGCGAGTGGGTTCGATCCTTCCGACCTGGACGCGATCCTGGGCATCTGGCCCGTTTCGATCTGGTGACGGTCCGGTGTGTGCGCGAGCCGGATCGAATCGCGCTAGCGGCGTACGATGAGGAGATGCGCGCGACACTCGAGCGTGAGCTGAAGCTCGAGCCGGAGCTCGGATTCGCCCTTCCCGAGCTCCCCGGCGAGCCGCTCGAGCCGCGGCTCTTCACGTCGACCTACTACGACACCCCGCCGCGCAGCCTCGCCCGTTGCGGCATCACGCTCCGCCGGCGCGTCGAGAACGGACTCTCGTGCTGGCAGCTGAAGCTGCCGCACGACTCGGCGCGCACGGAGCTCGAGGCGGCGGGGGGGCCCGCCGGGCCGCCTCCGGAGCTCGAGGCCCTGCTCGCCGCCCACCTTCGCTACGGGAGCGTCGAGCCGGTCGCGACGCTGCGCACGCGACGCGTCGGCGTGCGCGTCGTCGCGGGCGATCGGCGGCTCGCCGACGTCGTGCTCGATTCGGTCGACGTCTTAGACGACGGACACACCGCGGCCGCGTTCGCCGAGCTCGAAGTCGAGCTCGTCGAGGGCGACGACGGCGACCTCGAACGGCTGTCGCGGGTGCTCCGGCACGCGGGGGCGCAGCGTGGGAACGGCCGGCCGAAGGTCCTGCGCGTGCTCGACCTCGAAGACGAGCGTCCGCCCCGCAAGCAGGCGCCGGACGTCGAGCATCTGCGGTTCCTGCTCAGCCGGCAGCTGCGTGAGCTCGAGACGTGGGACCCGGGCGTCCGGCTCGGGACCGACCCGGAGGACCTGCACCGCTTCCGGGTCGCGACGAGACGCGGCCGCGCGCTCATCCGCGCCTCGCGGCCGCTCGTCGGCAAGCGGTTGACAGAGCTGAACGGCGAGCTGCGCTGGCTCGGGTCGCTGCTCGGCCCCGTCCGCGACCTCGACGTGCTGATCGCGCATCTCCGCAGCCTGCAGCCGAGTCTCGGCGACGACGCCCGGGGCGCCGAGCTCGTCGTGGCCGAGCTCGAGGAGGAGCGTGCGTCGATGCAGGACCGCCTCGTCCAGGCATTGACGAGCGACCGCTACCTCGCGCTGCTCGATCGATTCGCCGCGGACGTCGAAGCGCTCGCGCAGGAGAGCCCGCACGTGAAGCTGGTCGAGGTCGCGCAGCGCGAGGCGAACAAGGTGCGCAAGGCCTATCGCGCGCTGGGCCCCGACTCCGACGACGCAGCCGTGCACGAACTTCGGAAGAAGGCAAAACGCGCGCGCTACGCAGCCGAGCTCGCCGCGCTCGCCGAGGGCAAGCCGCTCCGGAAGGTGGTCGACGCGTTGAAGAAGCTCCAGGACATCGCCGGCGAGCACCAGGACGCAGTCGTGACCGAGGACCGCGTCCGGAAGGCCGCGCGCGCCCGCTCGGCGCTCGCGGCCGGCCGCATCGTCGCGGCCGAGCGCGAGCGGAAGGCGGCAGCGCGCGACGAGCTGCCCAAGGTGTGGAAGCGCGTCCGGCGCGCATTCGAGCGCGCCTTCTGAGTCGCGAAGGTTAGGCCGCCTCCGCCCGCGCTGCGAGCTCGAGCACCGCACCCTCGCGCAGCCCGCCGCGGCCGACCTTGAACGGCACGCCGAGCCGCTCCTGAATCGAGGCGAGGATCACGGCGCCCGCAGTCAGCGTGCTGAGGCGCCCGGGGTCGAGGTCGTACTCGCCCGCGAGCTCGTCGGCCGGCGTCGTCGCGAGCATGTCGAGCGCACGCTCGAGCTCGGCCGCGCCGAGCGTGCCGCCGACGAGCTTCTTCAGCGACCTGGCGCTGCCGCCGACCGCGAGCGCGACCTTCGGCGCCGGGAACACGAGGCTCTCGACGTACGGCGCCAGCTCGGTTCGCGCCCGCCGTACCGCGGCCTCGCCGGGAGGGTCGTCGCCCAGGCAGCGGCTGGCGAGCCGGCGCGACCCGATGTCGATCGAGCGCGTCCACGCGGCGCCGCCGTCCTGTGTGCCGATCGTGATCTGGGCCGAGCCGCCGCCGACGTCGCACACCGCGATCACGCCGGGGCCGAGGTCGCGGGTCCGGCTGAGCGCGCCGACGAAGGCGAGCCGTCCTTCCTCCGCTGCCGAGACGAGCCGCACGGGAACGCGCGCCGTCGCTGCGAGGAGCTCCAGCAGCTCGGCGCCGTTCGCCGCCTGGCGGCCCGGGCTCGTCACGAGCACCTGTAGCCGTTCGGCCCGGTGCCGGCGGGCGACCTTGACCCAGTCGGCGACGCAGTCGGCGACCTCGGCGAGCTGCTCCGGCGGAATCGAGCCGGTCGCCTCGATCGCGGCACCGAGGCCGAGGATCGCGCGCCGCTGGACGATGGTCTCGCCGCCGCTCGCGACGAGCAGCCGGACCGTGTTCGAGCCCACGTCGACGACCCCTACCCGCACACCCCCATGATGGCGGGGCCACAGGTCGGCAGCGGTCAGCGGCTCCGCGGCGTCCACCGTGCCCGCTCCCGCCGGCGCATGAAGACCTCTTGCGCCGGCCGCTGCCGTTCGCTCTTGTCCGTCCTCACACGTGTCCATGTACCGTCCGCGTGCAGTTCCCACGCCTGGCGGTTGTCGGCGAGGAGTGTCTTGAAGATCGAGTCGATGTCGGCTCGCACGTGCGCCGCCTCGACCGGGACGACGACTTCGATCCGGTGGTCGAGGTTGCGCTGCATCAGGTCGGCGCTGCCCAGGAAGTAGCTGCGCTTCTCGCCGGCCTCGAAGCAGTAGAGACGGCTGTGCTCGAGGAACCGGCCGAGGATCGAGCGGACGCGGATCCGCTCGCTCAGCCCGGGCACCCCGGGGCGCAGCGTGCAGATGGCGCGCACGATCAGGTCGATCTCCGCGCCGGCCTGCGAAGCGCGGTAGAGCTCCTCCGCGATCGCCGGGTCGACCAGGTTGTTCACCTTGATCCGGATCCGTGCGTGCTCGCCGGCGGCGGCCGCCTCGGCGACGGCGCGGATCTCTTCGACGAGCCGCCGGCGCAGGTTGAACGGCGCGACGAGCAGCTTGCGGAAGCGGCGCGGGCGGCCGAAGCCGGTGACGAGGTTGAACAGGTCGGCGACGTCGGCGGCGATGTCCGGGTCGGCGGTGAACAGCCCGACGTCCTCGTAGTTGCGGGCGGTCGTCGCGTGGTAGTTGCCGGTGCCGATGTGCACGTAGCGGCGAAGGCCGTCGCCCTCGCGGCGCACGACGAGCGTCGTCTTCGCGTGGATCTTCAGATCGGGGAACCCGTAGACGACGTGGACCCCCGCCTGCTCGAGCGAGCGCGACCACTCGATGTTCCGGCGCTCGTCGAAGCGCGCTTTCAGCTCGACGACGCAGACGCTCTGCTTGCCGTTCTCGGCTGCTTCCATCAGGGCCGGCGCGAGCGCCGAGTCGTGGCTCGTGCGATAGACGGTCGTCTTCAGCGTCACGACCTTCGGATCCTTCGCGGCCGCGCGCACGAACGATTCGACGCTCGTCGCGAACGAGTCGTACGGATGCTGGACGACGACGTCGCGCGCCGCGATCTCCGCGAAGAGGCTGCCGTCCTTCGGCTGCGCGAGCCGGCGCTGCGTGAACGGCACCCAGGGCGGGTCCTTCAGCTCCGGCCGGTCGAGCTCGTACAGCTGGCCGACGTCGGCGAGGTCGAGCAGCCCGTGGATCGGATAGACGACCTCGGCACGCGCCGGCAGTCGCTCCTCGAGGAGTCGCAGCATCGACTGCGAGATCGACTGCGAGACCTCGAGCCTGACGACCGCGCCGAAACGGCGCTTTTGGAGCTCGCTCTCGACGGCGACGAGCAGGTCGTCGGCGTCGTCCGAGATCTCGGTATCACCGTCCCGAGTGACCCGGAACGCGGCGCGCTCGACGACCTCCATCTCCGGGAACAGCCAGTCCAGGTAGTGCGCGATCACGTTCTCGAGCGGCAGCAGCAGACCGTCCGCGCCCGCGCGTACGAAGCGCGGCAGGCCCTCCGGCACCTTGACGCGGGCGAACCGCTCCTCGGCCGACTGCGGATCGCGAACGACGACGCCGAGGGAGAGCGAGAGCCCGGAGATGTACGGGAACGGCTGTCCCGGCCCGATCGCGAGCGGCGTCAGGACCGGGTAGATCCGGCTCGCGAACGTCGCCTCGAGCTCGCGGAGGTCGGTCTCGGTCGCGTCGTCGAGGCTGCCGATCGCGATCCCCTCGTCGGCCAGCGCCGGCCGGAGCTCGCGCCGCCAGAGCTCGGACTGCGCCGCCGTCAGCGCCAGGACGCGCTCGCGCACCTCGGCGAGCGCCTGCTGCGCGGTGCGCCCGTCCGGTGAGCGGACGCCCAGCCCGGCGACCACCTGGTCGAGCAGGCCGGCGACGCGGACCATGAAGAACTCGTCGAGGTTGGCCGAGAAGATCCCGCAGAACTTGACGCGTTCGAGCAAAGGCTGGCTCGTGTCGGCGGCCAGCTCGAGGACACGGGCGTTCAGGTCGAGCCACGAAAGCTCGCGGTTGAGTAAGCCCTCCGGTGCCTCCTGCTCAGGTCGCTGTGTCGTTGCCACGTGACCATGATCCCAGAGCATTGGTGAACATGAGGTGTCGATTCGGTAAACGCGCGGGCCCGCCGCCCGAGTCACTATGCTCGACGGGATGCGGACCGACCGCCTGCTCGTCGCGCTCGCAATCGTGCTGGGCATCGCCCTGATCGCCATCGCGATCGTCTACTGGGCGGAGCCGGCAAAGTCGCTGCCGAGCTTCTTCCCGGGCCATCAGGCGGGCTCGAACCACCATCACACGAAACACGGTATCGCCTCGTTCCTGGTCGGCCTCGCCTGCTTCGTCTTCGCCTGGTTCCGTAGCGGCCCGAGGCGTCCGGCACAGACTGCGTGATCCTCGCCTCGCTGATCTCCTACCCGCGGGCGATCGTCCTCGGGCTCCTGCAGGGCGTCACGGAGCTCTTTCCGATCTCGAGCCTCGGCCACACCGTGATCCTGCCGGGCCTCCTCGGCTGGAATGTGCACCAGAACGCGGCGTACTTCCTCTCGTTCCTCGTCGCGACCCACCTCGCCACCGCGATCGTGCTGCTGCTCTTCTTCTGGCGCGACTGGGCGCGGATCCTGAAGGGCATCGGCCGCTCCCTCCGCGACCGGGGCATCGCGCCTGACGACGCCGACGCCAAGCTCGGCTGGCTGCTCGTCGTCGGGACGATCCCGGCCGGGATCATCGGCCTGCTGCTCCAGGACACCCTGCGCAAGGCGTTCGCGTCGCCGAGGACTGCGGCCGCGTTCCTGGTCGCGAACGGCGTCCTCCTCGGGGGCGCCGAGCTGCTCCGGCGTCGAGCGCCGCAGGTGGAGGCGGACGACGACGTCCGGATCGCGCGCCGGGTCGGCTTCCGCGACGCGACGGTGGTGGGGACGATCCAGTCGCTCGCGTTGATCCCTGGTTTCTCGCGCTCGGGCGCGGCGATGGGCGGCGGCCTCTTCGTCGGGCTCTCGCACAAGGACGCCGCGCGGTTCGCCTTCCTGCTCGCGACGCCGATCATCGGCGCGGCGGCGCTGCTGAAGCTGCCGCAGCTCTTCGGCCACGACGGCAACGGCGTCCGCGGGCAGGCGCTCGTCGCGTCGCTCTGCTCCGCCCTCACCGCGTACCTCGCCGTCCGGTTCCTGATGCGCTTCTTCGAGACGAACACGCTGACCCCGTTCGCCGCGTACTGCGTTTGTGCAGGCATCGGCGCCACGATCTACTTCGCCGTCTCGTAGAAGGTGCCGGGCCGGCTGGAGGTCCCGCTCCTTGACGTCCAGCCGGCCCCTCGGCCGATCAAGCTTCGCTCCCGACGGCCAGGAGGCCAAGGGCCGTTCACCACCTCGACCCCGGTTCACTACCGCCTCGTGACCCGGAAAAGCGCTGCAGATCGCCAACAATGGGGGAGATGCCGATCAAACAGTCCCCACTGCTCTGCGAGCTGCACGCGCACACGACGTGGAGCGACGGGCTGCTCTCACCCCGCGAGCTCTGCGATCTCTACGGCCGCTCCGGCTTCGACGTCCTCGCGATCACCGACCACGCGATGATCGGCGGCGGCGTGCAGCCGGAGCAGTTCGACCAGTACCTCGCGGCGATCGAGACCGAGAACGAGCGCGCGCTGCGTCTGTACGACCTGCTCGTTCTGCCCGGCCTCGAGCTGACCGTCGAGGACGCGGACGTGACGCGAGCCGGGCACGCGGTCGCGGTCGGCCTGCGCTCCCACATCGACGTGGCGGCAGGACTCGAGCCCAGCCTGCGCGCCGCCCGCGCGCACGGCGCGGCGCTCGTCGCCGCCCACCCGTACTCGCCGGCGGAGGCAGCAGGCACACCGCGCGGGACCGCGGCGTTCGCGGCCGAGCCGGAGCGCTGGGCGCCGCTCGTCGACCGCTTCGAGCTCTTCAACCGCACGACGCTCTTCGGGTGGGTGGCCGACGCGGGGCTGCCGGCGGTCGCGAACGGCGACTTCCACGAGCCCGAGCACCTCGGCGGCTGGAAGACGCTGCTTCCCTGCTGGAAGCACGAGCGGGCGATCGTCGAGTACCTGTGCTCGACGCGTCCCGCCTATCTCGTGCGGCTCGAGCCGGACGCCGCCAGCCTGCGCCGCGCCGCATAGGCGCCACGATCGATTCATCCTCGTCGGGGAGGCCTGACGGATGTCAACGCGCGGCCGTTCGAGTTCCCTCGTTCGGTGGTACAGCGCGCTGTCAAGCACCGTCCGAGTGATGCGCGGAGGGCAGTCACCGCAGACGATCTGGGTGTGAAGCTCTGGCTGCGGCTCCGGGAGCGAATGCGTCAGCGTGCGCTGCGCCGCCGTGCGCTTCGCAACAAGCGGCTGATGGACCGCGCTTCGCGCGCCGAGCGCTATGGGCCGTAGGCGACGAGCACGATCGTGGCGAGCCCGAGCACGACGCCGGCGGCGATCAGCGCCAGCTCGAGCCGTTCGTCCAGACGCGGGAACTCGCCTCGTTCCACGGCGCGCTCGACGTTGCGGACGCGGACGAAGCCGATGACGATGAAGGCGATCCCCAGCGCGCCGAAGCCGGCGCCGACCGCCTCGTACGGCCACTCGGTCGCGTGCGTGACGCCGGGGACGATCCGCCCGAGCCCGATCGCGACAGCGATCGACGTCAGCCCGGTGCGCCACCAGGCGAGGTAGGTGCGCTCGTTCGCGAGCCGTGTCCGGCGGGTCGCGTCCGTGGTCTCGTCCACCCCCACGGTCTCAGAGAAGTATCAGAGACGAGCCCGCTTCGAGCAGGGACTTTGCACTCTCGTCACAGAGCGCCCGTCTCAGAGACCTCTCTGAGAGGTGTCAGAGCGCGGCGTAGGGGTCAGACCGGGTGCGAGGCGTCGGTCAGCTCGTGCAGCTCGCCGGTGACCATGTACGCGATCTGCTCGCCGATGTCGACCGCGTGGTCGCCGATCCGCTCGACGCAGCGCGAGACGACGAGCATCCGCAGCCCGTACTCGCGCTCTTCGGGCGAGTCGCCGAGCGAGAGCACGTCCTCGATCGCGTGCCGGTTGGCGCGGTCGATCAGCTCGTCCAGCTCCTGCAGCGAGCGCGCCTTCTCGACGTCGCGATCGGCGAACGCGTCCAGCGCGACGCGGATCATCTGCTCCGCACGCTGGCCCATGTCCTCGAGCGACGCGAGGATCGCCTCGCCGGTGACGTGGAGGCCGCCCATCAGCTTCGTCAGCTTCGCGACGGTGACCGCGTAGTCCGCCATCCGCTCGAGGTGGAGGTTCACGCGCAGGATCGCAAGCACCAGCCGCAGGTCGCCGGCCACGGGCGTCTGCCGTGCGAGGAGCGACTGCACGCCCTCCTCGATCCGCATGTACGAGCGGTCGACCTCGTCGTCGAAGCCGATCACCTCGTCGGCGAGCTCGTCGTCGCCGCGCGCGAGCGCGTTCAGCGCCGAGCGGAGCGCGCGCAGGACCAGCGCCCCCTCCTCTTGGACTGCCGCCTCGAGCTGCGACAGCTCGTCCTGAAACGATTGCCTCAACCGAACCGCCCGGTCACGTAGCCCTCGGTGCGGGGATCGGACGGCTGGGTGAAGATCTTCTCGGTCGAGTCGTACTCCACGAGGATGCCGTGCCTGCTCCCGTCCTCCTCGACCTGAAGGCTGAAGAAGGCGGTCATCTCGGCCACGCGCGCGGCCTGCTGCATGTTGTGGGTGACGATGACCAGCGTGTACTGCTGCTTCAGCTCGTCCATCAGGTCCTCGATCGCCTGAGTCGAGATCGGGTCGAGCGCCGAGGCCGGCTCGTCGAGCAGGATCACCTGCGGCTCGACCGCGATCGCGCGTGCGATGCACAACCGCTGCTGCTGTCCGCCCGAGAGGCCGAGCGCGGAGCGCTTGAGGCGGTTCTTCACCTCGTCCCAGATCGCGGCGCCGCGAAGCGCCTGCTCGACGCGATCGTCGAGGTTGTCCTTCATGCCGAGGATGCGCAGCCCGTACGCGACGTTGTCGTAGATCGACTTCGGGAACGGATTCGGGCGCTGGAAGACCATGCCGATCCTGCGGCGCACCTCGATCGGGTCGACGCCCGGGCCGTAGAGATCGATGCCGTGGAAGAGCAGCTTCCCGTCGATGCGCGCGCTCGGCACGAGGTCGTTCATGCGGTTGAGGCAGCGCAGGAAGGTCGACTTGCCGCAGCCCGACGGGCCGATCAGGGCCGTGATCGAGTTGCGGTAGATCTCGAGCGACACACCCACGACCGCCGGCGCCGGCCCGTAGCGGACGGACAGGTTCTGCACGTCGAACACCGTGTCCCGGCGCTCGGGAGCAGGCGGCGGCTTCGAGACGCCGACGGGCGCGACTCGGGTCGGGTCCACGACGTTCACCGTAACCGAGTCTCCCCGGCCTCAGTCAGGCATGGGGTTCACAGGATGTGAACGAGCTGTGACGGAGTGGTAACGCGGCTCGCGGTCGCCTTGCACGGCTGGAAAGCTGCACTCCGTGGAGGCAGCCGCTCCGACCGCCGCCGCTCAGCCCTCGCCGCTCCGGCGGACGAGGCACCTCCTCGACCGGCTCGGCGACCGCGCGCTCTTCGGCCTGACCGCCCTCGCGGCGCTCCTCGCGCTGCTCACGGTCGCGGCGATCATCTGGCAGGTCATCTCCAAGGCCGAACCGGCCGTCCGTCACTGGGGGATCGCGTTCCTCTGGCACAGCACCTGGAACCCGGTCACGAACGTCTACGGGGCGCGCGAGTACCTGATCGGGACGCTCGTCACGTCGTTCGGCGCCGTCCTGATCGCGGCACCGCTCTCGATCGCGATCGGGCTCTTCCTGAGCGAGCTCGCGCCGCCGGCAATCCGGGGGCCGGTCGGATCGCTCGTCGACATGCTCGCCGCGGTTCCGAGCGTCGTCTTCGGGCTCTGGGGGATCTACGTGCTGCTTCCCTTCATCGCCAAGATCGAGCCGGGCCTGCACACGGGCCTCGGCTGGATCCCGATCTTCGGCCGGGCGAACCCCGCGGGTGCGGGCGTGTTCCCGGCGATCCTCGTGCTCTCGATCATGGCGACGCCGATCACGTCGTCGATCTGCCGCGAGCTCTTCGCGAGCGTTCCGAACGACCTCGAGGAGGCCGCGATCGGGCTCGGCGCGACCCGCTGGGAGATGGTCCGCGGCGTCGTCGTCCCGCAGGTCCGCGGCGGCGTCGTCGCGGCGATCATCCTCGGCCTCGGCCGCGCGCTCGGTGAGGCGATCGCGGTCACGCAGGTGATCGGCAACGGCGTCCCGGTCAAGCTCTCGATCTTCCAGCCCGGCAGCTCGCTCGCGAGCCAGCTCGCGAACCAGTACTCGAGCCAGATCTCGCCGCTCTCCGTCTCCTCGCTGATCTACCTCGCGCTGATCCTGCTCGTGATCACCTTCGTCGCCAACCTCGTCGCGCAATCGATCGTCCACCGCTTCGACACCGTCCGGATGTCATGACGCCCGAGTTCTCGCTCCAGGCGACCGGCCGCTCACGGCGGCGCCTTCGCGCCAACCGGGCCGCCGAGGTCGGCGCCGTGCTGGCGGCCGGGGTGGCGCTCGTCATTCTCGGCATCGTCGTCGGCTCGGTCATCGTCCGTGCCATCCCCGGCCTGAGCCTCGACTTGCTGACGAAGGGCCCGGTCTTGTTCGGGAGCGGCGGCGGAATCGCGCCCGCGATCGTCGGCACGTTCGTCCTCATCCTGATCGCAGCGGCGATCTCGGTGCCGGTCGGCGTGCTGACGGCGCTCTTCGTGAGCGAGTTCGCGCCGCGCCGGCTCGCCGACCAGGTGAAGCTCTGGCTGGACGTCCTCAACGGCTTCCCGTCGATCGTGATCGGGATCTTCGTCTTCGCTCTGGCGGTGAAGACGAAGGTGCCGATCATCGGGCTCGGGCACCACCAGAGCGCCTGGGCGGGCGGATTCGCCCTCTCGATCATCATGCTGCCGCTCGTCGCGCGCACGACGATGGAGGTGCTCGCGCTCGTGCCGAACCACCTGCGTGAGGCGAGCTACGCCCTCGGCGTATCGAAGTGGCGCACCGTGCTCGGCGTCGTCCTCCCGAGCGCGATCGGCGGCATCGTCACGGGCACGACGCTCGCGGTCGCGCGCGCGGCCGGCGAGACGGCGCCGCTCCTCTTCACGTGCACGTACGCGAGCCAGCTCGTGACCTGGGATCCCTCGAAGCCGATGAGCTCGATCCCGTTCACGATCTTCAGCTACTCGGAGCAGGCCGACCCGCACCTCCATGCCCAAGCGTGGGCCGCCGCGCTCTTGCTGATCGGCTTCGTGCTGATCACGAGCCTGACCGCCCGGCTCCTGCTCGACCGCTCGCGCCGCAAGCTCGGCCGCGTCGCATGAAGCCCGTAACCACTTCGTCACCACTCTCTCACACCGTCGAAGCCCACGCTCACGGCTGGGCGAGGCACCGTACCCACCGACCAACACGGACAAGGAGACAATTCAGATGAAGCGGCAGGGAATCGCGATCCTGGTGCTCGCGGCCGCCGTCGGACTGCTGTCGGCTGCGGCGGCGTCCGCCAAGCAAACGAAGAGCTCGGACACGAGCCTCTCGGGCGCCGGCTCGAGCCTGGTCGCCCCGCTCGTGCAGCAGTACATCGGCCCGATCGGCACCGCCTACGGCATCTCGCTCACCTACGCGAGCGTCGGCTCGGGAACCGGCATCGCCGACATCACCGCCCGCTCGGTCGACTTCGGCGCCTCCGACGCGCCGCTCAACCCGACCCAGGCGCAGAGCTGCAACAGCTGCATCGAGATCCCCTGGGCGCTCTCGGCGACAACGCTTTCGTACAACATCCCGGGGCTGACGGGTCAGCTGCATCTCGACGGCGCGACGATCGCGGGCATCTACCTGGGCACGATCACGAAGTGGAACGACCCGGCGATCACCGCGCTGAATCCGAAGCTCTCGCTGCCGGACCTCGCGATCACGGCGGTTCACCGCTCCGACGGCTCCGGTGACACGTACGCGTTCACGGACTACCTGCAGCGGGTCAGCAAGACGTTCCAGACGCAGGTCGGGAACAACACCCTCGTCAACTGGCCCGGCGGGATCGGCGCGAGCGGCAACGCGGGTGTCTCGGGCGTGATCTCGAACACGCAGGGCGCGATCGGCTACATCAGCGCCGCGTACGCCCTGACGAACCACCTCAAGGTGGCGGCGATCAAGAACCTCGCCGGCGCCTTCGCCACGCCGGGGCTGCGGGGGATCGAGGCGGCCGCCCAGGCCTTCCCGAGCCCGACCTCGACCACGAACGGCGTCGAGATGCACATCGTCAACCCGCCCAAGTCGGCCGGCGCGCTTGCCTACCCGATCTCCACCTACACCTACATCATCGTCCCGAAATCGTCGTCCAAGGCGCAGCAGCTCAGGCAGCTGATCTTCTGGGCGCTGACGCAGGGCGGCCCCAAGTACGGGCCGGCGCTGATCTTCGCCAAGATCCCGGTCAAGATCCTCTCCGCGGCCGAGAAGGCGATCAAGGAGATCCAGCCTTCGGCCTGACCAAGACCTCGTTCAGAGGTGACTGAGCCAAGCGTGGGGGAGAACCTCCGGTTCTCCCCCACGGCCCGGCATAGGATCGAGTTGTGAGCGAAGCGGTTCGGGCGCTGATCGATTCCTACAACGATGCCTGGAACCGGCAGGACCTCGATGCGATCGACGCGGTGCACGCCGACGAGGTCGTGTTCGAGAACCACACCGCCGGCGAGCGCGCCGAAGGCGCGGCCGCGGTTCGCGCTCACATCGCGGCGATCTTCGAGCACTGGCCGTCGCTCCGCTTCCGCGGGCGGCGCCTCTACGTCGCCGACGACTTCGCGGTCAGCGAGTGGACCGCGACCGCGACCCGGCCCGACGGCACGCGGATCGAGTGGGACGGCGTCGACGTCTTCCCGGTTCGCGACGGAAAGATCCTGCGCAAGGACGTGTACTCGACCTCGCACGCGCCGCGCGTCTCGGGAACCTCGGGCTAGCGCGGAAGCCGAGTCGGGCCGCAGCCCCCTGCGCGCTAGGCCGGGAACAGGCAGCGGATTCGCAGTCCCTGATCGGGCGGGCTGTCGGCCTCGACCGTGCCGCCCGCTGCGACGACGACGTGCTTCACGATCGCGAGGCCGAGCCCTGTTCCGCGGGACGCGCGGGCCGAGTCGGCGCGCCAGAAGCGCTCGAAGAGGCGCGGCAGCTCGTCCTCGGCGACGCCCGCGCCGTCGTCGCTCGCGACGATGACGGCTCCCTCCGGATCCGCCGCGACCTCGAGCGTGAAGGTCGCGCCCGGGCCCGTATAGCGGATCGCGTTCTCGGTCAGGTTCTCGGCGATGACCCGGAGCATCCGCGGCCGGAGCGGCACGTCGACGAACGGATCGCCGTCGGCGCGCAGCGTGAGGCCGGCACGGCCGGCGGCCTCCTCGTGCTCGGCGACGATCTGCTCCAGGATCGGCAGCGCGTTCGTCCGTCCGAGCGAGACGATCTCGTGGCCGCTCTCCAGCTCGGCGAGGAAGAGGATCTCGTCGATCAGCGCGCCGGCCTGCTCGACCTCGGCCCGGGCCAGCTCGAGGAGCGCGCGCACGTCGGCGCCCTCGAGGTCGGCGGAGTCGAGGAGCGCCATGATCCGCGCGAGCGGCGTGCGCAGCTCGTGCGAGACGGCGGCGGTGAAGCCGATCCGAAGCTCGGCGAATGGATCGTTCACCAGACCGTCACCATTCCGACACGCAGTGCAATCGGGGCACGGCTCTATCGTAGGAGCGTGGCCAAGATCCTGATCGTCGAGGACGACTCCGTGATCGCGGACGGCATGGCGCGGCATCTCGCCGCGGCGGGCTTCGAGCCGCTCGTCGTCGGCCGCGGCGAGGTCGGCCTCGCGCGCTTGCGATTCGAAAACCCGGACGTCTGCGTGCTCGACCTGATGCTGCCCGAGCTCGACGGCTGGCGGCTGATCGAGACCGCCCGCGCCGAGGGGATCGGGACGCCGATCGTCGTCGTCTCGGCCCGCGGCACCGAGCACGACCGGGTGCACGCGCTCGAGATCGGCGCCGACGACTACCTCGTCAAGCCGTTCTCGATGCGCGAGCTCGTGGCGCGCGTCGGCGCCGCCGCGCGCCGCGGCGTCCGGCCGGCCGAGGAGCGGCGCGGGGAGCCGATCGAGATCGAGGAGCTGCGCATCGATCCGCGCGAGGTGCAGGCGTACGTGGGCGGCCAGAGCGCGGCGCTGACGCCGACCGAGTTCAGGCTCCTCTACACGCTCGCGCTCGACCGCGGCCGGGTCGTGACGCGGGACGAGCTGCTGCAGAAAGTCTGGGGAAGACGCGAGACCCACCGCGACCGGACGGTCGACGTGTTCGTCCGCCGGCTGCGCCAGAAGATCGACCGCATCGCGCCCAAGCACTCGTTCATCCAGACGCGCTTCGGGGTCGGCTACAAGCTCGAGGCCGAACCCAAGTAGCTCGAGGCCCGCGACCTATAGTCGCGGAATGGATTTCGAGCTCACCGCCGACCAGCGCGAGATCCGGGCGCTGGCCCGGGAGTTCGCGGCGGCTGAGATCGCCCCCCATGCGGCCGAGTGGGACCGCGCACACGCGTTCCCGCGCGCGCTGCTCGGTAGGCTCGCCGAGCTCGGGTTGCTCGGCGTCTGCGTCCCCGAGGAGCACGGCGGCGCCGGGGCCGATTTCCTCTCCTACGTACTCGTGCTCGAGGAGCTCTCGCGTGCCGACGCCGGCGTCGGCGTCACGGTCGCCGTGCACACCTCAGCGTGCACGCTGCCGTTGCTCGTGCACGGCGACGAGGCCCAGCGGACGCGGTTCGTGCCGCCGCTCGCGCGCGGGGAGACGATCGGCGCGTTCGCGCTGACCGAGGCCGGCGCCGGCTCGGATGCGGGCGCGTTGGCCACGCGCGCCGAGCGGACGGGAAACGGCTGGCGCATCGTCGGCAGCAAGCAGTGGATCACGAACGGGTCGTTCGCCGGCACGTTCCTCGTCTTCGCGCGCACCGACCCGAACCGCGACGGCGCCCGCGGCGTCTCCGCCTTCGTGCTCGACGCCGAGCACGTGCAGGTGACGCGCGAGGAGGAGAAGCTCGGGCTGAACTCGTCGTCGACGAGCGACCTCGTACTCGACACGGAGGTTCAGGGTGACCGGCTGCTCGGCGAGGAGAACCGCGGCTTCCGGATCGCGATGTCGACGCTCGACGGCGGCCGGATCGGGATCGGTGCACAGGCGGTCGGGATCGCGCAGGCGGCCTACGACGTCGCGCGCGCGTACGCCCTCGAGCGCCACGCCTTCGGACAGCGGATCGCCGACTTCCAGGCGATCCAGCACAAGCTCGCGAACATGGCGCTCGAGATCGAGGCGGCCCGGCTGCTCGTCTACCGCGCCGCCTGGGCGAAGGAGACCGGCAGGCCGCACACCGCCGAGGGGGCGATGGCGAAGCTGTATGCGTCGGAGGTCGCGCGGCGGCAGACAGGCGAGGCGATCCAGGTGCTCGGCGGCTACGGCTACACGAAGGAGTTCCCCGTCGAGCGCTACTACCGGGACGCGAAGATCACCGAGATCTACGAGGGGACGAGCGAGATCCAGCGGCTCGTGATCGCGCGCGAGCTCCTCGGCCGCCAGGCGGCCGGCGCGTGAGCCGCAAGCGGGACGAGCCGGTGCGGCTGAACCGCATCTACACGCGGGGCGGCGACCACGGGCAGACCTCGCTCGGCGACGGCTCGCGCGTCTCGAAGCTCGACCCGCTCGTACGGGCGTACGGCGCCGTCGACGTGCTCAACTCGATGCTCGGGTGGGCGCGCGTCGCGGGCGACGACGACCGGCTCGCACGGATCCAGAACGAGCTCTTCGACCTGGGCGCCGACCTCTCCGTGCCCTACGCCGAGGGCGACGGGCGACTCCGGACGACGCAGGACCGGATCGACCGGCTCGAGGCCGACTGCGACGAGGCGAACGCCGGGCTGCCGGAGCTCAAGAGCTTCGTGCTGCCGGGCGGTGACGAGCAACCGGCGCGCCTGCACCTGGCGCGCGCGGTCTGCCGCCGCGCCGAGCTCGAGGTGATCGAGGCTGCGGAGCAGCGGCCGGTGAACCCGCTCGCCGCCGTCTACCTGAACCGTCTTTCCGACTTGCTCTTCATCCTCGCGCGCGCGTACGCGGGCGGTGACGAGCGGGTCTGGCAGCCGGGTGGCTAGGCGGCGCTCGCCGCGCCGGCGGCCTGCGTGAGCTCGTCGACGACCTTGCTCACGCGCTCGCCGAGCGAGGCGCCAGAGCCGACGACGACGGCGCTCGCCCCGTAGCGACTCGCGCGGGCGCCGCGCGTAAGGTGGCTCGTGACCGCGACGATCTTCACCGACGGGAAGACGATGTGCAGGTTGTGAACCGTGATGACGCCGTACTTGTCGACGTCGACCACGATCGCGGCGACGTCCTCTTCCGAGCCGGTGATGTCGAAGACGTGGTCGACCGCGGCGACCTGGACCTTCGCGGGCCGCTTCAGCGCGAGCTCCATGGTGGTGTGCCCGCTCGCGCTACCGACGACGATCACGTCCGGGGTCGCGACGACGGGTGCGCTCCCCGGCCTGATCGTGACCGGAATCGTGTAGGCGCGGCGGGTACCGTCGGTGATCGCAACGACCGTCAACCGGTACTGATCAGGACCGAGGTTCGTCGGCAGCTGATACCGGAGGATGAACGTCCCCGCGCGCAGGTCTCGCGTCCACAGGCCGACGATGCGGCTGCTCGAGCCGCGCAACGTCGCAGTGACCTCCGACGAACGGCTCAGCTGGATGCGGATCGCGACGTAGTGGCGGACGACCGGATCGATGCGCATGCCGCCGACGACGTGCACCGAGAGCGGCGTCCGCAACGGGGCGGAGCTCGCCGCCTGGGTGGGGGCGAGCGTGAAATCGACGGGCGAGCCGACGATCGCGTAGGCCGGGACGGCCGGCGACTGCGACGTCACCGTCTGACCCGAGCCGATGTTCGTCACGACGCCGACGGTGAAGCCGGCAGCCTGGAGGGCTGCGCCGGCCTGCTGCTCGGTCATGCCGGCCAGGTTCGGGACGCCGGTGAAGCCGTACGTGGGCGGGCCGCTCCGGCCGGCGCAGTCGGTCGCGAGCACCCGGTAGACGTGGGTGTCGCCGGTGCTGGCCGGCCCGACGTAGTACTCGAACGTCTGGCCGCCGAGCGTCTTCAGCGTCGTGCCGTCGACCTGCACGGAGTAGGAGGCGATGCAGCCCGTGACCGTGGTCGCCGGGTTCCAGCGAAGCAGGAGCTGGCCGTTGTCGATGCCGGCGCCGAGCTGGTTCGGCGCGCTCGGGGCCTGCGTGTTGGAGAGCAGCGCGTACAGCGTCAGATGCGTCGTGTAGACGGCGATGCCGCCGCCGGCCCGCGGCGCGTAGCCGTCGACCGTCCCCGGCGGGAGGGAGGGCCCCGACACGGGCAGGAGGTAACGCCAGGTCGAGCCGCCGTCGGTAGAGACCGCCGGTACGTCGTCCGGCCCGGCGTTCGGGAAGTCGATCTCGATCGGAGCGGCGAACGTCGTCACCGGCTGGTCGGTGAGGAGCGTGTGCGCCGTCACGTCGACGGGCGTGCCGGCGAACGAGGCGCCTGCCGGCGCGCTCACGCCGGGCTGCGGGGTCATCGTGATCACCATGCCCTCGCCGGGGATCGCGGTGGCCGGCCAGGCGGTCGTCAGCTGCGTGTCCGCAGTCGTCAGCGAGCCGGCGTTGCCGGCCGGGTACGCGGTCTCCGACACGGCCGGCGCCGGCGTCCCGCCCGACGTGGCCCAGATCGTGAAGTGGGTCTCGACCCGGGTCGGCTGGGCGATGCCGTCGCTGACCGTCGCCGAGATCGTGTAGAGGCCGGGCGTCGTCGCCGAGTACGGGATCGTCCACGTCGCCGCGGTCGCGTCCGGCAGGCTGACCGGCGCGCCGCTCGGCGGCTGGAGGGTCGCCTGCGTGATCTGCACCGACCGGTCGAAGGTCATCGTCACGTTCGGGCCGACCGAGGCGATCGTGCTGCCGTCGGTCGGGCTCTCCGAGACGACGCTCGGCGTCGACGGGCTGCCGCCGCCACCGCCGCCG
>Ga0070731_10001988_pt1 | contig 20213 bp, 14 predicted proteins | sample Coa_R1_2_FD_66448 | JGI IMG/M metagenome (GOLD analysis project Ga0070731, IMG submission 66448) | Surface soil microbial communities from Centralia Pennsylvania, which are recovering from an underground coalmine fire - Coalmine... | ecosystem: Environmental > Terrestrial > Soil > Unclassified ... | reverse complement strand
GCAGATGCTGGGGCCACGCGCCGCGAGCATCCCGGTTCCGGCCGCCACGATCGACGATGCTCCGCGATTCGCGTGGCGCGGCCTCATGCTCGACTCGGCGCGCCACTACCAGTCGCCGGAGTTCATCCTTCGCTTCATCGACGCGATGGCCCTCGAGAAGCTCAACGTGCTGCACTGGCACCTCACCGACGACCAGGCCTGGCGCCTCGAGATCCGCAAGTATCCGAAGCTCACGAGCGTGGGCGCGTGGCGCGTTCCCGCGGGGCACGCCGCGCGTAACGACATCGACCCGGCCACCGGCAAGCCGCGCCTCTACGGCGGCTTCTATTCGCAGCAGGACGTGCGCCGCATCGTCGCGTACGCGGGCGAGCGCGGCATCACGGTGGTTCCCGAGATCGACGTGCCGGGCCACATGACCGCGGCGATGGTCGCGTATCCGAAGCTCGCTTCGATCGCCGATCCTCCGACGGAGGTTCCCGCCGATTGGGGAATCTACCCGCATGCCTATTCGCTGGAGGAAAGCGGATTCCGGTTCATCGAGGATGTCCTCACGGAAGTGATGGCGCTCTTCCCGAGCCACTACATCCACGTGGGCGGCGACGAAGTGCTGAAGGACGAATGGAAGGCATCGCGGCGCGGGCAGGCGCTGATGCGCCAGATGAAGACCACCGATCCGGAGCGCCTGCAGGCGTACTTCACGCAACGCCTCGCGAAGTTCCTCGACGCGCACGGGCGCCGCCTCGTGGGATGGGACGAGATCCTCGCGCCGGGGCTTCCCAAGGATTCGATCGTGATGTCGTGGCGCGGCGTGGACGGGGCGCTTTCCGCGGCCCGGCAGGGATACGACACCGTGATCTCCGCGTGGCCCACGTTCTACTTCGACAATCGCCAGAAGGATTCGCCCTCGGAGCCGCCCGGCCGCCGCAAAGTGGTTTCAATCGAGGACATCTACAAGTTCGATCCGATGCCGGCTTCGCTCACGCCCGAGGAGCGCAAGCGCGTGCTCGGCGTCCAGGCCGACGTCTGGACCGAGCACATCCGCACCGAGGAGCGCGTGGGCTGGATGACTTTTCCGCGGGCCGCGGCCGTGGCCGAGCTCGCATGGTCGCAGTCCTCGCGCCAAGACTACGCGGGCTTCATGCAACGGCTCGCCGCGCAACGCCCGTACTTCGACGCGATCGGCATGACCTACGCCACGAGCACGTTCGATCCGGCGCCGGCCGCCGCGCCGACGACCCGTCTCGTGAGCCAGCAGCTCGACCTTTGCAGCGACGACATCGCGATCTCGGTCGAGGACGACGCGCCGGTGAAGGGGCCGCGCGCGGTCTTCATGGTCGACATCCAGAAGCCGTGCTGGATCGTGCGCAAGGTGGACCTCGCGAAGGTGCACGGCATGGTCGCCGCCGTGGGGCAGATCCCCTTCAATTTCCAGATCGGCGAAGCCGCGAGCAAGATTACGTTTCCCACGCCCACCACGCCCGAAGGAGAGCTGCAGGTGCGACTCGGAAGTTGCGACGGAAAACTGATTGCGTCCCTGCCGCTCGCCCCGGCGGTGAAGTCCGACGAGGTCACGGTGCTGCCGCGCGCCGCGCTCGAGGGCGAAGGCGTGCAGGACCTGTGCCTGCGCTTCTCGCAGCACAAGCTCGATCCGATCTGGGTCATCGACTGGATCGATCTCGGAGCCTCCTCGTGAGCCGCGTGAAGCTCGTTTCCCCGTTCGCGGGCTGGTGCCTGCCCCTCGCCGAAGTGCCCGACCCGGTATTCGCGGGGGCGATGGCGGGCGATGGCGTCGCCATCGATCCCACGGGCGACACGTTGTGCGCGCCATGCGACGGCGAGATCGTTTCCATGCAGGGCGCGCGACACGCGGTGACCGTGCGATCCGATTCGGGCGTCGACATCCTCATGCACGTCGGCATCGACACCGTGAACCTGAAGGGCGCGGGATTCGAGCTCCTCGTCTCGCCGGGCGGGCGAGTGAAGCAGGGCGCGCCGATGTTGCGCATCGACCTCGACAAGCTCGCGCGCACGGCGCCCAGCCTCGTCACGCCCGTCGTTCTCGCATCGGAAGGCAGGGTGCTCGCGCGCGCGCGGCCGGGCCCGATCGCCGTGGGCGAGTTCCTGATGGAAGTCGAAGGCGTCGCCGCGAAGGCGGCTCCAGGAGCCGCGCCCGCGCAGCTCCTGCGGCGTTTCCGCGTGCCCTTCGACCACGGCCTGCACGTTCGGCCCGCGGCGCTCATCGCTTCGGCATTGCGCCCCTTCGCTTCGGACGTCACCTTCATCGCGCGGGGACGCGAGGGCAGCGCGCGAAGCACTGTCGCGATGATGTCCCTCGGCGTGCACTGCGGCGAGACGATCGAGGTCCGCGTCGTCGGCGCGGATGCGGCCGCGGCGCTCGCGGCGCTCGAGCCGCTGCTCGCGCCCGAGATGCCCGCCGCCGTCCAGAAGGAAGTCGAGAAGCCGCGCAAGGTTCCCGCGGATTCCGGAAGGCTCGAAGGCGTGATCGCGAGCCGCGGTGTCGCGGTCGGGGTCGCCGCCCGCTGGGCCCAGGAGGAGTTCGAGGTCGAGGAGCGCGGCACGAATGTCGCGAGCGACACGGCGACGCTCAGGAACGCGATCGCGTTCGTGAAGGATTATCTCGAAGGGCTCGCGGCGCTCGCCACGGGCGAGGCGCAGCAGCTCCTCCTCGCGCACGCGGAGCTTGTCCAGGATCCGGAGCTCGCGCGCCGCGCCGCGGATTCGATCGCGAGCGGAAAGAGCGCGGGCTTCGCATGGCGCGATGCGACGCGCGCGATGGCCGATTCGCTTTCCAAGCTCGATGACGCTCGCATGCGCGAACGCGCCTCGGACCTGCGGGACCTGGAGTCGCAGGTGATCCGCGTGCTGCTGGGCGAGCTGCCCGTGGCGCGCAAGGAGCTCCCGGCCAACGCGATCGTGCTGGCCGACGACCTCCTGCCCTCGCAATTCATGGCGCTCGACACGCCGCGCCTCGCGGGGCTCTGCCTCGCGCGCGGCGGCGCGACCTCGCACGTGTCGATCATCGCCGCGGCCAACGGGATCCCGACGCTCGTGGCCGTGGGGCCCGGCGTCCTCGAGATCGCGGATGGCACGCCGGTCGTGCTGGACGCCGAGCACGGATGGATCGACGTGGATCCGCCGGCGCCGGAGCTCGCGGCGGCGCAGCGCGCCGCGTTGCAGCGCGCGGCCGAACGCGCCGCGGATCTCGAAGCGGCGCAGAATCCCGCCTCGACACGCGACGGCGTGCGCATCACCGTGAACGCGAACGTGGGATCCGTGGACGAAGCGCGCGCCGCGGTGCGTTCGGGCGCGGAAGGCTGCGGGCTGCTGCGCACGGAATTCCTCTTCCTCGACCGTCGCGCGCCGCCGACCGAGGACGAGCAGTCGGACGAATACGCGCGCATCGCATCGGCTCTCGAGGGCAAGCCGCTCACGATCCGCACCATGGACGTGGGCGGTGACAAGCCCATCGCGTATCTCCCGATGCCGCGCGAGGACAATCCGGCGCTCGGGCTTCGCGGCGTGCGCGCAAGCTTGTGGCGCCCGGAGCTGCTGCGCGCGCAGCTCACGGCGATCCTCCGCGTCCAGCCCCACGGCCAGTGCAAGGTGATGCTGCCGATGGTGAACGACCTCGAGGACCTGCGCACGGTCCGCGCCATCGCCGCCGAATGCGCCCGCGAGATGAAGCGCGCGACGCTGCCGTCGATCGGCGTGATGGTCGAGACGCCAGCCGCCGCCGTGATGGCCGACCAGCTCGCCTCCGAAGCGGATTTCCTTTCGATCGGCACCAACGATCTTTCTCAGTACACGCTCGCGATCGATCGCGGGCACTCGGAGCTCGCCGACAAGCTCGATGCGCTCCATCCGGCGGTCTTGCGCATGATCCGCACCGTCGCCGCGGCCGGCCAGGCGAACGGCAAGAGCGTTTCCGTGTGCGGCGCCATGGGCTCCGACGTGGATGCGCTGCCGTTCCTCATCGGCCTCGGCGTGCACGAGATCTCCGCGACCGCCGCGATGATCCCGCGCCTGAAGCGCACGATCCGGCTGCTCGACGCGGCCGAATGCCGCGAGCTCGCACGGCGCGCGCTCGCCCTGCAGAGCGCATCGGCGGTGCGCGAGCTCGCGCTCCTCGCGAGGGGCCGCGCGCGCGCCTCCGCCGAGTCGACCTAGGACGATCGCCATGATGAAGACCTTCCTCGAGAACACGCAGAAGCTCGGCCGCGCGCTCATGCTGCCGATCGCCGTGCTGCCCGTCGCCGGCCTGCTGCTGCGCCTGGGCCAGCCCGACCTGCTGAATCTCGCGCCCGTGGCCGCGGCCGGCTCCGCGATCTTCTACAACCTCGGAATCCTCTTCGCCATCGGCATCGCGGTGGGACTCGCGCGCGAGAACCATGGCGCCGCGGGGCTCGCGGGCGCTGTCGCCTACTTCGTGGCCGCCAAATGCGCCGAGGTGCTGCTCCAGATGCCGGCCGGAGCGGGACCCTACGACGCGATGGAGAAGATCCACAAGCTGGGCGTTCCGCTGGGGATCCTTTCCGGGATCGTCGCCGGCGCGCTCTACAACCGCTACCAGAACATCAAGCTGCCGGACTACCTCGCGTTCTTCGGCGGCCGCCGCTTCGTGCCGATCGCCGCGGGCCTCGCGGGCATCGTGATCGGGTTCGCGTTCGGCTTCGGATTCCCGGTGCTCGAGCGCGGCATGGACACGCTCTCCGTGGCGGTCACCGCCGCGGGCTCCGTGGGACTCTTCATCTACGGCGTGCTGAACCGCATCCTGATCGTCACGGGGCTGCACCACATCCTGAACAACGTCGCGTGGTTCATCCTCGGCGAGTTCCACGGCAAGACCGGCGACCTGAACCGCTTCTTCGCGGGCGATCCTTCGGCGGGCGCGTTCATGAGCGGCTTCTTCCCGGTGATGATGTTCGGCCTTCCGGCCGCGTGCCTCGCGATGTATCGCACCGCGGCGCCCGAGAAGCGCGCGGCCACGGGCGGCCTGCTGCTCTCCATGGCGCTCACCTCGTTCCTCACGGGCGTGACCGAGCCCATCGAGTTCACGTTCATGTTCCTCGCCCCGTCGCTCTTCGCGCTGCACGCGATACTCACGGGCGCGGCGATGGTCACCATGGACCTCATCGGCTGCAAGCTGGGATTCGGTTTCTCCGCGGGACTCTTCGACTACGTCCTCAACTACAAGCTCGCGACGCATCCGCTCTATCTCATTCCTGTCGGGCTGGTCTACTTCGCGGTGTACTACGGCGTCTTCCGCTTCTTCATCCTTCGCTTCAACCTCGCGACGCCGGGCCGCGGCGCCGACGATGCGGCGACGGCTGTCCAACCCGTGGGGGACGCGGAACGCGCCGATCGCTTCGTCACGGCGCTGGGCGGGGCGGCGAACCTGCGCGAGGTCGAAGCGTGCACGACGCGCCTTCGCCTGGTGCTCGTCGATCGCACGCGCATCGATGCCGCCGCGCTGAAGGCGCTCGGATCGCGCGGCGCCGTGAACGTCGGCGAAGCCGGCCTGCAGGTAGTCGTGGGCCCGATCGCGGACCAGGTCGCGAGCGACATCCGCTCGCGGCTCTCGCTGGGTTCCGCCAAGGCGCCTTCGGCGCCGGCTGCGGCCACGCCATCGACGGCCGCGGCGACGGCTCCCGCGCCCGATGCGGCCATGGTGATTTCCGCGCTCGGCGGCAAGTCCAACATCGCGCGCGTCGAGCCCGTGCAGGGACGCGTGCTCGTCACAGTGAAGGAACAGGCCCGCGTGGACCTCGAGGCGTTGCGAGCCCTCTTCATCCGCGGGGTGGTCGCCCCCGGGAATGCAAGCGTCCACCTGCTGCACCCCGATTCGACGGCCATCGCCAGCCGCCTTTAGACCCTCCCTGGCCGTAACAAAGCGTCACCCGGGGCCCGGATTGCCGTGGAGTATCCTGCGGATATCGCCTTCAAAGCGAACCAGGACAGGATGCACGCCGAGCCGCTCAGTCGCGATCCGATGCCGCTACCGACCACCGCACGTCACCCCCGGGTGCTGCTCGTCGAAGACAGCACGCGGCTGGCAGCTTCCATTCGCGACTACCTGGAACGCCACGGCTACGAGGTGACGATCGAGAGCGACGGCCTGGTGGCCGCCGAGCGCTTCGACCGCCTGAAGCCCGAGCTCGTCGTCCTCGACCTCATGCTGCCCGGCAAGGATGGGCTCACGATCTGCCGCGAGCTTCGCGGGCGCGGCACGGTGCCGATCCTCATCCTCACCGCCAAGGGCGAGAACATCGACCAGGTGCTGGGACTCGAGATGGGCGCCGACGACTATGTCGTGAAGCCCGTGGAGCCGCGAGTGCTGCTCGCGCGCATCGAAGCGCTGCTGCGCCGCGCGGGCTCGCGCCCCGGGCCCACGCCGGAATCGTCGCTCACGGTGGGCCGCCTCGCCATCGACGGCGCGCGCCGCTCGGCCACGCTGGACGCGCGCCCCGTCGAGCTCACCACCGGCGACTTCGACATCCTGTGGCTTCTCGCCGCGCGCCACGGCACTGTCGTCACGCGCGATGAAATCCTGCGCGTCGTGCGAGGCATCGACTACGACGGCCTCGACCGTTCCATCGACGCGCGCATCTGCCGGCTTCGCCGCAAGCTCCAGGATGCGGGCGGTGCCGAGTCGATGATCAAGACCGTGCGCCTGAGAGGGTACCTGTTCACCGGCGACGCCTGAGGCGCGCTTGCTCAGGCTTTTCGTTCGACTGTACGTCTTCCTCATGCTGCCGGCGACGGCGGCGTTCGTGTTCTTCATGTACATCACCGACCAGGTGATGGCGCAGATGGATTCCGAGCAGCAGCGGATGCGCGCGGGCGTCGCTTTCGACCGCGCCGAACGCATCATCGGCGACCAGCGCGTTCCCGACTGGCAAGGCCGGCTGAAGGAGATCGAGAAGACCTTCCGCGTCGAGCACGAGATCATCCCGGTCGACAAGGCGCTCGCCGACTACTTCATGTCCTCGTCGGAGAAGGATCGCCTTCGCGCCGGCGACATCGCGTTCCGCGACTTCCCCGGGGGCGGCTGGGTCTACGAGCGGCGCATCAAGAATTCGGACCGCGTCCTGCGCATCGAGTGGGTCGGCGCCTACGAGTACCAGCTCACCTACTACGCGATCATCATCGCCCTCATGACGCTCGCCATGTGCGCGATCCTCGGGCGCTGGCTCTGGCCCCTGTGGCGCGACGTGCAGAATCTCTCGGCGGCGACTTCGCGGGTGGGCGAGGGGGATTTCGAGATTCGCGCGAAAATCGCCTCCACGTCGCTCCTGCACCCGATCGCGTCGGCCTTCAACCTCATGGCGGGCCGCGTGCAGGCGTTGCTGCAATCGCACCGTGACCTCGAGCAGAGCGTGGCGCACGAGCTGAGGACTCCGCTCGCGCAGCTGAAGTTCGACATGGAGCTCGCGCGCGCGAGCGGCGATGCTTCCGAGCAGGAGCAGCGCTTCGCCGCGATGGAGCGGGATGTGGACGACCTGGAGGAGCTCGTGGGCGAGCTCCTCGTGCTCGCGAGCCTGCGCCAGGCCCCGCCCTATTCGCCGCGCCAGATTCCGACGGCCGCGCTCGTGGACGAAGCGCTGCGCCGCGCGCACGACGAGATGCGCGCTTCCGAGCGCAGCGTCGCGATCGACGCGCCGAAGGAATTGCCGCAGACGATCTCCTGCGATCCGAAGTACCTCACGCGCGCGCTCGTGAACATCCTGCGCAACGCCGTGCGCTACGCGCGTACCCGCGTCGCGCTATCCGTGTCGAACGTCGATGGACGCACCGTAGTGAGCGTGGACGACGACGGTCCGGGCGTGCCGCCGCGCGAGCGCTCGCGACTGTTCGAGCCGTTCACGCGCCTGGAAGGAAGCCGCGGGCGCGACAGCGGCGGCGTGGGGCTGGGTCTTGCCATCGTGAAGAGCGTGGCGGAATGGCACGGCGGCGTCGCTGAGATCAGCGACTCGCCGCTCGGCGGGGCGCGCGTTTCGATCCGCTGGTGACGCGCGGCCGCCGTTGCGCGGCCTTGCGGCGGTTCGCGATCCACGCTTCGAGATCGCCCGCGGCCACGGGCGGGCACAAGAGGTAGCCCTGGCAGGCGTCGCACCCTTCCTTCGCGAGGAAGTTGAGCTGCGAGCGTTTCTCGACGCCTTCGGCGACGACCTTCAGCCCCAGGCCGCGCGCGAGTCCGATCACCGCCGAGACGATGGCCGCGCCGCCCGCGTTGTCGCCCTTTCGCTGCGCCACGTCGATGTCGGCGACGAACGCCTTGTCGATCTTCAGCACGTCGACCGGCAGGTGGCGCAGGTGCGACAGGCTCGAGAAGCCCGTTCCGAAGTCATCAATGGCGATGCGCACGCCCAGCGCGCGCAGTTTCGCGAGGACGAGGCTCGCGCCTTCCACGTCGCGCACCATGCTGGTCTCGGTGATCTCCAGCTCGAGCCAGCCCGCCTCGCAGCCGGTGCGCTCGAGGATGCGCTTCAGGTCCGCGATCATCGACGAGTCGCGCAGCTGTCCCGCCGACAGGTTGATGCTCACGGTGATGTCGCCGAGGCCCGCGTCGCGCCACGCGCGCGCCTGGCGGCACGCGTTCTCCATGACCCAGTGGCCGATCGCGTGGCCGAGTCCCGATTCCTCGGCGAGTGGGATGAATCCCTGCGGCAGCATGAGGCCGCGCTCGGGATCGTGCCAACGCAGCAACGCCTCGACCTGGCGCACGCCGCCGCCCTTGATGTCGACGATCGGCTGGAAGTGCAGTTCGAGCTCGCCGTTCCTGAGCGCGCGGCGCAGCGCCGTCTCCACCTGCAGGCGTTGCGTGCGGCGCTGGGCGAGCTCCGACGAGAAATTGCGGAAACCGTTCCGCCCGAGCTCCTTCGCGTGGTACATCGCGGCGTCGGCGTTCTTGAGGAGCGTCTCCGCGTCGACGCCATCGTCCGGGTGCAGCGCGAGGCCGAGGCTGCCGCTCACGTGGATCTCGTTGCCCTCGATGTGGAACGGGCGGCGGACCTCGTCGAGTATCATTCGCGCCACGCGCTCCGGCGAACCTTCGTCCGGAAGGTCCTCGAGGACGACGACGAACTCGTCGCCCGAAATCCGCGCGAGGACGTCGCTCTGGCGCAGCGCCCCGCGGATGCGCCGGGCCAGCTCCTTCAGCAACGCGTCGCCGATGCGGTGGCCGAGCGTGTCGTTCACGTCCTTGAAGTGATCGAGGTCGAGGAACATCACGCCCACGCGGCGCTTCGCGCGCCGCGCGCGGGCGAGCGCCGCCTCGAGCCGGTCGTGCAGCAGCACGCTGTTGGGCAGCCCCGTGAGGCCGTCGTGCGTGGCCATGTACTGCAGGCGCTCTTCTGCCTGGATTCGCGACGACACGTCCTGGGCGAGCGACAGGATCGAGATCACGCGGCCTTCCTCGTCGCGCAGCGCCGAGTTGTGCCATTCGACCCAGATCACCGAGCCGTCCTTGCGGTAGTTGCGGTGGCGCAGCGTCGCGTGGCGCTCGGTACCGTCCACGAGCGCGCGGATCATGTCGCCGACGGAGCTCGCGTCCTCCTCGTAGACGAGGCGCCATCCGCTCAGCGTGCGCCCGAGCGTCTCGGAAGCGTTCCAGCCGAAGATCGCCTCGGCCTGCCCCGACCAGCGAACGATGCGCAGCTCCGTGTCCCACTCGATCACCGCGAGCGGCGTGTTGTCGAAGTGCGCCGAGAGGATCGTGTTGGTGCGGCGAAGCTCGTCCTCGACCAGCTTCTGCTCGTGGATGTCGCTCGTTGTGGCGTAATACCCGAGGTATTCGCCGTTCACGAAGCGAGGCGTGAGGCGCACCGTCATCCAGCGCTTGCGCCCGTCGGCGAAGCCCACCAGGCGCTCGACGGCGAGCGTCTCGCCCGCGCGCACGCGCTGCATCGAAGGAGTGAGCAGCGCCCAGCGATCCACGCCCAGCACCTCGCGCACCGACCGCCCGACGATCTGCGCGGGTTTCAGTCCCACGTAGGCGAGGAACGAGTCGTTCACGTACCGGTAGCGGTCTTCGGAATCCACGTAGCACATCGGCGTGGGAATCGAGTCGATCACCTGGCGAAGTTGCCGCTCCTTGTCCGCGAGCTGTTCCTGCGCGACCTTGAGCTCGTGGATGTCCGCGGATACCGCGTAATAGCCGCGGACCTTGCCCGAGGGATCGACCTTCGGCGTGAGGCGCACGCGGACCCAGCGGTTCTCGCCGGAGGGATGCTTCAGGTAGCGCTCGTAGCTCGTCTCCTCGCCGCGGTACACGCGGTCGAGATGCGGCTTGAGCATCTCCAGTACGTCGGGCTGATAGGTTTCCTGGTCGGGAAAGCGGCCCAGCGCGAATTCACGCGTGAGGCCGCGGCTCGCGAGGAACAGGTTGTTCACGAAGGTGCAGCCGCGCTCGAGGTCCACGTAGGCGATCGCCTCGGGGATGTTCTCCGCGAAGAAGCGAAGCTCCTCCTCGCTCGCGGCGAGCTTGTCCTGCGCGGCCTTGACCTCGGTGATGTCGTGGCCCACGACGTACATGCCGATCACTTCACCGTGCTCGGCGATGTGCGGAACGGCCTTCACGTGGAACCAGCGCTTCTCGCCGCTCGGCAGCGTCACGATGCGCTCGTAGGTCGCGGGCTCCCCATGGTCGAGCACGCGCTGCGTGCGCTCGGCGATCCACGCGGCGAGGTCGCGCCCCTGCACCTCCTCGGTGGTGCGCCCGATGATCTCCTCGGGCGTGGCGCCGCGCTGCTCGGCGAAATTACGGTTCACGAACCTGAAGCGCCGTTCGCGATCCAGGTACGCCACGGAATCGGGAATGTTGTCCGTGTAGAGGCGCATCTGCGCCTCCTTCGCGACGAGCTCGCGGCGCATCTGGAAATCGTCCTCGATGTCCAGCAGGACGATGTAGAGGCCGAGGACGGTGCCCGACGCGTCGCGATCCGGGATCAGGTGCCCGCGGATGTGGCGCGTCTCGCGTCCCGGCCACAGGGCCTCGCGCTCGTAGGTGATGGGCTCGCCGCCCAGCGCGCGAAGGAAGAGCGGCATCGCCGCCACCTTCACCTCGGGCGTCATCACGTCGAGGATGGACCTGCCGATCATCGTCTCGGGCGTGCGCCCCGACCACTCGCAGCTCGGCTGGTTGGCGAAGCGGATTACCTGGTGGCGGTCCACGTACGTGATGGGGAAGCCGACCGAATCGACGATGAGCGAGAGCTGGCGCTCGCGGTCCGCGAGCGCGGCCTGGGCTTCCTTGAGGGCGCTCACGTCGACCTGGACGACCAGCGCGCCCACGACTTCGTTCGCCTCGTCGCGCAACGGGATGTAGTGCGCGCGCACCCACCGCCCCGCGCCCGGGCCTTCGGCGAGCTCGCGGTTGTAGGCGGAGGCTTCGCCGGCGAGCGCGCGCGACAGGTACCGGCGGCGATCGTCGCGCGGCGTGCGGCCGAAGACTTCCTCGGGGGTGCGGCCGATGCATTCGCCGCGCGTCCTGCCGGAAAGGGCCTCGTAGGCCGCGTTCACGAACCGGTAGCGCCGTTGGTGGTCGAGGATGCACGCCGGCAGGCTGAGGACCTCCAGTCCCGGTGCAAGCGCGAGTACCCGCGCGGACAGGTGGGCGCGGTCAGCAGTGTCCATTCCGGACATGATGCATTGTGCGTCGCCGGGGCGGTACACTGCTAGCCCGTCTGTCGGCATTTCCCTACCGTATGAACCTCCACCGCCTGCTGGAAGCCAGGGCCGCGGAAAAGCGCCCCGTCCGCGTCGTGCTCATCGGCGCTGGGAAGTTCGGCTCGATGTATCTCGCGCAGGCGCGCCGCACGCCCGGGCTGCACGTGCTCGCGGTGGCGGACCTCGCGCCGGATCGCGCCCGCGCCTCGCTCGCCCGCGTGGGCTGGGAGCCGCAGCGTTTCGCCGCGGGCTCCCTCGACGCGGCCGTTCGCGAAGGGACCACGTTCGTGACGGACCACGCGCTCGCGTGCATCGAGCATCCCGCCACCGAAGTGGTGATCGACTGCACCGGGCATCCGGCGGCGGGAATATCGCACGTCCTCGCCTGTTGCACGAACCGCAAGCACGTCGTGATGGTGAACGTCGAGGCCGATGCGTTGGCCGGGCCCTTGCTCGCGCGCCGCGCGCAGGAGGCCGGCATCGTCTACTCGCTCGCCTATGGGGACCAGCCGGCGCTCATCTGCGAGCTGGTCGACTGGGCGCGCGCGGCGGGATTCACAGTCGTGGCCGCGGGCAAGGGCACCAAGTACCTGCCCGAATATCACGCGGCCACGCCGAAGACCGTGTGGGGCCACTACGGCTTCAGTGATGAAATGGTCGCCAAGGGCGATTTCAACGCGCAGATGTTCAATTCCTTCCTCGACGGCACCAAGAGCGGCATCGAGATGGCCGCGGTCGCCAACGCGACGGGGCTCGCGCCCGCGCCTGATGGACTTTCGTTCCCGCCCTGTGGCGTGGACGATCTTCCGCGCGTGCTGCGCCCGAGGAGCGCGGGGGGCACGCTCCATCACTCCGGCCAGGTCGAGGTGATCTCGAGCCTCGAGCGCGACGGGCGCCCCGTGTTCCGCGACCTGCGGTGGGGCGTGTACGTGACCTTCGCCGCGCAGAGCGAATACGTGCGCAAGTGCTTCCACGAGTACGGCATCGTCACGGATCCATCCGGCGAGTACGCGGCGATGTACAAGCCGAGCCACCTGATCGGACTCGAGCTCGGCATCAGCGTCGCGAGCGTCGCGTTGCGCAAGGAGCCCACGGGTGCCGCCACCGGATGGCGGGGCGACTGCGTGGCCACGGCCAAGCGCGACCTCGCGGCGGGCGACACGCTCGACGGCGAGGGCGGCTACACGGTCTGGGGCAAGCTCATGAGCGCCGCCGACTCGTCCGCCCGTCGTGCATTGCCCATCGGACTCGCGCACAAGGTGAAGCTGAAACGCGCCGTCACCGCGGGAACCGCCGTGTCGTGGGACGATGTCGAATTCGATTCAGCGTCCCAGGCCGTGAAATTTCGGCGCGAGATGGAGAGTCTGTTCAAGTCATGAAGCTCAAACATCTGTGTTCATCTGTGTTCATCTGTGGTTGCCTCGCCTTTTGCCTCAACGCGGGAGCCGCGATTACGGCAACGGACGCTTGGGTTAGGGGCACGGTGCCCGCGCAGAAGACGACCGGCGCATTCCTCACGCTCGAGAGCAGCGAGGATGCGAAGCTCGTCGCCGTGAGCACGCCGGCCGCGAAGTCGGCCGAGATCCACGAATCCCAGCAGACGCAGGGAATGATGCAGATGCATGCGGTCGAGGCCGTGCCGCTTCCCGCCGGCAAGCGCGTCGAGCTGAAACCCGGCGGGTTCCACGTGATGCTCGTCGATCTCGCGAAGCCCCTCGGAGAAGGCGATAGCGTGCCGCTCACGCTCACGATCGAGAGCAAGGATGGCAAGCGCACGAAGGTCGACGTGAGCGCGTCCGTGAGGCCCCTGGGCCGATGAAGCTCGGCACGCGCCTCGCGCAACGCGGGAGAAAGGCGAATTCGAATCCGGGAACGGTGAACCTCCCGGTCACGCGGGCTTCCACGGTCACGTTCTCCTCCATCGCGGAGATGGAGGAAGTCCAGCGGCGCTTCGATTCGGGCGAAGTCGTCCCGACCTATGGCCTGCTCAACATGCCGATCCGCGCGGCTTTCGAGGAGCTCATGGTAGAGCTCGAAGGCGGGCACGGCGCGGTCACGCTGCCGTCGGGTCTCGCGGCGGTCGCGGTCGCCCTCGCTTCATGCCTCGAGGCGGGCGACCACGTGCTCGTCACCGACAGCGTCTACGGGCCCACGAAGCGCTTCTGCACCAGGACCCTCAAGCGGTTCGGCGTGGAGACGACGTTCTACGATCCGCTCGTGGGCGAGGGTATCGAGGCGCTGATGAGGCCCAACACGCGCGCGGTCTACCTCGAAAGCCCCGGCTCGCTCACCTTCGAAGTGCAGGATTTTCCGGCGATCGCGCGCGTCGCCCATGCGCGCGGCGCCGCGGTGCTCCACGACAACACCTGGGCCACGGGCATGTACTTCCGCTCCTTCGATCACGGCGCCGACCTCGTGATCCAGGCGGCGACGAAATATCCGGGCGGCCACTCGGACGTGCTGATCGGCGCGGTCGTCGCCAACGAGAAATGGTGGCCGCGGCTTCGCGATACCTCGCGGGACTACGGCCAGTCGGCGAGTCCCGACGATCTCTTCCTTGCGATCCGCGGGATGCGCACGATGGAAACGCGCATCCGGAAGCACGAGGCGAGCGCGCTTGCGATCGCGTTGTGGCTCGAGAAACAGGCGGCCGTGAAGCGGGTGCTCCACCCCGCATTGCCGAGCGATCCGGGGCACGCGCTGTGGAAGAGGGACTTCCTCGGATCCACGGGGCTCATGGGCGTTGAGCTCGCGCCTTGCAGCAAGGAGCAGCTTGCCGCCTTCATCGACAAGCTCGAGCTTTTCGCGCTGGGCTATAGCTGGGGCGGATACGAAAGCCTCGTCACGCCCGCGAATCTGCGCGAGGCGCGAAGCGTCCGCCCGTGGACCGGCGGCCCGCTCATCCGCCTCCAGATCGGGCTCGAGGATCCGGCGGACCTGGTTGCGGATCTTGCCCGGGGATTCGATCGCATGAAGGGCGCGTGAACGCCGCGCTGGCCGCGGCCGCGGCGATCGCGGAAGCGACCGGAGAGCGATTCGATCTCATTGCGACGCAGCCGGTCGGTGGCGGGTGCATCCACACCGCCCTCCAGCTGACGGGGCGCGCGGCGCAGGGCGAACAACGATACTTCGCGAAGGTGAACGAGGCGGATCGCGCCGCGATGTTCTCGGCGGAGGCCGACGGGCTTGCGGCACTGCGCGGGGCGGGCGCCGTGTACGTTCCGCGCGTGATCACACAAGGCGCGAACGACGATGCTTCGTGGATCGTGCTCGAATGGCTCGAGCTCACGTCGCTCGCCCCGGCGAACGCCGCCGCTCTCGGCGCGTCACTCGCCGCCCAACACCGCATCGCGCAACGAGCTTTCGGATGGCCGCGCGACAATTTCATCGGGGCCACGCCCCAGCGAAACACGCAGTCGAACGATTGGCTCGGGTTCTGGCGCGACAGGCGCCTGAATGCGCAGTTGCGCCTCGCCGCGGCGAATCGCCTGCCGTCGCGCATGATCGATCGCGGTGAGCGCCTCGCGGCCGACTGCGAAGCGTTCTTCCGCAGCTACGCGCCCGCTCCTTCGCTTCTCCATGGCGATTTGTGGGGCGGTAACGCCGCGGCGCTCGTCGACGGCACGCCGGTCGTCTTCGATCCCGCCGTCTACGTGGGCGACCGCGAGGCCGATGTCGCGATGGCCGAGCTCTTCGGGGGATTTCCCCCCGATTTCCTTTCGGCTTATCGAGCGCACTATCCGCTGGACGGCGGCTACACTGTGCGCCGTGACTTCTACAACCTCTACCACGTGCTCAACCACGCGAACCTCTTCGCGGGCGGCTACGTGCGGCAATCGGCCGATGCGATCGAGAAACTGCTGGCCGAGATCGCCTGAGGCGCGCTGATGGAGATCGCATTCCGGCGCTTCGCGGTCGAGGACATGCAGCAGCTCTACCTGTGGCTCGCCCGGCCCCACGTCGCGAAGTGGTATGCGCCCAAGCCGTCGTCGTTCGCCGAAGTGGTCGCGAAGTACGCGCCGCGCACGGAGCCCTCGAACGTCGTGCAGTCGTACATCATGAAAGTCGACGGCGCCGACTGCGGCTACATCCAGACCTATCCCGTCGCGGCCTTCGACGACTATGCGCGCGCGTTGCAGTGCGACGGAGGCGCGGCGAGCGTCGACCTGTTCATCGCCGACGCATGGCGCACGGGCCGCGGCCTCGGCGCGCGCCTCGTGGAGCGCTTCGTCGCGGACGTCGTGTTCGGCACGAATCATGCATCGGAATGCATCGCCAGCCCCACCGAGGGAGACCTGGCGTCGATCCGCACATTCGAGAAGGCAGGGTTTTCGCGATGGAAGGTGATCCACATGGAGGGCTCGGAGCCCGAATGCGTGATGCGCAGGCTGCGGAGCGAGGCATGAGCCTTCGCCTGGCCGCCTCCACCGATGCGGGGCCGATCCAGGCGATCTACGCGCCCATCGTGCGCGACACGTTCATCTCCTTCGAGGTGGATCCGCCCGCGGTCGCCGAGATCGAGCGGCGCATCGGCAAGACGCTCGCGAAGCACCCGTGGCTCGTCTGCGAAGACGGCGACGGCATCGCCGGCTATGCGTACGCGTCGGAGCATCGCGATCGCCTCGCGTACCAATGGTCGGTGGACGTGTCCTGCTACGTGCACGAGCGGGCGCGCAGGCGCGGCATCGCCTCGCGCCTCTATCGAGCGCTCTTCCGCATCCTCGAGCGGCAGGGTTTCACCAACGCGTTCGCCGGCATCGCGCTGCCGAACGAGGCGAGCGTCGGAATGCATGCCTCGGTAGGCTTCGTCACCGTCGGCACTTATGTGAACGTGGGATTCAAATCCGGCGAGTGGCGGGACGTGGTGTGGATGCAGCGCCGCCTCGCAACGCCGGCCGCGATGCCGTCGACGCCGGTGCCGTTTCCTTCGCTCGGCGCGCGCGTCCTCGACGAGGCGCTCGCGGCAGGCTAGGGCTTGGGCGGCCTCGGGTATTCGACGATCTTGCCGGCCTTGCGTTCGAAGGAATCGCGCTTCGTGAGCAACCGCTCCTGGCGCCGCGAGATGAGCGGGAAGTGGCGCAGCTCCACGAGGCGATCGTGGGTCTTCCAGCAGGACTTGTCCGATGTCACCCACTCCGCGGGATCGATGCGCCGCATGTCGAAAGGCGACGAGTAGCTGCGCAGCGTCTTCTGGCCGCGCTTGTTCGAGTACTCGTGGAAATACGAAAGCGCGAGCTCGCGGAGCGTGCGGTAGATGGGATCGCGGTAGCGAAGCGGCGAGCCGTTGGTCTTCGAGATCGCGCCCCACGCGCCGGCGCGGCGGAACACCGCGATCACGTGCGGATAGTCGGAGAGGTCGCAATCGAGGTGCACGAGGAGCGGTGGATCGCCGTTCGCCCAGAGCGCGGCGGCGGCCACCATCGCGCCCTCGATGCAGTGCGCGCGGCGCTGCCGCAGGACCTCGCGCACCGAGAGCACCGTCTCGCCGCCGATCTCGTGGTTGATGGGGATCGCGTTCAGGAACGCCTGGATCTTCGCGGGCGAAGACAGGCGCTTCAGGGTGAGGTATTCGCGCGGCGTGAGTCCGAGGTCCTCGTGGCGGGCCGTGCGCCGCCACGAGGCGCGCTGGATGCCCGCTTCGGCAACGCTCGCTTTCTTCGCATTCCGGCTCGTGGCCGCCATCGCGCCCCCTCGTCGTCGATAGATTAGTGCATCGGCGGCAATTCGCGCGCCACGCACGTCCGGCGCCGCACCCCGTCCGGCGAGACTACCTCCGCCACGTCGATGGGCCGCCCGTATAACGCCGAAAGATTTTGCGAATTGATCGTGTCGCCCGCATGACCGGCGGCGAGGACCTTGCCGTCGCGGAGCATCACCACGCGGTCGGCGATGCGAAGGGCGTGGTCCGGGTGATGCGTCGAGAAAAGAACGGCCGCGCCCGAGGCCTTGAGGCGCGCCACCTCGTCGAGGATCAGCGCCTGGTTGCCGAAGTCGAGGTTCGCGGTGGGCTCGTCCATGAGGAGGTGCCTCGCCTCGCTGGCGAGCGCGCGTGCGATGAGGGCGAGCTGGCACTCGCCGCCGCTCACGCGGTGGATCGGCCGCTCGGCGAGCGCGGCGATGCGAAGCCGCGCGAGGCTCGCCAGGGCGAGCTCGCGATCGCGTTCGCCGGGCACGGCGAAGACTCCGCGATGGGCCGTGCGTCCCATCTGCACCATCTCGAGGACGCTGAAGTCGAAGTAGCTCTGCGCGGCTTGCGGGACGTAGGCGAGGCGCGTCGCGCGCTCGCGTCCCGGCCACGCCTCGAGGCTGCGTCCGTCGAGTGTCACGTCGCCCGCAAGCGGTGCGATGAGCCCCAGGAGTGTGCGAAGCAGCGTCGTCTTGCCGCTGCCGTTGGGTCCGAGCAGGCACACGATCTCGCCCGCGGGAAATTCGAGATCCACGCCGTGGCCGACGCGATGGCCGCGGAATCCGAAATCGAGGGCGCGCGCGGCGAGCGTCACGAGGCGCGCCTGAAGGCGACGGCGAGGAGGGCGATGAACACGGGCGTGCCGACGAACGCCGTCACGACGCCGGGCGGGATTTCGGTGGCGAACATCGTGCGGCACGCCGTATCGACCGCGAGCATGAATCCGGCGCCCAGGACGAGCGACAGCGGAAGCAGGCGCGCGAAGGCGGCGCCCGTGAGGAGCCGCGCCGCGTGGGGAACGAGAAGCCCGATCCAGCCGATGGTGCCCGCGAGCGATACCGCCGACGCCGTGGCGAGCGTGGCCGCCACGATGATCGCGATGCGAAGGTGCTTCACGTTCACGCCGAGGCTTCGCGCTTCGTCTTCGGAAAGCGCGAGCACGTCGATGCGCCAGCGCAACAGCCACAGCACGGCGACCGAGAGCGCGATCGGAACGATAGTCGCGGGAAGGTCGCGGGGCAGCGCGCCCGTGAAGCTTCCGAGCAGCCAGAAGGTGATCGCCGGCAGCTGGTTGTACGGATCGGCCACGTATTTCACGAGCGCGATGCCCGCTCCGAAGAGCGACCCGACGACGACGCCCGTGAGGACCAGCGTGAGGACCGGATCGCGCCCGCCGATCCAGGTGCCGATCGCGACCACGAGTCCCACCGCGATCAGTCCGCCGACGAACGCGAACGCCTGGATCGCGCCGATCGGCAGCGATGCGAGCACCGCGATTCCCGCGCCGAGCGCGCAGCCCGCGGATACGCCGAGGATGTCCGGCGACACGAGGGGATTGCGGAAGAGGTTCTGGTACGCGGCGCCGGCGGCTGCGAGGGCGGCGCCCACGGCGAGCGCCGCCACTACGCGAGGCGCGCGCACCTGGAGCACGATCGCATCGACGTTGCGCGCAAGTCCGCTCTCCTCGCCGAAGAGCGACGCCCACAGCACGCGAACCACATCGCCTGCCGCGACGGCGAAGCGTCCCACGGTGAAGCTCCAGGCGACCAGCAACACGAGCAGCGCGATCGCGACGAGGATTCCGGCCGGGAATCGGGAGCGCGGGAGGATCATCGCGGCGCCACGCCGGGCTCGGACAGCAGCGTGTCCACCTGCGCCGCCGTGGGTTCCTGCTGGTAGAAGAGGCGGTAGAACTGCGTGACCTCGCGCTTGAGGTCGTGGTGGAAGACATCCGGATACAGGATGTCGGAGAGCCACATGAGGCCGATGAGACGATTGGCGCCCGGCGGGAAATCGAACCATCCGAACGGAAGGTGCGGCGACAGGTACACGCGCTTCGCGCGCACGGCGGCGACTGAATTCCACACGGGCAGCGTCCAGACTCCGCGATAGAAATTCGGGTCGTTGGTGACGATCACCTGCGGATCCCAGAGGACGACCTGCTCGAGGCCCACGTTCGTGAGGCCGCCGCGCTCGCCGCCCGCGACGTTCTTCGCGCCGAGGAGCTCGATCATCTCCACGTTGATCGATCCCGCGAGGCCCGTCTGCAATCCCTGCGGGCCGCGCGCGTAATACACAGCCGGCCGCTTGTCCGCCGGAATCGTGGCGATCTTCTCGCGAAGCTCGCCCAGCACCCGAGTCGCGTACGCCGCAAGCTCCTTGCCGCGTTCGGGGACGCCGAGCACCGTGGCGAGCTTCTCGAGCTGGGCGGGCGTGGTATCGAGACGGCCGTCGAGCAGCACGTAGGGAATGCCGGTCTGCGATTGGACGCGCTCGGCGAGCGACGTGTAAGTCTCGCTCGTCGAGCCGACGTCGATGATGACGTCCGGCTTTTCCTTGAGGACGACTTCGACGTTCGCCGTGTTGCCCCGGCCCGTGAGGCGCCCGAGCTCGGGAAGGTCGGCGTATTTCTTCGGGACCCATTGCGATTCGTCCTCACGGAAGCGCCGCGTCCAGCCGATCAGCTTGTCGGGCGCGAGCGCGAGGACGAGGACGGACGCGGGCGGCCCCGAGGCGAAAACGCGCTCGACGCGGTCGGGAAGCATCACCTTGCGGCCGGCGTCGTCGGTGAATTCGCGCGACGCCGATGCGGGATTCGCCGCGAAGGCCACGATGAGGA
>Ga0070731_10001986_pt1 | contig 20226 bp, 14 predicted proteins | sample Coa_R1_2_FD_66448 | JGI IMG/M metagenome (GOLD analysis project Ga0070731, IMG submission 66448) | Surface soil microbial communities from Centralia Pennsylvania, which are recovering from an underground coalmine fire - Coalmine... | ecosystem: Environmental > Terrestrial > Soil > Unclassified ... | reverse complement strand
CTCCGCGCCGGAGGTCGGCCCGCACGGCCTTTTGAAGCTCATGATGCCCGAGCGATACAAACACGAACCGGACCGGGAGTATACGAGTGTGGTGGAGAGGGCCCTGATCGACGGCATCAAGAAGGCGCGAAGCGAACTCGCACCGGCGCGCCTGGCCTTCGGCACCGGCTATGCGGCCGCCAATATCAACCGCCGCGCGCGCGACATCGATGGCCGCATTTCCCTTGGCCTGAATCCGGACGGGCCTACCGACCGGCAGATCGGACTCATGCGGTTCGAGCACACGGACGGTTCTGTCATTGCCCTGATTGCCAATTACTCGATGCACGGTACGGCCCTTGGCCCGCAAAACACGTTGATCAGTGGCGATGCGCCCGGCACAGTAGAGGCCTACGTTGAAGAGAAGCTCGGCGGCCCCATGCTGTATGTCAACGGCTCCGCTGGGAATCTGGCGCCGATCTACACGGTTCAGGAAGACTTCCGCGCGGCACACATCACGGAGTTCAACGTGCTCCTCGGAGACCGCATCCTGGCCGCCAACCGGTCGCTCGCGGCGGCCACCGCCAAAGTCAGTATCCGGGCGGGAGAAAGGTTCGTCGAGACGCCTCTCCGGAAAGCCTTCGGTTGGGACGATTCCCTGGGCAACTATCTCCAGGCCGGCAAGGGCGAGCCAGGCACCATCCGTTTCCCAATCCGGTTTGCGATCATCAACCATGACCTGGCGCTCTGGTCGGCTCCGGTCGAGTTATTCTGCGAGATCTCCATGAACGTTCGGAACCGCTCGCCGTATCCGCATACGTTCTATTTCGGCTATACGAACGGCTGGCTCGGTTATCTCCCCACCCGGCAGGCTTTTTCCGAGGGCGGCTACGAGACCCAAACAAATCCTTTCACCGACCGGGTTGAGGAGGATCTGACCAAGACGGTCCTGACCTATCTTGATGGCCACGGCGGGTAAAGTTCCCGGGGTGTAATGCGGCATGGCGCCCCCATTGTAAACGCTCTCTCGCGGGACTATCTTTTCTAATAAAGGAGTGCGCATGCTCAACCGCAGGAAGTTCCTGGGCGGAGTGGCCACCGGGATCGGGGCGGCCAAGGGCGAAGTGCCTGTCCGCAACACGCCGTTGCGGGCCAGTTTCTGGGGCCCGCTGTACTACGACGAAAAGGAGCGGCAAGAGGTAGTGGAAGTGCTGGAGACCGGGCGTCCCTTCCGGTGGTACGGCCAAGGCACACAGCCGCCCATGAAGGTGGCGACCTTCGAAAAGGAGTTCGCCGCCTGGATGCATACTCGCTATGCCCTGGCGGTAACGTCGGGAACGGCCGCCCTGCACTGCGCGCTGGCGGCGTTCGGCATCGGACCCGGCGACGAAGTAATCCTGCCAGCGTGGACCTGGCACTCCTGCTTCAACACCATCGTGCTGTCCGGGGCTTTACCAGTGTTTGCCGAGATCGACGAATCGTTCAATCTGGATCCCGGCGATTTTGAAGCGAAGATCACCCCGCAGACTAAGCTGGTGATGGCGGCGCATCTGCAGGGCTGTCCGGCGGACCTTGACCGGATCACCGTGATCGCGCGTAAGCACGGGCTGAAGGTTCTCGAAGACTGCGCGCAGAGTGTGGGCGCCAGTTACAAGGGCCAGCCGCTCGGCTCTATAGGTGACATGGGCATTTACAGCCTGCAGCTCAACAAAACGATTACCGCCGGCGAGGGCGGCGCGCTGGTTACCAGCGACCCACTGCTATTCGAGCGCGCGGCGCGGTTCCATGACCTGGGAGGGCTGCGGCCTCTGCACGAACAGCTGGTGGGAGGGGCACGTGGCGACTGGTTCATCGGCGCGCAATACCGCATGAACGAGTTCAGCGGCGGCGTGCTGTTGGCGCAGTTGCGCAAGCTGGATACGATAGTGAGCGTCGTGCGTGCCAATGCCAGGCGCGTTTACGCCGGCATTGGCGACCTGCCGGGTATTCGTTTCCGCCATCTGCCCGATCCGGACGGCGAAATCGGCGCGGCCGTGTTTCTGGGCTTTGACAGCAAGGCCAGGCGCGACCGCTTTGTGGCGCTGATGAAGGCGGAGAACGTGCCAGTAGGGCCGCCTGGGGGATCGGTGATCCTGCCCATCCAGCCGCACATCGAGAAGAAAGTGACGGCGCATCCGGCCTGGCCCACATTCAACTCCGGGCGGGGCAAGGCGATCCAATACGGCGCTGCATGCTGCCCGAGGACGATCGACATACTCAGCCGCTTCGCGGGTGTGTCGCTGGACCCAAAGTTCACCAGAGCGGATACGGAAGACATAGTGGCCGCAATCCGGAAGGTGTACCACAAGGTTTGAGATGGTCATCGCCTGGATCCAGGCACCTCAGCGGCCGGTCCGAAGGGACGCATTTTGTTATCCCGAGCCGTGAGGAGGGAGTGAAAGCGCCGAACCAATGCGGATCCGGGTGGACAGTTGGACCTCAAGATGCCTTTGTCCAGGATGCCCGACAAAAGATTCCTCAGGGCGTCGCAGGCCTTCTCGATTTCGTCGAAAAGCACGAGGCTGAGCTTGATCGATGGCCCAGGTCATCCTGGAGGCGAGCCGATCAGTTTCGCAACCTCATGGCTGTACTGATATTCGCGCAATCAATCTTGATCATTGCCATCGGATCGTTCAGCAGGGATTGAGCGGTGGCCTCTACGATGCGATTTCAATGGTGGGCGCGACAGGACTCGAACCTGTGACCTCCTGCGTGTGAAGCAGGCGCTCTAACCAACTGAGCTACGCGCCCAAACGGGGGGCTTCAACCGATTCTAAAACACTTGCGCGCCTACGCGCCACCCGGGAGCCCTGGCGGCTCCACCGGTGGCGTGGTCGCTGGAGGCGCACTGCGCTCCCGCCACGCCGCCTGCGCATCCTCGAAGATCCGCGCGAAAAAGTCCCGCGACGTCGGCGAGCACCCGATATGCATCGTCTGGCCGCCGCCCGGCTCCTCGATGAATCCCAAATGGCCGTACCACCCCAGATCGTCCAGCACGAACCGCAGGCACTCCCGCTCGGCGGCCGGTAGTCCAGCCATCGACAGGTCGAACACCTGGCCGCTGGAATGCTCCGCCATTCGGCCGCCCTGCCCGGCGGTCCCCAAACCGGTTTCGTCCTTCGGAAGCACCAGCGCCTTCACTTCCAACGGCACGAACTGCTCCCCCGGCAACCGCGCTTCGAAAAGCCTGCGCGTCTGGTAGGCGATATACGCCAGCGTGCCTATCGTAGATGGAAACGCCCGCAGGCGCCAATCCGAATCCTGCGCGACGCCCGGATCCGTGTCCTGTCCAGCGCTCTGCGCAATGGCTGCCGGACCTCCCTGCCCCGCCATACGATACCCGAAGTAACCCGGATCATCCGGCGCGGTGGCCAGCTTGCCGTCCTCCGCGCTCCGGATGCGATCGCTGGTCTCGTAGATCAGGTCCTGCGGCTTCAGCCACACCGACAGCCGGTCGGGCGCGCGCAGCGCCGGCGCCGCCGGATATTGGTAATCCTCCACCAGGTCCCGGAACTCCCGCGGCTCATCCCGGTACATGCTCAACAACTGCTCGGCGCGCATCACGCGAAACCAGTAAGTCGGCGAATAATCCCGATCCATCTGCGTGCGGATGGCGTCGCACAGCGCGCGATTCCACACCGGGCTGCAGCCGAAGAACACCTGTGCCACCGTGGGCTGCGGATCGTGCTCGCCGCGCCCCGCCTTGGCCAACGCCAGGAAATCGGCCACGCAGCCCTCGCCGCAATGATAAGCCCAGATCGCCCAGTCGCGGCTGCCGTAGCGCCGCTCCATTCCGGCCAGATACACAGCCGCCGCCGGAATGGCCTTATCCGGTTTCAGCCGGTCGTCCCGCACCGCCACCGTGTAAGTCTCCCGGTGCTTCACCGTGCGATAGACCAGCTTGCCGTGCTTGTCGCGCACCGCGGTCTTCGTCTTGGTCACCCGCCGCCGCGTGGCGTACTGAATGCGCAGCCCCATCCGCCTGCCGGTCGCCTCGGAAATCTGCATGATGCCGCGTGGACCAGCCGGACTCTCCGCATTCGCCACGCCCCAGCTCTCCAGGTACGCTATGGCCTGCAGCATGGACGCCGGAAAGCCGCTCTTGCGCTCCGCGTCGCGAAACAACCGCTGCAAAGCGCTGCCGTGGATGCGTTCCGCGCCCTGCGCCGCCTGCGGCTCCCGCATGATGCTGAACGTCTGCGATTGGATCATGGCATCCGTGCGGCGCGCCAGCGTCTCCTCCGTCATTCCCTGGCGGTCCATCCCCAACCCCGGCAGGCTATGCAAAGGCACGAAATACGCGGCGTCGGATGCCCCCGCGGGCAGCCCGGCCATGGCCGCCAGAGCCACCGCCAGCCCGGCTAGATTACGGTTTCGCACGTGGATCAAGAACCATTATCGCGCGCCTCACTTCGCCGACCACGGCTTCAATCCAAATTCCATGTGCAGCCGCAGACTCTCGATCCACACGGGCCCCCGGTCGTGATTGAACGCCGGATTATTGTCGTGCTGTACATCCAGCGTGGCAAAGAAGCCGGGAAACAGCCGCGCGCTGTAGTAGCTCTCCCACACATATTCCGGCGCGTAATTCAGCCGCCCATCCCCGACCAGAAAATCCAGGCCGCCACGCGCCAGGTACACCGCGTGCACGCCCGAGATGCCGCTGGCCGTGAACGAAGTACCGGCCACATCGTCCTTGCGCTTCCACCGCGTCCCTTTCATCGACACACCGCCGCTTGCCAGCCGGTCGATCGCCGTGAAAGCGAAATCCTGCGTCTTTCCGTCTGCCCATCCCAGCCGCACGAAGAAGCCTGCGTCGTGCGTAATCTCCTGCTCCAGGTTCGCTCCCGTGCCGTACTTCAGCGTGCCGAAGCGTTTCACCAGGTTCACATTGGGCACGGTTCCGGTTTGTTCGCCCAGCTTGATGGCGTCCGCGTAGCTCCCAGAATGCGTGTGATTAAAGAACTCCAGCAGCCGGATCGTCCCCGCATGCCCGCCCAGTGAATACAGCCGCTCGCCCTCGAAATTGTCCGCACGGTCGCGGAACAGCCGGCGGTCGAAGCGCCCGCCGTTGGCCACCGTGGGTTCCGCCGCGCTCGCGTAGCGCGCCGACCAGTTGCGCGTGTGAAACTCGTGTACCCAGCCCCAGGTGTAGCCGCGCGTGTCCGCCGCGTAATCCCAGGCCCCGTTGTACATCACCGCCCAAGCCATGAACTGGCTGCGCGGATCGTGCGTATAGCTGTTGTTGTCGAAGAAATCCGCCAGCGAGAATCGCCCGGCGGTCACTGTGTATCGCACCACCGGCCGGTCGCCCGCCAGTTGATTCGCATCGCTCTCCAGGTGCTCCCTCTCCGATCCGAAGCCCACGTCGTACGTCAGGTACAGCCGCGCGATATACGGCTTGGGCGTGGCGCTGGCTACTCGCGGCAGTTCCCCGTTCGATGGGTTTGCCAGCCCGTCCACGCTGCTGAATCCCCGTCCGCCCGCGATTTCAGGATCGAACACCAGTTGCAGATTGCGCGCCAGCCGCGCATCGAAGAACAGCGTGCTCGTCAGCGATACGTCGTTCTCGCGATAATCCTGCAGGCTGAGCGGCCCGGTGTAAGGCGCATTGAAGGTCCCGTGGGTCTGCCCGATGGAAGTAGCCTGGTAATAAAGGTTCCAATTCTCGGCCGGCGGAACGTCCGCCGTCTGCGCCATCGCCCCGCCCCAAGGCAAAAGCAGTATCGTGATTAGTCTGCTGTCGAACACTCATCTTCTCCCTGCGCGCCCGTGTTGATACCCACAGCTAGCCCGCAGCATCAAATGCTACTCTCTAGGAATGCGTCTGAAACCATCGAATCACACTTGCGCGGCCCTTGCCTTAGCTGTTTGCGCGACCGCATGGGCCCAATCTCCCCACGGCCAGCCCGGCGCGCCCGCCGGCAAAATCGCCGAGCAGCAGTTCAAGAACATCCAGGTGCTGCAGGGTACTCCCGCCGACCAGGTCTTTCCCGCCATGCAGTACATTTCGGCCTCGCTCGGCGTGGAATGCGAGTTCTGCCACGTGGAGGGCAAATTCGATGCCGACGACAAGCCCAACAAGAAGACCGCGCGCAAAATGATCACCATGACACTGGCCATCAACAAGGACAGCTTCAACGCCCGCAAAGAGGTGACCTGTTATACCTGCCACCGCGGCAATAACGACCCCGTGGGCACTCCCCCTGTGGTTACCACCGACGCCGAACCCGAGCACGCCAAAGAAGCCGCGGCTCCCGCCGCCGGCGCCACCCGCAGCGCGGATCAAATGATCGAAAGATACATGGCGGCCGTGGGCGGCGCGGAAGCTTTGCACAAAATCACCAGCCGCGTTTCCAAGGGCAACATCTCCTTCGGCGGTCACGAGACTCCCATCGAGCTCTTTGCCAAGGCCCCCGACAAGCGTATGTCCATCACGCACTCCGCGAACGGCGACAGCATTACCGCCTTCGACGGCCATGGTGGCTGGCTCGGAAACACCGGCCGGCCGGCGCGCGAAATGTCCGGCCAGGAAGCCGAAGCCGCGCGCCTGGATGCCGATTTCTACCTAGCCACCCACCTCAAGGAAATCTTCAGCGGATTTCGCGTCGGCCGCCCCGATAAAATCGGCGACCACCCGGCCTACACACTGATTTGTCTGCGTGAGGGCCAGCCGCCGGTCCGGCTGTACTTCGATGAGTCGTCCGGGCTGCTGCTCCGCCAGGTACGCTACACCGATACCCCCATCGGCCGCAGCCCCACGCAGATCGATTACGCCGACTATCGCGAAATCGACGGCGTTAAAGTCCCGTTCCGCTGGACCCTGTCGCGCGTCAACGGCCGCTTCACCATCCAGATGAACGAAGCGCAACAAAACGTGCCCATCGAAGACGCCAAATTCACCAAGCCATAATCCATCCCCAATGCGACGCCAACGGCGCCGAGAAGTTCGGCGGCCCCGTGATAATTCACCCCAATGCCAAGGGGCTGGCACCGGTTCGCATAACAGTATATAAAACCTGATTGGAGAAATTGGGAGCGGTGGCCCGTCTGGAGTTCACGCCCGAAGAAAGCCGGTGATATAGTCGAGAATGTTCGCGATTCCGAAGGAGGCCCGGAATGGCTGATTCCGACAAATATGCCGTATATGACGAGCAGGACACGACCAAGGAACCCGGTACCTTTAGCGGGACAAAGTTCCACGACATCATGCCGGCCACGGGAGGACCGGGCGCCAGGCTAGCGGCGCGGCTCTGCAACTTCCCCACGAACCATTCCGCGCTTCGCATGAGCCACAGGAGATGGCTGGACGATTACGTGCAGCCTGTGCTCCGCTCGCTGGAGGGACCCTGGGTCGATTTTATCGGCTATGCCAGCCAGCTTGGCCCCGCGGGCAACAACTACTTCCTCTCGAGTGAACGGTGCCGCAAGGTCAAGGACTGGGTCTCCAATTATTCGAGCCGCATTCATTGGAACGTGCAATGGCCGAAAGGCGCATCGGAGAGCGCTACCATCGCCAGCAATAACGACGGCTGGTGGCGGGCAGTCGAAATCTCCATATACGGGTTCAAGCCGCCTACGGCCATGCCCAGCACCATGGGCGGTTCCCGGGACTTCGAGATTCGCTACGTCGTGGGAGGTTCGGTTTCTCCGGGCGACCTCATGGATTCGCCCCTGCCGGTCCCTGGCGGCCACGGTTACGTATTTGAGATTACTGACAAGAAGAACTCAGAGAAGGCATACTTCGTCCACGGCCAGATGACCTTACCGCTCCTCACCGTTCCCGTCTTTCCATTTGTTGGGGGGTTGGGCGCCAACAGTTCGCTCCCCGGACCACCCACGCCCTTCCACACGTCAGTGCCCGTAGAGCTTCACGACTTCGAGGGGACGGCGACGGTGTTTCAAAATCCGGGAGTCTCATCGCTGGGGGGTAACCTCACCATCTCGATTGAGAGTGACGCTCTGGCGAGGTTGGGGGCAGTCCTCCGGCCCAGCAGCGTCCTCACAGTTAATACGAGCAGCGGCGTTCTGAACGCCCCATCCCTAGGTGCCGTTGGCCTGCCGGGCACACTGACGATGTGGGGCGCACCGAGGCCCTATTAGATATTTTCGACATTCCGGCGAAGCCGCGCGGCGTGCGTCATGAGGTAACTCCGTTCCGGCACACTTGCCGTCAGGCCGGCGGCGGTCAGGTAATGGGCAATGGCGTAGTTGAGCAACCATGGGATTGTCCGGCATCCGCCGCGGCAGATCATAGAGCGCCAGCAAGCAACTTCGGATCGTTCGGGAACTCCGAGACCCGCGTACGCCCATTTGCAAGGCCGACGCCGCCAATTAATATCTTAAACTCTTAATATCGAGATATACTACGTAATGTGGCGCTTCTCTACAGTCGAGGCGCCCTTCCATCTATATGTACACACGGCGAACCTTCCTAATTGGCGTGGGATCGGCCGGGCTGGCAGCCGTTCTGCCGCCCGCCCGCGGGTCGGACTGGCCGCAGTTTCGGGGGCCGGATCGGAACGGTATCTCCAAGGAAACAGGCCTTTTACGCAAATGGCCGGCGGCCGGGCCCAAGGTCCTCTGGTCCGTCCCGGTAGCTGAGGGCTATGCGGGCGCCGCGATCGTGGCCGGCCGCGTCTATCACCACGATTACGACGAAGCCAAGTCCGAATGGCTGGTCAACTGCCGCTCGCTGGCGGACGGCAAGCCGATCTGGCAGTTCCGCGAGCCGCGCGAGATTCGTCCGAATCACGCCATCACCCGCACGGTACCCGCGGTGGACGGCCGGTTCGTCTGCTCGCTCGACCCCAAAGCCGTGCTCCACTGCCTGGATGCGCGGACCGGCAAACCAGTATGGCGCAAGAGCCTGGTTACCGAATACCAGGCCACCATCCCCTCCTGGTACAACGGGCAGTGCCCGCTGCAGGATCGCGACCGCATCGTGGTGGCTACCGGCGGCGCCGCCATCCTGGTGGCGATCGACAAGGCCACCGGCAAGGAAATCTGGCGCACGCCGAACCCCAATCAGCGCGGGATGACGCACGCTTCGGTGATGCCGGCGATGTTGGGCGGAGTCCGGCAATATCTGTACGGAACCCTGCAAGGTCCGCTGGGCGTATCGGCCGCCGACGGCAAGCTGCTGTGGGAATTCGGCCGCAAGTTCAATGTGGCGGTGGCGCCGTCTCCGGTCGCGGTGGACGAGGAACGCGTCTTCATGACCGCCAGCTACGACGCAGGCAGCGTCATGATTCGGGTGCGGCGCGAAGGCGGCAGCTTCAAGCCGCAGTGCCTGTTCGACCTCAAGAACAATGAGTGGAATTCCGAGGTGCACACACCGATCGTGCATAACGGCCACCTGTTCGCCGTGGGCAAGAAAAGGCGCGGCCTGTTCACCTGCATGGATTTCGACGGCAAGGAAGTCTGGACCAGCGAGGGAAAAGCTTCCTTCGGCCTGGGCAGCTTCATGCTGGCGGACGGCATGTTTCTGGTGATGGATGGGAGCAGCGGCAAGCTGCACCTGGTCGAAGCCGGCGGCACAGGGTACAACGAGCTGGCCAGCGCGCAAGTGCTCGCCGGGCAAGAGGTTTGGGCGCCCATGGCCTTGTCGGGCGGCAAGCTGGTCTTACGGGATCTGACCAGAATGATCTGCCTGGACCTGCGAGGTTAAGGAAACTTGTCATGCAATACCGGCAGGTTGCAGTTATCGGCGGCAAGGGCTCAGGACCCAGCCAGTTCGCCACATCGTTGCGCGGCATCGCGTTGGACTTTGCCGGCAATATCTATGCCGCCAACGATTCCCACATCACCCTTTTCGACGCAGGCGGCCGCCTGAAGCGGCGGTGGTCCACTTCGCAGCCGGTGCATTCGGTAGCAGTGGCAGGCTCCGGCGCAATTTACACGGGCCAGATCCGCCAGATCGAGATCTTCGATGACGCCGGAAAACTCGTCCACACCTGGCGAGACGAAGCGCTGCTGGGACGCGTCACATCCATCGGCTTTGTAAATGGAGACGTGCTGGCCGGAGACGCCACGGGCCGCGCGATTCGCCGCTTGGACTGCACCGGCAAATTCCGCAACAACATCGGCCGCGACAACCCGCTGAACGGCCTGCTGATCCCCAATGGCGTGGTGGACTTCGGCGTGGACGCGCACGGTGTCATCCATGCGGCCAACCCCGGCAAGCATCGCGTGGAGCGTTACGCGCCCACCGGTGAATTGCTCGGGCACATCGGACACTTCCACGGCACCGACCCGGCCGGGTTCGGAGGCTGCTGCAATCCGACCAACGTGGCGATCCGGGACCGCCTCTACGTCACGGAGAAGGCCGGCCCGCGTGCCAAAGTCCACAGCTTCAGCGGGGAACTGGAGGCGGTCATTGCCTCGGACGTCTTCGAAGCGAATTGCAAAAACATGAGCATCGCGGTGGATCGGCGTGGGCGCGTGTATGTGGCCGACACCGTGCAACTCGCGATCTTCGTCTTTGAACCGGTGGCGCTATGAATGAACATTTCACCAGACGGGATCTGATGCACAATGCCGCCCGGGGAGTCGTCCTGGCAACGCTGGGCGGCGGCGCCGGATTCCTCGTCCGCAAAGCGAACGGGCAAGTCGTATGGCAGGTGGACTCGGCACGCTGCCTCAACAGCCGCCTCGGCGAGGTCGGCGTGGCCGCCTGCAGTCTCTGCACCACCGAGTGCGTTGTCTCCCTGTCGGCCGTGCGGGCCGTAAACGAGCATTCCCGCTGCGGGCGCTGCAACATCTGTCCGGCGTACTTCAAAATTACCAGCGCGGTGGACGAGCGCGGCCTGCCGAGCGAGAAGCTCTGCCCGCGCGATGCGATTACGCGCAAGCCGATCGGCAAGGCAGATCCCGAAGATCCCGCCAACAATTTCTACGATTACCTCATTGACGAGGAAAAGTGCGACGGCTGCGGCAAATGTGCGATGCAGTGTAAAGAACCGCTGGGACTGGGCTCGATCGTACTGAAGATCCGCTACAACCGCTGCGTCGATTGCAATCGCTGCGCCATCTCCAGGGCGTGCCCCAAAGACGCTCTCGTGCGCATCCCGGTGACCAGGGCGCTAACATGAGTGCCGTGGGACAGGCTCTCAGCCTGTGGCGGCCTAGCAGGCCGCCCGGCTTCGCTTTGTGCGTCCTGCTTTTTGCCATCCGCACGCTGCCCGCGCAGTCGATTCCCTACCAGCGTCCCGTAGACACCGCCCCCCAGGAAAAAACCATCGGAGGCGGCTACAAAACGCCCCCCGTGCAGAAACCCCTGCCGCGGAACTCCTGGCTGCAGGTGCTGGATGTCGCGGTGTTGGCGGCGGCCATGGGGATTTCGTCCTGGCTGGTTCTGAAGCGGCGCAACCGGAAAGCGCTGGTCGCCCTGACCGCGGGGTCTGTGGCCTATTTCGGTTTCTACCGCCAGGGCTGCGTTTGCCCGATCGGCTCGATACAAAACGTCGCGGTGGCGCTAACCGATCCGGGCTACAGCATTCCGATGGTCGTAACGGCTACGTTCTTCCTGCCGCTGGTCATGGCCGTGTTCTTTGGGCGCGCCTTCTGCGGAGGCGTCTGCGCTTTGGGCGCGATTCAAGAGCTGGTGCTGCTGAAGCCTGTACAAGTGCCGCGGCGGCTGGACCGTGCGCTCGGCCTGCTGAAATACGCCTATCTCGGTCTGGCGCTCTTCTTCGCTTTGAAGCCGGCGATCGCCCGTGACTTCGTGATTTGCCGGTACGATCCGTTCGTGGGCTTCTTTCGCCGCACAGGCGCGCCCCACATGCTCCTGATCGGCGGCGTGTTCCTGGTGGCCGGCATGTTCATCGGACGGCCGTATTGCCGCTACCTGTGTCCCTACGGCGGCCTGCTCGCCTGGTGTACACGCCTGGCGCGCCGCGGAGTCACCATCACGCCCGACAAGGAACTGGACTGCGGACTGTGCGCCGAAGCCTGCCCGTACGGATCTATCGAGAAGATGCGGGCTGTCCGCCGGAACTGTCTCTATTGCGCCCGCTGCTACGCAGCCTGTCCCCGCGAGCGCACGCAACTGGTCAAATTGTCATGACCGCACGGATCTGGACCCGGATCGCGGGCGCCGCGGTGGCGGCATGCGTGGCAATCCTGCTCGCCGACTTTGCGGTGGCAACGTGGCAGGCTCCGCGCGACGAAAAGCTCGTCAAGAGCCTGCAACAGGAGAAGAGAATCACAGACGCCCGCCGCGCCCGCAAGTCCAGAGACAATGCCGTAGCGTGGATGTTGATCGCCGCCGCCAGCCTATTCCTGACATTTGCCAAGCGAGTAGTACACACTGCCCGGCCGGCCAGGAAGGAAGTGGGGCGGGCCCATCGGCCTGCGCTGGGCTCCCAGCCCCGCTCTTTAGTGCGTGCAGCGCCAGCCCTGGACCTCGCCTTTATCGACGGCCTCGTCGCCACCCATGGCCCAAGCAGCGAGAAGGCCATCATACTCCTCCAGGCCATCCAGAACCACTATGGTTACCTCCCCGACGAAGCCATGCGCCGCCTCTCGGAGATGACCGACATCACCCCCGCCCAGCTGGCCGGCACATCCTCTTTCTACGGCCAGTTCCGCCGCACACCCGTCGGCAAGCACCTGGTGCGGGTCTGCCATGGCACCGCCTGTCACGTCGCCGGAGCGCGCCAGATTACAGATGAGCTGCGCCGTCACCTGGATATCCCTGAAGGCGCGGACACTGATGCGGCCCGCATGTTCACGGTGGGAGAAGTCGCTTGCCTGGGCTGCTGCAGCCTGGCGCCCGTGCTGATCGCCGACGGCCACACTGCCGGCAGACTGACTCCATCGAGCGCCATCGCCGAGGTGGCGCAGGTCGAGGCGACGGAGACGGCATGAGGCGCGGCGCCCTCGAGATCCGGATCGGACTCGGCTCCTGCGGCATCGCCAGCGGCGCCGAAGCGGTGCGAGACGTCCTGAAGCGCGCCGGCGCCGTGAAAACCGTCGGCTGCAACGGCATGTGTTATCGCGAGCCGCTGGTGCAAGTGGTCGAGCCCGGCGGACGCGTCACGTTTTATAGCAATGTCACTGTTGAAACTGCCCGGCTCATCGTGCGGCGGCACTCCAGACTCCGGGCGCCCTACGCGGCCGCCGCAGGCTTTGAGCCTGTCCCACAATTCAAGCAAAGGCGGATCGTGCTGGAGAACTGCGGCGAGATCGATCCATTGCACATCGACGACTACCTGGCGCGGGACGGCTACCGCGCCCTGGAACGCTGCCGCCAGCAAATGTCCCCTGACGAGGCGATCGCCGCCATCGTCGAATCCGGCTTGCGCGGGCGCGGCGGCGCGGGCTTTCCCACCGGACGTAAATGGGCGCTGGGACGCGCGCAGGCCGACCCCGTCAAATACGTCATCTGCAACGGCGACGAAGGCGACCCAGGCGCCTTCATGGATCGCGCCGTGCTCGAATCCGACCCGCATCGCGTGCTGGAAGGCCTGGCCATCGCGGCGTACGCCATCGGCGCCGCAGAGGGCTTCTTATATATCCGCGCAGAATACCAGCTGGCGGTACGTCATGTGCGCGCCGCGATCGTGGAGGCCCGCGCGCGCGGTTACCTGGACTCGCTGCGCCTGGAAGTGCGCGAGGGCGCCGGCGCCTTCGTTTGCGGCGAGGAGACCGCGCTGATCCTGTCGCTCGAAGGAAAGCGCGGGATGCCCCGGCTGCGGCCGCCATACCCGGTCGAGCGCGGCTTCCGCGGCAAGCCGACCATCATCAATAACGTTGAAACGCTCGCCTGCGTGCCGTGGATCATGCGCCACGGCCCGGCGGCCTTCGCCGCCCTCGGCACGGCAACCAGTAAGGGCACCAAGGTCTTTGCGCTGGCAGGCAAGGTCAACCGCGGCGGCCTGGTGGAGGTGCCCATGGGCGTCACCATTCGCGAAGTCGTCGAGGAAATCGGCGGCGGCATCAAGAACGGGCGGCAATTCAAGGCCGTGCAGCTCGGCGGTCCGTCCGGCGGGTGCATCCCGGCGCGCCTCGCCGACACCCCCATCGATTACGACGCACTGTCCCAGACCGGCGCCATCATGGGCTCGGGCGGGCTGGTGGTGCTCGACGACCGCGACTGCATGGTCGACCTGGCGCGCTTCTTCCTGAAGTTCACGCAGGCGGAATCCTGCGGCAAATGTACCTTCTGCCGCATCGGCACCAAGCGCATGCTCGAGATTCTCGAACGCCTCTGCGCGGGAGAGGGGCGCCCCGACGACCTCGAAAAGCTCGCGACCCTCGCCGATTACGTCAGCCGCGTGAGTCTCTGCGGCCTGGGCCAGACCGCGCCCAACCCTGTAATTACCACCCTCCGGTATTTTCGCGAGGAATACGAAGCTCACCTGCACCAGAAACGTTGTCCGGCCGGCCGCTGCCCCGCCCTGATCCGCTACCGCGTGACAGACAACTGCATCGGCTGTACCCTGTGCGCTCAGGCCTGTGCCGTCGGCGCCATCGCATATCGTCCGTATGAAAAGCATGAGGTGGACCAGAGCCTCTGCACCCGTTGCGACATGTGCCGCCAGGCTTGCCAGGACGACGCCATCGAGGTCACGTAAGCGATGGTCACCCTCACCATCGACGGCCGGCGGGTCAGCGTGGAGCCCGGAACCACCGTGCTGGCAGCCGCGCAATGGCTCGGCATCCGGATCCCAACCATGTGCCACGTCCCCGGTATCGAGCCCGCCGCCTCCTGCTTCGTTTGCGCGGTGCAGATCGAAGGCCGGCGGACGTTATCACCCGCCTGTGCGATGCCGGTGGCGGAAGGGATGGCCGTCACCACCAACAGCGACGACGTGCGTACCGCCCGAAAAATGGCGCTGGAGCTGCTTCTTTCCGATCACGCGGGCGAGTGTGTAGCGCCGTGCGCGGCCCGCTGCCCGGCGGGTCTCGACATCCCGGGCTTCGTCTATGGCATTGCCACCGGCGACAATCGCCGCGCCACGGAGGTCATCGCCGAGCGCCTGGCGTTGCCCGGTTCGCTGGGACGCATTTGCCCGCGCCTGTGCGAGGATGGTTGCCGGCGCTGCGATCTCGACCAGGGTCTGGCCATCGGCGCGCTGCATCGTTACGCCGCCGATTTGGATGGGGCCACGGCCGCACCCTATACGCCGCCGTGCGCGCCGGATACCAGTAAGTCGGTCGGGATCGTGGGTGCGGGTCCCGCCGGCCTCGCCGCCGCGTGGTATCTGTTGCGGAAGGGCCACGCCTGCACGCTTTACGACGCGCATCACCAGCCCGGAGGCATGCTGCGATACGGAATCCCCGCCTATCGTCTGCCGAAGGATGCTCTGGATGCGGAGATCGACGCCATCGGGCGGCTTGGCGCACGGTTCGTGATGGGCCAGCGCTGGGGTACGGACTTCACTCTCGGCGAACTGCGCAAACAATATGACGCTGTCTTCCTGGCCATTGGCGCGCAGCGCGCCCAGGGCCTGCGCTGCGAGGGCGAGGAGAATGCCATCAGCGGCATCGAGTTTCTGGAGCTCGCCGCCAATGGCACCCCGCCTTCACTCGGCCGCCATGTTGTGGTGGCCGGAGGCGGCAACACCGCCATGGACTGTGCCAGATCGGCCGCGCGCCTGGGCGCCCGCGTACGCATCCTCTACCGCCGCGGCAGGCAGGAGATGCCCTGCGCCATGGACGAAGTGGAGGCGGCCGAGGCCGAGGGCGTGCACATCGATTTGCTGGTGGCGCCCGTGCGAATCGAAAGAAACGGCCATGGCCTGTTACTGACCTGCCAGCGCATGAAGCTCGGCGAACCGGATGCTTCCGGACGCCGCAGACCGTGCGCCGTGGAAGGCTCCGATTTCATCATCGAATGCTCTACTGTAATCGCCGCCACCGGCCAAGCCGTGGAGCGCACACTGTCCGAGAGCGAAGGCCTGCGGGTGACCGGATGGGGCATCGCCGCCCATGAACGGACACTCGCCACCAATCTGCCCGGAGTATTTGCCGGGGGAGACGCGGTCCTGGGAGCGGACCTGGCGGTGCGGGCGGTGGCTGCGGGCAGAATCGCCGCAACATCCATCCACCAATACCTGAGCGGCGAACCGGTGACCGGCGAACCGGTGACAACCGGCATCGCCATGCGGCCGATCGACGATGCCGAGCGGGCGGCCATCTTCCGGGCCATCGAGAAAGCCGCGCGGGCACCCATACCGCGCATCCCAATCGAACAGCGCATGGCCGGCTTCGACGAGGTGGAGCGGGGATTGCCGCCGGAAGACGCCGCGCGCGAGGCTCGCCGCTGCTTGAGCTGCGGCTGCCGCAAGCAGGATTGCTGCCTGGTGCGATCGCTGGCCAACGAATACGACGTGGACATCTACCGTTTCGCCGGCGCTCGCCGCCGCTTCTCGCAGGATCTGTCCCATCCGGAGATCGTCTACGAGCCCGGCAAATGCATCAGTTGCGATGCCTGTGTACGCATTGCTGCCGCGGAATGCGAAACGCTCGGCCTGGCCATGATCGGCCGGGGCTTCGACGTCACCGTGGCGGTGCCGTTCGGCAAGCCGCTCGCGGAAGGCTTGCGCCACGCCGCGCAGCACTGTGCCGAGGCTTGCCCGACAGGCGCGTTGGCGCTGCGCACGGCGCGTTCGTGCGACACTTGTGCCATGCTGGAGTTGCCATGAGAGACCCGCAGATCATCGAAACCGAGCTGATGGAAATCAGCGCCATCGCCGACGATACCCTCAAGCTCGAGCGCGTCATCGCCTGGTGTGCAACGCATCCCGACGAAGTTCCCTTCGCCCTGCATCAGCTCATGGCCAGACGCGAGAAGCACCCGCCGCAAACGTCTCAAGCTTAGATCCTCACCCTGGGCGCTGGCCTGAGCGTTTGCGCTTCGATGACAGTAGCGACGCCGCCGCGATGGCCAGTGGGACAACGATTCCAAGCGCTCGCTTGACCTTTGATTTGCGCGGACCCGGCATTTCCTGCGCCGCGTTCGGCCGCGGCTTTCCGATGCGCATCTCCTTGAAGTCGTATAAGAACTGCTTGCCGCAAGCCAGGCAGACGACGTAGGTATCCCCATGCGGCTCACCGGTCTTATGGACCGGCGTAACAGGGCGCGTGAGGCGCTTGTGCGGACAGCGGAATAGCAGGTTGAGTACGGAGTCGATCATCGGCCGAACCAACCGCTGAAGGGGCGCTACTTCTATTCTGCACCATGGCGGCCGTGCGCACGCACGAGCGCCTGGTCTCTACGGCCGGCCGCCGCTGCCGCCACCCGCGCTCGTAGGATGTTGGTTCGGATTCTGATAGTTCGGAAAAGCCGGCCGGTGCGGCTCCGGAACCGCATTCTTCTTCAACTGCTCCATGGCGATCGAAACCGCGCGCTCCAGTTGCGGGTCGTGGCCGTCTCGCACTGCTTTGGGATCCTGTTCGACTTCCACGTCGGGCGCGACACCGTGGTTCTCCACGTCCCATTCGCCGGCCGGACTGAAGAATCCGAAGTTGGGAGCGGTGACCGCGCCCCCGTCCATGAGAGGAGGATATGGCGAGACGCCGATCAGCCCGCCCCAGGTGCGCTTGCCCACCAGCGTGCCGATGTGCGTATGGCGAAACATCCACGGCATGAAATCGCCGCCGGAGCCCGCCATTTCATTGGTGATCATCACCTTGGGGCCGAAGATGGCGGCGGCCGGCGTGCGGTAGATCGCGCCGTAGCGCGGGCTCCACCAGCCTTGTAGCGGACGGTTCAACACGTCGATCACGTAATCGGCCGCTTGTCCGCCGGAGTTGAAGCGTTCGTCGATGACGACGCCCTGCTTGTCCACCTGCGCGAAGTAGTATCGGTTGAAACTCGTGAATCCGCCCATGGCGGTATCCGGCATGTACACGTAAGCCAGCTTGCCATCGCTCATCTGATCGACTTTGCGGCGATTCTCCTCCACCCAGGCTTGATGACGCAATTGCTGTTCGCTGGCCACCGGCATGACCGTGATCTCGCGCGAATTGGCGCCCGCCGGGTCCGCGCCAATGCGCAGCACAACACGCTTATCGGCCGTGCCTTCGAACAGCCGGTAGACATCGTCGCCCGCCTGCAGATCCTGGCCGTTCACGGCCAGCAGGTAGTCGCCCGCCGAGACGGTGGTCCCCGGCTGCACCAGGGGAGCCCGCAACTGCGGGTTCCAGCTTTCGCCCGAATAGATCTTCTTGAAGCGATAACGCCCGTTGGCGATCTCGTAATCGGCGCCCAGCAGCCCACCCGGGACGCGCTTGGCCTCCGGAATGTTGCCGCCGCCCCCGCGCAAGTGGCCGGAAGTGATTTCGCCCAGCATCTCGTGGAAGATGTAATTCAGATCGGCGCGCGAGGCCAGCGAATCCAGATACTTCTCGAACTCCTTCTCGCCGTCAGCGGCGTTGACGCCATGCAAATTCGGGTCGTAGAAGTAGCTGCGCTCGATCCGCCACGCTTCGTGGTACATCTGCTTCCACTCGGCTAACGGATCGACCTTCACTTCCACATCGGCAAGATGCAGGACTCCTTCGCCGGATTTGAGCGGAGCCGAAGTGGGCGCGATGACGTACTGCGGCGGCGCGGGATTCGCTCCGGCGGGACGCGGAGCATTGCCTTCGCCGCTCTTCACAATACGCAGCAGCATTTTCTCGCCGTTCGCCGACAGATCGAAGCCCGTAACATCGTCGGCCAACTTCTCCACTTTGCGGCCCTTGAGTTCGAACTTCGAAAGCGTTCCACCAGCGCCACCGCCGGGACCTCCGGCCGCATTTCGGCCAGCTTCAACCAAATAAATGATACCGGCCTTGCCGGCGGCCAGGGTCTGAATGGGGCGCGCGGATATGGGCAACGGGATGGTGCGCTGAATCAGCTTATCGAAATCGATGCGCACCGGCTTGGGCGGCTTTTCCGCCGTATTTCCTTCATTTCCTTTGCCTTCGCCGGTTGGCTTGGTTTCGTCTTTTTTTCCTTCATTCGCCTTTTCTTCGTCGCTCTCCGGAGCTAGCGGCGAGGCTACATCGTTGGGCAGCACGATCAGGTAGACGCTGCGGGTCACCTCATGCAGGTCGCTGTTCATGTCCAGGCCGCTGGACGTGGGTCCGTAGTTGGTGCTGGCGGTGAAGAACAGATACTGGCCATCCTTGTCAAAGACCGGGAAGCGCGCGTCGCTCAACCCGTCGGTGACCTGGGTGCTCTTGCCATCGCTCATCGAATAGATCGACACCGCGTGCAGGCGATTGGGAAGGCTTTTCACAAAGGCGATCCACTTGGAGTCAGGGGACCAGTTGAAGTCGCGATTCAGCTCGTAAGAAGAGTCGGTGTCCACCTTAGTCAGTTTTCCCGAAGCCAACTCCACGTCCCAGAGGTTCAGTTGGTTGTCGGTGAACGCGACGTGCTTGCTGTCGGGCGACCAGCGCGGGTCGAAATAAAAAGCCGACTTGCCCTGGAGCGCCACCTTTTGCGCCGCGCCCCCGCCGTTCTGCGGCTTGATGTGCAGCGCGTACTCTCCAGACTCATCGGAGAAATATGCGATGGACTTGCCGTTCGGAGACCAGGCCGGTGTCCGCTCCATCACGCCGGGCGTGTTCGTCAGGTTGCGGATATCGCCCTTTTCGGCCGGCGCGGTGAGGATCTCGCCGTGCGCTTCGAAAACCGCGCGCACGCCGCTGGGAGAAATCCTGGCGCTGCGAATTTCTTTGGTCACGTTCTGCGGATGCGGGCGCACCTCCGCCAGATCGGCTTCGATCTCAATCGATACCTGGCTGCTCTTGCCGCTGGCGATATCGTAAATATGGATCTGTCCGAATTGTTCATAGACGATCCCGCCGGGACCGGCGCTCGCGGATGCGATGTCCTTACCGGTGTTGTTGATCAGCTCGGTGACCGCTTTGCTTTTGCGGTCGTAGCTGAACAGGGTCATGCGTCCGTTGCGGTCCGAGAGGAAATAAATCTTGCTGCCCACCCACATGGGATTGCCGTCATTCGATGCGTCACGCGGCAGTTGTTCAAGATCCAGATCAGTGAGATTGGCGATCCATACACGCGACGCTTTGCCGCCGCGATAACGTTTCCAGCCAATCGAGGAGAGCCGCCGGTTGTTGTCCACCGGAACATAGGCGATGTGCTTGCCGTCCGCGGAAAACGCGCCGAATTCGGCCGTAGGCAGAGGCAGTTCATGCGGCAATCCGCCGTCGAGCGAAACCGTGAACAGGCGGTTGAAGCGCGAA
>Ga0070731_10001985_pt1 | contig 20230 bp, 16 predicted proteins | sample Coa_R1_2_FD_66448 | JGI IMG/M metagenome (GOLD analysis project Ga0070731, IMG submission 66448) | Surface soil microbial communities from Centralia Pennsylvania, which are recovering from an underground coalmine fire - Coalmine... | ecosystem: Environmental > Terrestrial > Soil > Unclassified ... | reverse complement strand
CTCGACCTTGTCCGGGCCGCCGTTCTCCCCGGGAAGGACGACCTGGAACTTCACCTTGTCTCCGATCGACCGGAGAAAGCCGTAGTCGGCGACGCACTCGTGGCTCGCTTTGGCGACGCCGTCGACCCGCTTGTCGATCTCGCGGATCACGATGTCCCGCTTGTCGTCGCGCAATTCCGGGAGGGGGGATTCCGGAGCGCCGAGCAGGATGGCTTTCACGTCCTTTCGGCGCAGCGTGAGCGGACCGGCGGCACTCTCCAGCACGGCCAGCTCCCCGTCGAAGGAGCGGAGCTTCCCGGCGATCGTTCCGCCGCCCACGAAGCGCATCTGTTCGCCGCCCGGGACCCCGGGACGCGCTTCGTCGGTCGTGAACCGGAGTCGCGCGACCTCCTCGAGGCCGAATTCCAGCGGCCGTTCCACTCCGGCCAGCCGGAGCCTCAGGCGGCCCGACGCGCTGCACTCCAGGATTTCGCCCTGGAGCTCCGACCGGTCCTGGAAGATGACGCGGTCGATCTTCTCCGGAGCGGCTTTCGGCGCGGGATCCTGGACCAGGCCCATCAGGGCGGCCAGCAGCGCGGGAATCATCACGGGCATCATACATCAGACGCCCGGTCCCGGGGGCCGGTTTGGAAAAAACGGCCGGACGCTGGACTCCGTCGGCCGGAGGCCTTAAACTAGGGCATTCCTTTTTTCGGGTGAGCTCGATGGCGCGGTTGGTCATCTCGGACGGGAGTTCCTCCAGGACGCTCGAACTCACGGACGCCACCACGGTGGCCGGCCGGGCCCCCGAGAACAAGATCGTCATCGACGACAAGCAGGCCTCGCGGCGGCACTTTCAGATCGACCGGATCGAGTTCGGCTTCAAACTGGTCGACCTGGAAAGCCGCAACGGCACCCGGGTCAACGACCGGTCGGTCAACCAGGCGCTCTTGCGGCCCGGCGACCGCATCGTGATCGGCAAACACACCCTCACGTTCGAAGACCCCAGCTTCAGGGAGCCGCCCGCGGAAGTGGCCGCCCGCCTCGGACCGCCGCCCGGCCCGGCCGGGCGCGTCGAAGCGCCGTCCAGCAGCCCCGACAGTTCGTCCGACCGGCCCGCTTCCCTGCCCGTCGCGCAGGAGGTCAAGCCGGCGGTGGCGACCACCCCGCCTCCTCCGCCCGACTCCGACTACCGGACCAAGCGGAACCGGTCCGGCCATACCACGGCCGTCCAGAGAAACATCCAGGGCCAGCTCCAGGAGGAGCAGAAGACCCTGACGATGGTCGCCGTGGGCGCGGGAGTCTTCATCTTCGTCGTCATCCTCCTGATTTTCCTCCCCAGCAGCCCGGCCGGAGAGGCTCCCGCCGCCGGCAAGGCCATGACCAAGGGCCCCGGGCCGGCGGATGCCGCCCTGGCGGAGATCGAAGCCCACGACTTCGAGGAGCTGACCGCCTATTGCGAGCGGAACCGGAACGTGCCCGCCTCCTACCCCGAGATCATCAAACGGGTCGAGCAGTTCGAGCAGAAGCATCCGCACAGCCTGAACCAGGCGAAATTGAAGGACTACCGGGCGGGCGCTCTCAATGGCCTCAAGACCTCCCGGAACGCCGAATTCACCGAGGCCGAGAAGCAGGCCAACGAGGATCTTCGGAAGAACGAGTTCGGCGGAGGAATGAAGAAGATCCGCGACCTGCTGGCCAAGTACAAGACCGACGCCGACATTCACGAGCGGCTGGTGTTGCTGAAGGAGCAGGCCGTCGACGACGCCCGCAAGTACTTCCAGACCAAGTCCCTCGAGGCCGAAGCCCTGAGAGCCTCCCGGCGCGACGAGGCTCGGGACATCTACCAGTCCCTCCTGAAGGCGATGGGCAATGGGACGGTGCCCGAGTTCGACGACTACTGCAAAATCGCCCGCGTCACCCTCGAAGGCCTCCAGTAGCCGGGAGCCCTCGTGCTGGAGCACACCGTTCGGGTCCGCGTCCGCTACGGCGAAACCGATCAGATGGGGGTGGTCTACCATCCCAATTACCTGCTGTACTTCGAGACCGGCCGCACCGAGCTCTTGCGCGCGGCCGGCGTGGCGTACAGCGAGCTGGAGAAATCCGGCGTCTTTCTCGTCGTGACGGAGGCGTCCCTCACGTACCGGGCCGCCGCCCGCTATGACGAGGAACTCCAGGTCCTGACGCGGGTGGACCACGTCGGGAAGGCGACGATCGGCTTCTCCTACCGGGTGCTGGGCCCCGGGGGGACGCTTCTGGTGGATGGCCGCACGGTGCTCGCCTCCGTCGACGCCTCCAAGTCCCCCGTCCGGCTTCCCCCCGCGGTGAGCGGGCTCTTGTCGTAGCCTTCCCCCGGCCCCGGGATCTCCGCCCGAACGTCATCTCCTTGAAGGAATGGGACCCGTCGCTCCGTCCCTAATATAGAGGAGAGCGGTGTATTTTCGGTGACAGGCCTTTCGGGCCGCTCTATAATTCTGGCTTGTCATCGGGGCTCTGGGGAACTCTGAGGGAGCACACATCATGAGGCGGATGCTCGTTTTCGCAGTGATGGCGTCGGTCGCCGGTCCCCTCTGGGCGCAGGAGGAGAACGACCGCGACAAGAAGAAGAACGCCGCCGCGCTCTACTCGGAAGGCCTCCGCGCGGAGACGGAGAAGCCCGTCAATCTGGGCCTGGCGATCGCCAAGTACGGCTTCGCGGTGAAGCACGCCAAGGACGAGAAGAACAACGACGTCGCCGCGGCGGCGCTCGTCCACACTGCCTGGTGCAACGAGAAGCTCGATCCCGCCAACATCGCCGGCGCGAAGGCCGCCTACGAAGAGGTCGCCTCCAGCTTCGCCGACACCAAGCCTTGGGGCGACATCGCCAAGGAGAAGGCGTCCTACAAGGGCGTCGACATCTTCCTGAAGCAGCTCTACGCGCAGCTGGACGCCTGGCGGATCACGCCGGACCGCAGCGCGTTGGCCCTGGCCGACAAGAAGAAGGCCGTCGCCGACCAGATCCTGGCGATGAAGAACGAGGCCGTCCCCGGGCTCGTCTGGGGGCTGGGCCACGCGGACGACGTCATCCGGGATTTCTCCGCCGACTGCCTGGCGCAAATCACGGACGAAGCGGGCATCACCGCGGTGATCGCCAAGCTGAACGATGCCAATCCCCTGATGCGCGCGGGCGCCAGTGCGGCCCTGCAGAAGATCTACAAGAAGTACAACGAAGGCGCGGAACTCGACCGCCGCGCCGCGGAGCTCGAGCGCGACCTGTCGACCGTGACGCTCGCCCCCGGCAGCAAGGCCGAGGGCCAGCAGAAGAAACTCGTGGACGAGGCCGCCAAGCTCAAGGCGAAAGCCGCCGAAATCCGGGGAGCCATCCCCGCGACCCTGGCCACGCCCGACATCCAGGCCGCGCTCCAGAAGATCCTCGAGGATGAAGGCGCCCATCCCCAGGCGCGCCGCGAGGCCGCGATCGCCGCGGCATCGATCGGTCGCATCTCCGGAGCCCTCGTCGACGCCCTCATGAAGGCCATCGACAGCAAGGATCACAACGTCCGCGAGGCCGCGTGCCGCGCCGCCGGCCAGGTGGACCCCTCGATCAGCACCGACAAGATCAAGCTCGGGGATCGCCTGGCCAAGGCCGTCATGGACGAGCCCGCCAAGGCCGAGGACAAGTCCGCCGCCGACTGGGCCAACGACGAGTCCGTCCGCCAGGCCTCGGCGGAGGCGCTGGAGCAGATCGCCCTCGTGCGCACCCTCCCCGCCCTCATCAAGGCGCTGGATGACAATGACAGCCGCGTCCGCGGCGCCGCCTTCCGGGCCCTGAGGGAGATCACGCACCGCGACTTCTCGTACGAGAAGGACGACAAGGGCCTCGACAAGACCTACGAGGCCGACAAGCCCCTGCCCGAGCGCAAGAAGGCCCAGGAGAAGTGGGAAGCCTGGTGGAAGGAAACCCAGGGCGTGGTGGTGCTCGTGGAGCGCTTCTGGAGCTTCCAGTCCCAGTGGTCCCAGGGCAGCGCGGTGCGGCTCTTCGACCCGGCGACGCTGTTGAAGGAAACCGACTCGAAGAAGTGGAGCTCCGCCGACCCCAAGATCGACGAAGGCCGCGTGAAGCGCGAGATCGAGGAGTTCCAGCGCAAGAAGGACGTGTTCGTCCAGGACGCGGTCGATCTCGACGCCGCCGCGATCGATCAGCTGATGAAGTTCATCGGCGGCGAGACGGAGCGCGAGCCCAAGCCCAACGCCGCGACCCGCAACTTCGTGGCGGAGGCCATCGCCCGAATCATCGAGAAGAAGAACGCCTCCGACGCGGTCGCCAAGCTGCGCGAGGCCGCCGGCGGCGGCGACAGCGCCGCGAAAAAGGCCGGCGGCTGCATGGGCCTGGGCTTCCTGCCGAAGTCGCTCGTCGGCGGCCCGGAGCGCGAGGCGCTCCAGGTGAAGGGCCTCGGCGACGCCGCCGGGGAAGTCAAGGAAGCGGCCGCCATCGCGCTCGGCAAGGTCGGCGACGACGGCAGCGCCGCCGATCTGACCCGCGCGGCCGGGGACGCCAACCAGGACGTCCAGATCGCCGCCCTGCGCGCCCTGGCGAACATCCATTCCAAGAACAACGACACCATCAAGGCCCTCGGCGACATGGTGGCCGACGAGCCCGACACGATCGGCGGGGCGAGCAAGAAGGTCCTGAGCGGCGCCAAGGCGGACCTCGTGCGCGAGTGCGCCACGGCCGCCCTGGGGGAGATCGGCGACGCCGCCGCGGTGCCCGCCCTCCTCCGCGCCCGACGCGACACCGCCCGCAACGTCCGCGAGGCCGCCACGGTCGCCACCCAGCAGGTCTACAAGGCGGATGCCAAGGGGACCGTCGCCGCCGCCCTCCCCGTCTTCCAGAGCGAGAAGAAGAAGACCGACGACCGCAGCGGCGCCGCTCTGCTCCTGGGCGACACCGGCGAGGCCGCCGTCGGCCGGGAGCTCGCCGCGCGCCTGATCGACATGAATCCTCCCCGCGTCCTCCGCGATTCGGACGCCGGGGTGCGGATCAAGATCTGCGAGGCCCTGGGGAACCTGAAGGCCAAGACGAAATCCGCCTGCGAGGGTCTGCTCAAGTGCATGTCCGACGAGTACGAGCGCGAAGCAGTGCGCGACGCCGCGGCCGCCGCCTTGGCCGCGATCTTCGGCCTGGACCCCGAGAAGCAGGGGAGCGCGGACGCCGACAAGCTCTTCAAAGCCTCCAACCCGAAACCCGCCCGGGACGCCGCGATCCAGAAGTGGAAGGAGTACCTTGCGGGCCAGGGACTGAAGGACGAAGCGTAACGAGACCCGGGACCAGAAAACCCATGAATCCCCTGCTGGACACGGCGGGGGATTTTTTTAATCCGAGAAAGGACCGATGAAATACGGCACCTTCCAGCTGGGCAACCGCGTCGGCGCCTGCCTGATCCACGAGAAGTTCGTGATCGACCTCGGGCAGGCCTTTTTCCGCCAGTTCAAGCGGCCCGCCAAGTTCCGCGACCTGGGCGAGTTCCTGGAGGAAGGCGGCCTGGAAAAGGTGCCGGAGCTGGAGCTCGACAAGCTGACCCGCGAGCGCACCGTCGGGATTCCCTACTTCGAGGTCAAGATGAGGGCGCCGCTCCGCCGGCCTCCCAAGATCATCTGTGTCGGCCTCAACTACAAGGCCCACGCCGCCGAGCAGAAACTGGAGCCTCCTCCCTCGCCGATGCTGTTCTCCAAGGCCTCCAACATCGTCATCGGCCCCGACGACGTCATCGAAATCCCCTACGGCAGCTCGGAGCAGATCGACTACGAAGTCGAGCTCGGCGTCGTCATCGGGACCCCGGGCTTCCGGATCCCCCGCACCCAGGCGATGGACCACGTCTTCGGGTACACCATCGTCAATGACGTCACCGCCCGGGACGTCCAGAAGGGCGATAAACAGTGGTTTCGGGGGAAGAGCATGAACACGTTCTGCCCCATGGGCCCCTATGTCGTCACGAAGGACGCCCTCGACCCCGCCAATACCCCCCTCTCCCTCAAAGTGAACGGCGAGCTGCGGCAGAATTCGAACACCAATGACCTGATCTTCAACGTTCCCTTCCTCATCGAATACATCAGCGCGGCCTTCCCTCTGGAGACCGGGGACGTGATTTCAACCGGGACCCCGGGCGGCGTGGGCATGTTCATGACGCCGCCCCGCTGGCTCAAGAAGGGGGACCGGATCGAGGCGACGATCGACGGGATCGGCACCCTGGTAAATACGCTTCGTTGAAGGGTCTCCCCGCCGGGAGCCGTCCAAGAGGTAGATGGCCTCTTGCAAAGCGGCCGGGTTCCGGAAATAATACTGGAGGACATGGACGACACCGGTGGCGTCGGCGCTCCTCTCCGCGAACAACCCTTATCGGCAAGCGTGCTTGTGTTGAATCGAAATTACACTGCCGTCCGAGTCGTTTCCGCCCGCCGGGCCTTTTCCCTCCTCTACCGGAATTGCGCCGAGGTGATCGACGCCCACGACGAGGAATGGGACGTCCTGGACTTCCAAGCCTGGGTGGACCGCTCCCAGAAGCGCAAGGCCGCCCCGGGCCTCATGGATCAGTTCGTCGCGACACCGCGCTTCGCCATCCTGATCCCCCGGGTCATCCGCCTGGTGGAGTACGACAAGGTTCCCCGCCGCGAAGTGAAGTTCAGCCGCCGCAACATCCTGGCGCGCGACGAGAACCGCTGCCAGTACTGCAACAAGAAGCTCCCGACCTCCCAGCTCTCCCTGGACCACGTGACCCCGAAATCCCGTGGAGGCAAGTCGACGTGGACCAACGTCGTCACGGCGTGCACGCCTTGCAACACGCGCAAGGGCGGCCGGATGCCGTGGGAAGCGTCCATGAAGCTGCGGCGCAATCCCGCGATCCCCAAGAAGAACCCGCTTCTGGCCGACAAGGTCCAGTCCCCCACCTACCGCATGTGGCGGCTCTTCCTGGGCGACGGCGAGATGGCCATCGACGCATGACCCGTCCCCGGCTGCACCGCGTCCTGATGGTCCTGCTCCCCCTCTCGATGAGCGGCTGCGCCATGCTCGGCGCCGGCGGCTCCCTGATCGGGAGCCTCTTCATGGTGGCCCTCTATCTGGCCGCGATCGCGGCGCCCATCCTGCTGTCGTATTACCTGTACAAACACCAGCTCTGATCGCCCGGCGGGTGTACGTTAGTCAGGATGAGAATCGGCCTGCTCCTGCTCGCGTTCCTTCCGTCGGCCCCCCCGGACGAGGCGCTGCCCGGCACCCGGCCCCTGACCGAAACGGCGGACCTGGCGGACCGGATGATGGCCGGGCTCCATCGCCACATCGACCGCAAACTGGCCGACTCCGTCGCGGGGCGCGCCGCCTTCTGGAAGCGTGACGGAGCCTCGCCGGAAGCCTACGAGACGTCGATTGCGCCCAATCGGAAGCGCTTCCTCGAGATCATCGGCGTCGTCGACCCCCGTCTGGCCCCCCGCCTGGAGACCTTCGGCGATGAGACCACTCCCGCTCTGGCCGCCGAGACGCCCCGCTTCCGGGCCTGGCAGGTGCGCTGGCCGGTCCTGAGCGGGGTCAGCGGAGAGGGCCTTCTTCTGGAGCCGGTCGAGGCCGCGGTCGGCCATGTCGTCGTCCTCCCGGACGCCGACCAGACTCCCGAGCAGCTCTCGGGCCTGGCGGAGGGAGTTCCTCCGGACTTCCAGATCGCGCGGCGTCTCGCCGAGCACGGATTCCGCGTCGTCGTCCCGACCGTGATCAGCCGCGACTGCGAATTCTCGGGCCACGAGGGGATCGGCTGGACCTCCCAGAGCCACCGCGAGTGGATCTACCGTCAGGCCTTCCATATGGGACGCCACGTGATCGGCTACGAGGTCCAGAAGATCCTCGCCGCCGTCGACGGCATCCGCGCCCGCTTCCCGGAGTCCAGGATCGGGGTCGCGGGCAGCGGAGAAGGCGGTCTCCTGGCGTTCTATGCCGCCGCGGCCGATCCTCGCATCGACGCCGCCCTGGTGGGAGGCTACTTCGGCCCCCGCGAGGAAGCCTGGAAGGAGCCCCTCTACCGCAACGTGTGGTCCTTGCTGCGCGAGTTTGGCGATGCGGAGCTGGCGACCCTGATCGCGCCCCGGAGCCTCGTGGTCGAACAGCGCCCCGGATCGCCGCCCTCCGAGCCCCCTAAACCGCCTCCGGGGCGCAAGCCTGGCCCCGCCGTGGGAAGGCTGACGGCCCCGACCCCGGACGCCGCAGCCGCGGAGTTCGCCCGCATCGGTACCCTGCTCCCGAGCGGCTTCCAGCGCCGGGAATTCCTTGCGGACGGATCCGGCCTTGCTTCGTTCGCGCGTCTCCTCGGCGTCGAGTCGCCCGCACCCCCGGCGGGAGGGCCCGTTCCTGATCGACGGGGGAAGCTGGATGTCCGCGACCGCCAGCGTCGGCAGGTGCAGGAGCTCGAGGGTCACGTCCAGGCCCTGATCCGCGACGGTCCCCGCACCCGGGAGGCGTTCTTCCTCGGGACGACGTCGCTCTTGAAGGGGCTGGAAAGCCGGGGAGAGCGCTTCCGCATGGCGTCGATCAAGACCCGGCCCGCGGAGGTGTTCGAGAAGGAAGCCGCTCCGTTTCGCGACCGCGTCTGGGAGGAGGTCTTCGGAAAGCTCGAGGATCCGCTGGCCGACCCGAATCCTCGGACCCGGAAGGTCTACGACAAGGAAACCTGGACGGGATACGACGTCGTCCTGGACGTCGCCCCCGACTACGTGGCCTGGGGAGTCCTCCTCCTTCCGAAGGATCTCCGGCCCGGCGAGCGCCGCCCGGTGGTCGTCTGCCAGCACGGGCGAAACGGCCTCCCCAAGGACACGATCGAAGGGGACAGCTGGGCCTACCACGACTTTGCCGCCAAGCTCGCCGAGCGCGGCTTCATCGTCTTCTCTCCGCACAACCCGTATCGCGGCGAGGACCGGTACCGGCTGCTGAGCCGGAAGGCCAACCTGATCAAGGGCTCCCTCTTCTCGTTCATCCTCCAGCAGCACCGCCAGATTCTGGCCTGGCTGAAGTCGCTCCCGCAAGTAGACCCCGCCCGCATCGCGTTCTACGGTCTCTCCTACGGGGGAGAGACGGCGGTCCGGGTTCCGCCGCTCCTGACGGACTATTGCCTGTCCATCTGCTCCGGCGACTTCAACGACTGGGCGAAAAAGGTCGCCTCGACCGACAGCGACTACAGCTTCATGTACTCGATCGAATGGGAAATGCCGTATTTCAACATGGGCAGCACGTTCAATTACGCCGAGCTGACCTACCTGATGGTGCCGCGGCCCTTCATGGTGGAGCGCGGCCACCACGACGGCGTGGCGCCGGACGACTGGGTGTCCTCGGAGTACGCGAAGACACGCTGGGTCTATGCGCAACTGGGCCTGGCCGACCGCACGTCGATCGAATTCAGCAACGGCGGCCACACGATCTACGGGATGGGGACCTTCGACTTCCTGCACCGGCACCTGGGGTGGCCGAAGCGCTAACGGCGGCGTTTTTCGAGGACGTCCGCGACGTCCTGGAAGGTCACTCCCGAACTGAAGAGCAGCAGCAGGTAGTGGTAGAGGACGTCGGCGCCCTCTTCGGCGATGTCCTTCTTGTTCCTCGCGCGCACCGCCATCTCGAGCTCGCACACCTCCTCGATCAGCTTCTGCCTGAGCCGCGACGGGTCGTCGAGGAGCTGGTTCGTGTAGGAGCCTTTTTTCGGCTTGCGCCGCCGCTCGGCGAAGGTGGCCAGGAGCTCGTCGATCGCCGGGTGCACCCGCCAGGGCTTCTTCGTCCAGCAGGTCGCGCTGCCCGTGTGGCAGGCGGGTCCGGTCTGGACGACTCGCGCCAGGATCGTGTCCCGGTCGCAGTCGTAGTGCAGGCTCACGAGTTTCTGGACGTGGCCCGACTCCTCGCCTTTCTTCCAGTATTTCTTCCGGGACCGGCTCCAGTAGTGCATCCAGCCGGTCTTCTTCGTCAATCGAAGGGCTTTCTCGTCCATCCACGCCATCATGAGGACGTCGTTCGTCTTCACGTCCTGCGCGATCACCGGGAGGAGGGTCATCGGAGCAGCAGGCCTTTCTCGCGAAGAAGGGCCTTTACCGCCCCGACGGTGGTCGTGCCGTAGTGGAAGATGGACGCCGCGAGGGCGGCATCGGCCTTGCCTTTCGTCAGAACGTCCAGGATGTGCTCGGCCGATCCGCAGCCCCCCGAGGCGATGACGGGGATGGGGACGGCTTCGGCCACGGCGGCGGTCACCTCGAGATCGTAGCCGTTGGTCGTCCCGTCGGCGTCGATGCTGGTGAGCAGGATCTCTCCGGCGCCCAGGTCGGCCACCTTCCTGGCCCAGTCGACGGTATCCAGTCCCGCGGGCTTGGACCCGGCGTGCGTGTAGACCCGGTGCCGGCCGCCCTCGCGCTTGGTGTCGATCGCGATGACGACGCATTGGGCGCCGAAGTCGCGGGAGGCTTCCGTGATCACCGGGGGATTCTCGACCGCCGCGGTGTTCAGCGAGATCTTGTCGGCGCCCGCGCGCAACGTGGCTTTTACGTCGTCGTAGCTGCGGATGCCCCCTCCGATCGTGAGGGGGATGAACAGCCGCTCCGCCGTCCGGCGGGCGATCTCGTGCATGGTCTTCCGGGCCTCGATCGTGGCGGTGATGTCCAGGAAGACGATTTCGTCGGCGCCTTCCAGCTCGTAGCGGCGCGCGAGGTCGGGCGGGTCCCCGACGTCGGCGAGGTTCTGAAACTGGACGCCCTTCACGACGCGGCCGGCCTTCACGTCCAGGCAGGGGATGATGCGCTTAGTGAGCATATAGGGGACGCTTACCCTTCCTCCGACGCCGCAAGGGAAGCCCTCAGCGTTTCCAATGGACCTTTCCTTTGGTGGACTGAAGCTCCCCCGCCGGGCGCGTCGCCTGCCGGAGCGCCATCCCGAAGGCCTTGAACGTCGCTTCGTTGATGTGGTGGAAGTTCTTCCCGCGGTGCACCAGGTTGTGCAGCGTGATGCGCGCTTCCATCGCCAGGCTGCGGAAGAAGTGCTCCAGCATCTCGTCGGGAAGATCGACCTGACAGTAGGGACGGTCGACGATGTCGATGCTGACCGTCACTAGCGCCTCGTCCATCGGCATCGTCGCGGTGCCGACGCGCTGGACGGGTCGCCCGTCCAAGGCGTCCCGGATCGCCTTGCCCAGGGTGATGGCGACGTCTTCGACGATGTGGTGGTTGAAATCGCCCTTCGCCCGGATTTCGAGGTCGAACTGGCCGAAGCGTGCCACCGACTCCAGCATGTGCTTGAGCCACTTGTCGGGAAGATCGATGGAGTACTTCCCCGTTCCGTCCAGGTCCAGGCGGATCCTGACGTCCGTCTCCTTCGTTTTGCGGCTGAGGCGCTTGCGACGCGTCATGTGGCGAGGGCTTTCGCTTCCTTGAAATCGATCCGGCCCCGGTAGAGCGCGGAGCCCGCGATAATACCATAGGCTCCGAGCTCTTTAAAGCGGGCGACGTCGTCGATCGTCGATACCCCGCCCGAAAAGACCACCGGTTTGATCGCCGTTTCGATGATGTCGCGGATCGGCGTCCAATCCACGCCCTGGCCCCGCCCCTCGACGGCGACGTTCGTATAGAGATATCCCGCGAGGGGGAGCGCGTTGGCTTTGGCGATGAATTCGACCGCGTCCACGCCCGCCTCCGCCTGCCAGCCGTTGATCATGACCTCGCGGCCCTTGCCGTCGATCGACACCATGAGTTTCCCCGGGTGCCGCGTGGCGGCTTCGACCAGCCAGGCCCAGTCCCGGATCGCCTTCGTGCCGACGATCGCCCGCTCGGCCCCGGCGTCGAGGACCGCTTTGAGGGCGGCGTCATCGCGCACCCCGCCCCCCCACTGGATCTTCGCGCCCGTCTTGGCGGCCCGCGACCCGATCAGGTGCAGCGCGGGCACGTTGGTTCCGTCACCGAGCGCGGCGTTCAGGTCCACGACGTGCAGCCATTCCGCTCCCAGACCCAGCCAGCGCTCGGCGATCTCCGCGGGCTTGCCATAGACCGTCTCGACCGTCTTGTGCTGCTTGGCCTCCAGCTTGACGATGTCTCCGTTGTACAGATCCATCGCGGGGAAAATGATCATGCTCGCGATCCGGCGTAGGACACGAAGTTCTGGACGACGCGGTAGCCCACGTCGCTCGACTTCTCCGGATGGAACTGGACGGCCCAGACGTTTCCGCCGACCGACGCGGCCGCGAAGGTGTCGCCGTAATCGGTCGTCGCGACGCAGGGGTCGGAGCACTCCGACGGGGCGAAGCTGTGGACGAAGTAGAAATAGGCGTCGCGCGGCACGCCTTCAAAGAGTCCGGTCCCGTGGTGACGCACCGAATTCCAGCCGATGTGGGGCAGCCGCTGGTGCCTGAGGCGGCGGACCCGTCCGGGGAAGAGGCTGAGGCCCTGGCCTGGACCCTCGTCGCTCGACTCGTAGAGGATCTGCATCCCGATGCAGACGGCGAAGGAGGGCAGTCCCGCCTCCATCTTGCCCCGCAGCTCGTCCCGGTACGGGGCGATCTGCTGGGCGACCTTGCCGAAGGCGCCGACGCCGGGCAGCACCAGGACCTTGGCGTTCAGGATCTTCGCGGGTTCCGTCTCGACCGTCACCGAGGCGCCGGCGCGCTCGAAGCACTTCTTGATGCTGTGGATGTTGCCGACGCCGTAGTCGAGGAGCGTCAGCGGAAGCTCACTTGCCAAGGCGCACCTCGATGGACCGCAGATGCGCCTGCAAGTTCTCGGTGCGGGCCAGCGTGGTCGCGGTCGGGGCGACGTTCTGAAGACCTTCCTTGGACAGCATCTGGTAGAAGATGGGCCGGGTGAAGGTGTTGGCCGAAAGTCCGCCTCGCCGCAGCGATTCCCCGAAGGTCGGGAGGATCGCGTTGGGGCCGATGCCATAGTCCCCCACCGCCACCGGGGAATACTCGCCGAGGAACACGGAACCCGCGGCCTTGATGCGCTTGAGAATCTCGATCGGCTTCTGGGTGGACACGGTCAAGTGCTCCGCAGCGAACTCGTTGACGAAGGCGACCGCGTCGTCGAAGGTGGTCGCGACCAGGAGCGATCCCTGGGTCGACATGGACTTCCGGATGATTTCCGCGCGCTCGCACTCCTTCGCCTGGAGCTCCATCTCGGCGTCGACGTCCCTCGCCTGCTGGTCGCTCGTCGTCACCAGGACGCAGCAGGTGTCCGGCGCGTGCTCGGCCTGGCCGATCAGCTCGGCGGCGATGAACCTCGGACTCGTCGTTCCGTCGGACAGGACCAGAAGCTCGGTGGGCCCGGCCAGGAAGTCGATGGCGACCTCGTTCTGGATTTTCCTCTTCGCGGCCGTGACGAAGACGTTGCCCGGCCCGACGATGATCTCGCACTTGGGAACGGTGGGCGTCCCGTAGGCCATCGCGAAGACGGCCTGGGCCCCCCCCACCTTGTAGATATGGGACACCCCGCAGACCATGGCGGCGACGAGGACGGCGTCGGGAATCTTCCCCTCGGCCGTGGGCGGCGTGCACAGGATCAGCTGTTTGACCCCGGCGACCACCGCCGGAGCGGCCGCCATGATGACGCTCGACGGGTACACGGCGAGTCCGCCCGGCACGTAGAGTCCGGCGCGGTCGAAGGGCACGATCATCTTGCCGAGGCTCACGCCCTTGATGGGCTGGATCTCGAAGCTCTTGTCGAGGTCCTGTTTGTGGTAGCGCACCACGCTGTCGTACATCGTGCGGATCGCCACCTGGACCTGCTGCGGGAGGCGGTCCTCCGCCGCCGCCACCTCTTCCGCCGAGACCTCGAAGGTCGGGAGATCGACCTTGTCGAACTTCTTGGTCAGGGCGCGGATCGTGGCGTCGGGATCCTTCTGGAAGTCCGCGTGGATGCCGTCCACCGTGGCGCTCACGTCTCCGCTGAGGGCGACGCGGCGGGACGCATACCGCGCGCGGACCTCCGCCGTGAGGCGGGTGACCGGGGTCACGGGATCATCCTCTCGATGGGCAGGATGAGAATGCCCGACGCGCCGGCTTTCTTCAGCTGCGGGAGCAGCACGATGATGTCGTCCTCGTCGACGACGGCGTGGACCGCGACCATCCCCTTCTCCGCGAGGCTCATGACCGTGGGGCTCTTGAGGCCGGGAATCAGCTTCACCACCGTGTCGAGCTTCGGCTCCGGGATGTTCGCCATCAGGTAGCGCTTGCGAAGCGCGTTTTCGACGCTGTCGAAGGCGTGGGCGAGATCTTCGGCGTCCTGGCGGACCGTCCCTTTCGCGGAGGGGCCCGCGATGAACACCGCCCAGGAGGACAAGATGATGTCGAGTTCCACGAGGTGATTCTGCTTCAGCGTCGATCCCGTCTGCGTCAGGTCGGTGATGAGGTCCGCGACGCCGATCGCCGGAGTGATCTCGCAGGCGCCGGAGACGGGGATGACGGTCACTTTCTTCTTCTTCTGGTCGAAGTATTTCCGCGTCAGATTCGGGAAGGCGGTGGCGACCCGGGCTCCGGACGGAATCTTGGCGACGGCGCTGATGCCCGAGGCATCCGGGGCGGCCACGACCAGCTTGCAGTGGCCGTACTTGAGATCCAGGAGGCGTTCGACCTTGCAGCCCGTCTCCTCGACCAGATCGAGACCCGTGACGCCGACGTCGGCCGCGCCGATTTCAACGTATTCGGGAATGTCGCCCGCCCGGGTGAACAGCACCTGGTACTTCCCCCCGTTGGTGGTCGCGATCAGGGTGCGGTCGGTCTGGCGCGGAACGCGCACGCCGACGTCGCGGAGGAGGTCGAGTGTTTCCTCCATGAGACGGCCTTTGTTGGGTACGGCGATCTTGAGCGGCATTTTTTTGCAGGCGTCTTATAACATTTCGGTTGACACGGCGGAAGGGGAAAAGTATATATATCCCTGCCTGGTGACCCGATTCCCAGGGGGCAACACCCGTTCCCATTCCGACCACGGTCGTTAAGCCCCTGGGGCCGATGATACTGTTGGGAATAACGTCGACGGGAAAGTAGGTTGTTGCCAGGCTATATAAGAGCCCTCCTGCGGGAGGGCTTTTGTGTTTTAAAGCCTTTCCGATCCGGCCGCTCAACTTCCCTTGAGGGACGACGACCAACCGGATCCGCTCCGACGCGCCAGGTGCTCCAGGTCCTCTTCCTGGTCTATTTCCTGTACGTCGTCCTCGGCCCCCGATGGCCGGAGGAGCTCCGGTCGATCTCGAGTCCCCATCGCGGGCGGGAACGCAGGAAGTTCCTGAGCCTGGGACTGGGCGCCGGCCGGCTGGCTCGGTCCAAGCCTGGAAGACGGAGTCGAGCGCCGGAGGAAGGACGAAGTGCCGATGGGCCGCTCCGCGGCCGTCGGCCGGCCGGGAGGACTTACTTGTCGGTGATGAGGCGAAGCTCTCCCGCGGACCCCGGCGAGGGATCGACTTGGCAGCGGAGTCCCGCCCCCTCGCGCTCGCTCCGGTCGACGCTCAGCATGACGACGTGACGGCCTGCCTTCAGATCATGCTGCGGGACGGTCGCCCGGGCTCCGTCCAGCCACACCCCCAGGCCGCTGGCGTTGTTGAAGGTCAGCTGGAAGCGCCCCGGCTTGATCACGTCCACGTCGAACCGAACCCAGCCCGACGCCGGGACGTCCTCGAGGGGCAGTTCCCCCGCGACGGTCGCGAAGCGGGGAAGCCAGGGCAGCGCCGCTGCTTCCTCGGAGCTCTTGACGAGAGTCGCCGCATCGGCCACCAGCCAGCGGCGAACGAGCGGCTTGTCGGGGATCCGGAACGGGCCGGGCTTGCCCAGATCGGCAAGAAAGCGGATCAGGTCGCGCAACTCTTCCCGGGTCAGTCCGTTCGTCAGTCCTTCCGGCATCACCGAACCGATCTCTTTCCGCGCCCGGATATCCGCGATCGGAATCCGGATCAATTCATCCTTCGCCGGATCGCGGAGGATCAGAACCTGTTTGTCCTCGCTCGCATGGAAGCCCTGGAAGATCTGGTCGTTCTTCGTGAGGACCGCCGTCGTGTTATACCCTTCCTTGACCTGGCGATTGGGCCAGAGGACCGACTCGACCACCATGTCGATCGGGAGGCCCGTTCCAACGGCACTCAGGTCCGGCCCCACCTTGCCTCCCGCCGACCCGATCGAATGACACGAGAAACAGTTCGTGAGCGTGCCGCGAAACACCTTCTCGCCGTTCCCCGGGTTCCCCTGACTGAGCGCCTCCTGACCGAGCGCCTTGACGAGCTCCCCGTTGTACTCGATCGCGGCGCTGGAGATGCCCGCCGCCTTGCTGAGGGCGGTCCGCAACGCGTCGTCCTGTCGCCCGGCAGTACTCAGGGCGCGGAGTCCCAGCTTGGCCGTATCGGCGGGAATCCGCACCGCCGCCAGCGCCTCCGCCAACGCCTCAGCTCCCCCTTGCCTCGCGAGGAAGGCCGTCACCAGTGGATCGGCCTCGCGCCCGTCCAGGGCCATCGTGGTCGCGGCCCGCTGGGCGGCCGCCGGAAGGTCCAGCCGGGACAGCGCGATCGCCGCCAGGCCCCGGGTATGGGCGTCCCCGGCGATCCCCTTCAGGGACTCCGCATCCCCGAAATCCGCCAGGGCTTCAAGCACCACTCGGCGCACGAGATCCGGGGTATCGTCCGATTTCGCGATCAGCGCCAGCGTCCGATGAAGGTCCTCGACCCGCCATAGTCCGGCGAGTCGCAGCGCCCCCGGCAGCAGGGCGCGGTCTCCCTCCTTCGCCAGCCGCAGGACGAGCTCCGCGCCTCCCCTGGGAACGGCGGGTCGCTGGCGCGCGTTCTGGGCCAATTCGTCGAGCACTCGAACCGACAGGGAGGTCTGACCGGGCTTGAAGCCTTCCGCCAGCACCAGGTCGAGTTCTTCGGGGCCGCCGATCGACGCCAGCAGGACCAAGGCATTCCCGCGCGTCTCGTCCGACAGCTTTCCGCTCCTCAGGAGCAGGACCAGTTGCGCCAGCACGTCCCGGGAGCCGTCCGCTTTCAGCACCGCCTGCAGCCGCTCGGCCCGGTTCCCGAACGTCAGCTGACCCGAGTCGAAGACCGGTTTCCAATAGGGCTTCAGGGCGTGCACCGCCTGAATGAACGCATGACGGAGGAACGGGTCCATCGGACGATCCGCCACCATCGACGCGACCTCGACCGCTCGCGGATCGGGCACCCCCGCCGCCGCGACGACCGCCTCGAGCCGCACCCGGGCGTGGTCATCCGCCGCCCGCTCCGACAGCAGCGCCAGCGCCTCCGGCAGACGGTCCTTCCAGGACCCCACGACCCTCGTCGCATACGCCCGGACCCGGTAGTCCGGAGACTTCAAGAGCCTCCGGAGCAGCGCGGGTTCCACCGTCTCGAAGGTTTCGTAGATCCCCAGGGCGTCGATCAGGAGACGGCCATACACGGGGCCGGCCGGGTCCAGGGTCTCCACCCAGGCGGAAGTCGCCGGCAGGACGTCTTCCGGAGGGCGATCCGCCAGGACGCGGCGCGACTGGACTCTCGGCCAGCGTTCCGGGGATTTCAGCTGGTCGAGCAGTTCCGGAGTGCTGAGGGCGGAGAGATTGGGCGCCTTGACGGACGATTTGCCTTTGGCCGTGACCCGCCAGATCCGGCCGTGCGCCTTGTCGCGGTCAGGATGGCGGAAGGAGGCCTGGTAGTGGCCGATGATCGGGTTGTACCAGTCGGCGATATAGATCGCCCCGTCCGGCCCCATCCGGACGTCCACCGCGCGGAACGCCGGGCTCTTGGAGAGGATCAGCACCGGCAGGTCTTTCACGCGGAATCCCGACCCGTCGTCGAGGATCTGAAACCAGTAGACCGCGTTATTCAGGAAGCCGCCGCAGACCATCACCCCCTGCACGTTGTCGGGCATGGCCGACGTTTCGATCAAATCCGCTCCGGCGAGCTTGTTGGTCTTGGTCCAGATCTGCTGGAGCTGCTGGAAATGCCGCGTGCGGATCATCGCGGGGAGCAGGTAGTAGACCCCCTGTCCGTTGCCCGCGACCACGAGGGGCTGGCCGTAATCGTCGAACACCACGCCGTAGGGATTCTGCGGCCCCATATCGTCGCCCAGGAAGGGGTCCAGCCGGCCGCGCTTCTCGCGCATCCGCCACACGCCCGCCTTGTCGAGCTTCTCGACGCCCCAGGGCGTTTCCACGTGCGCATAGACGTGCAGGCCCTGGCAGAACATCAGCTCCCCCCCGGGGCCCCAGGTGAAGGAATTGATGTTCTGGTGGGAGTCGCCGGCATAGAAGCCCTTGAAGAGCACCGTGCGCTCGCCGGCCTTCCCCCCTTCCTCCTTCAGGTGGATGATCTGTCCGTTTTCGCCGACGTAGGCCCCGCCCTTGCCGAGTTCCAGACCCATGGGCATGTTGAGCCCGCGGGCGAAGGTCGTGGACTTGTCCGCCCTGCCGCTTCCGTGCGTGTCTTCCAGGATGACGATCGTATCGTCGGCGTGTTCTCCGGGCCGGAGCTGCGGATAGGACAGGCCGCAGGTGACCCAAAGACGGCCCCGGGGATCGAAGCGGATCTGCAACGGCTTGACGATGCCGTCCTTCTCCGACGCGAAGAGGTTGACTTCGTAGCCGTCGGCGACCTGGAAGGACTGGAGCTCCGTGTCCGGATCATCCTGTAGCAGGACCAGAAGCGCGGCCAGCAGCGGCGTCATCGTTTCTCCAGGAGGGATTCGATCTTGTCCTCGTCGCGACGAAGCAGGGCGGGAAACATCTGGATCTCGACCGGGAACCATCGAATGCGCCGGTCGACATGGTCGCGGCTGCTGGGCTGCTCGATCCGGTCGCCGTTGAGGAACGCCCAGTTGGACGGCCTCCACGAGTCCGTCCAGAGGCCGTTCTTCGCGCGGATCGCCGTTCGGAGAGCTTCGAGGGAATCCTTCTTGAAGGCGCCCGTTTGGACATCCGGGGCGTCCAGATCGCTGACTCCGGGAATCTCCAGCTGTCGGGCGGTGTCGCGGGCCGCCCGCCACTGGCCGGGCCCGCTGCGATGGACGCCGTCGCGGGACGCGTCCAGGTCGCCCGGGGAGGGAGCCGACAGGTCGACGAAGAGGTACCCGTTCTTCTCGGCGATCCTGCGGATGGCGGCGACATAGAGCGGGAGATCCCCGTTCCGGGCCCGGAGGTCCGGCCCGGCCGCGGCCCCCTTCCCGAAGGGCGCGGGGGACAGGAGCACGATGCGCTTGGTCCATTGGGCGAATTGCCCCAGGAGAGACTCGTACCCCGCGGCAAAGCGGTCGACCCCGTCCTTCCCCTGGAGGGCCTCGATCTGGCCGAATTGGGCGACGATCACGCTGGCCCCGCAGCGTCGGAACTGGTCCGTCCAGGAGCCGAAATTCAGCGGTCGCGGCTGCTCAAACACCGTGTCCCCTTCCCACGCCATGCTTCGGTAGTGCACCCGACGTCCGGCCGCCGAGAGGGCGAGCAGGGTTTCGAGGTACCCCAGCTCCTGGGAGACCCGGGCGTCCTCGCCGCCGGTGAAGACGACGACGTCGTCCTGGAGCAGTTCGAACTTTCCGGGGAACGGAGTCTTCGCGTGCGCCTTGGGGCGTAACCAGGGGAGGCCCTCGTCCGTGAGCTTCGTGACCTGGTCGAGGTCCAGGGCCCGATTGTAGAGGCGCACGTCGTCCAGAAGCCCTCCGAAGGGTCGCGCTTCGTCGGGTCCTCTGCCCATGAGCAACGGGCCGGGAGCGGCATCGGAACTCCCGGGCGTCGGCTCCCCGGTGCCGACCTGCTCCCCGTTGACGAAGATCCGTACCCGAGCGCCCTGGGAGACGACGACGTGGCACCACTGCCCGGGAGGGCACGTCCCCGTCCCCGCCCCGACGGATCCCGGTCCGCTCGAAAAGCGAAGGCCCCCGGCGTCCAGAAGGGAGAGCGCCCATCCCTTGCGCCAGAACAGCGTGACCGGCCGTTTGTCGAGGACGAACATCCAGAAGCTGAGGCTGAACGGGTCGCTGCCGGTGCCCACCGAAAGGACGGGATCCACCTCGACCACCGAGTCCACTGCATTGAAGACCGCGGCCTTTCCGGATCCTCCCACGGGGGAATCGAGGTAGTCCAGCCGTCCTCCCGCCTTCGTCGGGACCGTCCGGCTGCCCGAATCGCGGACGTCCCCGTCGAACGTCCAGCGCGCGGCGGGGGCGTCCTGGGCGGCGACGAGAAGAAGTAGGGCCAGCTGAAGCATTCAAATTCCCCAACGGTCCGGTCGGCGCTCAGTCCTTGACGAGCGGCTGTT
>Ga0070731_10001984_pt1 | contig 20238 bp, 16 predicted proteins | sample Coa_R1_2_FD_66448 | JGI IMG/M metagenome (GOLD analysis project Ga0070731, IMG submission 66448) | Surface soil microbial communities from Centralia Pennsylvania, which are recovering from an underground coalmine fire - Coalmine... | ecosystem: Environmental > Terrestrial > Soil > Unclassified ... | reverse complement strand
ATTGCTTCGACGTGAATCACAGTTGTATCGAGAAACTTAATGGTGGTACTCCCCGACTGGCGCAATAGCAGTGGCAACTCGGTCCCTGCGAGGATTACGGCTTCCACGCCATCCTCCGCTTTCATGCGTTCCGCGATGTCCAGAATCTGTGCCCTGGTTTCCGGAAGAAATTGGTTATTCAGGAGTTCATGGATGTACTTCGTGTGAATAAATTCCCGCTCCGATTCCTTTGGCCGCACTAATGCGATCCCCACCCTTGCAAACTCCTCTGGGTAGAGATTTGCTTTCATGGTGAAGCCGGTCCCAAACAGGCCAACCTTCTTCATGCCCAGTGACTTCGCGTTATCAGAGGTTGCGCGAACGATGCTGAGAAGAGGGATAGCTGACCGGCTTTGAACTTCATCGAACACAATATGGGGAGTGTTCGCCGCGATAAATGCGAAGTCCGCTCCTGCAGCCCGACACCAGTGGAAATGTAATCGGCCAATTCGTCAAGCTTGCCTCCATCGAGCATGGCAATCCCCTTCTCGACATCAAGGCTGTTGACAATCAGGTGGGGATATCCGCCCTCCGGCTTCCGGCTGCGGAAGCGTGCAATGATCAAGCGATAGTAATCGATGGTGGACTCGGGCCCTAACCCGCCGATCATCCCTGCGGTTCGCACGTTACCGCCAATAGATGTCTGATCGCATCCATGGGATTCGACCCGGATGTATCACGCTGAATAAGCCACGGGCGTAGTTTGGCGGTATTTGCGGCCCGTGGTGGTAGAGGAACCTACTTCTTACCTCTGTTCTAGCTCCTTTCGGGCTTTGAGAGGGGGTACTATCCGTGATATAAGGGCGGGTTAGTACAATAACAACCTCCATAGGAGATGCTTATGGAGTTGGCTTCTGCTCGCACCAACGGCCAGAAACGAGGAGGGCTTGTGTCCGAGGCACGGACGGGAAAACGATTCCCTCTGGAATTACCGATAAAAATTCATAAGAGCGAAGAACCGGGTCAACACGCCGGAGTAACCGGGAATTTGAGTGCTGCCGGCGTATACATCCGCGCGGACGCAGCTTTGGAGGTCGGCTCCAATGTCGAATTCGAGATTGCGTTGCCGCCCGAGGTAACCGGGGCAAAAGAGCCGGTTATGGTGCAATGCCGCGGACGAGTGGTCCGTACCGACGAGCCGGGAACCGGTGAAGCCAAGGATACTCGCGGTGTGGCCTGTGTGATCGACTCGTACGACTTCATTCGCCGGGAATAGGGATTCAGAGATTGCGCGCTGGAAGCCGGCCGTACCAGCTTTCGCGGTCAGGCCGTTTTGCATAACTTCGAGGCGGTGACACCATGTTGAAACTGATTCTGGCCGACAATCAGGCAATTTTCCGCGCGGGCATTGCCAAAGTGCTCGCCGTAGAAGACGAGATGCGAATTGTCGCGCAAGCACAAACCTCCGAACAAATGTTCATGGCGCTCGACAAGTTTCGGGCCGCAGTGCTGGTCGTAGCTGGTGGATTCCACAACGATTTCAACGCGATCTTACAGGCGGCCAATAAGGTCAAAACGCGAGTCGTCATCCTCGCCGATACCGGCGAGAGCGCACAGCGTTATATGGGCAATGGCGCCCATGGTGTCGTTTATCGCAACGTTACGAGCGCGGCACTGGTCGATTGCGTCCGCAAAGTCGCGCGCGGCGAAACCTGGGTACAAGATATTGCCGTTCCCAGCGAACTCACCGAAAACGATATGGTCGGTCTGCGTGTTCGCGATCGACTGACCGCGAAAGAACTGCGAATCGTGGCGCTCATCGTTCAGGGATACAAGAACAAGGAGATTGCCACCCAGCTGGGAACAACTGAGCAGGTAATCAAGAATTATCTGCGCAATGTCTATGACAAGATTGGTGTCTCAGATCGGTTGGAACTAGCTTTGTTCACCATCCATCACCGCATTTTGAATGAGGCCGCTGCCGCGACCGCAGCTGCCAGCCCACAACCGGGACAGCAAGCCATTCCTTCGTAAAAGTCTCTTGATTTGAAGCGAAAGGCCGCCGTTTGGCGGCCTTTTTGCACATTTTGCCGTCGTTACTCGGCTTCGCTTTGAGCGGTGTGGCGCGGTCCGAATGTTATTCCAAAGAAATCGCCTTTGTTCCAATCGGGAATACTGGAGCGCTGGGCGACGTCATAGCCGATAAGGAAGTTCATCACCGCCCCTTTCGCAGCGGAATTGAAATCCATCGGCTGCTCCATATTGTCGAGCGGTGTGTGATAGCGCGTAACCAGCCATTTCCTAATGACCGCGAGGCCATCCACTTTGGAATCCGTTGAGTGAGGCCCGTCCGTGATATCGACCGCCGGCACCCCCCGCAGCACGAATGAATACTGATCGCTGCGGATGAATCCCACCTCTTCGGGCATGGGGTCGGGACTCACCTGATACCCCATAAGCTTTGCCGTCGAGGCCACTTCGTCTCCCAGGCTCGAATGTTCGGCGCCGTATGCAACCACATCCTGCATCGGGAAATAAATGCCCGGAGTGACGTCGATATTCACATTCGCCACAATAGATCTCAGCGGAACAGTGGGAAAATGCGCAAAATAGTCGGACCCGAGCAGCCCCATTTCTTCCCCTGTCACGAAAACAAACAGTACGGAACGACGTGGCGCCTGCGGCAAGTTCGCATACGCGCGTGCGATTTCAAGCAGTGTCGCAGTTCCCGAAGCATTGTCGATGGAGCCGTGACAAACATTATCGCCATTTACCGTTGGGCAGATTCCAAGATGATCGACATGCGCGGTGTACACCACATACTGATCGCGCAGCGCTGGATCCGAGCCCTTCAACTCCGCGATGATATTGGGACTGCTGATTACGGTCTGGTTCGCGACCGTATGAATGTGCGCACTTACAGGTAATGTAAATGCCTGAGGCTTGCCGGCACGAGCGGTAGCGAGTATTTCATCCAGGCTCTTGGGGGCACCCGCGAATAATGATTTCTCGCCTTCTTCGCTCAACAGTGCATTGCCGCGCAACTCTGGAAAAAAATCATGCGGCACGCCGTGCTTGCTAAGCCAATGCATTTCTCCGACTTGAATCTGCGGCACTGTCCAGTCCCACGGCCAACGCTTCCAGTCTTCCGGCAGATAAATAGATAGCGTTCCCACCGCCCCATGCGCCACGGCATTTCTGTTTTTCACAATTATGTCGGAATAATAGGCGCGCTCAGTGGATGGAAACGTCGAGGGTGCACCGTAAATGCTGGCCACGATCTTGCCGCGCGCATCTATTCCTGCAAAGTCGTCATACTTCTGGTCTGGAGCGGTCACTCCGAATCCGACAAAGACGACCGGGGCGTTTACGTCAGCCTCAGCCTTTGTACTGCCTTTCGCCGGGCTCGCGAACCAGGTCGAAAGCACGTAGTCCTTCGCATCCGTGAGTCTTTGCTCCTTGCCATTCACCGTTAGCACCAGTGAGCTCGCCGCGGCATCCGTGACTGTACTTGCCAAAGGCACGGGTTGATACCATTTCCCGGAGTTTCCCGGATGCAAATCCATGCCCTCCAGTTCCGTGGCCACATAGCGCGCGGCGATGTCATAACCCGGCGTTCCCGGAGCGCGTCCTTGTAAAAGGTTGTCAGAAAGGAAACGCATATGCGCCTGGATCTGTTCGGGACGTATCGCTTTGGTGGCTTGTTCGAGAGCGACCCGTTCTGAAGAATCCTGCGCCAGGAGATTCAAAGCGAGACAAGACAAGAGATATACACAAAGTGATAAACGAAATTTCATGGCTCTTCCTAACCGCCGCATCATCTTGAGCGGAGCGGGATCAGTCATTCACCTGATCCTAAGCAGCGCCCCTGCCTCCGCTGATGCTTGGACAGCTGCCTGCGAATCTCTCTCGCGTCTCTTTGCAAGTCCTGCGCTAAATCCGGGCAAGTTTGTTGAAACCTTGGGTTGTCTGTCTCTGACGCGAGCCTTACCAGCCGCAGAATCTCATCCTCTACGGTCTCCAGGCGAGTTTGCAAAGCGCACCGTACCGCCTCCGGGGATTCTGCATGAATGTCGGGGGAAGATAGTCCGGAATCGCTACCATCGGTAAAGCCATCGACATCCGCATGGCCGTGCTTACGAGATTTTCTCCCCCACCGATTTCGCCTGCGTGAACAGATACAGATAATCCGGGCCGCCGGACTTGGAGTCGGTTCCCGACATATTGAACCCGCCAAACGGATGAGCACCCACCATTGCGCCAGTGCACTTGCGGTTCAAGTAAAGATTTCCAACATGAAATTCGCGGACCGCTCGATCCAGCTTCTCCCGCGACTTGCTGTATACGCCTCCGGTCAGCCCAAACTCGGTGTCATTCGCGATCTCTAGAGCATGATCGTAATTTCTCGACTTGATCACCGCCAATACCGGCCCGAAAATCTCTTCCTGTTCAAGCTTGGACTTGGGCTGAATATCGGCAATGACCGTCGGCTGAACGAAATACCCTTCACCGGCGTTCGTGGCACGACCACCGCCAGTAATAAGCCTTCCATCTTTCTTCCCATATTCGATGAAGTTGATAATTGACTTCATCGAGCCTTCATTGATCACCGCACCCATGTTCGGATTTTCCGCAGGATCGCCAACCGTAATTTTCTCGACTCGTGCCTTGAGCCGCTCCAGGAACTTATCGTAGATACGCTCGTCAACAATGGCACGCGAGCAGGCGGAGCACTTTTGCCCTTGGAACCCGAAAGCAGAGAGCGCAACACCTTCTACCGCGCTGTCGAGGTCCGCATCGGCGTCCACGATGATGGCATCCTTGCCGCCCATCTCCAGGATGGTTCGCTTAATCCAGACTTGACCAGGACCGGCCTCGGCCGCACCCTTATTAATGTCCAATCCAACTTCACGGGAACCCGTAAACGCGATGTATCGAGTCTTGGGATGCGACACAACCGCATGTCCGAACGTGCTTCCCGATCCCGGGCAGAAATTCACCACGCCCTCTGGAATTCCCGCTTCTTCGAGCAACTCAACAAATCTCGCGGCAATCGTCGGGGAATCGCTGGACGGTTTAAGAACCACGGTATTACCCGCAACAATTGAGGCCAGCGTCAGACCCGCCATGATCGCACACGGAAAATTCCATGGCGGAATCACAGCGCCGACCCCAAGTGGAATGTAAAACAGGGAATCCCGTTCGCCTTGGAGTTGCACGTCGGCAGTGACTTTCGAAAGCCGCAATGCTTCGCGGCCGTAGTATTCGCAGAAATCTATGGTCTCAGCGATATCCCCGTCTGCCTCCGCCCAATTCTTGCTGACCTCAAAAACCAGCCATGCCATAAATTCGAATTTGCGCTCCCGCAACATGTCGCCGACCCGGAACACGAAACTGGCGCGTTCCTCAACCGCAGTCCGGCTCCAGGATTCAAAGGCTCGCAGCGCAGCCTGAATCGCCGGCTCTACATGCTCTCTTCCCGCTTTTTGGTGCACACCAACCACTTGCGAGGGTTTCGCTGGGTTCAGCGACTTAATCTTTTCCTGCGTCTTGATTCGTTTGCCGCCGATGATTAGGTCATACTCGCGGCCAAGTTGTCCGCGCACTTTCTCGATGGCATCGCGCATCTTACGCGCGTTTTCGGCCTTGCTGAAATCCACTAACCGTTCGTTTTCAAAGCGACCTTCGTGCAAACCAACTGCTGGACGGACCGGAGCTTCAATGGTTGCCATAAGTGCACCTCAGTGAAAATGATACTACCGCCAGTGACCGAACATGACACCTCGTTACGGAACCTTGAGGGATTCGCGGCCTTGCGGAACATGCTGGCTCATTGCGGCAGTTCTTTCCAGCTTATCCCAAGCGAAGCGCTGTCCCTCAATTGCCCGCTTCAGAGTCTTGAAAAGAACAATCGAAAACAATTGCCGATAGGCAAAACGTTGCAGCCATACTTGGCTGAGCAGGCCCACATCCTCTCGTGCTTCTGGCTGCCTACGCTCCAGGGCAAAGGCCACCGCGGAGGTAACAAAATCCATGATTAAAAAAACCGCGAAAAACAGAACCAGCCGCTGAAAACTGGCCGGATCGGTCGAATCTGGATGGAAATGCTTCTGGATGAAATACCAAGCCGCACCCACGGCGAACATCAGATCAATAAAGGGTGAGACCACCGGAAGCAAAATCTGGAAGACGACAATGTTGGGCAATGCTACCCAGCCTAGAACTCCTTTTCGCGCAAACACTGCCCTGTGTTTCCAGACCGATTGCAAAATTCCGAAGGACCAGCGGAACCGCTGACGCATCAAGCCGTTCGCATTGACCGGTGCTTCGGTATAGGCGAGCGCCAGATCCTCATATTCAACACGATAGCCGCGCCGCAGCAGTGCCATAGTCAGATCGGCATCTTCGGCAACCGTATCGGTATGATAGCCGCCAGCTTCCCGCACCGCCGCGGTTCGCCATGCACCGATCGCCCCCGGCACTACGCTTACCGCACCCAAAGTGTTCAGAGCACGACGTTCGAAGTTTTGGCTGGTGATGTATTCCAGTGCCTGCCACCGCGTCCACAGATTGACCCGGTTTCCGACTTTCGCGTTTCCCGCAACCGCGCCCACTTTAGGATTCAGGAAATGCGGCACCAGTCGCGAGATCGCATTGGGCGCAATCACGGTATCGGCGTCGATCCCGACAAAGATCTCCTCGTCCCCTAAATGTTGCAATCCGAAATTCAGCGCATCTGCCTTACCGGAGTTGAGTTTTGTAAGAATTAAGACGCGTCCCGAACTCTCGTCCTCTGCAAACTCTGCACGCGCCACCTCCAGCGTGCGATCCCGTGATCCATCGTCGATTACGATAACGCGAAGATCGGGGTAATCGGAATCCAGAACGGCATGGACGGTTCGCGTGATCACCTTCTCTTCGTTGTATGCCGGAATCAGCACAGCAACTTTCGGCTTGTACCAGCCCGTCTCCCGCGGAACATCTATCCTGTCTTGGCGTACACGGTCATATACCGCCAATGCACCGACCGAGAGAAGGCGTCCCGTCATGAGCAGGTCCCCAAGGAAGAAGATCCACACGATCGCCTTGCTGACAAAATCCCAAAGCGCAAACCCGAGCCAATCAATGCGCGCCGCCCATCGTTCGTTGGTTGGCAAGGGAGGCATGACATCGGCTTTGGTCTTGCCCAACAACTCATACAGGGGAACGATCTGCAGCCCCTTCGCCCGGATCCCCTCGATGATCTTGGGCAAAGCGGCAACAGTCTGGCTGCGGTTTCCGCCACCATCGTGGAGCAAAATAATGCTTCCGCAGAAGCGAGTATCGGAACCGCAAGGTGGTAAATGAGTAATCACCCTGTCAGCGATTTCCGTACCAGTCGGCCGAGGGTCATCACGCCAGTCATTGGGATCAATTTTGTCGCCGACGATGATATACCCCATGTCCTGTGCAATCTTTAACGGTCGCACTTGATCCGTGGTATCGGGCTCCTGATCTATGGAATAAGGCGGACGAAACAGAATCGTGTGCACGCCAAGCCGGCTGGCAAATAGTTCCTCGGTCAGATTGATCTCTAACTGATTCAGTTTCGCGGAAACGCTGCTGATATCGGGATGGGTGAATGTGTGATTGCCAATGAGTTGCCCTTCGCGATAGATGCGGCTTGCGATGCTGCCGAATTTATCGGCCTCCAGGCCAATCAGGAAGAAAGTAGCCTGTGCGTTTTCGCGCTTGAGCACATCGAGGACCTTGGGCGTCCACTGCGGATCCGGGCCGTCGTCAAATGTAATTGCCACCTCATTCGGGTTGTATCCATAGCGCGCGACTCGGTATGGTTCTGGCAACGCATCGAATTCTTCATCGCTGACCAGCCCTGAAGCCGAGTCAACCGTCAAAGATCGGGTGCCGTGGGTCGGTTCGGCCTCGATTCGAAAGATTTCGCCGTTACCTTCCATGTCCACATCATCGCCGGGGGGAACATCCTTTAGCTTGTCAACCGATCCCGCCTCGCCCGGTACATCCCAAACCTTCCAAAGCGATCGATCTTCCGAACCCAAACGCCAAAGTGCGAATGTTTGAATTCCGAGCGTTTGCGCGGACCGCATCTCATTAAGCGCGGTGACCGCATCAAGAAACCAAATATCATGCCGCAGATTCTGTTCGTCCACGTAAGTAACGTGTGGATTCAGTGCATCGCCGTCGAAATCTACGTCTTCTTCGGAATCTCTTGCGGTTAACCAGGCATCCTGCACCGACGAGTTGGTATCCTTCACGCCAGGCGGAAGTCCACCCGTCTTGGTCCGTTGCACCCAGTCATAACCATAGTTGCCGATTGCGCAGATAATCTTCTGCGACGGAATCAATTTCTTGGCGATCTCAAGGTTCTTGACGAACCAATCCTGGGAAGCCACCGGGCCTGCATCGCCCCCGGGAAAGTGCTCGTCATAATCCATTACAATCACACCATCGGCTGCGGCAGAAATCGCTGAGTAGTTGAAATCTTCATTGTGCGGCTGAACGCTTACATACAGCTTGAGTCCACGCGCATGCAGCTCAGCAGAAACTTCAGCTAACAATTTGTTAAAGCCGGGCTGCCCACGGCGGGGAAATTCTTCAAAATCGATCATCAGCCCGCGATACTTATCGCTGGTCAAAAACACAGCAATCTCATGGCGAAACCGAGCACGCGCCGCAGGGTCATTGAGGAAGTCACTGATGTCGATCCAATCAACCCCGTTGGAGTTGTTCACCATGGGGAAGACTTCCATCCCTGTACCCTCCGACTTGAGGAACGGCATCACCTTGTCATCAACCTGCCGTGCGGTATTGCCTTGCACCACATCGAAAAATTTCCCTGTCTGCTCATCAATCGACTGCAGTCGTCCATCAGGCGTTACGACGTGCAGCCACTCGGGATATAGCAAGTCGATCTGGCGGGCATAATCGCGAAGGGACGAAAAGCTGGCGGCATCCCATTCCACATAAAAAGCGGCACGCGGGCCCTCTTCCATATCGGGCGTGAGAATTGGGCCCTTATCCCTGTGATGTGAGCGGTGCTCTGCAGCTAAGCGTCTGTGTTCTTTGGCTTTCAGCCGTTCATTTTCTCGCAAGGCGTGGTACGGCTTGGTTTCTGACTTCCAGAACAGAGTCGGCAACTGCTCGCCATGCAGTGCGTTATATAGGAAGAAGATCACCAGCAACATGAAACAGGCTGCAAGAGCATCGAAAAGACGCCGCAGGCGTCTCCATCGGGCCTGCCGGGGATCGTAGAACACGGGCTGAGTCATTCATCTACATCGTAGAATGCGTCGAAAATGCGGTCAATCCACTGCGCGACAACTAAATGCGCCACGGCGGTTTTCGGTTTCCCGCACCTTTCCCGAATGCTAGTTCTGCGAAGCTGCTATATTCCGTCTGTGCGCGACATTCTGCGCAAGTCTCCGCGTTTTTTCTTTTGGGTACTGATCGGCGCAATCGCGCTGCGGATCCTGTTTGTCCTTTGCCTTCCTGCCATAACCAGCGATTCTTTCGTCTACGGCGACATCGCGAAAAATTGGTTGCAGCATGGCATTTATGGCTTGACCGGTCGGAATGAAATTTCTCCCACCTACATTCGCCTCCCGGGATATCCCGCATTTCTGGCCATCGTTTTTGCCATTTTTGGCATGGAACACTATCGTGCAGCTCTGATTCTGCAGGTGTTTGTCGACGTCACTACCTGTATTCTCATCGCCGATATTGCGCGCAGGGTAGTCTCCCCGAAGGCGGCTAGAACTGCTTTTCTATTGGCCGCGTTCTGCCCATTTCTGGCAAACTACTGCGCCGCCGCACTGACCGAAACCTGGGAAATCTTCTTCACCGTACTTGCGTTGGATTTGGCCTTACTTGGTCTCGAGAAAGAGCAGTCGGCCAAGTGGCTGGCCGTCGGTCTGTCAGTCGGAGCCGCCATGCTGCTGCGTCCGGATGGTGCACTGCTGTTGGTAGCAGTCGAAGCGTTTTTGTTCTGGCAATGCGTTCGCCAACAACCTAAGGCCCGTCTTCGAATGATGAAGAGCGCCGTCGTTGCCCTGATTTCTGCAGTCTTGCCACTCGCTCCTTGGGCTCTGCGCAATCTACGTACATTCCACGAGTTTCAGCCCCTGGCGCCGAGATATGCCAACCAGGAAGGTACGTTTGTGCCGCTGGGCTTTGAGCGATGGATGCGAACTTGGATCGCTGACTATGCCTCGACCGAGGAGGTTTATTGGTCGGTGCCGGGAAGTCCCATGGACATCGATCAGCTTCCCGCGCGCGCCTTCGACAGCCAAACTCAACGAGATCGCACCGAGCAGTTGCTAGATGACTACAATCGCTCGCTCCGCGTGACGCCGGACCTCGACCAGGGATTCGCCGCGCTCGCTGCCGAGCGCATTCATCACGCGCCTTGGCGGTACTATCTCAGGCTGCCGCTTCTCCGGATTGCTGACATGTGGCTCCGGCCTCGAACGGAAATCCTGCCCTGCAACTCGCGCTGGTGGGAGTTCGACGAGCAGACAAAATGGTTGGCGGTAAATATTGCGTTCGGAGTGATCAACCTCCTCTACATCACGGCGGCGATCCTCGGCCTGCTCCGATGGCCGCACACGACTTTTCCATCGCTGCTGCTCACCTTCTTGATTCTCCGCTCCGTGTTCCTCGGGACACTTGAGAATCCTGAAACTCGGTACACTCTGGAGTGTTATCCCATTGTGATTGTATTAGCAGCAGCCTTGATTGTCCGCCGCAATATGGGATCGTCTCAGGTCCTGAGAGCTACCCCACCGAGCGCTGAAGTTCATGCTAGCGGCGAGTCGGTCATTCGAAATCGCGTTCGTACGTGTTCAGAGAGCAACTCAATGGCAGCACGGTTTGCAACCGGGTCCGCTTGGGCCAAATATTTCATCGCCTCAACCAGCAAGCGTTGCCCATCCACGTAACGGGGGTCAGGGTTGCGTTCACGCCGACGGGGAATTTTGGGGGGAACAGGAATTGTAAAAACTTTCGCCATGAATTCTGATGGAAATCGGAGAAGTTAGTCGATACCTAAATCGTATTTGCAGTATAACGCCCCAATCTGAGTTTTTCAGCTTTTATCTTCTCGGATCTTAGCTGTAACCGGTTTTTAGCCTTTCGGGGACAGGAACTTCGTCTTGCTGTTGGTTTTTAACTTGAAATCATTGTCTGGAATTTTTTGGTTGAGCCGAATATCTGAGTATTCTGCCAAACGGTAATCGCCATCCGGAGCAAACAGCTTCTGCTGCACGGAAACACCACGGGCGGGATCGATCCAGAGCCAAATACGGTTAAACGTGTTGCGGGCCTTCTCGGATTTTGGCACCAGTTCGAGCTTCGCGGTTTCGATACCCCCTAGGTTTTCAGTCCCCAGATACCTTACGTCAAAGGACTTAAGCATCTCTTGTCCACTTCCTCCAAAACCCAGGACTAGAAAACTTTCAAATGCGGCTCGATCTTTACCCGTGTCGTACTGTGTCACTTGCTCTATCTTGGGCTGATAAACCTGGAGCTTGCTGCCCGTAAAAAGCACGTACTTTGCAGGTGGAGGATCGTTGATGTCCGCCATCATCTCTACTTGATTGCCTGCGCGACGAAAGTAGACGGTACCCTTCTGCGTATCTGTAATGTCGTTCACCACCGCCGTGTATTGGGTCCAAACAAAATTGGCTTGAGTCGTGCGGAAGTTCGCCGCGGTGCGATCCATTTGAGCAATCACGTGCTGCAACTCGTCACTGTTTGGTTTGGATTGCTCTTGCTGCGCGGCCGATCGTTCAGAACCTAGTTCTTGAGGTGGCATTCCGGCAGCGCCCGACCAAGCAGCGGCGACAAGTCCGAATATCAAGAAAACGGGCTGGAGAATTCTTGGAAGACTCATGGATCGAAAGGTTATTCCCGCTCTACCCACACTTTGTAGCGCTGTACGTGGCCAGAACCATCGCGGATCGGTTCGATCTTCGTAATTGCGACTCCGCCGGAAATCGGTTCGATAATGCGCAACAGCTCAGTTCGTATCTCTACCTCATCCTTACTGACTACCGCCGAGGCGTCTACTTGGTAAACCAGGCCGCCTTGCTCATCCGGCGTCACCACCACCCCGGTACGATGAGGATTATGCTCAACTGGTTTTTCATTAAAGTTTATGAGCTTCGGAGAGAAGAATACGAACAGCAGAATGAGTGTGACCATTACATCGTATTGAATTGTGCCCCGCTCATAGGACCACAAAATGTAGCTACGAACTACCTGCCACACTGCAGTAAATGGTGCACTTGGAGGTGTCACCGATGCGGTCTTGGTCTCGACAGTGGCCACTCGCTATCCAGTATTGACTGCTCTATCCAGTGTAGATCAGGAATGCGCGCTAATGTTGCTCTTTGCTTTCACTCCGTCCCGGGGTATTAAACGATCCGCGGCCATGTACGGACGTAAGGCTTCTGGAATCACTACGGTACCATCGGCTTGTTGGTAGTTCTCGACAATCGCCACCCAGGTTCGTCCAATCGCCAATCCGCTACCGTTCAGCGTGTGCACGAATTCCGTCCTATTCTTGCCTTCTGGACGATAGCGGATGTTCGCTCGGCGTGCCTGAAAAGACTCAAAATTCGAGCAGGAAGAAATCTCGCGAAACAACTGCTGCCCTGGCAGCCAAACTTCCAGATCATATGTCTTTGCCGAGGACGAACCCAGGTCGCCCGTGCTCAGCGCCATCACTCGATAATGTAACCCCAATTTCTGCAGCACTTCTTCCGCGTTCTGCGTGAGTTTTTCGAGCTCGTCATAAGAAGTTTCTGGGCGCGTAAATTTCACCAGCTCCACTTTTTGAAATTGATGCTGCCGGATGATGCCGCGAACATCCTTCCCATATGATCCCGCTTCGCTTCGGAAACACGGCGTGTAGGCCGTGAGGTAGACCGGAAGCCGTGAGCTTTCGAGAACTTCATCGCGATATAAATTTGTGACGGGCACTTCTGCCGTCGGAATCAACCACAGGTCCTTATCGCCGTGCGGAACACGAAACTGATCGGCAGCGAATTTTGGTAGCTGGCCAGTGCCGTACAGAGACTCCGAATTTACAAGATATGGAGGTAATACCTCGGTATACCCATGGGTTCGGGTGTGTAGGTCAAGCATGAAATTAGCCAGTGCCCGCTCCAACCGCGCTCCCAAATCCCAATACACGGCAAAACGTGCTCCAGTAAGCTTCGCCGCCCGTTCTAAATCCAATATTCCCAGCTGTTCTCCTAATTCCCAATGAGGCTTTGGGGCGAAACCGAATTGAGGCGGCGTTCCCCAACGACGTATTTCGACATTCTGCTCAGCGCCTTGTCCGATCGGCACGCTCGAATGTGGCAGGTTCGGGATTCCGTAGAGGATTTCACGAAGGCGCGTGTCGTATTCCTCAGCCGCTTTTTCCAGCTCCTGAATCTCCTCGCGCATTTGCTTGGTCTCCGCAATCAATGCCGTAGCGTCCTCCCCCGCCTTTCTTAATTTTGAGATTTTCTCAGACGCCTGGTTGCGCTGCGCTTTCATTGTCTCTGCAGAGGTGATGGCCTGCCGGCGCTGTGCGTCTACCTGGCGGAAATCCTTCAGAACGTCGGCTGGATTCATCCCGCGCTGGCGAAGCTTCTCTTCCACCAGCGGCAAGTTATCGCGAACAAAATTCAAATCCAGCATGGGATTACTGTATCGGAAAACGCAGCCCGATTGCACCTGCATGGTTGGCGCGATCAGTCGTAAGGTACACTACAACCGGCCATGGCATCCTCCGGAAATGGAAAGCGTCATTCCGACCTCAGTGTCAATCTCGCTGGCATTCATCTGAAAAACCCGGTGATTGCAGCCAGCGGCACTTTTGGCTATGGAGTCGAGTTCGAAGATGTAGTCCATTTGGACAAGCTGGGTGGTTTTGTCGTGAAAGGATTGTCGAAAGAGCCTATGGCTGGCAATCCCCCGCCGCGTCTCTACGAAACACCCGCCGGCATGCTGAATGCGATCGGATTGCAAAACATCGGAGCCCAGGCATTTGTTCAGGACAAGCTCCCGAAGCTGAGGGAACTTAGAAACATCGTTGTCATCGCGAATGTATTCGGTTACACGCGGGAGGATTACGAGCGCACAATACAAATTTTGAATGAGGGCGAGGGCATCGCGGCTTATGAGCTGAACGTGTCTTGCCCCAACACGTCCCAGGGAGGCATCCAGTTTGGCTGTGATCCACGAGCTCTGGACGAAGTAGTGGCGATGGCGCGGCGATACTCCCAGCGCCCACTGATCGTCAAGCTTTCCCCTAATGTCACCAGCGTTGCACAGATGGCACGGATCGCCGAAGAGGCTGGAGCTGATGCGATTTCCCTAGTCAACACCTTCCTGGCTATGGCGATCGATACCGAGAGCCGCCGACCAAGAATCTCCAACGTTACGGCCGGACTGTCCGGACCAGCGATCAAACCGATTGCTGTCCGCATGGTTTATGACGCTTCAAAGGCGGTGCGAATCCCTGTCATCGGAATGGGAGGCATCTCAACCGCAGAAGACGTGATTGAATTCCTGCTCGCCGGTGCGGCCGCAGTACAAGTTGGAACCGCAAGCTACTGGGATCCATGCGCCACCGAGAAGATCGTCGACGAAGTGCACGAATGGTGTACGCAGCACAATGTCGAACGAGTGGCGAGCTTGAGCGGTGGAATGCTTCTTGACTAGAAAGCCCGCCGTGACGGTTATCATCGGCGGGCGCAAAGGGAAGGCGCCGGACGCACCGCGCATGTTCTCAGTCTTGTTTGTATCGGGCAAGAGGCCTGCCGTCCACAGCCCGTTGCCTCTACGCAACCCCCTGCACATGCACAGCTCTGCGCGGCTTCACGCACTGTAGCAAATCTGGGTATAATGACGCGATTTCCGCTGCCGGTTTGACCAGGAGGCTTGTTTGCCGCTCTCAATGGATACACGGACCGTTGGCAAAGTTGCCGTGATTCGCTGCAATGGGCGCATCACCGCCGGCACTGAGGCAGACGCGTTGCGCGTTCACGTCAACAGTATGTTCGCCAAGCACAAGGATTTTCTTCTTCATCTCGGCGACGTAGGATTCATCGACAGCAGCGGTCTCGGAACCGTCGTTCGATTGCTTTCCGCTACCCGCCGCCTGCATGGTGACTTGAAGCTGTGCAATGTTCCGGCGAATATTGAAAAAGTTCTTAAGATGACCAATCTGAGCACGCTCTTCGACGCTCATACCTGCGAAGAAAACGCAATCTCGGCTTTCTATCAACGTCCCAAGTCCGGAGAAGTGAAGCCCTCACTGGGACATTCCGTCGTTTGCGTCGATAAAAATGCGGACGTACTAGCCTACTTACGGGAATTACTAAGCCGAGGCGGGTACGAGGTTCACACTACAAGCAGCCTCGCGGATTCTGCAATCCTGATACGAGTCGCGCGACCGCTGGTGCTTATCGTGGGTCCGAGTCTGACTGGTTCGCCAGGCGCGGAACAGGCATTCGCGAAAGCATCTGCAACCGTTCCGGTGATGCATCTGGACAACAATTTCGCCACTCTCGAGGCCGGCGAAGCCGCTGCACGACTGCTCCAGAGCATTCAACAATTCGTGGCCCAAGCCTGAGTCTGTCGCGACGAATTTGCTCGCGCACGGTTACCGCCCACGCGCGTACCAAATCGAGCCTGGCGTTCGAAAGTTCAGACCTTCTCCCCAAACTGCCTGCGTGTATCCATCGGCGTCAATCGTAATGCCAAAATAATCGCCAAATGGGAAGTTGAACCCCGCGGTCCGAATATAGCGGTACCCGGGCGCATAGCTTGAGAGCTTGATCTCCGGTGACCATGTCACTCCACCGTTGGTGGAATTTCGGTAATAGACGTTCCACAGTGGAACCCGCTGGGTATCCATCCAGGCAACTCGCACATCACCGGCAACACCCGCGGAAATCGCCGGAAACGCATGTTCAACTCCCGCAGGAGCATTCGAAACCTCAGCTTTAGGCGACCATGTCTCTCCCGACGTCGTCGATGATGAGAAGTAGATCCGTTCCGCTTGTCTGTCAGCTTTGCCGGAATTCCATAAGGCGTATAGAGTTCCGGCTTCGTCAGATGCCATCGTGACCTGGGCGCCTAGGTAGCCCGACTCACAATGGAAGGCGGAGCAGTCTGGCGGAGCCCCCGACGAGTCCATCAGGGTTGTGCTCCAACTGTTCCCGCTATCGGAAGATTTGCTGATATAGAGATTCACGCGGCCGCTTGTTCCGTCCCGCGCCGTGTAACCCGCCCATGCCACAAAGACATTCTGATCGCGATCAATCGTGGCCCCGCCTGCCAGTGCTCTCACCAACCGCAGCGCCGGGTTTACATCGCTTGAAGTGAACGTAATCCCGCCGTCGTGAGAGGCAGCAACTCGGATTCGATGTTCTCGATTAAACGCCAGGTAAACATCTCGCCCGCGCACTCCCAGAATCGGTTTATCCGCATCTTCGCTTCCGCGATCTGCGATCACCACCGACCAGCTTTGCCCGAAATCGACCGACTTGGCCACAACTGCGTCCATATTGTTGCTTTGCAGCCACGATGCGTACAGCGTGCGATGATCCGCCGGATCGACCACGATTTGCGGATCAAACTGGCCCGTTACATGGGGAGTGATCTCGCGCGAAGCCTGCCAACTCGCACCGTTGTCCGCGCTGACGACGAGCGTCATGGTGGGAAGAGCACACTGCTGACAACCCGGCACGCTCCCATATTGCGGATACAAAACGTACACGTGGCCGTACTGGTCAGCGGCAATCGCCGGTTCCCATTGGTCCCCAACCGTGAAGCCTAGCCGGCTCTGTGGTGAGAAACCGGGTCCGGCGGCAAGTGCGGCCGGGGTGAGTATCAGCGCACACAAGACCGCTAAGACATAGAAAATATTGCTCTTACGGTTAGAAGAGAGGGACACAAAACCTCTGGCCGGAATCATGCTGCCGTTCCTGCAATGTAGCCTCTGGATTGCCGTACGTCAATCCGGCAAAGCGCCGCCAAGCAAGCCAGAAGTTCCCATAGTCACATTGTCATCCCGACCAGGCGCGTTTACCGGCGGATGCTACTTTCCGTGACTTATTTCATCCAATACAATCGATCATCTTTACTGGAGTCCTTCATGGCCAAAGCAATCTTTGCCGCGGGCTGTTTCTGGGGTGTCGAAGCCACTTTCCGTCAGATTCCCGGTGTCCTGTCAACACGCGTCGGTTATACCGGGGGAGACTTTGCGAATCCGTCCTACAAAGACGTGTGCACCGACCGCACCGGTCACGCCGAGGCCGTCGAGGTTGAGTACGATCCCACAAAGGTCAGCTACGAAAAGTTGCTCGACGTTTTTTGGGAGAATCACGATCCCACCCAACTGAACCGCCAGGGGCCCGATTGGGGGAACCAGTACCGTTCTGCGATCTTCTTTACCAGCCCGGATCAGCAAGCTGCTGCACAAGCTTCCAAAGAAGAACTCGACAAATCGCATCGTTATAGCAAGCCGGTCGTGACCCAAATCGTCCCCGCGTCGACCTTCTACGAAGCCGAGGAATATCACCAGCAGTATCTGGAAAAGAAGGGCCTCGCCACCTGCCATATCAAAGCTTGATTGGTGCCCAATTCGCAGGCGCAAAATCGTCAGGAGGCTCCTATGTCACCGGCGGCAAGCAAAGGCATTGTCGATAAGCCCAGCAATCATTCGGTCGACCAAATCGTCGAAGAATTGAAGACCATCCTGCAAGCGAAAGGCGTGATGTTATTCGCTCTCGTCGATCACAGCGGCGAAGCAGACAAAGTTGGCATGAAGATGCCGCCCACGAAACTCTTGATTTTCGGCAGCCCCAAGGCTGGGACTCCGCTCATGCAGGCTGCGCCGAGCATCGCCATCGATCTGCCTTTAAAAATTCTGGTCTGGGAAGATGCTCAGGGCAAAGCCTGGGTCAGCTACAACAGTCCTGCATATCTGCAGCAGCGCCACAATTTGCCGCCCGATTTGCTGCAAAACATTGCCATGGTCGAGACCCTCGCCACCAAAGCGGCAGAATAAACCTTGTTCCGCTGATGCCCCAGGTTCAGCGAGCGGGTTTTTGCGAGCTGACCTGGGTGGCATTCTTCGACTGTCATCCCGAGCAAGCCTCTCTTGCGCCGCGAGGGATCCGGGCACCGCCGTGGGCAGGGATAGCTTCAGCCATGCCGAAAAGGTCGTCGACAAACGCGCCGATCAGGCGCAACGATATCCACCTCCCAGGGCTACCTCGCAAATTTAGCGCGAAGAACCTGCGCCACCAGCGTCCCGAGTCAGTGATAGACTCTCGTCACTCCCCCGCCTACGTGGATGACCGAGCGAATCACAGGAATCAACCGATCCGCCCTCTGGCTCGCGTGGAAAGAGGTACGAGCGGCGCTACGTGAAGCCAGCATCCGAGATGTCGTGGATTTCATTGACTATGACATTGAGCCCGACGTCTGGATAAACCGCTTGCTGCGCCTGGTTGCATCGGGGTCCTACGAGCCACGCGCACCACTTCGCTTTCCTCTATCGAAAAGCCAGAACTTCAAGAGGGTACTGACGTTTCCCGAGATTCCGGACGTGGTTCTCTTTAGGGCGATTGCTGATTTCATCCACGAACGAGCGCGCAAGCAGCAGCAGCCCCACGTCTATTACCGACGAGCGGACATTAGTCAGGCAACTAAATCTGCACAAGCCGCCGCTCAGCAAAAGATGGACAGGCTAGCCACCGACTATCGGTTTACGTCGCGCCATAGCTTCCTTAATTGGTTGAACTATGCGCAATATCGAAAATACTTGATTCTTCGTAAAACCTACCCGCACATCGTAGTGAGCGACGTAACAAACTTTTTCAACAGTGTTCTTCACTCGGAGGTCTCAAGAGCGTTCAGAGGCCTTCCCATCCCGGGAGAAATGGTCGGCCTGCTTTTCTTCCTGTTGGAACGGCTGGCGATTCGAGCGACATACGGTGACTCACCCGGAATCGGACTACCAATTGATGAATTCGAGTGTTCAAGAACAGTCGCAAACCTGATCCTGTTTCCACATGATCGGAGAATGGTTAAGCTCGTGGGCACCCAAGCGTATGTCCGGTGGATGGACGACCACGTTATCGGCGTTGATTCCGAAGCTAAAGGACGCAGGGCTCTCGCCGCAATGCAGGACTCACTAGCGAGTCTGTACATGACTCCGAATGCCAAGAAATCCCTCGTTCTTACACTCGCCGAAGCCAAGGTCCACTTTCACCTCGATACCAACGGTGATTTGGACGCGCTGGAGCAAAAGGTTGCCAACACACGCCACAGGCGTCTTTCGCTGGTTCGGCAACTCACCCGCGCTTGGCGGGCTGCACTCCAGAATGAGGACAAAGGGCAGTGGGAGCAGATCCAAAGCCGCGTCTACAAACTCGCAGGCGTAACCAGGGCGAGGTTTCTCCGTCGGCGCGCAATATCAGACCTTCTCCAAAACCCGACCCTTGCGGAACGTATTAGTAGTTATATGAGATGCTCGGGCTCAGCATCGGAATACTTGAGGTTCATCAAGTCAGTTACTTCGCATCGACAGCAAATACACAAGGATGTTCCGCTCTTGTTGCTCGAAAGCCTCCTTCGGGTTGAGACGACAAGTTATAGCGCTCGGCGAATTCTGCGGATAGCCGAAACGGTGTTTAGTGAAGTGCTGGAAGGAAGGCGAGATGAGTTATTCGCTGCGCCCGCCTGCCTATCGATACTCAGGTTTGGCACTAGAAGTGATTGGGCGAGACTTAAGTCCGGCTTCCGAGATCGTCAGCGCGCTCTTCCCCCACGGTTGATACGCGCTGCCGCTGTTGTCTATGCCAGTGCGGGAAGGAGAGAGTTCACCGAAGTGCGAAGGGCGGCCGCAGCGCATCTGCTGAACCCCTTGGGTCTCATGGTGAGGCTTGTACGCAGAATCCTGAAATTTAACGATGTACCCGACCGGTATAAGGCTCGGCTCAACACCAGGTGGGACTCCGCTAAAAACCGGCCATTCCTTGACATGCGAATGCTTGTCTCGGCTCGACTCTTGGCGCTAAACCGTAAGAAGAACGTGAGGGGATGGCTCAAATCTTGGGCAACAAAAATCAAGAAGGAAAGAATCTCGACTTTTGACAAACGATTGCTCTCGCGACTTGTCACATGAAAAGGCCGGATCAAGACAAACGCAGGGCCGCGACTCCGGGCAACATC
>Ga0070731_10001983_pt1 | contig 20248 bp, 21 predicted proteins | sample Coa_R1_2_FD_66448 | JGI IMG/M metagenome (GOLD analysis project Ga0070731, IMG submission 66448) | Surface soil microbial communities from Centralia Pennsylvania, which are recovering from an underground coalmine fire - Coalmine... | ecosystem: Environmental > Terrestrial > Soil > Unclassified ... | reverse complement strand
AGGTACAGCTCCATGCGCATCGCGCCGGTCTCGTACGACCCGAGGAGCGAGACCTCGACCTCGTCGTCGGCCACGGCTTGCACGACCGCGTCCGGCTCCGACTCCAGGTACTCGAGCAACTCCTCGAGCACGCCGGCCGACGCTACACGGATTCGCATCTGTTGATCGTCCCCGCGGAGGCCCGGCAACGCGCCTGCTTGACGGCCGGTCCAGCCTCGACCTCGGTCTAGATGACAAGGGCAGGGCTCGATCTGCAAGAGTGGGACCGTGACATTCGACGAGGCAGTCGAGCAGCTCGTGGCCCTCGCCAGGCGGAGCGGCGGCCGGATCACCGCCGTCGAGGTCGAATCCGATCCGAACCTGGCGTCGGACCGGGACATCGTCTCGGCCGCCGCGCGAAAGCTCGACGGCTCGACGAATGTCTTCGGCACGCCGCAGCCCGCAACCTCGGACGGCTGGTTCCCGTTCGCCGAGCTTCACTTCACCGAGCTGCCGGGCTCCGACAAGCCCTAGAGACGACCCGTCCCTGGACCCGCCGCTGCGAGCAGGGATCAGGCTCGCAAATACGAATGTTTACTAAAGTTACGAACTCTCGATGGATCGTATCGTCACGCACGTGCGCAAGGAGCTCGCCGCCGACGGAACCCACGAGCACATCGAGGGGGTCTGCACGGAGGACGGCACGTTCTTCACGCGCCGCGAGGTCGTCGAGGGCATTCGCGCCGGGGAGACGTGGAAGACCAGCGCCGCCGGCTACGAGATCGAGATCGAGCCGATCGTCTACTGCCCCCAGCCGAACTGCCTCGCGAGCCCGTACATCCGCACACGCCCGTACAGCGCGCGCAAGGACAACATCGAGAACCTCGACTCCTGCTGACTAACCGGGTCTCGGCGCCAGCATCCGCTCGACGCGTCGCTGAACGCCCATCGCACGCTTGAGCGCGGCGAGCGCGCCCGCCTCGTCGCCCTCGTCCTCCAGCAGCTGCGCCAGCTTCGAGTAGGCCTCGACGAGGTAGCGCGTCGGCGACGCCTCGAGCAGCTGAACCGCGAGCTCGTACAGCTCGCGGGCACGCGTGTCCTCGCGCAGGTCGCGGAAGACGTCGGCGACGAGCAGGTAGCAGCGGCCGGCGTCCACCGTGAGGTCGCCCGAGATCGCCGCTGCGGCGGCCATCGCCACCGAGGCCGCCTCCTCCCGGCGGCCGGTGGCGAGGAGCGCGCGCGCCCGCTCGATCTCGAACCGCGCCTGCTCGAAACGGCGGCCGCTCGCCGCGATCCGCGGCGATGCGCTCGCCAGGAGCTCGAGCGCGCGCTCGCCGTTCCCCCGGTCGAGCTCGATGTGGGCGAGCAACTGGTGGGCGAGCGCCGCGTAGTAGTCCTGGTCCGAGACCCGGAGGATCTCGAGGGCGCGCTCCGCGTAGAGTGCGGCCGCCTCGGTGTCGTTCTGAACCGCCCGCAACCGTGATTGCGCCCAGAGAGCCCGGGCCCGGCTGACCGGCTCGTCCAGTCCGTCGACGGCCCGCAGCACGTCCGCGAGCGCCTGCTCTGCAGCGCCGAAGTCGCCGGTGTCCATCAACGCATACGCGAGCAGGCTCCCGAAGCGGACCCTCTCGATCTGGTCGCCCCGCTCGAGGGCGCGATCGCGACTGCGGGCGAAGACCGCCAGCGCCGATTCGTGCTCGGCGAGCCGCGCGTACGCCCTGCCGAGGGCGTCCGCCGCGCTCGGCTCGCGGCTCTCGATGTCCGGATCGAGGAGCCGGGCCCGTTCGATCGTGTCGACGGCGGCCCTGTAGTCGCCCTCCGCGAGCGCGATCTCGCCGAAGCACGCGCTCACCAGCGCCCGTTCGGAGTCGGAGCGGGCCGCCGAGAGCGTCGCGTTCGCAAGGCGCCGCGCCTCCGAGAGCTCGCCCAGCCGGAGCGCGACGCGCGCCTCTGCGAGCGTGAACCCGGATCGAGCGCGGGCTGCTGCGCCGTAGGCGATGTAGTCGTCGCTGACTCCGAGCCGCGCGGCGAACTCCCGCATCAACTGGAGCGAGGGCACGCGCTCGCCCTTCTCGATACGCGAGATGTACGCCGGCGTGCAGTCGGTCGTGGCGAGGTCGCGCTGCGTGAGCCCCGCAGATTCGCGCGCGGCGCGGAGCCGCTGCCCGACCCGCACTCGGTCGTCGTACCACTTCAACTTGGCACGCTCGCCCACGGCGCCACTCTACGACAGCGGTAAGCAATCGACCGCAGCGAGCGAGGTTTCGAGCCCACGTACCTTGTGTTAGCACACTCGCGTCCGGTATGACAACGAAAGTTAACCCTGGCGCCAGGGTGTCCAACCGAGTGAAAGGACACCCACATGCGGTTGCGTCTGCTGACTCTCGCGCTGCCTCTGCTTCTCCTGGCGGCGCTCCTTGCCGAGTCTGGTCCCCCCTGGGGGCCCTAGCCTCGCGCCGGCCGAAGGGCCCGCCGCGCGGGCCCTTCGCGCTTGCGATCATGTGTGGCATGCAGGTCGTGGCCACGCAGCCGGCGCTCGACCTGATCCGGGAGCGCGGATCGCAGCTCTACGTCTGGCTGGAGCGCAGCCGCTGCTGCGGCGCCGTGACGAGGCTGGCCGCGGCGAGCGCCGCCCCGAAAGGACGCGAGTTTCGGCGCAGCGGCGCGACCGACCGCTTCGAGCTCTACCTCCCGGCCTCGCTCTCGCACGAGCCGGACGAGCTCCACGTCGAGGCGAAGCGGTTCCCCCGCCGCGTCGAGGCGTACTGGAACGGCTGCGCCTGGGTCGCCTGAGCGCGCGCCTCCCCCGCTCAAGGGACGTCGTCGCGAAGCCGATACCCGCTGGCAGACCATGGCATCGCCTCGTTTCGCACGGATGCCCCGGGTCGGCCTCCTGGGAAAGTTCGCTCTCGTCAGCCTGGTCCCGATCGTGCTCCTCGGGATCGTCCTCGCGCACGTTCTGCGGGACCAGGTGCGGCAGCGCTCGCTCGTCGACGCGCGCCAGTCCGCGGCCGTCCTCGAGCAGTCGCTGATCGCTCCGCAGCTCACCACCGCCGATCTCCGGGGTCACCTGCCGCAGTCGCGGATCCAGGCGCTCGACCACCTGTTGCACGCGAGCCTCGCCGACCAGTCGATTGCGCGAATCAAGATCTGGAACCGCGACGGGCGCGCGGTCTATGCAACCGACCACACGATCATCGGCAAGCGCTTCGCCCCCTCGGACGAGCTCAGGGAAGCGCTGTCCGGACGTACGGCGTCCGAGATCTCCGATCTGAACAAAGCCGAGAACGTCGGCGACCGCCGTTTCGGCAAGCTGCTCGAGGTCTACACGCCACTGCGCTTCTCGGCCGGAGGCCCCGCGGCGGGCGCCTTCGAGGTCTATCTCCCCTACCTCCCGATCCAGGCGGCGATCGATCACGACACGACCCGGCTCTCGCTGATCCTCCTCGCCGGGCTCGGGCTCCTCTACCTCGCCCTGTTCCGCATCGTCGCCAGCGCGTCGACGAAGCTCCGCCGGCAGGCATCGGACCTTCGCCGCCACGCTGCGGAGAACGAGCACCTCGCGCTGCACGACCCGCTCACCGGCCTGCCCAACCGCAGCCTCTTCCAGGACCGCGCGCAGCAGGCCGTCATCGCCACGCAGCGCGACGAGGGCCGCGTCGCGCTGATGCTGTTCGACCTCGACCGCTTCAAGGAGATCAACGACACGCTCGGCCACCACAACGGCGACGTGCTCTTGAAGGAGGTCGGCGAGCGCCTGCAGGCGGTCGTCCGAGACAGCGACAGCGTCGCGCGCCTCGGCGGAGACGAGTTCGGCGTGCTCCTCCCACATGTCGCGGACGCCGGCGCGGCGCTCGCGGTCGCGGAGAAGCTTCGTGCCTCGCTGCGCGAGCCGTTCGCCCTCGCCGGAATCGCCCTCGACGTCGACGCCAGCGTCGGTGTCGCGCTGTATCCCGAGCACGGCGACGACGTCGAGACCCTCCTCCAGCGCGCGGACGTGGCGATGTATCTCGCCAAGGAGGACCGCAGCGGCTGCGAGCTGTACACGCCGGCGCGCGACGAGTACAGCCCGACACGACTCTCACTCGTGGCCGAGCTCCGAAAGGCGATCGACGCCGGCGAGCTCGTCCTCTACTACCAGCCGAAGGCAGACCTCGCGACGGACGAGATAACAGGAGTCGAGGCGCTCGTGCGGTGGCAGCATCCAGAGCGCGGCCTGCTCCCGCCCGACGAGTTCGTGCCGCTCGCAGAGCGCACGGGGCTGATCCGCGACCTCACGCGGACGGTGCTCGACGCGGCGCTTCGCCAGGCTCGCGTCTGGCACGACCAGGGCATCGATCTGACCGTCTCGGTCAATCTCTCGGCTCGTGACCTGCTCGACCTCGCCCTGCCGCAGACGGTCGCGACGTTCCTCGCCCGGCACGGCATCACACCCGAGCAGCTCGGGCTCGAGATCACCGAGAGCGTGATCCTGGCCGACCCGATGCGCGCGCGCGCCGTGCTCAGCCGGCTCGACGCGATGGGCGTCAAGCTCGCGATCGACGATTTCGGCAGCGGGTACTCGTCGCTCGCGTACCTCAAGCGGCTGCCGGTGAGCGAGATCAAGATCGACCGCTCGTTCGTCATGAACATGGAGCGCGACGACAACGACGCGGTGATCGTCCGCTCGACGATCGAGCTCGGCCGCAGCCTGGGGCTGCGCGTCGTGGCCGAAGGCGTGGAGAACGAAGCGGTGTGGAACCGCCTCGCGGAGCTTCGCTGCGACCAGGCACAGGGCTATCTCCTGACGCGACCCGTTCCGCCGGACGAGCTGACCGGCTGGCTCGCAGCACGCGCGCGGCGACTTCCGGCAGCGGTGGCGCTAGTCCGGCGCGCGTCGGCGTCGTAACGTCGCCGCGACCGCATCGACGTACCGGGCGACCGTGTTCGCCTGCGTCTTCGTCAAGCGGCGCGGCGTCGGCATCTCCAGCGCGAAGCTCGCGATGTCGGCGACGCCGAGATTTGCGTTGACGAGGTCTCCGCCGACCGAGCCGCGCTCGCGTCCGGAGAGCGTGTGGCACCCGGCGCAGTCCTGCTCGTAGATCGCGCGCCCGCTGTTCGCGTGGCCGGCGTGCCCGCCGCAGCCCGCGGCGAGGAACGCCACCGCCGCGACGGCCGCGATTCTCAGCGAGTGCCCCGTCCGGGGCACTACCGCATGATGCCGGTGTGGCCGAGCGAGTGGCGGCCGGGTTGCGGCCAGACGCAGAGGCCGTGCGGGCCCGACCCGACGGGGATGCGGGCGAGCAGACGTCCGTTGCGCGTCGAGATCGCGTACACCTGTGCGTTGTACCGCCCCGAGAGCCACAGCACCTTGCCGTCGGCCGAGACGCCGCCCATGTCCGGGCTTCCTCCGCCGGGGATCCGCCACTTCGCGACCTGCCTGTGGGTGCGGAAGCTGACGACGGAGATCGAGCCTTCCGACCGGTTCGTGACATACAGGAACCGGGCGTCGCGGCTGGGGTACAGGCCGTGCGCGCCTGCACCGGTGGCGAGGAAGCCGAGGACGCGGAACGTCTGCGCACTGAGCTCCCAGACACCGCCGCGGCGCATGTCGGCCACGTAGAAGATCTTGCCGTCCGGCGAGAGCTTCACGTCCTGCGGCATACCTGCGCGTCCGTCGGGCAGGTCCACGGTCCGGACGACGCGCTCCCGGTTCACGTCGACGACCACCATCTGGCCGGAGAACTCGCAGCTTGCGAGCAGGTAGCGACCGTCGGCGGTGAAGTCGAGGTGGTCCACGCCGAAGCAGGGCACGTCGACCGAGTGGTGCAGCCGGAAGGTCTGCGCGCTGCGAAAGTCGAGCCGGTGCAGGCGCTCCGCGACGACGATCGCATAGCGACCGTTCGGCGTGAAGTACATGTTGTAGGGGTCGTCGACCGGGATCGTCGATGCCTCGGGCTTGCCCGTGTCGGGATCGATCGGGGTCAAGCTGTTGCCCGTGTCGTTCGTGACGTACAGCGTGCGCAGGTTCCAGGCCGGCACGACATGCTGCGGCAAGCCGCCGACGGCGAACGTCCGGATGACGCGGAACGTGCGCTGGTCGATGACGTCGACCGTGTCGCTCTCGCTGTTCGGCACATAGACGAGCGGCAGCGCGAACCGCGCCGCGCCGCGGAGCATCCCGGCGCGATCGAAGGCATAGACGTTTCGAGTCGCCGGCGCCGGCACATCGATGCGGGCTCGCTGTTTCGCCGGCGCTGCGACGAGCTCGCTCACCTCCGCACGCGTCCCGCCCGCGTCGAGCCCACCGGCAAGGAGAATCCGGTCGCCGACGGCGGCGGCCGCGAGGTCGGACCGCGCCGGTGTGATCACGCCCGCGGGCCGGACGCGGCGTGTGCGCACGTCGACCGCGACGACGCGCCGGGTGGCGCTGCCGAGGGTCGCACCCCGGCCGCCGATCACGTAGGCGACGTCGCCGATCGCGGCGGCCGCGGCATGGGTGGTCGGCGCCGGCAGCCTGCCGATCCTCTCGACTCCAGCGTGGCCCGGCGCGTACGCGAGCACGGTGGAGCTCGCGGTTCCGTTTTGCAACGATCCGCCGGCGATCACGAGCTTTCCGGCGGCGGCGGTCACCGCCGCGTAGCGAACGGTGAACGGCAGGTGCGCGACCACGCGGGGCTGCGAGCCGGGCCGCCACGCGACGATCGTGTCGAGCCAGCGCGCGCCGGTGTAGCCGCCCACGACGTACGCCGTACCGCCGATCGCGGCCGCTGCCTGGTCGGAGCTCGGAGCGGGCAGGTGCCCGATCGTGGTCGCCGTCCCACCCGCGATCGGCACGCGCACGATCGAGTCGCTCTGTGTGCCGGCGTTGGTGCCGCCGCCGAAGAGGTAGACGTCGTTGCCGAGCCGAACGGCTGCGGTGTCGTGCACCGCTGCCGGCAGCGCCCCGGCGGCGTGGTCGCCGTGCTGGGTTGCGACGACGATGTCCGCGCGCGACGTGTCGGCGGCCGTCAACCCGCCGAGCAGCATGACCCGCGACCCGCCCAGGGCCACCGCCGCCGCGTCCGACACTGCCGAGCCGAGGCTTCCCGTCCGGCGCTCGACGACGCGCACGGTCGCCGGGCTCGAACGGCTCGGGCGGCTCTGTCGGGCCGCCGTCGTCGCAGCCGTCGTGGTTCGCAGCGCCGTCTTCTCGGGGTGCCCGCCGTGGTCGGCGAGGATCGCCGCGACGGCCGCAGCGGCGACGAGGGCCGCCGCGAAGGGCACCACGAGCCGCCGCCGGCGCCGGCGCGCAGGACGGCGCCGGGCCTCCGTGACCATCGGAGGCACTAGGGCGAGAGCTCGGTCGCAGCTGGCACGGGACGGACTGTCGTTTCCTCGCGTGAGACGCGCATGAAGCTGCGCCCGCCGAGCGGGAGGGTACCGCCTGCCGCCTCCACGCCGGCCGCCGAGCGCATCACAATGTGCTCGTGATCGTCGTCCTCGCAGTCCTCGCCGCCGTCATCCTGCTCTTCGTCGTCGCATGGCTGGTGGTGGGCCTCGTGCTCAAGCTCCTGTGGTGGGCGATCATCGGCGTCGTCATCGGCGCCATCGCCCGAGCCATCCTGCCCGGAAAGCAGAAGATCAGTCTGCTCGCCACGGCGGGATCGGGGCTCGCAGCGGCGTTCCTCGGCGGGATCCTCGCAAAGGTGTTCAGCGTCGGATCGTTCGCGCAGTTCATCATCGCGGTCGTCGCCGCGGTGGTGATCGTCGGCATCGTCAGCGGGACCCAAACCGCCCGCAACTAGACTTCACCACCTCGCAACGCGCTGTTCGCAGGTCGGTCACAACAATCTCGGCCTGTTACATATACGTTCGCCGCATGGAGACCGGCCAGCTTGCAGCGATCTCGTTCTTTGCCGGACTCGACGACGAGGCTCTGACCGCCGTGGCGGCCCGCGCGAGCGAGGTCAACGTGGACGCGGGTCACACGCTGGCGGTCGAGGGCGAGTTCGGCCACGCTCTCTACGCGATCGAGAGCGGGTCGGCCGAGGTCACGTCGGACGGGAAGGTGCTGCGCGTCCTCGGCTCCGGCGACGTGTTCGGCGAGGTGGCGGTGCTGGCGTCCGGCCGGCGCACGGCGTCGGTGATCGCGACCACGCCCCTCCGGCTGATCGCGCTCTTCAAGCGCGACGTCTGGGCACTCGAAAAGGAGGCGCCGGCCGTCGCCGAGCGCCTGCGCTCGATGATCAGCGCGCGAGCGGGCCTTTAGTCCGTATCACGCCGCGACGAAGAGTCTCGCGGCGAGCGCAAGCAGAGCCATCCCGAGGAGCCACTGGATGACCGCGCCGCGCAGTCGGAGCGACACGTGCGCGCCGAGTTGCGCACCGGCGACGACTCCGATCGACAGAGACGCCGCACGCCGGAGCCCGTGCCCGTGGTGGAAGCTCCCGAGCGCGACGTGCGTCGCGGTGCCGGCGCCGGCCATGATCGCGAGGACGAAGTGCGAGGTTGCCGTTGCGATGTGCGTGGGGAAGCCGAGCGCGCGGACGAGGAGGGGCACGTGGATGACGCCGCCGCCGATGCCGAGGAAGCTCGAGAGGAAGCCGACGCCGACGCTGTACAGAGCGCCGCGCCTCAGCGAGACGCGGTACTCGTATCGCTCCCCCTGACGATCGACGATCGTTCGTTCTTCGAGATACCGACGGGGCTGCGGCAGCGGCCAGCGTTCGCCCGCCAGAAGCCATACGGCGAGGCCGGCGAGGACGGCCCCCATGATCACGTCGAAGACATGTCGTGACACGTCGCCGACGACCGATGCCCCCGCCACCGCTCCCGGCAGCGTCGCGAGGCCGAAGGTGAGGGCGCTGCGGTAGTCGATGCGCCGCTGTCGCGCATAGGCGCTCGTCCCGCTCGCGGCGTTGAAGAAGACGGCCGCGAGGCTGATCGCGGTGAGCGTCTGAGCGGAGTCGTGCGGGTACAGCAAGAGCAGGATCGGCGTGAGGATGAACCCACCGCCCGCGCCGATCAGCGTTCCGAATGCTCCGACGGCGAATCCGATCAGCACGAGCAGCAGTGCCGTCTGGGCCGTGAACGCCACGGATTGCCACGCTACCGAGCAACCCGAAGCCGCGCAGCCGAACGTCACCGGTTCGTCACGGCTTCGTCAGGGATACGTCTCTTGTCGCTGCTGCCTCAGGCAGAGCTCGCGACGGGCTGCCGGGCCTCGTCCGACAGCGTGACGCCCGCCGCCGCGTACGCGTCGGGCTGGTCGAGCGTCTCGTGCTCGAGGAGCGCCTCGGCCAGCGAGTCGAGCTTGTCGCGGTTCTGCCGCAAGAGCTCGGTCACCTCGTCGTGCGCGGCGGCGACGAGCTGACGGACCTCGTCGTCGATGATCCGCCGCGTCTCCTCCGACGGCTCGGCGGCGCCCGGAAGGAACGGCCCCTGGCCGTCCGACGGGAGCGCCGCGGTCACACCGATCGTCCGGCTCATTCCCCAGCGACCGATCATCTGCCGCGCGATCTGCGTGAGCTGCTGGATGTCGGATTCGGCGCCCGTCGTGAGGTCGCCGAAGACGATCTCCTCGGCTGTCCGGCCGCCGAGCGCCACCTTGACCTTCGCCAGCAGTTCCTCCTGCGAGTAGTTGAAACGGTCGGCGTCGGGCGCTGCGAACGTCACCCCCAGCGCGAGCCCGCGCGGGATGATCGAGATCTTCCGCACCGGGTCGGCACCCGGCGTGAGCATTCCGACGATCGCGTGGCCGCCTTCGTGGTACGCGGTCCGCCGCCGGTCGGCCGGGCTCAGCATCACCTTTCGCTCGGCCCCGAGCACGATCCGCTCGAGGGCGTCGGTGAAGTCCGCCTCCTGCACCTTGTCGTGGCCGCGCCGCGCGGCGAGCAGCGCCGCCTCGTTGACGAGGTTGGCGAGGTCCGCCCCGACCATCCCGGGCGTCGAGGACGCGATCCCACGCAGATCGACGTCGCTCGCGAGCGGAACCGACCGGGTGTGGACCTTCAGGATCGCCTCACGCCCGTTCCGGTCCGGCGGCTGCACCGCGACACGCCTGTCGAAACGTCCGGGCCGCAGGAGAGCCTGGTCGAGCACGTCGGGCCTGTTCGTCGCCGCGATCACGATCACGCCGGTCGACGAGTCGAATCCGTCCATCTCGGTGAGGATCTGGTTCAGCGTCTGCTCGCGTTCGTCGTTGCCGCCGCTGAAGCCCGCGACCCCGGAGGTTCGCGAGCGGCCGATCGCGTCGAGCTCGTCGATGAAGATGATCGCCGGTGCCGACTCCTTGGCCTTCGTGAACAGGTCGCGGACACGTGATGCGCCGACACCCACGATCGCTTCGACGAACTCCGACGCCGCCATCGAGAAGAACGGGACGTTCGCCTCGCCCGCGACGGCGCGTGCGAGCAGCGTCTTGCCGGTCCCGGGCGGGCCGGAGAGCAGCACTCCGTGCGGAACCCGGGCGCCGAGGCGTCGGTACTTCTCCGCGTCGCGAAGGAAGTCGACGACCTCCGACAGCTCCTGCTTCGCCTCGTCGATCCCGGCGACGTCGGCAAAGGTGACGCGATCGCCGGTCGGCTCGTAGAGGCGGGCGCGCGAACGGCCGAACTGGCCGAGGATGCTCTGCATCCTGCCCGCACGACGCATCAGCCAGAAGAGCAGGAACACGAAGAGGATCGTCGGCCCGAAGCCCAGGAGCAGGTTCTCCCACCACGGCCCGCCGGTCTGCAGCGGCTCGGCGTTGACGACGACGCCCTTCCTTTGCAGCAGCTGCGAGAGCGAGTTCGTGTCGGCGAACGTCGGGATCTCGGTCTTGAAGCGCTTGGTCGCCTTCGAACCGGCGTAGCTGAGCGGCAGCGTGAACGTTCCCTGCACCGCAGTCCCCTTGGAGGTGATCGACGCGACGTGACCCGCGTTCACCTGGGTCAGGAAGAACGGGCTGTAAGGAACGCGGACCCGCGGCGGCGCCTGCGTCGATCGCGACGCGATCCAGTAGTTGATGAACAGCAGTCCCAGGATCCAGGCGAACCACCAGCGGAAGCGGAACCGCGGCCGGGGAGGCGGCGGCAGCCTCGGGCCGCGTGGAGCATCCCCGCTCCCGGCGGAGCCCCGCTGCTGCGGGAGCTGTGCGCTCACGCGGTGATCATAGGTGCGGCGAAGCGGTCACTCAGCCGAGTGACACGTCCGGCGCAGGACCGAGCCGATACCCGAGGCAGAAGTGCAATCCGTCAGCGCCCTGAAGGAGATCTCGTGAAGCTCAAGCTCGTCCTGATCACGCTGGTCGCGTCGGCCGGCTTCGCCGCGTCGTACGCACTCGCGGACAACGGCAACAACCAGAACGGCAACGGGCACGGCTGCCACGGCGCCCTGCACGGCACGATGGCCGCTCCTCAGTCGCTCACCGTGACCGTCGGCAAAGCCGGGAAGCACAGCGACTTCAAGACCGGCGATGTCGTGACGCTGTCGCTCGGCGCGACTGGACAGACGATCCGCGTCGTCGCCGAAGGCTGCACGGGCACGAACGGCACGATGACCGTTCGCGGTGTCGAGTTGCAGGTCGCCAGAGACGGGGGTGACAAGCACCAGGAGGGCACGACCACCGGAACGACGTCACACGACACGACGACCGACGGCAACAACGACTGACGCGGCGGGTCACGCGAGCAGGGCGATGCCGGCGACCACCAGGACGGCGCCGGCAACTCGCGTGATCCCGACGCGCTCGCGGAGCACGGCGGCGGCCAGCGCGGTTGCGAGCACGACGCTCGTTTCGCGCACCGCCGCCACCGACGCAGCGGACGCGCGTGCAAGCGCGGCAAGCACGAACGCATAGGCGACGAACGTCGCGACGCCGGCCAGGAACGAGGGCGCGCGGGCGGCCGCACGAACGGCGTCGGGCCCTCTGGCCTTGAGCACAGCCGCGCTGTACAGCGCCGTCGGGCCGAGCATCGAGAGCTCGAGGTACGGCAGCGGACCCGCGTGGCGGATCCCCTGCTTGTCGATCAGCGTGTATCCGCAGATGCAGCCCGCGATCGCGAGCCCGAAGAGCACACCTCGACCGTCCGCGCCTCCGAGCCCGCGCACCAGGAGCACGCCGCAGACGACGACCACGACGCCGCCCGCCTGAGACCAGGACGTCGCGTGGCCGAGGACGAGCACCGAGACCGCCAGCACGAGGACGGGCGCTCCGCCGCGCGCGACCGGATAGACGACCGAGAGCGGCGCCCGGCGATACGCGGCCGCGAGGAGGGCGAAGTACGCGGTCTCGAACAGGCCGCTCCCCACGAGCCACGGCCACACTCCGCTGTCGGCACGCCAGACGATCATGCAGACGGGTGCGAACACGACCTCGGCCGTCAGCAGGGCGACGACCGTCGCCGACTCGACGTCCGGCGCCCGCGCGAGCAGCAGGTTCCACGCCGCGTGGAACCCGGCGGCGACAAGAGCGAACGCGAGGGCGGTCCCCGGCATGCGGCGACGCTAGTACGTCCGGCGGCGAGTCCGGTGCGTCATCCGGCGCCTGGATCGTCGCGTGTGGCGAGACACCGCCGGGGGCGTGCCGATACTTGCCGACGGGCGTACTAATCTGCGCCGCGGATGGCTGCCGCCCCACAGGCGATCGCCCTGGACTTCAACGGGACGGTGTCCGACGACGAGTCGATCTTCGTCCTCGTCTACCAGGAGCTCTTCGCCGAGCTCGGCAAGCCGATCACCGAGGAGCAGTACTTTTCCGAGCTCGCGGGCCACACCGACGAGGAGATGTTCACGCGCTGGCTGGGCGAGTGGGACCCGGCACTGCTCGAGGGGCGCGTCACGGGCTACATGGACCGCGTCTCGGACGGCTCGACGGTGGACGAGGAGACCCGGGCGGCCGTTCGGTTCGCGGCATCTCGCGTCCCTTTGGCGCTCGTGTCGGTGTCGATGCGGCGCGAGATCCAGCCGATCCTCGACGCGACGGGCCTCGGCGAGTCGTTCACCGCGATCGTGAGCCGGGAGGACGTCGAGCGCGGCAAGCCGGCGCCGGACGGATACCTCCGCGCCGCCGAGCTGCTGGGCGTTGAGCCGGAGCACATGGCCGTGGTCGAGGACACGGCCGTCGGCGTCGACGCCGCTCTCGCCGCCGGCGCCACGGTCGTCGGGCTGACGCGAACGCTCGGCGCGGAGCGGATGCGCCACGCCCACCTGCTCGCCGAGCGCGTCGACGTCGTGCTCATGGAACATCTGCTTTGCTCGTCATAGCGCATCGCGGTGCGTCGGCCGAGCTGCCCGAGAACACGCTGCCGGCGTTCGAGCGTGCGATCGAGGAGGGCGCCGACTTCATCGAGCTCGACGTCCACGCCGATCACCAGGGGCGGCTGGTCGTCACCCACGATCCGCCGCGCGACGGCGCCGGCTACCCCACGCTCGAAGAGGCACTCGACCTCTGCCGGGGGAGGATCGGCGTGATGATCGAGCTCAAGCGGCCCTCGCGCTACCGCAGGTTCGACGTCGTGCGGCGGGCGGTGGAGCTCGCGGGGCAGGACGACGCCCTGGTGTGCTTCCAGCGCGCGGCGCTCGTCGAGGCGCGCGCGCTCCGTAAAGGGCTCCGGACCGTGCAGCACGTCCGCCTCGGCGTGAGCATCGAGGACGCCGCAGGCGCCTGGGCGGCCGGCTTCAGGAACGACCGCGTGACCCCCCGGGGGCTCGAGCGTGCGCGGCGACTCGGCCTCTTGACGACGGTGTTCACCGTCAACGACGACCGCCGCCTACTGGAGCTCGCGGCGCTCGGCGTCGACGGTGTCTTTACCGATCTTCCCCGTCGAGCCCGGCAGATACTGGCGCGTCGTCCGCCAGGCTGAGCAGCTTCGGCCCTTCGACGGGCACCTGGACGGACACGTTCGAGCCGACGGGCAGCGCCGCCGCGCGGGCAGGCGGCATGTCTGCGGTGAACATCGTCCCGTCGCTCGCGAGCTTCACCCGTGTGACCGGCCCGAGGAAGGTGTGCGTGATGATCTCGCCGCGAACGGTGTTGAGATCGCCGCCGCCGTTGACCGCCGCACTGACTTCGAGCGCCTCGGGGCGGATCAGGATCAACACCCGCTCACCGTTCCGCCGCCCGCGGGCCGCGTCGAGACGGAAGCGGCGCGAGCCGTGCTCCACCTCGCCCGTCGAGGCGTCCACGACCTTCGCCTCGAGCCGGTTCATCGTGCCGATGAACTCCGCGACGAACGGCGTCGCGGGAGCCGTATACATCTCGGACGGCGTCCCCATCTGCTCGATCACGCCGCCGTACATGACGGCGACGTGGTCGGAGATCGCGAGCGCCTCCTCCTGGTCGTGCGTGACGTACAGCGTCGTGATGCCGAGCTCGAGCTGAATCCGGCGAATCTCCTCTCGCAGCTGAACGCGCACCTTCGCGTCGAGCGCCGAGAGCGGCTCGTCGAGGAGCAGCACACGAGGCTCGATCGCGAGCGCGCGCGCAAGCGCGACCCGCTGCTGCATCCCGCCCGACAGCTGGTGCGGGTAGCGGTCGACCGCGTGCCCGAGGCCTACCAGCTCGAGAAGCTCGAGGACGCGCTTGCGCCGATCGCTCCTGTTGCGGCCGCGAATCCGCAGGCCGAACTCGACGTTCGAGGCGGCGGTCATGTTCGGGAACAGCGAATAGGCCTGGAACACCATCCCCATGCCCCGCCTGTTCGGCGCGACGCGTGTCACGTCTCGGCCGTCGACGACGATCGCGCCGGCATCCGGGCGGTCGAAGCCCGCCACCAATCTCAGCGCTGTGGTCTTACCGCAGCCCGACGGCCCGAGGAGCGAGAGGAACTCGCCCTCCCCGAGCCCGATGTGGATCCCGTTCAGCGCCTTGACCCCTCCGAAGCTGCGGTGGAGGTCGTTCAGCTCGAGGAAGGCCACGTCAGCGCGCTCCTGCCACGACGGACGCGCGCGCCCCGCGCTTGCGACCAACGAACAGCAGGGACAGCATCGCCGCCCACGTTATCCCGAAGCTGACGAGCGTGGCGGCGCCCGCGGCATATGCCTGCGTCTCGTTCACGTATTGCAGGTAGATCGGGAAGGTGTGGAACTGGGAGAGGTTCGCGATCGTGAACTCGCCGAGCACGATGGCCAGCGTCAGGAAGGACCCGGCCAGCGCGGCCGCTCGGATGTTCGGCAGGATGACCTGGAAGAGCGTGCGCCCCCAGCTCGCGCCGAGGCTCTGCGACGCCTCCGTCAACGTGTGGACGTCGATGGCGCGGAACCCCGAGTCGAGCGAGAAGAACATGTACGGGAACGCGAGGACGACGTATGCCGCGACGAGGAAGCCCCAGGGCTGCGCGTAGAACCAGATGGGAGTTCCCTTGTAGAAGTTGAGCAGTCCGACCACGAGGACGATCGGCGGCACGACGAAGGGTATGAGCGCCATGAACGCGAGCACCGGCCGCAGCTTCGGGACCTTCAGGTGCACCCAGTACACCGTCGGCACGTAGAGGAGCAGGCTGACGGCGATCGTCTCGAGCGCGAGCTCCACCGACAACCGGAGCGAGCTCCAGAACTGGCCGTTGTGGATCACCCAGGTGTACGACGCGACCGTGCAGCAGTGTCCCGTCTGCAGCTGGCGCAGGCTGAACAGGAACGTCGCGACGAGCGGGAGGATGAAGTACGCAGCCCCCAGCAACAGCCAGACGGCCGCGGACGGGGCGATGAAGCGCCTCGTCGTCATCGCACCCACCGCGCAGCCCGGCGCTGCAACGGGATGTAGAGCGCCATCATCACCGCCAGGACGACGAACATGCCGAGCGCCAGCGCCTGCGCGAGATGCGGATTCGAGCTCACGTTGCCCGTGTAGTACGCGCCGATCACGACCGGCACGATGTACACGTTGCCGTTCGTCAGCGAGTACGCGGTCGCGTACGCCGCGAACGAGTTGCCGAAGAGCAGGATCAGCGCGCCGAGCACGGACGGCATCAGCACCGGCAGCCCGACGTAGCGCCAGAACTGCCAGGAGTTCGCCCCCAGGTTCGACGCCGCCTCGCGCCATTCACGCCTCAGACCGTCGATCGCGGGCGCGATCACGAGCACCATCAACGGGATCTGGAAGTACAGGTAGACGATCTCGACGCCGGTCTTCGTGAACAGGTCGGCGCCCTGCCAGACGTTCAGGTGCAGCTGCCGCTGCATGAACTGCGTCGCGATGCCGATCGTTCCCAGGGTGGCGACGAAGGCGAAGGCGAGGGGGATGCCCCCGAAGTTCGCCGCGACGCCGGAGAACGTCGTGAGCATCGAGCGGATCCAGCGCGGCGTGCCGTCGCGGATCGCCGCGTAGGCGAGCGCAAGCCCGATCGCGCCTCCGAGGAGGGCCGTCACGAGGCTGATCTCGATGCTCTCGCGATAGGAGTGCAGGTACGGCTGGTGCACCAGCTGCGAGACGTTGCTCGTCGTCCAGCCGTGCGTGGCTCCCTTGAACGCTCCGACCAGCACCTCGCCGGCGGGGATGAACAGCATGAGGATGATGTAGGCGAAGAACGGGACGGTTCCCATCCACGCCAGCCGGAGACGCCTCCGGCCGGACGCGACGTCCGGCCGGAGCGTTTCGGGTAGTGCTTCGGTCGAGATGGGCTAGGCCCCCATCTTCGCGGGCCATTCCTTCTGGATCACCTGGCCCGCCTTCGTCTGCTGGGCCTGGTTCGCGAACTTCACCTTCGCGTAGATCGCCGCCGGCGGCAGGGCCGCGAGCAGCGCCTTCGGGATCACGCCGCGCGAGGCGAGGTCCTGGAACCGCGCCGGGTGCGTGTAGCCCTTCAGGAAGATGAGCTGCCCCTGGTCGGAGTACAGGAACTCCTGCCAGAGCCGCGCCGCCCACGGATGCGGGGCGGTGGCGTTGATCGCCTGGCAGTAGTAGGAGCCGTAGACGCCGTCGGTCGGGATGACGACCTTCCAGTTCGCAGCCGGGAACTCCTTCACGTACCCCAGGTTCAGGTAGTCCCAGTCGATCGAGATCGGCGTCTGTCCCGAGGCGACGGTCTGCGGCGACGAGTCGACGGGGAGCCAGTTGCCCGCCGCCTTGAGCTTCGCGAACCAGTCGATCCCGGGGCTGACGTCGTTCAGCGATCCGCCGTTCGCGAGTGCTGCTGCAAAGACGCCGGCGACGCCCGAGCCCGCCGTGGTCGGGTTGCCGTTCAACGCGACCTGGCCGTGGTACTCCGGCTTGAGCAGGTCCTTGAACGTCTTCGGCGGCGTCTTGACGAGGCTCGCGTTGTAGCCGATCGAGACCGCGCCCCAGTAATCGCCCGTCCAGTAGCCGCGCGTGTCCTTCATCGCCCGCGGGACCGTCTTGTAGTTGAGGTTCTTGTACTTCGCGAAGAGGCCCGCGACCGTGCCCTGGATGATGAAGGTCGGCGAGTCGTCGACGCAGTCCGGTGCACGCGGGTCGCCCTTCAGCGACTGCACCGCCTGGTTCTCCTGGGCGGACGACCCGTCGGGGTTCGAGTTCGTGATGCCGATCCCGTACTTCCGCGGGAAGTCGTGGAGCGCCTCCCCGTAGTTCGCCCAGTCGGGCGGCAGGGCGATCGTGTTGAGGTGTCCTTCCTTCTTCGCGTTGGCGACCAACTCCGCGAACTCGCCCTTCGTCATCGTGACGGGCGGCGCGGCGGCGCGGGTCATCCCGAACGCCGTCGACGCGTTCCCGACGATGGTGAGGCCGGCGACCGCCGCGACACTGCGGCGGAGCATCGCCGAGCGGCTCATATCCATTTCGGCGGTCTTCGCCCAGAACTCGACTTCTTGCTCCTCGTATTCCTCCATGCAGAGCCCCTCCAGGTTCGGTTGTGCTGACAAGAAGATCACGTAGCGAGGCCGTATTCAATGGGCCGAAGGCACGATTTTCACCAATCCGTCACGAGACCGAAACCGATATTTCAGGCGCCGGCTTGGTCTAGGCTCGTCCCGTGACGCCGTTCTCCGACGACGGAATATGGCTGCGCTGCGCCCTCCACGCCCACACCACGGCCTCGGACGGTGAGCTCGCGCCGGACCTGCTCGCGCGCCATTACGAGCGGGCCGGGTACGACGTCCTCGCGATCACGGACCACTGGGCGCGGACCGAGGCGCCGTCGACGGACCGGCTCGTCGTGATCCCCTCCGCCGAGCTGAATGCCCTCGCGCCGACGCGCGAGGACGACGCGCACGTGCTCGCGCTCGGGATCGACCGGGACCCGGTGCTCCCGGAGCTCGACTTCGCGCCCCTGGCGGACGTCGTCGCCTGGGTGATCGAAGCGGGCGGCGTCCCCTTCCTCGCCCATACCTACTGGAGCGGGTTGCGCGTCGACCAGTGGGAGAGCTGCGGCGGGATCGCCGGCATCGAGGTGTGGAACACGGGCTGCGAGCTCGAGGTCGGTCGCGGCGACGCCTCGCTGCACTGGGACGAGGCGCTCGAACGTGGCCGCCTGTTCTACGGCCTCGCGACCGACGACTCGCACCACCCCGGCTTCGACAGCGGCTTCGCGTGGACGTGGGTTCGCGCGCGGGACCGCACCGCCGAGGCGGTGCTCGAGGCGCTCAGGAACGGCGCCTTCTACGGGTCGACCGGCCCCACGATCGAGGCCGTCGACGCGGGCGACGGTCACGTCACCGTGCGCTGCAGCCCGGCGGCGAGCGTCACGCTCTATACCGGCCGGCGGCGGGGCGCCCGGGTGAACGCCGGTCGGCTCGGCTATCCCAACCGAGCCGATGTCCTCGAGAGGTCGACCGACGGGCTCGTCACGGCCGTCCGCCTCGAGCGGCCGTTCCGGCAGCCGTACGGGCGCGTCGAGGTGCGCGGCGCAGACGGTACGCGCGCGTGGACGAATCCACTCTGGGTCGGATGACGAGAGACGAAACCCTCGAGCGGCTCGCAGCGAAGCAGTTCGACCTGCTCGTGATCGGCGGCGGGATCATCGGTGCCGGGATCGCCGAGGCCGCGACGGCGAACGGCCTCGAGGTAGCGGTCGTCGAGCGCGGCGACTTCGGCGGCGGGACCTCGTCCGCGTCGTCGAAGCTGATCCACGGCGGCCTGCGGTACCTGCAGATGGGCGACGTGCGGCTCGTGCGCGAGGCGCATCAGGAGCGACGCGTCCTCATGAACGTCGTCGCGCCGCACCTGGTCCGACGTCTACCGTTCGTCTTCCCGCTGTACCGGAACGGCCCGCATCACCCGTGGGTCGTCCGCACGGGAGTCCTCCTCTATTCGGCGATCGCGCGTGCACGCCTGAACGGTCGAGTGAAGGAGGAGCGTGCGCTTCGGCTCGTGCCGGCGCTGCGGACAGACGGACTGCATTCGTCCGCCCTCTACGCGGACGCGTGGACGAACGACGGTCGGCTCACCCTCGCGAACATCCGCGCTGCGGCCGGCCGCGGCGCCGATGTCCTCAACTACGCAGAGGTCGTCGCGGTGCGGCCGGACGGCGCGGACGTGCTGGTCGACGGCGCCACGGTCTCCGTGCACGCGCGCATGCTCGTCAACGCGACAGGCCCATGGCTCGACGAGCTCCGGCGGCTCGAGGATCCCGGCGCCGCCCCGTCGATCACGCTGAGCAAGGGCGTGCACGTCGTCGTCGACGGCGGCACCGACTGGAGTGCGGCTCTCACGATCCCGCACGACAAGGTTCGCGTCAGCTTCGCGATCCCCTGGGAGGGGAAGCTGCTCCTCGGGACGACGGACACGCTGCACGAGGGCCCGCCGGACACCGTCGCTGCCACGGACGAGGACGTCGAGACGGTGCTGCGGGAAGCTCGGGTCGCGGTGAGAGAGCTCGGTGCCGTGCGGGCGACCTTCGCCGGTCTGAGAGTCCTCCCCCGCCGGCCCGGCTCGACGGCCCGCGCGCGGCGGGAGACCGTCTACACCACGGGACCGACAGGCATGCTGAGCGTCGCCGGGGGCAAGCTGACCACCTATCGGCGGATTGCTCTCGACGCGCTGGACCATCTCGGGGTCAGGAACGTCGACCGGTCGCCGCACCCGCTGCCCGGCGCCTCGCATCTCGACGCGATCAGATGGCCGGCCGACCTCGACGGCGCCACACGGTCGCATCTGCTGCACCTGTACGGATCGCTCGTCGAGGAGGTGCTCGCGCCCGCGGTCGACGATCCCTCGCTGCTCGAGCCGCTCGTCCCGGGCAGGCCCGACCTGCGCGCGCAGGAGGTCTACGCGAGGACGAAGGAGTGGGCGATGACCGACGAGGACGTGACGCGCCGGCGGACGACGGCGTGGCTCGCCGGTGACGAGGTGTCCGACACCGTTGGTGTCAGACCCCGCTGATCGAGGCAAGATCGCCTGGGACGTCGACGTCTG
>Ga0070731_10001981_pt1 | contig 20258 bp, 18 predicted proteins | sample Coa_R1_2_FD_66448 | JGI IMG/M metagenome (GOLD analysis project Ga0070731, IMG submission 66448) | Surface soil microbial communities from Centralia Pennsylvania, which are recovering from an underground coalmine fire - Coalmine... | ecosystem: Environmental > Terrestrial > Soil > Unclassified ... | reverse complement strand
ACGGCGGTGGAGCAGCGTGGCGCGGCGTCGGGTGCGCTGCTCATCGACGCGCACGGTGGTGCCGTGAACCGCGTCGCGCCGGCGGCCACGGCGTTCGTCCATCGCCGCGCGCTCGCCTCCGTTCAGTACTTCGCGGTGGGTGCGTCGTCGGCGCGCTCCTGGGTGGAGTCGGCGCGCGCTGCGCTCGCACCCGCGATGGACGGCGAGGCGTACGTGAACTACGCCGATCCGCTGCTCCCGAATGCGCTGCACGCCTACTACGGCGCGAACTTGTCGCGGCTCGTGCGAGTGAAGCATCGCTATGACCCGCACCACCTCTTTCGCACGGTGCAGGGAATCCCGACGAGCGTTTGACGGCCGCCGCCGGGAGGGAGCGGCGGCCGTCGTTCGGGGCGGAGGGCCCGTCGTCTAGGGGTATTTCGGGGGCTGGTAGCCGGACGTCGTAGTCGTCTGGGCGGTGGTGGTGGACGAGGTGGTCGTCGTCGCGGCGTGCTTCACGATCGCCCCTCCGCGCGCCGACACCACATACCAAAGACCGCCGAAGAAGTCCTGGCCCTGGCCTTTCGTCTGCCCGGTCGCCTTGTCCAGCAGGAAGAGGTACAGCGGGTGGTGGTTGTACGTCACCTGCATCCGGCCGTCGGCCCGGCGAACCCGGCTGAGCTTCGCTGCGCTGATGCCTGCGCCGGCGGTCGGCTTCACCTTCGCGATCAGCGGCGGCCAGTACTTCGCGCACTGTCCCGAGCACGAGCTCTTGCCGTTCTTGTCCTTCTCGAAGAGGTACAGCGTGCGCCCCGTCGACGAGACGAGCACCTTGCCGAGGCTCGTCGATCGTAGCGACACGGTTGCACGTGAGTTGGCGGCGCCTATCGCGAGCGATCCGGTCGCGAGCAGATATCCGACCGTGCCGAGCAGCACGAGCGCCGCAACGGCCCTGGGCTTGCGTGTCATTCGACCTCCTTGGAGCTTTTGCTTGTTCTACGGAGGCGGCTGCGCGACGGATTGATGCGTTTGCGTCGGTGCCGTGATCAGGCGCGCGCCGCGTCCGTGCGTCAGGAAGCTGAACGACCAGCGAAGCAACACGAGCAGCCGGTTCTGGAAGCCGATCAGGTACACGATGTGGACGCCGAGCCACAGCGCCCACGCCGGGAAGCCGCTGATGCGCAACGGGCCGATCTCGGCGACGGCGCGCGAGCGTCCGATCGTCGCGAGGTTGCCCTTGTCGTGGTAGTGGAACGCCGTCGGAGGTGTGCGGCCCGCAAGGCGATCGCGAATGACGCGCCCGACGAAGCGACCTTGCTGCATCGCGACCGGCGCGAGACCGGGAAGCGCGGTGTCGCCGATACGGATCATGTCGCCGAGCGCGAAGACCTCCGGATGTCCCGGCAGCGTCAGCTGTGGATCGACGGTCACCCGACCGGCGCGGTCGGTGGCTGCGCCCGTGGCTGCGGCCAGGCGGCCCGCGAAGCCCGTGGTCGTCACCCCCGCCGCCCACACCGCGGTGCGCGCCGGCACTTCGTCGACCGTTTCGTCGGCGTCTGCGATCGAGACCGACTCCGGGCCGACCGCGACGACGGTGCGGCCGAGCAACGGTGTCACGCCGAGGCTCTCGAGGGCCTTGTACGCCCGCCTGGAGAGCGACGGAGTGAACCCCGTGAGCACGCGATCGGCGGTCTCCACCAGCAGCACGCGGGCCTGGCGGGTGTCGGCGGCGCGGAAGTCGCGCCGGACCGTGTCCCGTGCCAGCTCGGCGATCTGCCCGGCCATCTCCACGCCCGTGGGGCCTGCGCCGACGACGACGAACGTCAACCAGGCGCTGCGGCGCTGCGCGTCGGGCTCGACCTCCGCGGCCTCGAACGCGCCGAGTATCCGGTCGCGGATGTCGAGTGCGCCCGCGAGCGACTTCAGCTCCGGAGCGAACGGGCGCCAGTCGTCGTGGCCGAAGTACGAGTAGCGCGAGCCGGTCGCGGCAACGAGCGTGTCGTACGGCAGGGTGCGGCCCTCTTCGCCGGTCGGCAGCACGCCGAGCTGGACCTCACGCTTGTCGATGTCGACGCCGACGGCTTCGGCGAGCACGACCTCGACGTTCCGCTGCCGCTTGAACACCGCTCGGAGCGGTGAGGCCACCTCCGCCGCCGAGAGCGCCCCGGTCGCGACCTGGTACGCGAGCGGCTGGAAGAGATGGAAGTTCTGGCGGTCGACGAGTGTCACCTCGACGGGCGCGCCCCGCAGCGCGCGGACCGTCTGCAGCCCGCCGAACCCGCCTCCGATCACCACCACGCGGTGCCCGTTCATCCCGCCTTGAGGCTAATCGGTGTCTGACACCCTTGGTGTCAGACACCCCCTCTATGCTGACCCTCCCGCCCGTGAGCACCGCCGATTTCGTCCACCTGCACGTCCACAGCGAGTACTCGATCCTCGACGGGGCGTGCCGCATTCCCGACCTCGTCGCCCGGGCCGCCGAACTCGAGATGCCGGCCGTCGGGCTCACCGACCACGGCTCCCTGGCGGGGGCGGTTCAGCTCTGGAAGGCGACGCGCGGCACCGGTGTGAAGCCGGTCATCGGCTGCGAGGTCTACGTCGCCGACGACCGGCGCGAGCAACAGAAGGGCTACGCGCACCTGACGCTGCTGGCGCGCGACAACGGCGGCTACGCCAACCTGATCAAGCTCTCCAGCCTCGGCTACCTCGAGGGCTACTACTACAAGCCGCGCGTCGACTGGGAGCTGCTCGAGCGGCACGCGGATGGGTTGATCGCGCTCTCCGGCTGTCTGTCCGGGCGCGTCTGCAAGGCGCTCGAGGAGAACAGAGCCGGAGACGCGCAAGCGGAGCTCGACCGGCTGTCGACGATCTTCGGAGCCGAGAACACCTACGTCGAGCTGCAGAACGCCCATCTCGACGTGCAGGCGCGGATCCTGCCGCAGCTCGTCGACCTTGCCGCGCAGGCGGGTATGCCGACCGTCGCCACCGGCGACGTCCACTACCTCCGCGACACCGACGCGCGCGCACACGAAGCTCTGCTCTGCATCCAGTCGGGCGACTCGCTGAAGAATCCCGAGCACTGGCGGTTCGAGACCGACCACTTCTTCTTCAAGTCACCGCAGGAGATGGCCGAGGACTTCCCGGGCCAGCACGCCGCGCTGCAGCGGACGCTCGAGGTCGCGGAGCGCTGCAACGTCGAGATCGAGCTCGGCCGGATCCTGCTGCCGCACTACCCGACGCCCGAGGGTCGCGACTCGTTCGACTACCTCGTCGAGCTGTGCGAGCGGGGCCTCGCCCGACGCTACGAGAAGGTGACCGCCGATCTGCAAGAGCGGCTGAAGTACGAGCTCAAGACGATCAAGGAGATGGGGTTCACCGACTACTTCCTGATCGTCTGGGACTTCATCCACTTCGCGAAGACGCACGGGATCTCGGTTGGTCCCGGCCGCGGCTCTGCAGCCGGGAGCCTCGTCGCCTACTGCCTCGAGATCACCGACCTCGATCCGATCCGGCACGACCTGCTGTTCGAGCGGTTCCTGAACCCGGGCCGGAAGTCGATGCCGGACATGGACATCGACTTCGCCGTCGCCGGACGCGAACGCGTCATCAACTACGTGACCGAGAAGTACGGCCGCGACCGCGTGGCCCAGATCATCACGTTCTCGACGATGGCCGCACGCGCAGCCGTGCGCGACGCCGGCCGGGTGCTCGAGATTCCGTACGGCGTCGTCGACAAGATCGCGAAGCTCATCCCCGAAGGGCCGGGTCAGACACTGGCCGACGCCTCCGAGCTCCGCAAGGTGGTCGCGACCGACCCGGTCGCGAAGGAGATCGTCGAGCTCGCCCAGCCGCTCGAGGGCCTGACGCGGGCCGACTCGATCCACGCCGCGGGAGTGGTCATCGGCGCCGAGCCGCTGCTGAACGTCGTGCCGCTGCAGCAGAAGGGGCCCGATCAGGAGGTCGTGACGCAATTCCCGATGAAGGACGTCGAGGCGCTGGGCCTGCTGAAGATGGACTTCCTTGGTCTGCGCAACCTCGACGTGATCGACAAGGCGTGCGAGCTGGTCGGCGGCCTCGACATCTCGACCATCCCGCTCGACGACCGCAGAACGTACGAGATGCTTGCCCGCGGCGAGGCGACCGGGGTCTTCCAGTTCGAGTCGTCGGGAATGCGCGAGGCACTTCGCCAGGTGAAGCCCACCCAGTTCGACGACCTCGTCGCGCTGGGCGCCCTCTACCGGCCCGGGCCGATGCAGTACATCCCGACGTATGCGGCGCGCAAGAACGGCAAGGAACGCGTCAGCTACGTCGACCTGCGGCTGGAGAAGATTCTCGGCAACACGTTCGGAATCAGCGTGTACCAGGAGCAGAGCCTGCAGATCGCGCAGACGATCGCGGGCTTCACGCTGCCGGAGGCCGACGACCTCCGCCGGGCGATCGGCAAGAAGGACCACAAGCTGATGGCCTCGCTGAAGTCGAAGTTCATCGAGGGCGCGATCGCGAACAACACGTCCGATGCGGTCGCCCGACAGCTCTGGGACGACATGGAGAAGGCGCAGGACTACTCGTTCAACAAGGCGCACGCCGCGTGCTACGCGTTGATCGCGTATCGCACGGCGTGGCTGCGGGCGAACCATCCCTGCGAGTACATGGCTGCGCTCATCTCGTCGGTGATGAACACGAAGGACCGCGTCCCGTTCTACGTCAACGCGTGCCACGAGCTCGGCATCGAGGTGCTGCCGCCGGACGTGAACGAGTCGCAGGTCGACTTCGCGGTGGTCGAGGGCAAGATCCGCTTCGGGCTCAACGCGGTCAAGGGCGTGGGGGAGGGCGCAGCGCGCGCGATCATCGCCGCGCGCGCCGAGGACGGCCCGTTCGAATCGATCTGGGACTTCGCCGAGCGCGTCGACCCGTCCGTCGCCAACAAGCGCGTCGTCGAGGCGCTCGTCAAGTGCGGCGCCTTGCCGGGCCCGCGCAAGGGGATGCTCGAGGTGCTCGACTCGGCGCTCGCGTGGGGCCAGAAGCAACACGAGGACCGACGTGCCGGCCAGGGGTCGATCTTCGACCTCGTCGGCACGGGCGGCGACGATCCGGCGCAGACCCGGCCGCGGCACCATCCGACGACGCCGAACGACGAGTTCGAGAAGAACGAGCTGCTCCACCTGGAGAAGGAGGTGCTCGGCCTGTACGTGTCGGAGCATCCGCTCTCGTCGCTCCGCGAGCAGTTGCGGCGGAAGACGGACGCGACGATCGCGGAGCTCGAGCGCCGGCGAGACGGCGAGGTGGTCACGGTCGGCGGGATCGTGTCGTCCCTCCGCCAGATGACCACGAAGCGTGGCGAGGCGATGGTGTTCCTCCGTCTCGACGACGTCACAGGCGGCACCGACTGCATGGTCTTCAACTCGACCTACGAGAAGGCGCGCGAGCTGTGCGTCACCGACCGGATCCTGATCGTGAAGGGCCGGGTCGACCACAAGGAGGGCGAGACCAAGCTCGTCGCGATGGAGGTGTCCGCGTTCGAGGCCGTCGCCGAGAAGCGTGAGGTGCGACTCCGGCTGGATGCGACGAAACTGCCCGCCGGGGTGCTCGGTGAGCTCGCAGACCTCATACGCGACTTTCCGGGCGAGTCCCCGGTGTACGTCGACTGCGTCACGTCCGAGGGCCCGAAGCGGTACGTCTTCGGCCCCGCCTACCGGGTGCGGCCCGCGCCTGACTTCTACGCCGAGGTGAAGGTGCTGCTGGGCGAGTCCGCGGTCGCGTAGCGTCAGCGCCGGCCGGCGACGCGGACAGGTTAGAAGTGCGTTAACTCTGAGGATCCCCCGGCAAGGGGAGAACCGAGATCGGCGTTATACCGAATGAGGATACGAGTAGAGATGACGACGGCTGAGATCAACGTGCAGACCGAGCTCGACCAGGTCGAGCACTGGCGGACGCAGGAGCTCGTCCGCGCCGGATACTCGGCCGCCGCCGCCGCGGAGCTCGCCGCCCGGCACGACATCGATCTGCATCACGCCGTCGAGCTGGTCGGGCAGGGCTGCCCGCCCGACCTCGCCGTCCAGATCCTGCTCTAGGCCGAACGTCTCCTCCTTGCACCCCGTCCTTAGGACGTCGCTCTGCGACGTCCTAAGGACGCGAGTTTCATGGTTCACTAGGGGCTCGATGAGCATCCTCGCGTCTATCCCGTCGCCGCACAGCGGTGTGGTCCACGTCGGGCCGCTCACCATCCACATGTACGGGCTGACGCTGCTCGTTGCGATCGTCGCTTGCGTCCTGCTCACGGGCCGCCGCTGGCTTGCGCAGGGCGGCGACTGGGACCTCGTGCTCCGTGTCGCCGTCTGGGGCGTCGGGTTCGGCGTCGTCGGCGCGCGCGCGTATCACGACATCACGTCGTGGAACGAGGTGCCCTCGCCGAAGTGGAAGGGGATCTTCGAGGTCTGGCAGGGCGGCCTCGGAGTGTGGGGCGGCGTCCTGCTCGGCACCCTCGCCGGGGCCGTGATCGTGCGCCGCTCCGGCCACAGCGTGTACCGGTTCATGGACGCGGTCGCGCCGGGGCTGCTGCTGGCGCAGGGGATCGGGCGCATCGGCAACTGGTGGAACCAGGAGCTGTACGGGAAGCCGACGAGCCTGCCGTGGGGCCTCCGGATCGACATCAACCACCGCCCGACCGACCCCCGCTACTTCGGCTACACGACGTTCCATCCCACGTTCCTCTACGAGCTGCTCTGGGACGTCGCCGGCGTGATCCTGCTCCTGTTCGTCGTCGAGCGCTTCTTCCGCATCAGGGCGCCGGGCGTCTTCGCGCTCTACGTCAGCTGGTACACGTTCGGCCGCTTCTTCGAGGAGCTGCTGCGGATCGACCCGGCGCACCACTTCGCCGGCCTGCGGCTGAACGCCTGGGTCTCGATCTTCGTCTTCGTGTGCTCGACGGGCTTCTTCGTGTGGTGGCAGTTCTTCCACCGGACGGAGCCCGGCAGCGGCCCCGAACCGCGGCGCCGTGTACCGCGCGGGCCGGCGATGGCGATCCCGCGCGGCCGCGTCCGGTAACGCCGATACGGTTCGCGGGTGCCGATCGCCGTCCGCGAGCTCGAGCTGGACCTCGACGCGTTCGAGGGTCCGTTCGACCTCCTCCTGTCGCTCGTGCTGCGCGAGGAGCTCGAACTCAGGGACCTCGAGCTGGCGGAGATCGTCGTCGCGTTCGTCGAGCGGGCGGCGCAGCGGGGGGAGCTCGATCTCGACGCCTGCGGCGAGTTCCTGATCCTGATCGCAGCGCTCCTCGAGCTGAAGGCGCGCGGCATGTTCCCCGAGGAGGACGCCGAGCTCGCCGAGCTGGAGCCGGAGGAGGCCGCGGACGAGCTCGCCCGGCGGCTCGCCGAGTACCGCCGCGCGAAGGAGGCGGCGGGCTGGCTGCAGGACCGCCTGCGCGAGCGGCGCGACCTCTTCTACCGGCTCGGCCCGGCGCCGTTGCAGCCCCGGCCGGAGCGACGCCTCGCCCCGCAGCCGCCGGCGTCACTCGCGGACGCGCTGCGGCGGCTCGCCGTCGAGCCCCCGACGCCCTCCACCTCCCACATGGGCCTGCGGTTCCCACCCGTGTCGCAATTCGTCGAGCGCTGGCGGGCGCTGCTCGGCCGGCGGACTCGCTTCGACTTCGACACCGAAGTCGCTGGGCTGAGCCGGGTCGAGGTCGCCGTCGCGTTCCTCGCCCTGCTCGAGCTCCGCAAGCAGAACGAGATCGCGATCTCGCAGGCCGCGCCGTTCGCACCCATAAGGATTTCCCGCTCCGAGGACGAAAGGAGTCTTTCGTGGACCGTCCGCTCCGCCTGATCCCCATCCAGCCGAGCGCGGCCGCCGAGCTCGCCCGGATGCTGGAGGCGCTGCTCGTCGTGGCGTCGCAGCCGCTGCCGGTCGAGGAGCTCGCCGCGGCGGCGGAGGTCACGCCCGCCGAGGTCGAGGAAGCGCTCGAGCTGCTCGTCGAGCGCTACTCCGAGCAGCGCAGCGGGATCGTCCTCGAGCACGTCGCGGGGGGCTACGCCTTTCGTGCGTCGGCCGGCGCCGCCGCAGCGTGCGCGCGACTCTTCGAGCGTCCCGCCGAGCGCGGGCTGTCGCAGGCGGCGCTCGAGACGCTCGCGATCGTTGCCTACCTCGGGCCCGTCTCGCGGCCGGAAATCGCGCGGATCCGCGGCGTCAACGTCGACGGCGTCGTCGCGGGGCTCGCCGAACGGGGGCTCATCTCGGAGCACGGACGCGAGAACGAGTTCGGCGCGATCCGCTACCGCACGACACCCCTTTTCGAGCGCGTGTTCGGGCTCGAGTCACTTGCCGCTCTGCCGCGCGTCGACGACCTCGGCGACGACGCCGCCCAGATCCGCGAACGGCTCGAAGCCGTCGCCGAGAGGCGCCCGGCCTGAGCACCCGAACCTGGTTCACTACCTGAACCAGGTCGCGAGCTTGGACGTTACGGACGACACCTTCGAGCAGGACGTGGTCGCCGCCTCGCACAGGGCGCCGGTCGTCGTCGACTTCTGGGCCGAATGGTGCGGTCCGTGCCGCTCGCTCGGGCCGGTGATCGAGGAGGCCGCCGCCGCGAAGGGCGTCACGCTCGCCAAGGTCGACGTCGACGCGAACCCGGCCGTCGCGCGCGAGTTCGGCATCCGCGGCATCCCGGCGGTGAAGGCATTCAGGAACGGCCACGTCGTCGCCGAGTTCGTCGGGGCCCGCTCGCGCACCGGCGTCGATGCGTTCCTCGACGAGCTCACGAAGCCGCCGGTCGCGGAGAGCGTCGAGGACCCGGAGCTCGCGGCCGCCCTCCGCGCCGGCGCGTACGAGCAGGCGTTCGAGCTGCTACTCGCTCGCGTTGCCGACGGGAACGGCGACCGCGACGAGGCCCGCGAGCTCGCCGTCCGGCTGTTCGGCGAGCTCGGGCACGAGCATCCGCTGACCGTCCGCTACCGGCGGCGGCTCGCGACTGCGCTGTACTGACCGTCAGGCCGCGGGCTGGATGTTCTGGTTCAGCCGGAACAGATTCGTCGGGTCGTATTTCGTCTTCAACGTCCGCAGGCGGTCGAGCTTGCGGCCCCAACTCTCCTCGCGCTCGGCGTCGCCGATCTCGGTGGCGAAGTTGAGCGACATACCCGACGCGATGTGCGGCCGGAACGCCGCCGTGGTCTGCCGCACCCAGGCGATGTTCGGCTCGTCTGCGTCCTCGCCCTCCCACATGCAGTTCTGGTGGATGCTGAACGGAGCGGTCCGCCCGCCGAGCGCCGTTTCGTCCTCGCCGACGCGGCTGATGGCGCCGCCGTTCGCGACCATCAGGAACGCCGAGAACGGGGACGGGATAGACTCCGCCCGCTCGGCGAAGAGATCGATCACGTCGTCGTCGCAGTCCTCGAGGTGGAACGCACGCCAGTAGTTGCGGCGACCGTACGGGTTCGCCGGATCGATCAGGCCTTGCATCACCGTATACGGCATCGGCTGCCACAGGTCGACGATCGGTCCGAGCGCGCGGAGCGGCGCGAGCGTCCTCTCCGCCGCCTCCTGGCCGCCCGCGTGCATGCCGGCGATTCCGATCACTCGCTTGAACTGCCACTCGGCAGGCACGAACGGCTCGGGTGGAAGCGCGACCGACGCGATGCCCCAGCCGAGGTCCTCGGATGACTCGGCGGAGATGTCCCGCCAGAGACGGATGACGTCCGCCGTCTTCTCCGGCGGGAAGGCCGCCAGCCCGCCGTAGACGAGCGGGCCGACCGGCTCGAGCCGGAACGTCATCTCCGTGACGACGCCGAAGTTCCCCCCGCCGCCGCGCAGCCCCCAGAGAAGGTCTGCGTTCTCGTCCTCGGTGGCGGTGATCACCTCACCGTCGGCGGTGACGACGTCGGCTGCGACCAGGTTGTCGCCTGCGAAGCCCAGCTTGCGCTCGAGCCAGCCGCTGCCGCTGCCGAGCGTGAAGCCGGTGACGCCGGTGGTGGTGACGCGCCCGCCGGTCGTGGCCAGCCCGAAGGCCTGCGTCTCGCGGTCGAACTCGCCCCAGTTGAGTCCCGCCTGCACCCGCACCGTGCGGTTGCGCGGGTCGACGCGGATTCCCCTCAGCCCTCTCGTGTCGATCACGATGCCGTCGTCACACAGCGAGAAGCCGGCCACCGAGTGCCCGCCGCCGCGAATCGCGAGCGGCGCGCCGCTCAGCCGCGCGAGCCCGACCGCGCGGATCACGTCCGCGGTACCGGCCGGCCGCAGGATCAGCGCTGGGCGCCTGTCGAACATCCCGTTGAACACGACTCGGGCGTCGTCGTATCCCGCATCCCCAGGCTGGTAGATCTCGCCGCGGAACCCTTGGCGCAGCTCGGCGATCGCGTCCGCCTCGAGAACGCCGCCGGAAGCCGTGTCTGCCATGTTCTTCCCCCCTCGTCGCAGGAGGCTCGAAGGTAGGCGCGCGTCGGTGGCAAGTCAAGCGGTTCAATGACGCATGCGTCTGAACGCCTGGCTCGCTCGCGCGGGAGTCGGATCCCGCCGCGGCGCCGACGAGCTGATCAAGGCCGGACGCGTCACCGTCAACGGCGAGCCGGGTCAGCTGAACACCTTCGTGGCGGCGAAGGACGTCGTCCGGCTGGACGGTCGCGCGCTCGAACGGCAGCGGCTCGCCTACGTGCTGCTGTACAAGCCGGCGGGCGTCGTGACCACCGCCCGCGACCCGCAGGGCCGGCCGACGGTCGTCGGCGTCGTCGGTCACGCCGCGCGCGTGGTACCCGTGGGCCGGCTCGACGCCGAGACGACCGGAGCGCTGCTCTTGACCAACGACGGCGCGCTGGCGCACCGGCTCGCCCACCCCCGCTACGGGGTCGAGAAGGTCTACGTGGCGGAGGTCGAGGGGCCCCCCTCGCGGGAGACCCTGGAGCGGCTCGCCGCAGGCGTCGTGCTCGACGACGGCCCGACCGCCCCGGCGCGCGCGCGGCTGCTGGGCCCGTCGACCGTCGAGCTCACGATCCACGAGGGCCGCAACCGGCAGGTCCGGCGCATGCTCGATGCGGTCGGTCATCGCGTGCGCACGTTGCATCGGAGCCGCTACGGGCCGCTGACGCTCGACGGGCTCGCGCCCGGCGAGTGGCGTGAGCTCGAGCCCGCCGAGGTGGAGAAACTCGCGTCCCTAGGACGTGGCAAGGCCACGTCCTAGGAACGCGCCTCAGACGACGAAACCCATGCGCTCGTACATCGCGCGCAGGGTCGGCGCCGACGCCTCGCGTGCCTTCTCCGCGCCGACCGCGAGCAGCCGGCGAAGCTGTGGCTCGTCGGCGCGAAGCTCCGCGTAGCGCTGGTGGACGGGGGCGAACAGCTCGACGACGGCCTCGCCGACGTCGCTCTTGAGGTCGCCGTACCCCCGGTCGTCGTAGCTCGCCTCGACCTCCGAGATCGAGCGGCCGCTCGCCACGGACAGGATCTCGATCAGGTTCGAGACGCCCGGCTTCTCGTCGGGTTCATACGAGACGTCGCGACCCGAGTCGGTGACGGCGCTTCTGAACTTCTTCCGGATCGTGTCCGGAGGATCGAGCACCAGCACGGTTCCCTGCGCCGTCCCGCCCGTGGTCGACATCTTCTTCGTCGGCTCCTGGAGGTCCATGATCCGCGCGCCGACCTCCGGGAAGACACCAGCCGGGACCGTGAACGTGTCCCCGTAGCGGGCGTTGAAGCGCTCGGCGATGTCGCGCGCCAGCTCGATGTGCTGCCGCTGGTCGTCACCGACGGGCACGACGTCGGTCTGGTAGAGGAGGATGTCACCGGCCATCAGCACGGGGTACGTGAAGAGCCCGGCGGAGATGAACTCCTTTCCCTCGCGCTTCTCCTTGAACTGAGTCATTCGGCCGAGCTGCCCGTAGCCGGTGACGGCCGACAGCAGCCAAGCCGCCTCCGCGTGCGCGGACACATGGCTCTGCAGGAAGAGCGTCGACCGGTCGGGATCGAGCCCCACCGCGAACAGGAGCGCCGCGAGGTCGAGCGTCCGGTCGTGCAGGTCGCCGGGGTCGTAGTCGACGGTGATCGAGTGGAGATCGACGATGCAGAAGAACGCGTCGCCGGACTCCTGCGTGGAGACGTACTGGCGCATCGCGCCGATGTAGTTGCCTATGTGCTTGGCACCCGTAGCCTGGATGCCGGAAAAGACGCGCATGGAGATACCTCGAGTGTGGTCGCAGGGTCGAAGATGGAGCGGACGAGGCGCGTGCGCGCTAGCGCAGGGCTCCGCCTCGCCCGCGGCGCCATGACCAGCCGTTCCGGGAGGCGATCGCCATCGCGAACCAGGATAGAGGAAAACGCCTATCTACACTGGAAATCCGATGACCGTCACGCCTGACACCTGGTCGCCGTCGAGCTGGCGCGCGCTCGCCGCGCTGCAGCAGCCCGAATGGCCCGAGCCCGCGGCGGCAGCCGCGGCCGTCGAGCGGCTGAAGTCGAATCCGCCGCTCGTGTTCGCGGGGGAGGCCCGGCAGCTCCGCGAGCAGCTCGCGGCGGTTCTCGAGGGTCGCGCCTTCCTGCTGCAGGCGGGCGATTGCGTCGAGTCGTTCACCGAGCTCTCCAGCATGCGCATTCGCGAGAAGCTCAAGATCCTGCTGCAGATGTCGGCCGTGCTGACGTACGGCGCGACGCTTCCGGTCGTCAAGGTCGGAAGAATCGCCGGCCAGTTCACGAAGCCCCGCTCGCGTCCCTTCGAGGAGACGGCGGAGGGCGAGATCCCCGTCTTCCGCGGGCACATGGTTCACGACGACGCGCCGACCCCGGAGGCACGCGTCCCCGACGCGGCGAGGATGGTCGAGGGCTACAACCAGTCCGCGGCCACGCTCAACCTCCTGCGCGCGTTCACCAAGGGCGGCTACGCCGACCTGACGCAGGTGCACCTCTGGAACCAGGAGTTCGTCGCGAGCTCTCCCGAGGGCCGCCGCTACGAGCGGCTCGCCAGCGAGATCGAGCGCGCGCTGCGGTTCATGGCCGCGTGCGGCATCGACCTGACCGCCGAGCGGCGGCTGCACGAGGTCGACGTGTACACGAGTCACGAAGGCCTCCTGCTCGACTACGAGGAAGGCCTCACGCGCCGCGACTCGCTGACCGGCGACTGGTACGACTGCTCGGCGCACCTGCTCTGGATCGGCGAGCGGACTCGGCAGCCGGACGGCGCGCACGTCGGGTTCTTCGCCGGCGTGCACAACCCGCTCGCGGTCAAGCTCGGGCCGGAGGCGACACCCGACGACGCGATCGCGCTCTGCGAACGCCTGAACCCGGAGCGGATTCCCGGCCGGCTGACGTTCGTCGCCCGCATGGGAGCGTCGCGGGTGCGCGATCTCCTGCCGCCGCTCCTCCGTGCGGTCCGCGACGAGGGACAGCCGGTGGTCTGGGCGTGCGACCCGATGCACGGCAACGGCATCGTCACGGCAGACGGCATCAAGACGCGCCGCTTCGACTCGATCATGGGGGAGATCGAAGGGTTCTTTGCCTCGTGCTGGGACGCGGAGGTCTGGCCGGGCGGCGTGCACGTCGAGTTCACGGGCGAGGACGTGACCGAGTGCCTCGGCGGCGCCGACGACTTGCTCGAGGAGCACCTGTCGACGCGTTACGAGACGCTCTGCGACCCGCGGCTCAACGCGCGGCAGTCGCTCGACCTCGCGTTCCGCCTGGCGGAGCTGATGCGGGCGCGCGGCTAGAGGGTTGATGTGAAACTGGATGCCGGTGGGGATGGCTGAGACCAAGCAGATCGGCCTGAGCGGATGAAGCCCGTGGCGGTGCTACGGGCGAGAACGCCCAGGCCGAGATGCGTCGCGTCTCAGCCACCATCCGCGGGCGTTCGACGTTTCACATCAATCCTCTCGTAGCCCGGTGCGCGTCGCGATCATCGGCACCGGCCTGATGGGCGCGTCGGTCGCGCTCGCCGCGAAGCGGCGCGGCGACGTCGTGCTGGGCTGGGACCCGGATCCCGCGGCACTCGAGGCGGCGGTCCTGCGCGAGGCGGTCGAGGCCGCGCCTTCCCTCGACGATGCCGTCGCCGACGCCGAGCTGGCCGTGGTCGCAGCGCCGATCGCCCAGCTGCCGTCCGCCGTCGAAGCGGTTCTCCGCGCCGCCGGGGAGGACACCACCGTGACCGACGTCGGCTCGACGAAGGCCGGGGTCGTCGCTGCCGCAGGCGGCTCGCCCAGGTTTGTCGGCGGCCACCCGATCTGCGGGGCCGAGACCCGCGGCGCCGGTCAGGCGAGCGCCGAGCTCGTCCAGGGCGCGACGTGGTTCCTCACCCCGACCGCACAGACGGATGCAGGCGCGCACCGGCTCGTCCACGGCTTCGTCACCGACCTCAGTGCGACGCCCGTCGCGATCGCGCCGGACGCGCACGACCGGCTGGTGGCGCTCACCAGCCACGTGCCGCACGTGCTCGCGAACGTCCTCGCGAACCACGTCGGCGGCACGCGCGTCGAAGGCCACGAGCCGCTCGCGAACGCCGGCGGCTCCCTGCGCGACATGTCCCGCATTGCGGGTGCGAACCCGCGCATCTGGGTCGACATCTTCCTCGACAACGCCCAGCAGATCAGGACCGAGCTGGCCGAGCACCGGCGGCGGGTGGAGCAGGTCGAGAGCGCCCTCGAGCAAGGGGACGCCGGGTTCCTCGCCCGTTGGATCGGCGAGGCGGCGCAGAACCGGCGGCGCATGCTCGACCGCGAGTACCCGGACCCCGGCGACCTGCACCGGCTGCGTGTCCACATTCCCGACCGCCCGGGCGTGCTCGCGGGCATCACGCAGGCGCTCGGCGCCGAGCGGATCAACATCGAGGACTTCGAGCTGCACCACATGTCGCCCGAGCGCGGCGGCACGTTGACCGTGCTCGTCACCGGCGCCGGCGAAGCGCGGCGCGCGGCCGACCTGCTGGAGAGCCAGGGATATGGCGTCGTCGTGTCGGCGGTCGTGGATGAAGGTTGAGCCGGCGGCGGCGCTCGTCGGCGCCGCGGCCGTGCCGGGTGTCAAGGGGATCAGCCAGCGGGCAGTGCTCCTCGGAGCCGTCGCGGACGGCGAGTCGGTCATCCGCGGCTTCGGCCGCGCTGCGGACACCGAGTCTGCGATCCACGTCGCGCGGGCAGTCGGCGCCGAGGTGAGCGACGAGGGAGGCGACGAGATCCGGGTCAGGGGACGCGGCCTGCGTGGGCTGGTCGCTCCCACTGCGCCGATCGACTGCGGGAACGCCGGGACCGTGTTGCGGCTGACCTGCGGCCTGCTCGCCGGCCAGAGCGGACGCTACGAGCTGGTCGGAGACGAGTCGCTCACGATGCGCCCGCACGAGCGCGTCGCTGAGCCTCTCCGCCGGATGGGCGCGCGCATCGCGACGACGGACGGCCACGCACCCGTGCGGATCGACGGCGCGTCGCTGCACGGCGTGACGTACGAGCTCCCCGTCGCGAGCGCGCAGGTCAAGTCGGCGATCCTGATCGCCGGTCTCTACGCCGGCGACGGCCCGACGACGGTGGTCGAGCCGCACCCGACCCGCGACCACACCGAGCGGATGCTCGCGTCGCTCGGCGTCCGGCTCCGTCGAACGGAGCGGAGCGTGACGGTGTGGCCGGTCGAGCGGCTGCCGCCGCTCGACGTCGAGATCTCGGGCGACATCTCGTCCGCCGCTCCGCTCATCGTCGGCGCGGTCCTGCTCAACGGCTCGGAGATCCTGCTGCAGGGCGTCAACGTCAACCCGCTCCGCACCGGCCTGCTCGACGTCCTCGGCCGGATGGGCGCGCGGGTGACGGTGTTCAACCGGCGCGTCATCGGCGGCGAGCCGGTCGCCGATCTCGAGGTGCGCTCGACGCAGCTGGTTGCGACGGCGGTCTCCGCAGAGGAGGTGCCGCGCCTCGTCGACGAGCTGCCGCTCGTCGCGCTGCTCGGTGCGTTCGCCCACGGCCGCACGGTCGTCAGCGGCGCCGAGGAGCTGCGGGCGAAGGAAACCGATCGGATCGAGACGGTGGTCGACAACCTCCGTGCGATCGGCGTGCGCATCGAGCCGCGCCCCGACGGCTTCGTCGTCCGCGGGACGCCCGCCCGTCCGCGAGGTGGGCGCGTGCACGCCCACGGCGACCACAGGATCGCGATGCTGGGCGCTATTTCAGGCCTCGTCTCGCGGGAGGGCGTCGAGATCGAGGACGCCGAGAGCGTCGCAGTATCCTTCCCCGGCTTCTTCGACCTTCTCGCACAGGTGACACGACGATGATCATCGCGATCGACGGACCGGCCGGTGCCGGCAAGAGCACGGTCGCCCGGCGCCTTGCCGAGCGGCTGGGCTTCCGCTACCTCGACACCGGTGCGATGTACCGCGCGCTCACGTGGCTCGCGATGCGCGAGAGCCTCCCGCTGGGCGAAGCCGGGCCGCTCGGTGAGCTCGCCGCACGCAACCCGGTCTCGTTCGACGAGGCCGGGCGGGTCTCGATCGCGGGTGTGGACGTGACGTCGGCGATCAGGCAATCGCGCATCGACCGCATGGTGCCGGTCGTCGCCCGGCACCACGAGGTGCGTGAGGTGATGCGCGACCGCCAGCGTGAGCTCGCGTTGCGGGGCAACGTCGTGATCGAGGGCCGCGACATCGGCACCGTCGTCGCTCCGGACGCCGAGGTGAAGGTCTATCTGCAGGCGGATCCGGAGGTTCGGACACGCCGCCGCCAGGCGGAGCGGCCGGACATCGGCGCCGACGCGCTCGCGACCGACCTGCGAACGCGCGACGAGTCGGACCGTGTGCGCATGCAGCCGGCCGTGGACGCCGAGCAGATCGACACCACCGAGCTCGAGGTGGACGACGTCGTGAGCCGCATCGAGGAGCTCGTGCGCGCGCGGTCGGCCGCGGCACGGTGACCTCCCGCGACATCGCCTGGGCCGTCGGCCGCGTCTACATGGGCCTGCCGGTGCGGTTCCTCGCACGGGTGCGGGCCTACGGCCTCGATCGCGTGCCGCGGTCCGGCGGCCTCGTCTACGCGATCAACCACTTCCACTGGATCGACATCCCCGTCGTCGGGGGCATGTCGCCGCGCAACGTCGACTTCGTCGCGAAGGTCGAGGCGACGTCGTTCCCCGGGCTCGGCCGCTTCCTCGAGTGGCACGGCACGATCGGCATCAGGCGCGGCGAGTCCGATCGCGACGCAGTGCGGCGGATGCGCGAGTCGGCGCGGACGGGGAACGTCGTCGGGCTGTTCGTCGAGGGCACGAGGCAGCGTTCGGGCCGGCCGGGACGCGCCCAGCCCGGCGCCGCGATGGTGGCGCTGCAGGAGGACGTCCCCGTGCAGCCGGTCGCGGTCTACGGGACTCAGTTCTGGCGCATCACCAACCTGGCGCCGTGCTCGATCGCGTTCGGCGAGCCCGTGCGCTTTCACGGCCTGCCGAAGGGCGGACGCGGCTACCGCGAGGCGACCGCCGACATCGAGCAGCGGCTCCATGCGCTGCTCGGGTGGCTCGCGGACGTGCACGCGCAGGGTCGCCCGCCCGGGCTCACGCCGCCGCTATGAGCCTGGCGGGCACGGTGGCGGTGGTCGGCTTCCCGAACGTCGGCAAGTCGACCCTCGTCAACCGCCTCACGGGGACACGGGCGGCGGTGGTGCACGCGACGCACGGGACGACGCGCGACCGCAAGGAGCTGCTCTGCGAATGGCGCGGCCGCGAGTTCACGCTCGTCGATACGGGCGGTGTGGACATCGCCGACTCGAGCCCGATCACGCGTCAGGTCGCCGAGCAGGCGCGCGCCGCCGTCGCCGCCGCGGATCTCGTCCTGTTCGTCGTCGACGCGCGTGCCGGGGTGACGCCGGGCGACGAGGAGCTCGCCGAGCTCCTGCGCAGATCGGGCAAGCCCGTCCTGGTGCTGGCGAACAAGATCGACGACACGTCGCACGCCGCGCTGGCGCTCGAGTTCCATCGCTTCGGGCTCGGTGAGCCGTTCCCCGTCTCGGCACTACACGGCCACTCGACCGGCGACCTCCTCGACGAGATCCTCTCGCGGTTGCCCGGCAGCGCGCGCGAGCCCGTGGGCGAGGACGCCGTCCGGGTGGCGATCCTCGGCCGGCCCAACGTGGGCAAGTCGTCCCTGTACAACCGCCTCGTCGGCGAGGAGCGCACGATCGTGTCGGAGGTGCCCGGCACGACCCGCGACACGATCGACACCGTGGTCGAGCGCGACGGGCGCACGTTCGTGCTCGTCGACACGGCCGGCCTGCGGCGCAAGCGCCGCCAGAGGCAGGGGATCGAGTACTACTCGGAGCTGCGGGCGCTCGAAGCCGCCGAGCGGGCCGACGTCGCGCTCGTGTTGATCGACGCGAGCGAGGGCATCGTGGAAGGGGACATCACCGCGGTCGAGGTCGCGCGCAAGGCTCACTGTGCCACGCTGGTCGTCCTTGCCAAGTGGGACATCGCGAGCGTGACGATCGAGGAGGTTCGGCCGGAGCTTCAGCGCAGGTTGCGCCAGCGGCCGCCGTTCATCACCGTGTCCGCGCACACCGGCCGCGGCGTGTCCCGTCTGCTCGAACGCACGGCCGAGCTCTTCGACCGCTACGTGTCGCGCGTGCCGACCGCAGAGCTGAACCGCGTCCTCGGCGAGCTCAAGGAGCTGCGGCAGCCGCCGGCGAAGGGCTCGCGACGCCTCAATCTGCTGTACGGCGCGCAGGTGTCGACGCGTCCGCCGCGGTTCCGGGTCACCGTCAACGACCCGGGTCTGATCACGCGTGACTACGGCTACTGGGTCGAGAATCAGCTGCGGGAGCGGTTCGAGCTGGAGGGCGTGCCGGTGGCGATCGACTTCAGGAAGCGCTCATGAGAAGCGTCGTCGTGGGTGCCGGCGCCTGGGGCACGGCGTTTGCGGGCGTGCTCCGCGGCCGCGGCCACGACGTGACGCTGGTCGGGCGCGCCGCAATCGACGAGGCACCGTACGAGGACGCCGAGCTCGTCGTCCTCGCGGTACCGAGCGTCTCGTTCCGCGAGGCGCTCGGTCACGTCCGCGGCAGCGCTCCCGTGCTGAGCCTCACGAAGGGCCTCGACCCCGAGTCCGGCGACCGGCTGTCGACGCTCGTCCGCGACCGCCCGGTCGCGGTGCTGTCCGGGCCGAACATGGCGGAGGAGGTCGCGGCCGGCCTGCCCGGGGCAACCGTGATCGCGAGCGAGGACGAGGCGCTCGCGCGCCGCCTACAGGAGGCGGTCAACTCGTCGACCTTCCGCGTCTACGTGAACGACGACCTGATCGGCGTCGAGCTCTGCGCCGCGGCGAAGAACGTGATCGCCCTCTCGGCAGGCGGCGTCGACGGCCTCCGGCTCGGCGACAACGCGAAGGCGGCCCTGATCACGCGCGGGCTCGTCGAGATGGCGCGTCTCGGCGAGGCGTGCGGGGCGAAGCCGGAGACGTTCTCGGGCCTCGCCGGCATGGGGGACCTGATCGTGAGCTGCTGGCATCCGTCCGGCCGCAACAGGCGCGCCGGCGAGCTGATCGCCCGCGGTGCGAGTGCCGGGGACGCGCGCGTCGAGATCGGTCACACCGTGGAGGGGCTCACGACGGCGCCCGTGCTCAAAGGCCTCTCGCACCGGCTCGGGATCGAGCTGCCCATCACGGAAGGCGTTTGCGCCGTGCTCGAGGGCATGCCCCTGCACGGGCTGCTCGAGTCGCTGATGGGCCGGCGCCCGCGGGAGGAGTAGCTATCGTGCCGCCGATGCGCGGGAGCTTCCTCTTCACCTCGGAGTCGGTGACCGAGGGCCATCCGGACAAGGTCGCCGACCAGATCTCGGATTCCGTCCTGGACGCGGTGCTCACGGACGATCCCGACGGGCGCGTGGCGTGCGAGACGCTGATCACGACCGGTCTCGTCGTCGTGGCAGGCGAGATCACGACGGAGACGTACGTCGACATCAAGAAGCTCGTGCGCGAGCGGATCGCGGAGATCGGCTACACACGCGCGAAGTACGGGTTCGATGCCGAGACGTGCGGCGTGATCGTGGCGATCGACGACCAGTCGCCCGACATCGCACAGGGCGTCGACGCCGCGTACGAGGTCCAGCACGATCCGACCGACGACGATCCGCTCGACCGGATCGGCGCCGGCGACCAGGGAATGATGTTCGGCTACGCGTCCAACGAGACGCCCGAGCTGATGCCGTTGCCGATCATGCTCGCGCACAAGATCTGCAGGCGGCTGTCGGCTGTGCGCAAGGCGGACGTGCTGCCCTACCTGCGCCCGGACGGCAAGGCCCAGGTCTCCGTGCGCTACGAGGTCGATGCGGAGGGGCGCCGCCGGCCGGTTGCGATCGAGCGCGTCCTC